>Ga0209157_1003188_pt1 | contig 12729 bp, 11 predicted proteins | sample GraSoiAngelo_135_FD_185892 | JGI IMG/M metagenome (GOLD analysis project Ga0209157, IMG submission 185892) | Grasslands soil microbial communities from the Angelo Coastal Reserve, California, USA - 14_0929_05_40cm (SPAdes) (version 2) | ecosystem: Environmental > Terrestrial > Soil > Grasslands ... | reverse complement strand
GGCGGCAGCTCGAATCGCTGCGACCGTCCTGACTGCGGCAGCCGCCCCTCCACCAGCGAAGGCACGAACACCGCGTCGAACTCGAGTCCCTTGGCCTGATGGATGGTCATGACCAGGATCGCGTCGTCGCCGCGCTCCGGCGCCGCGATCGGAGGATCGCGATCCTCTCCAATGTCGATCGCGATCTCATCGCGTCGTCGCTACCCCAGCTCGGACTCGTGCCCGATCTGGTGGTGACCGCGCAGGACTGCGGGAGCTACAAGCCCGCGCCCGGTCATTGGCGCATGTTCGCCGAGCGCGCGGGCGTCGGGCCGGAGGTGACCGTTCACGTCGGCGCGAGCCAGTACCACGACATGCGCCCCGCGGCGGCGCTCGGCTATCGGACCGTGTTCGTCGACCGGCACGGCGAGAAGCTGGAAACGGCGCCGACCCGCGTCATCGCCGACCTCGCAAGCCTGCCCGACGTCATCGACGCGCTGGAATGAAACCTGCGAGGTGGTGCACGCGCGCTACGATTGCCTGACGCCGGGACCGGCTGAGCCGGCCTGGACGGAGGTTCAGATGGACATCGTCAAGAAGGTCACGGTCCCCGACGTCGTCGCGATGAAGCGCGACGGCAAGCGCATCACGATGATGACCGCCTACGACGCCGCGTTCGCGCGGCTCGTCGAGCAGGCGGGCATCGACATCATCCTCGTCGGCGATTCGCTCGGCATGGTCGTGCTCGGTTATCCGACCACCGTGCCGGTGACGATGGACGACATGGTCCGCCATGCCGCCGCGGTGTCGCGCGGGGCTTCGCGGCCGCTCCTCATCGGCGACATGCCCTTCGGCTCGTACCAGACCGGGCCGACCGACGCCCTCCGCAACGCCGCGCGCTTCCTCAAGGAGGCGGGCATGGACGCCGTCAAGCTCGAGGGCGGTCACGAGACGGTCCCGCTCGTGCGAGCGCTCGTGGAGAACGGGATCGCCGTGATGGCGCACGTCGGTCTCACGCCACAGCGCGTCGCGCAGTTCGGCGGCTTCAAGACGCAGGCGAAGAGCGCACGCGCCGCGCGACGCTTGATCGACGACGCGGTCGCGCTCGAAGATGCGGGTGCGTTCTCCATCGTGCTCGAGTCGATCCCGGCGCCGGTCGCCGCCATGGTGACCGAGCGCCTCTCGATCCCGACCATCGGCATCGGCGCCGGCATCGAATGCGATGGCCAGGTCCTGGTGCTGCACGACGTGCTCGGCCTCTACGGCGACTTCAAGCCGAAGTTCGCCAAGCGTTACGGCGAGATCGGCACGGCCGTCGTCGACGCGCTGCGCGCGTTCGACAGCGACGTGCGTGAAGGCCGCTTCCCCGACGCGGAGCACAGCTTCACCATGAAAGAGAGCGAGCTCGCCGCGCTACGGCAGAACGCGACCCGGCCGAAGGCGGTCTGATCGATCGGCGACCCGGTCCGGATGCGCATCGCGATCATCGGTATGGGAGCGATCGGCCATGTCATCGAGCGAGCACTGGACGGCCGCGTCGAGCTCGTTCGCGTCGATCGCACCAGCGCGCCGCCACGAGAAGGCGAGGCGGAGTCCGACGCGGTGGTCGTGTGCGTAAAGACGCCGGGCACCGCTTGGGCTGCGGAGGTCGCACAGCGGATCATCGCGCGCGACGGAGTCGCGATCACGATCCAGAACGGCCTCGGCAATTACGAGACGCTCGCTGCGGCCGTCGGCGAACGGCGGGCCGCGGTCGGCGTGATCTACGTCGGCGCGAGACTCGAGAACGGCACGCTGCACGCGACGGGACCAGGACGTATGGAGCTCGGTCGACCGATGGGGACCTCGTCCGCGCGCGCGCTCGACGCCTTGGCGAAGCACCTTGCCGACGGGGACATGACCGTGAGCGTCGTCGACGATGCGTGGGCGTCGGTCTGGCGCAAGGTCGTGACGAACGCCGCGGTCAATCCGACGACCGCGCTCCTCGGCCACACGAACGCTGAGCTTCTCGCGGACGGCGCCGCATCGCGTGTCGCGGATGGTCTTGCCACGGAGGTCTCTCGTGTCGCGACGGCGGCCGGTGTCGCGATCGCCGAGGACGAGGCGCGGCGGTGGTGGCGCGACATGGCGGCGCTCACGGGCGCGAACCGCTCGTCGATGCTTCAGGACGTGCAGGCCGGTCGTCCGACCGAGATCGACGCGATCTGCGGTGCGGTCCATCGCGAGGGCGAGCGTCGTGGCGTCGGGGCGCCCCTCAACCAGGCGATGACGGTGCTCGTCGGGGCGCTCGCGCCAGCCTAGCTCTCGCGCGCGACGAGATCGATCTCGAGTCGCACGTCGTCCACGACCGACAGGATCAGCCGATTCGCCGGGACGGCCATGCCGTAGTCGCCGAACTTGAACGCCGTGGCGCCGCGGACGCGGACCTCGCCCGCGGACCGCGTCACCTGCACGGGCCAGGCGAGCGGGCGCTCAACACCGTGGATCTTCAACGTGCCCTCGAGGGTGGCGGTCCAGTCGCCCTGGGCCGCGATCGGCATCGGCACGCCGCTGATCCGCACGAGCGTGAATTCGGCGCGCGGGTAGACGCGCGTGTTGAGCGTGTTGAACTTGATCCACTCGTCGCGCAGCGGCTCATCGCTCTTGAGCGCGTCGAGATCGGCAGCGAAGGTCGAGCCGTTCGCGAACGCTCCGTCGGGCAGGAGCACCACGGTGCCGCTGAACGCCCGCGTCGTCAGGATCGCATCGCCCGGTGCCGGGATCGCCGCGACCTGTTCGCGCACGCGGATGGTCGCCATTGAGCGTTCGGTCACGATCGCGAAGCGGCGCGCGCCGTTCGGAAGAGCGGCCGCGGTCGCGCTCGCCGTCGGCGTGGCGGCTGGCGATGCGGCCGCCGTTGCCGGCGCGGGCGAGGGCTGCGGAGCGGCGCACGCGACGACGGCCGCCGCGACGAGAGAGAGCGCGAAACGAGATGGCATGCGGACCTCCGGTCGACCGAAAGATGCGCACGCCGCCGCGGCGGACGGTCCTCCGCCGGGCCGGAGACCGGAGCGAGCTCCCTCTCCGTGCAACCTACGCTGGCGACGAGTACCCGCTGGCCAGCGCAGCGGTTCAGACAGCGCCGTGTCGCTCTAGCTTTACGCCAGCGTCACTGCTCCTCGGGCGCCGGCGGTGACGGCAGTTGCCCTTCCGTGGTCCGCCCGCCGCGGACTGGGATCGGCGTTGACGACGAGGGCACGCCGAGGATCACGGTGTTCCCCGATGAGCCGGCGATTTGCTGCAACAGGCGCAGCTGCATGAGCGCAGGTCGCTCCTCGACGAGGCGGGCTGCGTTCGCAAGGTTGCGCAGGGCGGCGGTCTCGCCGCGCGCCTTCTCCAGCGAGGCGAGTCCCTCCTGTCGCGCTTCGACCACCTTCGCGAAGATCCGCTTCATCGGACCGCTGAACATCAAGTCCTTAGCATCGACGCGGAGAAGCTCGACGCCGAGTTCGCTCGCCGGCCCAGCCGCGCGCGCCAGCGTTTGCCCTCCGATCTCGTCGCGCTGCTGGAGCAGCTGGTCGATCGGCTGCTGGCCCACGACCTCGCGGAGGGCCACCTGCAGCAGCGAATGCAGCAGCATGAGATAGCCCGCGACGTTGTTGATCGCCCGCACGGGATCGCCAACGCGGTACCGGGCGGCCAGGCTGATCTTGATGCTGACGCCGTCCGCGCTGACGAGCTCTTGACCCGTGAGTGGCATGAGGGTCTCGCGGACATCGACGGTCTGGACGGCGGTGGCGGGTCGATAGATCCAATGTGTGCCCGGACCGAGCAGTGTCTTGAAGCGTCCGTACCGATACAACAGTCCGCGCTGATATTCGAAGACGGTCACACGAGCGAGCAGCACTCTCGCCGCCAGCGCGGCTCCGACCGCGGCCAGCGCGATGACAAGCGTCGTATCCGCTCCCATCTGTCCTCCTTGCATTTTTCCGCCGAGGCGCATGGCTCACGAGCACGCGGCGGAGGTCTCAACCTACAGAGCCGCGAACCCGCTGCATCTCTGCCGAGCCGTGCACCCCGACGTTGAAAGGGAGTCGAACCCTCGTCAACCGACGCGGAATCCGATGCGCGGGACCGGACCAGCGATGCCGGAACGGCCGCACGGACACTCCCGCGTGCGCGATGTTACACGCCGAAACTCCGCGATCTCGGAACGGCGTGTTGGCGGCGCGAGCCTACGCCGCGCCGCCTACGACGGTGCTCGTCGGAGCGCTCGGCCCGTTGGCCAGGCCGCGAGCAGCGCGACCGCGGACAGCACGAGGAAGACCACGGCGAGCCACCCGTACGCGGCGCCGATCCCGATCGCGCCCGCGGCTCCGCCGAAGATCGGCGCGGCCACGCCGCCGACCGGTTGATTCACGAGGTAATAGGTGCCGAGCACGGTCGAGCGCCGCTCGGCGGGCGTGTTGTCGATGATGAGCACCTCGGTCGTCGTCGCGCGGATCGAGAACGAGATCCCGATGAGCAGGAGTGGCAGGAAGACCAGCTCGTTCGGGACGACCGTGAGCGCCCACGCGGCCGGTCCCATGAGCGCGAGCCCGAGTAAGAGGACGATGCGCCGGCCGAAACGATCGGAGAGTGTGCCGGCCGTCGGAGCGCCGACGAGTCCCGCGAGCTGCGGGACGCCGAAGAGCGCCGCGGCGACGCCCGGCGCGATCCCGCGCGCGTCCACCAGATAGGTGCTGAGAAAGGCCATCGCGGCGGAGATCACGACCTGGAACACGATCGACAGCGAGACGAGCGCGCCGACGCGCCGCGCGACCGCGGCGATGTCGCTGCCCGTGGCGAGCCAGCTGTGGCGTCCGGTCGATCTCGTGCCCATGGGCGCGACGCGCCAGAGGAGGAGCGCGCAGGCGATCGGGGCGATCGCGAAAGCGATGTAGGGCGTCCGCCATGATCCCGCCGTCGCGAGGATGCCCGCGACGAGAGGCGCCGCGAAGAACGAGAGGTGCCCTGCGGTGGTGTGCGTCCCCATCGCCATCCCGCGGCGCGAAGAGAACATCTCCGCGATGAGCGCCGATGCCGGCGCGTGATACGTGCCGCTGGCAATGCCCATGACCGCGAGGAACGCGATCAGCTGCCAGTACTCCGTCGACAGGCCGATCGCGATGCTTGACAGGCCGATGAGAACGAGACCCCATACGATCACGCGCCGCGCGCCGATGCGGTCGGCGAGCACGCCGAGGGGCGCGTTCGTCAGGCCCGATGCGATCGAGTAGGAGCCGACCAGGAACCCAGCGCTCGTGTACGACAGCCCGAAAGCGGCGCTGATGAACGGAAGCAGCGCGCTGAGCAGGCTGTTCGTAACGTGGTGCGCGAAGTGGGCGACGCTGAATGCGACGAGGAGCGACCGTCGCGTCAACGGAGGTCCGCCAGGTCCATGCCCAGGAGCACATTGTCGATGAGCCGCGCGCGGCCCACGCGCGCCGCAAGTGAGATCACGGCGCTGTCCACCGGTGCGAGGAGCTCGAGCTCCGTGAGCGTGAGCGGGTCGGCGACCGAAACGTACTCGAGCGCGATTGCCGGTGCATCGATGTAGCGGCGTACTGCATTGCTCAAGCGCACTGGTGTCCGCACGCCCTGCTCCCACATCTCGCGAGCCCTGAACAATCCGCGCGAGAGCGCGACCGCGTCGTGCCGCTGCTCCGGCGTGAGGTAGGCGTTGCGCGACGAAAGCGCGAGGCCGTCTGGCTCGCGCACGGTCGGGCAGCCGACGATCTCGGCGCCGAGACGGAGATCGCGGGCGATCGTCTGCAGCACGCGCAGCTGCTGGAAATCCTTCTGGCCGAAGAACGCGATGTCGGGTCGCACGATCGCGAGCAGCTTCGCGACGACGGTCGCGACGCCGACGAGGTGGCCGGGTCGCGCGGCACCCTCAAGCGGCGCCGCGATCGGCCCGGGCGTCACGCGCGTCGCGTCGCCCGGCGGATAGATCTCCGCGACCGGCGGCACGAAGGCCGCGGCGCATCCGTATTTCTCGAGCAGCGCGATGTCCTCGGCCTCGCGCCGCGGATACGCCGCGAAGTCCTCGTTCGGCCCGAACTGCGTCGGGTTGACGAAGATCGATGCGATCGCCGCGTTGGTTTCGCTGACCGCGCGCTCCACCAACGACATGTGCCCGGCGTGCAGCGCCCCCATCGTCGGCACGAACCCCACGCGCCCGGCACCCGCGCGCCACGCGCGCACGTCGGAGACGGTACGGAGGACCTTCACCGACGGCGCGCGGTGATGTATTCGGGGATCGTCGCCATCGGTGGTAGCTCGCCGATCGCGATGTCGTGCATCTCGAGGTGGAGCTTCCCGCCCTCGGTCTGCGTGATGAGCTTGAGCGTCGCGTTCGCCTCTTCCCAGATCCGCTCCCCGTGGGCCTCGCCGACGCGCTTGAGCGCGACCTGAAGGATCTGGAAGCTCATCTTGGAGAGACTGAGCAGGTCCTGATTCCGGTGGATGCGGTGCTTCATATCGACCTGCGCGAGCGCGCCCAGCCCAGCGCGCTGCAGCGTGTCGATGAGGAGTCCGGTCTCGACGCCGTACCCGGTGAAGAAGGGGAGCTGCTCGAGCAGCGAGCGTCGTCCGCCCTGCTCACCCGACAGCGGCTGCACCATGCCGGACAGCTCGGGGAAGAACAGATTGAGGATCGGACGCGCGGAGAGCTCGGTGACGCGGCCTCCGCCCGACGCGAGCACCTCGGCGCCGATACGAAGCGGTCGCTGGTAGAAGGCCTTCACGAAGTGCACGTCCGGCCGAAGGAGCAGCGGGCCCAGCAGCCCGTAGACGAACTTCGGATGCGTATCGGTCACGTCGGTGTCGATCCACACGACGATATCGCCGGTCAGCACGTGCAGGCTCTTCCAGAGCGCCTCGCCTTTTCCGCGGCGCGCGCCGTATTCGGGGAGGATGTCGCCGAGGACGTGCACCGCGACACCCTCCTCGCGCGCGATCTCGCGTGTCTGGTCATCGGAATCCGAGTCGATGACCGCGATCTCGTCCACCAGCGGGATCCGTTCCATGAGACGCGAGCGGATCGCGCGGATGACGCGGCGGACCGTCGCCTCCTCGTTCAGCGTGGGCAATCCGACGGAGATGCGGAGGTTCTGCCGCTCCTTTTCCTCGACGAGCCGTCGCAGGTCCGCGAACTCGCTGGAGCTGAACGTGTTCTGCACGAACCACTTGTCGACGATCTCGCTGACGACGCGACTGCGTTCGGCGCGGTCCGACGGCAGTGTCGGGAGCGGGAGCGTGAGGTTCGCGCTGAAGGGCGCGGCGGTGCGCACCACGACGGCCGCGCGCGCGTTCGCGACGATGGCCTGACCCACGGGACCGAGCGGGTCCTCCTGATCCTTGCGACCGGTCGCGCCGAACGCGATCGCGTCATGCTCCGCGAGCTCCTCGTTGATCACGTCGGCGGGATCGCCGGTGCGCGTGATGAGTCGATCGACGCGCTCGTCGAGCGCGCGCTCGCCCAGCAGCTGATAGAGGGTCGGCGTACGGCGGCCCGGGGTCCGCACGTGGAGGAGCGTCACGCTGCCGCCGCGCGCGCGCGCCCAACCGATCGCGACCTTCGCGGCGAGGTCGGCGTAGCGACCGCCGCGGACCGGAACGAGCATGCGCCGCGCGCGCGAGAGCGGACCCTTCACCACGGCGATGTCGCACGGCGGATTGCGCAGGACGTCCTCGATCGTCGTTCCCAGGAGATCCCAGCCCGGCCGCCGCCACGAGAGCAGGAGCAGATCGGGGCGCTCGGTCGCGACGGTCTCCTGGATCGCCTGCCAGCCCTGCCGCGCGACGGTCACGAGCGTACGCGCGCGTACGTCGGCGGGCGTGAGCTGGTCCAGCGTACGCCGGAGACGGCTCGCCCGCAGCGAGGGCGACCGCGAGATCGACGACGGCGCGGTCGCGCTCCGGATCGACGATCGCGACGAGGCACTTCATGCGGTACGACCGAGGATGACGGGTAGCACGCGTTCGCGCAGGACCCGCGGCCAGGCGTGCTCGCGGGCGCGCACCCGCATCCGCATCACCGGCGTGTCGAGCGCGCGCTCGACCGCGTCGGCGATCTGCTCGCCGCTCGCGTCGGGTGGGACGTAGAGCGGGTCGTCGCCGCCGGTCTCGCGCAGTGCGGGGATGTCGCTGCACACGATCGGCATACGGTGCAAGCCGGCCTCCAGCATCGGGATGCCGAAACCCTCGCTCTCGCTGGGGAAGACGAGCACGTCGGCGAGCGCGTAGAGGTCGACGACCGTGCCGTACCTGATCTTCAGGCCGAGCGACGCGAGCAGGTGCACGCCTTCGACCTTCTTCGCGCGCGCGGCGAGCTCCCGGAGGTAGGCCTGGTTCGAGGCGTCGTGCGGTCCGGCGGTCCCCGTGACGACGAGGACCGCGGCGCGACCACGGCGACGGAGGACCGCGGTGGCGTCGATCGCCGCCTCGATCCTCTTGCGCCGCGTGAGGCGCACCGGAAGGAGAAGCAGCGGGTCGGCGTCGAAAAGGCGCAGGCGCTGCGCGAGTCGTAGGCCGGTCGGAGCGAGGCCGAGCACCTCGCCGACGTCGATGCCGTTCGTGACGACCTCGATGTCGTCGCGCGCGAGACCGGTGAGCTGCGAGAGCTGCTCCCGGCGTTCCTGCGAGACCGTGACGTACCGCACGCCGGGCACCGCGCGCGTGACCAGATCCCAGGGTGAACCCCTCCGACGCAGAGCGGCGTAGCGTTCGTCGAAGTACGAGATGTCGTGCGTCCAGGCGATGAAGCGGTCCGGATGCTCCCGTGCCAGGGTCGCGAGCACTTCCGTGAGCGCCAGATTCAGCGGCATGGTCATGATGTTGTGCACGACGACGCGATCGGCGCGTGCGACGTGCAGACGGATCTTGGTCGCCAGGCGCGCGACGAGCGCGTCGTACTCCGGGGGGCGCACCCCGCTCGAAAGTGCGGCGAGGTTCCGCTCGACGATCGGATGGCGTGAGTCGGCCTCGGCGACGCGGATCACGCGAACGCCACGCGGCTTCGCTCCGCCGCGCCCGGCGAGCACCGCGACGTCCTTGCCCGCCGCGAGGAGCGCGGCGGCGTGCGCGGCCATGACCTGCTCGACTCCGCCGAGGACCTGCGGCGTCGTGTAATGGACGAACAGGATGCGGCGCACGCCGCCCGTCACGCTGGAGCGGCCGTCCTCGTTTGCGCGAGGCGGCCCTGCCCGCCGGCGACGTGGTCGCCCTTCGCGCCGCGGCGAACGCGGAACGTCATGCGTTCGCCGAACACGAGCATGTCGCGAACGTCGATCCGCTCGAGCCACGGCGGGAGCGCCGGATCGATGAGCAGTTGCTGCGTCGCGAGGTCGGGCACCAGTCCAAGAAGCGTGCGCATGCAGAGGAACACCATGCCCGCCGACCACGCCTGCGGGATGCACGAGACGAGGTAATCCGCCGGTCGCGACGAGAAGCGGAGATCGCGCTGGAAACCGCAAAAGAGCTCGGGCAGGCGCGCGTCCGGGAAGCGGCGGCCGGCTTCGATGAGCGCGCTGGTGATCTCCGCCGCCTCCTCGCGGAAGCCGTACCGCGCGAAACCCTGTGCGATGAGCGAGTTGTCGTGCGGCCAGACCGAGCCGTTGTGATAGCTCATCGGGTTATACGTCGGGTAGGTGCTCGAGAGCGTGCGGATGCCCCAGCCGGTGTACATGTCTGGGGTCATGAGCCGGTGCACCAGCGCCGCCGCCCGGTCGGGGCTCGCGATGCCGCACCACAGCGCGTGGCCGGCATTGCTCGTCACCGCTCGCACCTGCTTCTTGTCGCCGTCGAGCGCCTGCGCGTAGCAGCCCTGGTCGGCCATCCAGAAATCGCGCTCGAAACGCTCCCGTAGCTCGCGCGCCTCGCCGCGCAAACGGTCCGCGCGAGTCGTGTCGCCGTCGATCGCGTACAGATCCGATAGGCCCATCTTCGCTGCGTAGACGTAGGCCTGGACCTCGACGAGCGCGGCGGGCAGCTTCGACCACGTGCCGTCCGGCTCCGAGAGCGACTGCGGTGAATCCTTCCAACCTTGACTGCGCAGGTCCGAGCCGCGCGGGCCGTATTCGACATAGCCGTCGCGATCGGGATCGCCGTAGGTGTCGCACCACGTGAGCGCGCGCTCCGCCGCGGGCAGCAGCTCGCGCCAGAACTCTCGATCGGCGGTCCATTTGACCGTCTCGGCGACCAACAGCGCGAAGAGCGGTGTCGCGTCGACCGATCCGTAGTACGGGCGGTGGGGGATCTCACCGAGTCGCGCGAGCTCACCGCGGCGCAGCTCGTGGAAGATCTTCCCCGGCTCCTCCTCTGAGAAGTCGTCCACCTTCTGGCCCTGGTACTTCGCGAGCAGCCGCAGCGTGCCGCGGGCGATGTCCGGATTCCAGCCGAGCGTCTGGTAGGCGCAGATGAGCCCGTCACGACCGAACGGGACCGCATACCACGGGATGCCCGCGGTCGGGTAGGGGCCGCTGTCGTGGAACTCCATGAGCGCGCGCAGGTCGAGCGCACTGCGTGTGATCAGGCCCTCGTCGAGCGTCTCGGAGCTCGTCGTGTAGCGCGCGCAGCCGCGCAAGAAGCGGCGGTAGCGCGCGTTCAGCGCATCGATCGCGTCGTCGAAACGGTCCGGCGACGGCGCCGCGCCCGCGCCGTCCTCGCGCGGGATCACCATGAGCTCGATCGTCAGCACGCCCTGCGGCGGCAGCTCGCGCTCGATGTGGAAGACGTTGCCCTCGATACGGTCAGGCGCCGGCCGCATCGTGATGTCGGTCGTGCGCCGCACCGCGTCGCGGCCCACGCGCTCGAAGACGATGCCGCCCTCGCGAGCGCCGCGCCTCACCTCGTGGGGCGTGGCGGCGACCTCGCGCTGCCCACGTACCGCGAACATGTCGCGGAACGACGCCTCGAACTCGAGCTCGAGCGCGACGCGCACCGGCCGCGGGTTCGCGTTCAGCACGCCGATGCGCTCGCGCACGCCGTCGGCGAGGAAGCGCGTGCGCCGGATCGATAGCGCTTCCGCCGCGTGGCGCGCGGTGCCGAGCGTCGCGCCTTCCGCTCGCATCAGCTGGAAGGTCGCGACGTAGTTCTGCTCGGTGTTCGCCGACAGCAGGATCGGCGGCGCGCCGTTCACGCGGAGCGCGTACCCCGAGAGGAACTGCGTGTCGTGGTAGTAGAGCCCGAACGGGCTCGCGCTCCCGAGCTGGAGCGAGCCGTCGTTCTCGGTGATCAGGACGAGGGCGTCCTCTTTGAGCGAGACGCTCACGCGGTGGACGCGCTCCGCGCTCGGCCCTCGCTGCGCCGTTCGCCCCACCGGCGCTTCTCCTCTTCCATGACGCGCGCGCCTTCCTCGACGACCGCTTCGGACCGCGTCGTGGTCATGGCGCGCACCTCTTCGATGAAGGACGCCGTCCGCAGCTGATAGAGCGGCAGCAGCGAACGCGCCAGCTCCTCGCTTCGAGCGGGGCGCTGGAGCGCCGCGCCGAGGTGATCGAACACGATGCGCGCCCACGCCGTGGCGTCGATCGTCTCGGGCACGGGCGCGGAGAGGATCTCGCGCCACGTCGATTCCTGTTCGCGTTTGCCGGCCGCGAACTTCTCACGCAGTCGCACGGGATCCGCGGGGATCGCCTCGGGCTCGACGGGCATCACGTCTCCGACAAGTGGCACGGCCTTCGAGCCCTGCACCTTCGACCACGTCGCCTCGTTCTCAGCTGCCATGCGGAAGAGGGTGCCGACGACCTGGGTGAACATCGGTCCGAGGTCCGCCGCGGGATCCTTCGGGTCGTGCACCTTTGCGCCAAGGAAGGCCTGCGCGACACGTGCCCCGCGCACGATCGCCGTCGTGGTCATGAAGATGTCGATGCCGAAGCGCGCGACGTCGGTGTCCCACACCGGCTGCTCGAGATACGCGCGCGCCAGCTCGGCGCGGAAGCCGAACTCACCACCGATGGGCTGGCGCACGCGCAGCCCGTACAGCGCGCGGGTGAGGGGATACGCGACCGAGTTCGTGATCGTGCCGTCGTGCTTGTGTCGCGCGTACAGCGGTGTCACGTAGTCGATGTCGCCGCGGGTGACCGGTGTGAGCAACCTCCCGATCCACTCCGGTGTGATGCTGCGGAGATCGCTGTCGACAACGGCGCAGGCGCGCGCGCCGAGCATGCCGACCGCCGTGAAGATCGCGCGGAACGCTGAGCCCTTGCCCGGCGGTCCGATATAACGGCCGACGGCGACGGGCACGCCGGACGCGTTTTCGACGACGCGATCGGGCGTGCCGTCCTGTGAGCCGCCGTCCGCGTTCACGATCGCGACGCGCAGGTCGGGGAAATTCTCGCGCAGGCCTTTGGCCGCGGTCGCGGCGACATAGCCGATCGTCGCGGCGTTGCGGAAGCTGGGGATGCCCGCGACGACGTCGGCCGATCCGATCTTGGCGACCCCGCCAGCGAGCTGTTCGTCGAGTGTCAAGTGATCGTCAGGCATGCGTCCCTCCATGTGAGTTCACGCATCCTTCCTCGTGAGGCCATCATACCGGCGTGCTTGACGCGCTCGACGCGATCGTTCTGCCCTTTCTCGAATCGCTTTACGAGCGGCTCGGCTACATCGGTGTCGTCATCGCGATGACCATCGAAAGCTGTGCGATCCCCTTGCCATCCGAGCTGATCCTTCCGTTCGCCGGTTGGAGCGTGTCGCGCGGTCTCATCGAGCCGCTTACGTCCTCGCCCT
>Ga0209157_1003185_pt1 | contig 12736 bp, 10 predicted proteins | sample GraSoiAngelo_135_FD_185892 | JGI IMG/M metagenome (GOLD analysis project Ga0209157, IMG submission 185892) | Grasslands soil microbial communities from the Angelo Coastal Reserve, California, USA - 14_0929_05_40cm (SPAdes) (version 2) | ecosystem: Environmental > Terrestrial > Soil > Grasslands ... | reverse complement strand
CTCGGCGGTCGTCGTGCGACAGGGTCGGATCCGAGACCCGCGGCCGGGCCAGCGGCGCCAGGACCAGCGAGCCGATGACGAGCCTCGCCAGCGCGAGGGTCGCCGGCGGGACGCTTCCGAGCGTGACGCGTGTCGCGACGTACGATGTCGCGTAGACGAGGTTCGCGCCGAGGAGCGCCAGATAGGCGAGGATCACCCCGGCGGTCTGGGGGATCTCACCGCGTCGGCTTGCGGGCCCGGACGAACGCGCTCATGAACTTGCCATCGACGTCGGGCGCGATCGCGTCGGCATCGATCCCGGAGCCCGCGAGAAAATCGCGCGCATCGGCGGTCCGGTAGATCCGTGTCGGCTCGAGGTCGATCGCCTCGAACCCGGCCTTCGCGAGCTTCGCGCGATACTCCCCGTCCTCCAGCGCGCCCGCGACGCAGCCAATCCACAGCTCGACGCTCTTGCGGATCTCGGGCGGCACGGCGCCGCGCACGACGACGTCGGAGACCGCGAACCGCCCGCCCGGCTTGAGCACGCGGAAGGCCTCGGCGAAGACGCGGTCCTTGTCCGCCGACAGGTTGATGACGCAGTTCGAGATGATGACGTCCACCGAATCGCCGGGCAGCGGGATCGCCTCGATCTCGCCCCGGAGGAACTCGACGTTCTCGACACCGGCCTTCGCCTGGTTCGCACGGGCGAGCGCGAGCATCTCGTCGGTCATGTCGAGACCGTAGGCCTTGCCGGTCGGGCCGACGCGCTTGGCCGACAGGAGAACGTCGATACCTCCTCCCGAGCCCAGGTCCAGCACGATCTCGCCCGGGGACAGCTCGGCGAGCGCCGTCGGGTTCCCACAGCCGAGTGAGGCGGCCACCGCCTCGGCCGGCAACTCGGCGGTCTCGCCGACCTCGTAGAGCTTCGACGTGATGGGATCGCAGTCGCCGCGCGACGACGCGGGGCCACAACACGCGCTGTCGCCGCTCACGACACGCAGCGCCGCTCGGCCGTACTTCTGCTTCACGATCTCCTTGATCGACTCGTCGCTCATCGCGCCCTCCTCACCGACGGCCGTGCGCGCTCGGCGCCGCGCGGCCAGCGCAGACAGACAATATTCGACATTTTCATACCTGTCAAACTATCAACCACCACGCGCTCGCGCAGCCGCGATCAGCTGACGCAATCGGTCCGGATGGAGCGGCATCTCGCGCACCCGCACCCCGAGTGGCGCCAGCGCGTCGTCGATGGCCTCGGCGACGAGCGCGGGAACGGGGATGGCGCCGGCCTCGCCCACCCCCTTGATCCCGAGCGGGTTCAGCGGCGACGGCGTCTCCATGTGGCCGATCTCGATCTCGGGGACTTCCAGCGCGGTCGGCATCAAGAAGTCCGTGAAGGTCGCGGTGAGCGGCTGGCCGTCGGCGTCGTAGACGATGCGCTCGTAGAACGCGCCGCCGACGCCCTGCGCGACGCCCCCGCGGATCTGGCCCTCGACGATGGTCGGGTTCACGACGGTGCCACAGTCGTGCTGAACCACGTAGCGGAGGAACGCAAGGTTCCCGGTGTCGAGGTCCACCTCGACGATCGCGGCGTGGCAGCCGCTGGCGAAGGTCGCGTGCGGGGGCGCGTAGTAGCCGCGCGCCTCGAGCCCCGGCTCCTCGCCCTCGCGGAGGACGGCGCCTTCCCGCGGCTTCACGAGCCTCAGGGCGGCCTCGGCCGCCTCTTTCCCGTGCGCGTAGCGGATCGGGTTCGCGACCGTGGCCAGCGCGCCGAGCGTCAATTCTTTGCCGGGCGCGCCTCTGACGCGAGCACGGCCGTCGGCCAACTCGAGGTCGTCCGGAGAGACTTCGAGCAGGCCCGCCGCGAGACGCAAGGCCTTCTCACGGACCTCCGTCGCGGCGCGGTAGATCGCGTTGCCGCTCGTCACCAGGCCGCGGCTCGCGTACGTGCCGGCGCCCCAGTTGAACTTGGTGGTGTCCCCGGTGACGACGGAGACGTCGGCGGGATCGCAGCCGAGCGCCTCGGCGGCGATCTGGGCGAACGTGGTGCCGTGGCCCTGACCCTGCGTCGTCAGGCCGGTCGCGACCAGGACCTTGCCGCTCGGCTCGACGCGCACATGCGCGCCCTCGTACGGCCCGATCCCGGTGCCCTCGACGTAGCAGCCGAGTCCGAGCCCGAGGTACCGCCCAGCGCGGCGCGCCTCGCTCTGCCGCCGCCGGAAATCGACGGCGCCGATCATGTCGACCGCCATCGCGAGGGCGGCCGGGTAGTTCCCGCTGTCGTAGCGCGTCGGCCCCCCATCCTGGAAGGTCAGCCCCACGTCCCACGGGAACTCGTCGGGCTGAATGAAGTTGCGGCGACGTACCTCTGCCGGCTCGAGCCCGAGCTCGCGCGCGATCAGCCCGATGACGCGCTCCATGACGAAGACACCGTGCGGGCGGCCGGCGCCCCGATACGGCGACACCGCCGCCTTGTTGGAATACGCGACCTCGAACTCGACGGTGTAGTTCTTCAGGCGATAGGGGCCGGGAAGCTGGGTCGACGTGATGATGGGCACGACGATGCCGTACGGGGTGTAAGCCCCGGTGTCGTGCACGAAGTGATCGCGCAGCGCCAGGATCCGGCCCGTCTCGTCGATGGCCACCTCGACGTCGTGGATCTGCCCGCGCTCCTGGTTGGCCGCGATGAGGTGCTCGCGCCGGTCCTCCGTCCACTTCACGGGTCGCCCGAGCGTGATCGCCACGTGCGGGACGAGGATCTCCTCCGGATAGAAGAGCATGATCTTCGTTCCGAAGCCGCCGCCCACGTCGGGTGCCACGACCTCCACGCTGAACTCGGGAAGGCCGAAGAGCCCGGCGAGTCCGTTCCGGATCGGAAGCGGCGCCTGGGTCGAATCCCAGACCTTGAGGACTCGCCGGCGCGCGTCCCACTCCGCAACCACGCCGCGCCCCTCGATCGGGCTGCCGCAGCTCCGCTCGATCGTCAATCGCTCGCGCAGCACCCGGTGCGCGCGCGCCAGCACGCCGTCGGCGTCGCCGACCGTCTGGCGGAAGCGCGCGGCCCGGTTGTCCGGCACGTCGGCGTGCACCCGTGGGGCGCCGGGCGTGAGCGCGGTCGCCAGATCGGTCACGACGGCGAGCGGCTCGTACTCCACCTCGATCAGCGCGAGCGCATCCTCGGCGACGTAGCGGCTGTCGGCGACGACGAAGGCCACGACCTCGCCGACGTATCGCACCTCGTCGACGGCGAGCGGCCGCTGCGTGCGCGGATGGCTGAGCGTCGGGTGCGGGATCAGCAGCGGCGACGGCCGGTTGAGCTCGCCCAGGTCGGCGGCCGTGAGCACCAGATGAACGCCCGGCGCGCGGCGGGCGGCGTTCGCGTCGATCCGCACGATCCGCGCGTGAGCGTGCGGACTTCGCAGCGATGCCGCGTGAAGGATCCCCGGCGGGTGCACGTCGTCGACGAAGCAGCCGAGTCCCCGCAGCAACCGGGGATCCTCGTTGCGTGGGATGCGCGCGCCGATGCGCCGGGTGGTCATCGCGAGACGTCGGCGGCGCCCGCCCGGGCGCGCACCAGTGCTTCGAACGCGAGGTCGAAACAGACGCGTGGCGGCTTGACGAGACCCGCGCCGACCTGCCCGATCCCCGGCTCGCGATGAGCCATGCCGGTATCGATTTGCGGAAGGATCCCGGTCTGGACGACGAGTCGCACATCGATTCCCGTCGGCGTCCCACGAAAGTCGAGTGGTGGCAAACGGTAGGCCGTGCTCTCGCCGAGCGTGATCTCGTACATGAGCCGCGTGGACTCGAGCGCGTCGGCCGGCGTGCCGCCCACGAACTGGACGACGGCGGGGGCGCCGCCCATGGCGAAGCCGCCGAGGCCGGCCGTCTCGGTGATGGCGCTGTCGCCGATGTCGGGGTTCGCGTCGCCGGGGCCGAATCCGGGAAAGTAGAGGCCCTGCGGCGTCTGCGCCGGCCCGGTGAACCATTGGTCGCCCAGCCCGCTGACGCGGATCCCGAACTCCGTACCGTTCCGCGCCATCGCCGTGACCAGCGTCGACTCGGGCACCTTGTGGGCGGCGTCGAGCCCCGCCTTGCACGCGGCCATCCCGACGTTCAAGAAGAGATGCTCGTTGGACGCCGCGAAGGCGAGGATGCGGCGGCGCTCGGTGGCCGGCAGATCGAGCCCCGCGATCTCCGGGGCGAGCGCCTTGATGAGCAGTGCGGATGCGGCGCGGTTCCGGTTGTGACACTCGTCGCCCATCTGCACCGCCTGCGCGATCAGCGCACGGAGGTCGATGCCGCCTGCACGCCGGATGGCCTCGCCGAGCGCCGGACCGACGACGTCCCTGAACCAGCGAAGGCGATCGATCACATCCGGAGCGTAGGCGCCGTACCGCAGCACCTTGCCGAGCCCCTCGTTCAGCGTCGAGTAGGCGCGGTTGCCGGCGGCGCGGTTCTCCACCACCAGGACCGGCATCGACGCGGTGGTGGCGCCCGCCATCGGTCCCACGGCCGCGTGATGATGGCAGGGATCGAAGCGAACCGCGCCGCGCGTGACCAGACGCTCGGCGTCCTGCCAGCTCGGCGCGAGCCCTTCATAGATCAACGCGCCGACGATCCCGCCGCGCATCGGGCCGCTCATGTCTTCCCAGGCGATGGGAGGCCCGGCGTGAAGAATCGTCTCGCGCGTCATGCCCGGCACCACCTCGATCGCGGGACGAACGTCGACGAGGATCTGATGGGCGGCGAGGAGCCGATCGAGGGCGATGCGGTTCGCGGTGTCGACGGCGTCGCACCAGAGCGATGCGAGCGCCTCGGGCGACCCCGGAGGCCGCCAGTCGACCCTCCGTACCGGGATGCCCTGAGCAACCAGCGCCGACGCGAACAACTCGGGGCCGACGACGACCGCCCCCAGCGGAGCGCGGAGAAGATCGGTCTCAGGTGGCATCGCGTCCCTCGGCGAGCGCCCGGGCAGTCTCGGCCGCGATCCGGTTGCTCGCGCACACGATCGCGCCGAGCTCGCGGAGGCTCTCCTCCTGCTTCTCGAGACCCTGCGGATCCTGGTCGGTCCCGACCACGTGAGCGACGACCGTCAGGTCACGGCTCCCGCGTCTCGCGCGCGCCTCGGTCAGCGCCGGGCGGAGGGCCCCCGTCGGGTCCGGGTGCGCGCAGTCGCCGAGGACCAGATCGAGCAGGATCACGGCGACGCTCGGGTCGTCGGCGGCGTCGACGAGCGCGGCATTCCGTCGGCTCGGATCGATGATCGGATGCGGCCGCCCCCGCGTGTACTCCTCGGCGCCGAAATCGACGAATCGATGAGGAGGACTCCCGCCCACGATGCGCCGCGCTTCGTCGCACAGCGTCCCTCCCGCGTAGAGGCCGCGGACGGCCCCCCGTGCGCCGCTCGCAGACGCCGACCGTGGTCGTTGGAGCGCGCGGACCGCGCCATCGGTGAGCCCGACCGCGGTGGAGGCCGCCTCTTCAAGCGTCGCCACCGCCCGGGCGCCGCCCGGCGTCGTCCCCTCGTAGCCGAGCAGACAGGCCACGACCGGCTTCCGTGTCTCCACGGCGGCCCGGAGCACGGCGTCGGCGACCACGGGCGACGGAGGCTTCGAGACGACAACCACGGCGCGCGTGGCGACGTCGGCAGCGAGGGCTTCGATCGCCTGGAGCGTGGTGAGACCGCCGACGGCGGCGTGGAGATCGCGTCCCCCGGTGCCGATCGCGTGAGAGACGCCGGCGCCGAGGCGATGAACGAGGCTCGTCACCTCCTGGATACCGGTTCCCGAGGCTCCGATGACGCCGATCGACCCGCGGCGAACCCGATTCGCGAATCCAAGGCCCACGCCGTTGATGATCGCCGTCCCGCACTCCGGCCCCATGACCAGGAGGCCGCGGGCACGCGCGCGACGCTTGAGCGCTGCCTCGTCGGCCAACGATATGCCGTCGCTGAAGAGGAAGACGTGCAGTCCCGCCGAAAGCGCCTGGTGCGCGTCGATGGCGGCATACGCTCCCGGCACGGCGACGACCGCGATGTTGGCGGAGGCGGTTCGGCGCGCGGCGCTGGCGGTCGTGCGCGACACCACATCTTCACGCGCCGGCTCGCCGTCCCGGCTGGCGCTCAAGAGCTCCTCGACGCGCGCCAGCGCGCGGTGCGCGACCGTCTCGGTGCTCGCGCGAACGCAGATCAGGAGATCGGAGGGGCCGGCTTCCGGCGCCTCCGGCGGCCACATCCCGGCCTCGGCCAGCATCGAGCGGCCCGGCGCCGTTCCCATCACGACCCCGACTTCCGTCACCCCCGCCAGCTGCCGCGCTTGCTCGGCGACGCGCATGAGGTCGATTGAATCAAAGTACGAGTTCCGCCGAACCGTCCAGGCCAGTCGCATCACCAGAGGCGAATCATGACGAAGCCCCGTTGTTGCAGCTCGTCGTAGATGTCCCGACGCTCGCGCAGCGGGGGATCGGTCGCGGCGCTCGGTGCGGCGTCAGGCGGCGCGAGGCGACGGTCCAGCAGGACCTTGATGTCCGGCATGCCAGCGAAGATGTTTTCGAAGTAGCCGAACAGGTCGAGGCGGTCTCGAGCGACCACGACGATCACCCGGTGCATGCGCCCTCCCCGTCGGAAAGTATTACACTCGCGTCCACAGCTTCACGGAAAGTGCCGAGAGTTTCAACATCTTCTGGAATGGCACCACAAATGCTCCCCGCTTCGGTTCAGTGCGGAAAATGCGAACCGCCACACCGGTCAGACGGATAAGATCGAGACACATGGCCCGACATCTATTTCTTGTTTCCCGCCACGAGCCCCGCCTGTATGAATATTTGGTGGATCGGTTCCGGGACGACCGGAACGTGGAGGTGATCCTCGATCGCCGACGCGGAGAGCGTCGAAGCCGATCAGCGCACCAGGGTCCCGAACGCCGACGAGCGGACCGGCGGTCCCGCCGAGAGATCGACGGGGAGCTCCAGGTCCGGTCCCACGTGATCCTGACGCTCCCCGGCGACGACCCGCCCCCGCGATTGTAGGGAGCGCCGAGAGCTCGTGTGGTACCCGGCGCCTCAACTCGCCGCCGTCCGGAAATTGCTCATCTCGCTGGGCCTTACTTTGCCCCCCTGGAGCGAGATTGGAAAGCGAAGACTGGTAAATCGTTCGCCTCGGCTCTGACGCGAGGGCGTCGTGTTGCATTTCTGATCAACCGATCGGTTGCCCGTCAAGCTTCCTCTATGTGCCTGATTTAGAAGCCTCCAGTGGATTTCCGCACCCTGCCTCCTTCTACCCTGATCAGGTCCCGGCCACCCAGGGTCGTCCCGCAAGAGTTGCGGGCGCGCAAAATGTGCAAGCGAACCGTGGAGTTAGGGATCGGATTGCCCTTGGTATTAGCCTTGCTCGTTCACGGGTTCGTGGACCAAACCCACGAATGTGTCGCGCGCCCGGCGGTGCCGAGCACGCGGACCACGCCGGGACGCGCCCTCGCCTCGGCGGTCCGCTCGGCCTACGACGGCATCATCGGCGAATCGCCGCAGATGGCCGAGATCTTTGCGCGCATCGACAAAGTGGCGGTCGGCGATGTGAACGTTTGTATCCACGGCGAGAGCGGCACCGGCAAGGAGCTGATCGCGCGCGCGATCCACTACGCGAGTCCTCGCCGCGATCGTCCCCTGATCACGCTCGACTGCACCACGATCCCGGAAGGCCTGATGGAGAGTCATCTCTTCGGTCACGTGAAGGGGGCCTTCACCGGCGCGACGGAACATCGCGAGGGCGTCTTCGCGCTCGCCCACACCGGGTCGCTGTTCATCGACGAGCTCGGCGAGCTGAGTCCAAGGCTGCAGGCCAAGCTCCTTCGCGTCATTCAGATGCGCGAGTTCTCCAAGGTGGGTGGGACGAAGCCGATCCGGACGGATATCAGGCTCATCACCGCGACCAACAAGGACCTCAAGGCTGCCGTCGCGCAGGGTACGTTCCGCGAGGACCTCTACTACCGGGTCGCGGTCTTCATGATCAAGGTGCCCGCGCTCCGTGAGCGGCCGGAGGATATACCACACCTGGTCGATCACTTCTTGCGGCGATTCGCTGGGCTCTACGGAAAACACATCACCAAGGTCACGCCCGCCACCCTCGAACGCATGCTCACGCAGACGTGGCCCGGGAACATCCGGCAGCTCGAGAACTTTCTCGAGCAGGCGGTCGTCCTCGCCGAGGGCGACACGCTGACCGAGCGAGACCTCTTCGCCGGGGATTTCTCGAGCGTGGCCGGGCCTGCGCTGTCGGGACTGTTCGAGGCGGGGCTGCCGCTCAGCGAGGTCGAGCGCCGCCACATCCTCCGGACTCTCCACAAGGCCCTCGGCAACCGCACCGAGGCGGCCCGGTTGCTCCAAATCAGCGTGCGCTGCCTGCAGTACAAGCTGAAGGCCTACGGCCGGGACGTCGCCGCTGCGGCTGGCTCCGACCTCGTTCTCTAGTCCCGCAAATATTGCTGGCTCGGAACCTCTCCGGGTCGCCAATGTATCGACAGCGCAGGCAGTTAGGACGTTGGCCCCGTTCGTGCTCCCTCAGCACCCCGAATTGACGCCAGCTCCCGAGTCCGGCCACAGCAGGGTGACGACGCTTCGAGACCTTCTCGCGAGGGATCCCGTGTGCCGCGAGATCGTGCGGTACCTGATGCACAACAACGAGGCCTCCGACACCCCGCGCGGCATCGCCGAGTGGTGGATCAGGCGGGACGTGGCGTCCACGCAGGAAGCGCTGATGAAGCTCCAGACATGCGGCGTCGTGCAGTCGTACCTGGTGCAGGACAACACGCGCGTGTACGCGTACACGAAGAGGGCGGTCCTGCGTCAATCGCTCGCGCGCCATTTCCAAGACATGGTCGTGCCCGGTTCTGCGAAGGAGCTCTAAGCCATGGCACCGTCTTCGCTCATAACGTCAGCCACCCCCGTGTCCCATTCGGGCGGGCGCGGGGAGCCGGCGCGTCCCGACCTGCGTGTCGTCGCGCTTGGCGGCGGCACAGGGCTGCCCACGGTGCTCCGCGGGCTCCGGGCGTCGCTGTTCGAGTCGGGCGGTTGGGATTCGGAGCGGGACCCGGCGCGCCTGACCGCGATCGCCACCGTCGCAGACGACGGCGGCAGCTCCGGCATGCTCCGAGCGAGCTACCAGCTTCCGTCCCCCGGCGACATCCGGAACTGTCTGCTCGCCCTCGCCGAAGGCGATCCCGAGCTGTCGGAAGTGTTCGGCTTCCGCTTCACCCGCGGGAGCGAGGTCGCCGGGCACAGCCTCGGCAATCTCATCCTGACCGCCCTCACCGAGCTCGAGCACGACTTCACCAGGGGCGTCGCGCGCGCGGGTCGCATGCTCTCGATCCGCGGCCGGGTCCTGCCCTCGACCACCCAGAATGTGATGCTCTACGCCGAGCTGTGCGACGGGACCGTGATCGAGGGCGAGTCCCGCCTCGCGGGCGCTCGGAGCCCGATTCGCCGCCTGCGGCTCCATCCCAGCGATGCTTCGGCCTTGCCCGAGGCGCTGGACGCGCTCGAGCGGTCGGACTTGATCGTGATCGGCCCGGGCAGTCTCTATTCGAGCCTGGTGGCGGTGCTTCTCGTGCGGGAGCTGGCCGAGGCGATCGCCAGATCTCGGGCCCGCGTGGTGCTCGTCCTGAACCTCATGACGGAGCCGGGCGAAACCGACGGTCACACCGGGGTGGATCACCTCATGGCCATTCGCCGCCATGCGCCGACGATTCCCATCCACGACATTCTGGTCAACACGGCGCCCTTCGCGCCCGAGCAGGTCGCACGGTATGCGCCGCTGGGCGCGTCGCCGGTCCCGGCGGACGTCGAACTCCTGAAAGCGCTCGGCCACTCCGTCGTCGAATGCGACCTGCTCGCGACGGGCGACGACGCGCGGCACGATCCGGGAAAGCTCGGGCGCGCGCTTCTCGCGCGGGTGAGCTGAAGGAAAGTGATCATCGGCCTCGCAGGCGGTACGGGCTCGGGCAAGAGCATGATCGTGCAGAGCCTCGTGGCCCGCGTCGGCGGGTGCGTGATCGACCTCGACTCGTACTACTGCGACCGGAGCGCCCTCTCCCGGGAAGAGCGGAGCCGGATCAACTACGACGAACCGACCGCCATCGACGTCGCACTGCTCGTCGGGCAGCTCGCCGAGCTCGGACGGGGCGAGGCGGTGCGGAAGCCGGTGTACTCGTTCGAGACCCACGGACGGACCGGGGTCGAGGTGGTGGCTCCGGCGCGGCTCGTGCTCGTCGAGGGCCGGTTCACCCTGTGGTGGGAGTCGCTGCGATCGCTGCTGGACGTGAAAGTGTTCGTGGACGCGCCGCCAGACCTCCGGCTCATCCGGCGGATCCGACGGGACCTCACGGGGCAGGGCCGCACTCTGGAGCAGGTGCTGCAACAGTACTCCGGTCCGGTGCGCTCCATGCACGCGCGGTACGTGGAGCCGACGCGCGCCCACGCGGACCTCGTCGTGACCAATGACGGCCCCCTTGAGGACGCGGTAGAGCTCGTGATCGCGCTCGTGCGACGGAGAAAGGTCGATGGGCTTGCCGGCGCTGCGGCGCCGCGATAGGCGAACGTGAGGATCGTCGCGGAGGGTGGAGGAGGAACATGAGCAAGCCCACCCTCCTCATCGTCGAGGACGAGGAGTTGATCCGTGCCCAACTCAAGTGTGGGCTGCGGGACGACTTCACGCTCCTCTTTGCCGAGCACGCCAGGGAAGCCCTCTCGGCGCTCAAGCGCGAACAGCCGGCGCTTGTCTGCCTCGACCTCGGGCTGCTCCCTGATCCGGAGTGCGCCGAGCCGGGGCTCGAGGCGCTGGACCAGATCATCAAGGCCGCGCCCCAGACCAAGGTGGTCGTCCTCACCGGTAACGGCCGCGGGAGCGCGATCCACGCGGTCCAGCTCGGCGCGTTCGACTATCACCACAAGCCGATCCGGCTCCACGACCTGAAAGTCGCGCTCCAGCGGGCGGCGTATTTCCAGGCGATCGAGGCCGACGTCGAGAAGCAGCGTGCGGGGGAGGCGGCGACCCCCTGCGAGGGCATGCTGGGCCGCACGTCCGCCATGCAAGAGATCTTCGCCGTGGTGAGCCGCATCGCGCGGACCGACGTGACAGTGCTGATCCAGGGCGAGAGCGGAACGGGAAAGGAACTCCTGGCCCGGGCCATCCACTCCAACAGCTCACGCGACCGGCGCGCGTTTGTGGCGATCAACTGCGGGGCGATCCCGGACACCCTGCTGGAGTCGGAGCTGTTCGGCCACGAAAAGGGCGCCTACACAGGCGCGCATATTCAGCGGAAGGGCAGGCTCGAGCTCGCGGAAGGTGGCACGCTCTTCCTCGATGAAGTCGGTGAGATGAGCGCCCTGCTTCAGGTGAAGCTCCTCCGCTTTCTCCAGGAGCGGGCGATCGAGCGGGTCGGCGGCCGCGAGGTGCTCCGCGTAGACGCCCGGGTGGTCGCGGCCACCAACAAAGATCTGAAGGTGGAGCTTCAAGCCGGGCGGTTCCGGGAAGACCTCTACTATCGCCTGTCGGTCGTGAACCTGACGCTCCCCCCCTTGCGGAACCGGGCCGAGGACATCGTGCTCATCGCCAACGCGTTCCTCCAGCGCAGCGACAAGCAGCACCGGAGAAAGCTCCGCTTCGGGAGCTCGGCTCTCGAGGCCATCATCCACTATGCCTGGCCCGGCAACATTCGCGAGCTCGAGAATGCGGTGGAGCGAGGCGTGCTCATGGCCCGGACGAAATTCATCGAGGCACGGGACCTCGGCATCGAAGTCAAGAACGACCCCGATCTGATCTCGCTGAGAGAGGCCCGGAATCGCGCGGAGCGGAACGCCCTGGTGGATGCTCTCGCCAAGACGCGTGGGAACATCACCCAAGGGGCGAGGCTTCTGGCCGTGAGCCGTCCAAAGCTGCACGGATTGATTGCCAAGTATCAGGTCAACGCGCGCGATTTCCGTTGATCGTCGTCGTACCACCGGGTCCTGTCCGGCGCCCAGTCGCGGCGCCGCCGGGGCGGCGCGGGCCCGCATCCGAGACACCGGCGTAATTGCGGACCATTTCCGTCGTGGCCGTGGCATCATCGGGGCGTTGGGAACGCGGCTTCATGGGGTCGGCACGCTGGATGAGGAGGACCTGCTGTGAAGATTGTCACCATCGCCTGGTCCGTGACCCTTCTGGTGCTTCTCGCGTGTGCGGGTGTCGGCGTGGCCGCCGAGGACATGGGGTTGATCACCGGAGGCGACAAGGGCACCTACTACCAGTTCGGCCTCGACCTGCAGAAGCTGGTCAAGCCCGCGGGGATCAATCTGACCGTCCATCCTTCGAAAGGGTCGATCGAGAACATCTACGCTGTGTACCAGCGGCCAGGCGTTCCGATGGGCATCGTGCAATCCGATGTCCTGGCGTTCGTCTCCCGCGTGCAGTCGGACCCAGTGCTCCAGCGGATCGCGCGGAAGACGAAGATGGTCTTTCCCCTCTATAACGAGGAAATCCATCTGCTCGGCAAGAAGGGCATCACCGACTTCGATGATCTCGCCGGCCGGAGGGTCGCCATCGGCCGCGACGGCAGCGGCACGTACTTGACCGCGCGCCTCCTCTTCAAGCTGTCGGAAGTGGCGCCCAGCGAGATGGTGCCGATCGACACGACTGAGGCGCTCGCCGAGCTCAAGGCGGGCCGCATCGACGCGATGTTCTATGTGGCCGGTTACCCCGTGAAGCTTCTCAAGGAGGACGTGAGCG
>Ga0209157_1003184_pt1 | contig 12736 bp, 14 predicted proteins | sample GraSoiAngelo_135_FD_185892 | JGI IMG/M metagenome (GOLD analysis project Ga0209157, IMG submission 185892) | Grasslands soil microbial communities from the Angelo Coastal Reserve, California, USA - 14_0929_05_40cm (SPAdes) (version 2) | ecosystem: Environmental > Terrestrial > Soil > Grasslands ... | reverse complement strand
GGCAAATCCATGTTGGGACCGATCTACCTGAGCAAGGGGCGGCGGACTTTCTTCATGCAGTGTGGATTTCACGCGTTTATGGAAAGCTGGGCCCTTGCCATTGACAACCCGTACTATTCCATCACGGATACTTCGGGGAGATTTACGATCACCGATGTCCCGCCAGGCACCTATCGACTGGTAGTCTGGCATCCGCAAGTGGGGACCATGGCGGAGCAGAGTCTCACAGTCGAGCCGGGCGGGCGGTCGACCGCCGATCTCTCCCTCCGCGCGCCAACAGGCCGCCGTACCGCTCATGAAGTGGTGGACAATCCCAGGTTCGGGCTTGGCGCTTTGGGCCGGCCGATTGAAATCGTTCCGCTCGTCGAACGTCAGCAGTAGCCGCGATTTTATCCCTACATCGTGAGTCTCCGAGTTCTTCAATTCGTCCTCCTCATCGGTCTTGCCTCAGTCTTGACCATGGTCGCTGCGTTAGCCGAAGGGCCGCTATCTTCATCGCCTCAGACTGCTGACAAGGGCCCTCAGGTTCATTTGGAGTTTTCCGCGAAAGTCATCCAACGGTCGGACGGTCGGTTGCGGGAGGCACAGCTCTTTGTCAAGGGAGACCGCTATCGGCTCGAACATCGGGGAGGAGTCCGGACCGACCTCGGCTATGCGGGAGTCTCCATCGTCCGGCTGGACAAACAAGAGGTCTGGTTCCTTCTCTCGCAGCGCCGACAGTTTCTTGTGGTGCCGATCAGGCCCGATCACCGGCTTCCTCTGGCCTCCCACCTGGAAGGTGAGACCAGTCGGCTTCTGATCGGGGAGGCCTCATCCGGTGGTCGACCGGCCCGTCTTTACGAGCTGACCATCGCTGGTGCAGGGGGTGCGGAACGGTATTATCAATGGGTGGATGCTGAGCAGGACCTGCCGCTTAAGCTGATAAGCCTGGACCGGGACTGGTCAGTCGAATATCAACACGTGGTGTTTTCGAAGCAGGCTGACTACTTTTTTGAGGTTCCGCTGGGCTACAGACGTTGGGAGCAACCGCCGGTTCCTCAGGAGAAGGGATAGAACAGTGGAGAGGCTTGTTACCAGCTTGCTCGCGTGGGTGCTTGTTTGGGGCGGGCCTTTTTTCGCCGTGGCCGGCAGCCCCAACCAGGCTGAGGTCTTGAAGGAAGCCCAGGCTGCTTTTGAACAGAAGCACTATGCACGAACCTTGGAGTTGGTTGAGCCTCTCACAAAGGACAGATCCGGGCCCCCTGACGCCGGACGACTCAAGGTCCGTAGTCTTGTCCGGCTTGGCCGTCCTGCCGAGGCCCTGACCCACTATGAACTGTTAGAAGCCAGACAGGGACAAGACGACGCCCCGCTGTTGCGCGAAGTGGCCTTGGGGTTTATCACTCCCTTGTTAACGGACATGCGTGAACAGATGCGGGGGGCAGCCTACACGGCCCTCAAAGAATTCGATTCCGAGGAGGTTATCCCGTATTTTGAGGATGGACTGAGTGATGGGTCGGGCCTAATCCGTACGCTTGCTGTGGAGGGACTCGGGCGACTCAATGCAGGCCAGCGATCCCCTCGACTCCAGAAGGCGGTTGAAGATCCGGCTGCACTCGTGCGGGCTGCTGCGCTGAAGGCCCTCGGGCGGTCGGGCAATCGCTCGGCGATAGCACTGGCCGAGCGATTGTTGAATGATGAACAGCCAATGGTGCGGGTAGCAGCATCAGGTGCGCTGGTGATGCTGGGAAGGAACGACCAGTGGGCCAAAATCAGCCAGGCAGCCTCGGCACCGAATCCTGAGGAGCGAAGCGCGGCCCTCCGGATGCTGGGGGATCTTCAGGACCGCAGGGCACTTCAGATTCTTGAGACCGCGCTGAGCGATGGTCAGCCGTCTGTCCGCGGGGCGGCGGCAGCATCGCTGGGGGATCTGAGACTTGTCGAAGCTGTGCCAGCCCTGGTCAAGACTCTCAATGATCCGATTCCTGCCGTGCGGGCTAATGCAGCAGTCAGTTTGGGTGAGTTTCAGGGGCCGGAGTCGACTTCCGCGCTAAAGAAGGTGTTGACTGACGCGAATCCTGCCGTGCAGGCTGCTGCAGTTTCTGCTCTCCTCCATCTGGGGGTGCCTTACGGCGAGGCTGCGGCGGTGATTCGAGTGCTGACCCGGAATCCCGATCCTGGCATCAGAGCGGCGGCAGCGAGGGCTCTGGCCGGCAGCCGGACCGCGGAAGCGATTGAGGCGCTACGCTTGCTAATGGAGGATCCGCTGCCACGGCCCCGCATCGCCGCGGCCCGGGCGCTGGGCCGCGTTGGGGGCGGAAAGCAAGTGGCGATTCTGAAGAAAGCCTTGCGGGATCAGGACGAGGCGGTCCGAGCTACTGCTGGAGGAGCTCTTGGGCGAGTGCTGTTCTCGACAGCGAGTCGAGACAACCGGTTGAGAAAAAACTAAACTTACCCTCGGGAAGGTTTGGACTTGACACCGTTGTCAATGGCTGTATAAAATTCTGCCCCTGGTGTCTCAAGAACAACCCTCCAATGCTGTCACGTACGGCGCCGGACATGGTGCGATAGAAAAAGTGGTTCTCACACCTCCACTAAGAAGACGTGATGTGAGGAAGTTCTAACCTGGTCTAGTTTTTCAATCAAAAGGAGGCAGTAACATGAGGAAGGCGGTGGTTGTCATATTTGCTCTGGCGGTGGTGGCGTTCTTGGCGGCGCCCCTCACCTCCTTCGCCGGAGGGACGGTGACCGGCAAGGTCACCTATAGCGGCAAGTCGGAGGAGAAGGAATTCCTCTTCTCGAAGTTCCCGAACCCGAAGTTCTGTCCGAAGAATCCGAATAAGGATCTGGTGAAGGGAGAAAAGCGAATCCTGCCCACGATTGAGGTCGGGAAAGACGGCGCGCTCAAGCATGCCGTCGTGGCCGTGACTGACGTGGAAGACAAGGCCTTCGTGGATGGCTACAAGGGCACCGACGTGGTGGCGGAGTTCTGTGAATTTCTGCCGTTTACCGGCGTGGTCGTGAAGCAGAAAAACTTCCATGTGGAAAACCACGACGCCGATCCTGATGACCCAGGACCAAAAGGTGATTTTCCAGGCAAGAAGGGCGTGCTGCACAACCCACATACGTTCGAAGTGCTCGGCCCTAGCTCCAGCACAGTGTTCAACATCGCTTTGGCGGAGAAAGGCTCGAAGCTGGACAAGCCGGTGGTGCTGCGCAAGGATAAGCAAGGCTCATTCTTGCGGCTGCAGTGTGACCAGCATGAGTTCATGCAGGGCTTCTTCCTCCCGGTGCAGAATCCCCATTACACAGTTGTGAAGGATGATGGTTCGTTTGAGATCAAGGACGTTCCGGCCGGCAAGCACAAGCTGGTGGCTTGGCATCCGTTTGCGGGCAAGATCGAGGCCGAGGTGGATGTGCCGGAGGGAGGCACCGCCCAGGCTAAGTTCGAAGTCAAAAAGAAGTAATCGTGCTTTTCACATAGCGGAGATTCCTTCGCTGCTTTCAACAAGGGCAGTGACCGACACAGGCCACTGCCCTTGTTGTTTGTGAGCATGCCGGTGGCATGGCCCACTGTTCTTGCTCTTTTCCTCTTGATACCTCCATTCTCTATTCCATGCGTGAGGCCGAGCAGGAGTTTTACCGCCTGCACCCATTGCATGAAGCCTGGCAACGGGTACCCGGGAGGGGGCGGAACACAACTTGCCGCAGCACGCGACCTTGCTCTTTGAATGCGAGGGCGAAGACTGCGCTGTTTGAGACCGTCGCGGTCGAGTTTGGAGGATTCGAGCGTACAAGGCTTAGTTGGGTGACCACGGAGGTGTCTTCAGTGGAAAAACTCCTGCTCGGCCCCACGCAGTCTCCTACCTTGCCTTTGAGTTGACGATACGGGTAAGATTGCATTCCTTCGTCGAATCGGTCGAGAACAAAACCCGCTTGTTTATCGAGGGCATCGGTGCCACGAGAACTCTCGCTCGCGGAAATTTTTCAGCTTGGATACTACTGGGAGACAAAGATCCTCCTGACGGCGGTGAAGCTGGATCTCTTCTCGCTGTTGGCCGAGAAACAACTCGCCGCCCTGGAGCTTGCTCAGCGGATCCATGCAGACGAACGAGCCCTCGGGTTGCTGCTGAACGCCTTGGTGGCAATGCGGGTGTTGACCAAAGAAGCCGACCGGTTTTCGAATACGGATGTTGCACGGACCCACCTCGTGAAAGCCTCTCCACAGTACGTTGGCCATCTGCTCCTGCTCCATGATGCGGAGTGGAACAATTGGGGCAAGCTGGAAGAGACGATCCGGACTGGGCGCTCGCCGGTGAAGCGCCACCTGTTTGAAACGGACCCTGAGCTTGGCGCCAATGTGCTCTCCGTACTGCACCGCATCGGCCAACAAAGCGGACCAGCCTTGGCCAAGCGTCTGGAACTCGGAGGGGCGAAGACACTTCTCGATCTCGGCGGAGGCGCCGGCACGAACGCCATCGCCTTTTGTCAGGTCTATCCTGAACTGGTTGCCACGGTGTTCGACCTCCCCCAGACCTTGAAGACAGCAGAAAGGACGGTCAAGGAGGCAGGCCTGGAGGGCCGGATCACTCTGTTTCCAGGAGATTTCAACAGAGATCCGCTAGGTGGGCTCTATGACGTCGCGCTGATGTCGGACATCCTGCATTACCAGGACTCGAATGCCAATGCGGCGCTCGTAAAAAAAACCTTTGTCCATCTCAATGCCGGTGGCCGCCTGGTCGTTAAGGACCGCTTTCTTGATGAATCGGGAGCCAGCCCGGCTTGGACCACGGCTTTCGCAGTGCACATCTTGGTCAACACCGAACGGGGCTGTTGCTACAGCGTCTCCGGTCGCCCCAATCCTTGCACACCTGGGTAACGGCCTTTATTCGCATGCGGTCTCCGCTCACATGCAATGGAAAACATTTTCAACAGAATTTCCTTGTTTGAACCACGAATCACGAATAACGTTTAACGTCCTATGCTTGAGTGGTTAAAACAGCCAGGGTTCTTCGGGACTCACGCGACAATCGGAGCGGATCTGAGCCAGTTCATGGCGACCCTGTTCACCACATTGTTCGTGATCGGGTGGGTTCAGGCCAAGCACCAGCGTGGGAATCACCATCACTGGTTGATGCTGAGCGGAATGGTCGCGATGCTGGCCTTTTTCACGAGCTACTACCTGTTTCGCCAGCTCGGCGTCTTGGCCGTTGAGGGTAAAGAGGGGTTCGGCGGATCCCAACAGCTCTACGACCACGTGTTTATCCCATTGCTCACCTTTCATATCATTCTAGTGATCATCGGTCTCGTCATGGCCGTGTACATGATCGTGCTGGGATTCCGCGCACAGGCTATCGCCGCGGGGAAGCGAATCCTGAAAGACGCCCTCTTGCAGACCTCCTGGGCCAAGATCGGAACCATCTTTGGCGTCATCACAGCGGTGGTGTTACTCCTGTTCACGTCGCGGGTGGTCACGTCGGGTTTTTCGATGCGAAAGCTCATGGTCTATTTTGGCCTCCTGCTCCTGCTCGCCATCGTCTTTGCTCTGGAGATCGCGATCCAGCGGATCTGGCCCAACGGCGAGCAACGGCACCGCGTGCTGGGCCGATTCACGATGATCATCTATTGCATTCTGTTCGTCACAGGCAGTACCACGTACACGATGCTCTATATTCTGTTCCCTGGCAAGGTTGGGTGAAGCGATGCTGGTCTGCGGCTGTGGCCGGTGGATCCACACGGAGGAAGTGGACGAGCGGCTGAATGAGAGCGGCGCGCAGACCTGGTTCGTGCGAACTGCATGCCATGGGTGCGGACTCCGAGTGGGGTTGGAAGCAGCGCCGGACCAAGCAATGGTGCTGGTGGATCGGCTGATGTGGACAGACGAAGCCCATCATGTCCTGGACCGGATGCCTCCTTACGTTGCGCCGTTGCTGAGGCATGAGGTGGAGGACTATGCCAGATCGAAGGGGCAACTGGTGATCACCTTTGCGCTCTTGGCTCAAGCCCGGCACGGAGGGGCTGTCTTGTGGGAGCCGGAAGCCGAGCGCCGACTCGAGAACATCCCGGCGCCGGTGCGAACAATGGCGCGGGTGGAACTGGAACGGACCGCTCTCGAAAAAGGGCAATCCCAAGTGACTGTTTCTTTGATGGAGGAAGTCAAAGCGAAATATTTCGGGATGGCCACGCAGAATCGTGAAGGGTAAGGGCGCGTCCAGCGCGTGCCGCGTCATCGCGTCTCTCGCGAAAGACACAACGACGCGAAAGACGCAACCACACGCCTTACGCCTAAGACCTCACGCCTAACTGGTTTGACATGTTGCATCGAATGACCTTGCGCGTGCTGCCGCGTCTGACCCTGGCGGCGACAGAGGAGTCGGTTCGGAAGCGAAAACGTCTCGTGATGCTGGTGCCGGGCCTCATCGCCTTCGGTATCCTTCTGGCATTGAGCGGTCTGATTTCGGCAGCCACGGCAGCCTGGGCCTATCAGATCGGCCGCAACGCGGACTGGGCAACCATATGGAGGCAGGATGGCAGCCGGACCGTGGGCTGGCTGGTCGGCTGGATCGGCTTCGCTTACGGCTTCCAGCTTTCCTTGATGGTCTTGGCCCTGCTGAAGATACTCGTGAACTACGATTTTTTCCTCCACCCTGAAGGCCCCGCGATGATGGCGATCATCATTGCCTGTACCTCTGTTGCAAGGGACGCGTTCGAGATCGGTCACATTCAACGACTGAAGCAGCAGGGCAGCCAGCTTGTGACATTTCCTGATGGGGCTGCCTTGAGGGCTCTGTTCAAGGAGCAGCCAGGACGCCTTGCCCAGTTGGGGATTCCAGCGTCGCTGGCCTGTGCAGCACTATCACTTGGGCTGGCGAATCTCGGCGAGGCCGGTCGAGCCGAGCTTGCTCAACTGGTAGCCGTCAGCCTGTTCGCTGGAACAGTGGCGGTGTGGGCCTATCTGACCGCTGCACAACGGATACAACCACCCGATGACCTCTTGAATATGCATGAGGGAAGCAATGGGTACCCCGAGCCGGGCCTCGTCCATTCCCATGTCGGTGGGTGGCGAGCGATTCTGGGCACAGTCGGATGGTCGGATTTGTTCCGGTTCTGGTGGTGGCCGGGGCTGGCTTTTTCCGTCACCTATTATCTGACGCTTGCAGGAGCTGCCACGTTCCTGTTCAGGTTGGATGTCAGGAGTGGAGTCGTTCAGAGTGTGATCGCCGGGGCGGTCGCGGGCGTGATGGCGCTGTATTGCTACTATCTGGGATATCGTCGGAATCTGGAAAATCAGATTCTGCAGACGGTTCCACTATCCCTGCTGCGTTGTCCGTTTGTACTGGGCATCCTGTCGAAGCCGAAAGTCATACAGAGCGAGGCGTCCATTTCCCCTGGCGGAATGGCTCTGAGAGAAACCGGAAGGCGAGGTTGAATGCCACGCTGGGTCACGCAGAACGCGCCTCTGTTCCGGCCGCTCCGGCCAGTGCTGATCGTCAATCTTGTGCTGCTGACGGCTGGCCTTCTGGCCGTGCTCGATCTGGCCCATGGTCAGACGACTCCTCAAGCGGCACAGGACATCTATTACAAGACCGAAGGTGTGCCGGTCGGCCCTCCCGCTCCATCGTCCGTGGCGACTGTCTACCCCCGTTATGGTTCCCTGGATAATAGGGTCCTCGTGTGGTTCGTGACGCAGCAGCACACCTATTTCGGCGGCTTTGTGCTGGCGCTTCCGATTTTCTGTGTGATCATGGAGTTCGCGGGGCTCACGATGCGAAATCGAGCCTCTGCGGTCCGCTATGATCAACTGGCTCGGGACGTCCTGCAGGTTGCGCTTCTGGCTCTTTCCCTGACTGCCCTGGTCGGGACCGTGATGCTGGGGCTGTTCATCTGGTTTTACCCGAGCTTCATGAGTTACATGGGCGGAACCTTCAGGACGATGATGCCGGTCTATGCCTTCGTGTTTCTCGCAGAGTCCATCTTCCTGGTGGTCTACTACTACAGTTGGAGCCATATGGCGACGCCTGCGCTGAAATGGGTGCATGCCGCGATCGGTATCATGGCCAACGGGCTGGGCGCGGTCCTGCTGTTGCTGGCGAATGCCTGGGTTGCCTTCATGATGTCGCCGGCCGGCGTGGACGCGCAAGGCCGCTATCTCGGTAATGTCTGGCACCTCCTGCATTCGGCCTTGTGGAATCCGCTCAACGTCCACCGTTTCCTGGCTGACCTGATGTCCGGCGGCGCGGTGGTCATCGCCTATGCGGCCTACCGATTCCTGACGAGCAAATCCGCTGAGGAGCGGGCCTACTACGACTGGGTGGGGTATGTCTTCCTGTTCGTGACCGTCTGCGCGTTGCTACCAATGCCTTTTGCCGGTTACTGGCTCATGCGGTCGGTCTATGCCTTCCGGCAGAACATGGGCGTGACGATGATGGGCGGGTTGCTCACCTGGCTCTTTGTGGTGCAAGCCTTACTGATCGGGGTCTTGTTTCTCGGTATCAACTATTATCTCTGGCAGAGCACAGGTCGGATCCGGGGCGGTGAGCGCTACCAGCGTGCCTTCAAGATGCTCGTCTTAGGCCTGACGGCCTGTCTCTTCGTCTGGCTCACGCCACACACGCTCGCGATGTCGGCGAGCGAGATCAAGGCGATGGGCGGGGCGCAACATCCGGTGATCGGCAATTACGGGGTCATGTCCGCCAAGAACGGGGCGATCAATGTCATGATATGCCTTACCACCCTGAGTTACATCCTCTACAGGCGCGCGAACCGGACGATGGTCGTGCCATGGGTCAGGGCCGGGAACATCGGCCTGGCCATGCTCTTTGGGGTGGGAATGCTGAATATCGTCTGGCTGGCGATCTATGGCTTTTATCTGCCGGCCAGCGTCCGTGTTGGACTTTCCTCCCCGCAGGCTATCACGACTCTGACAGTCCTGGTTCTCGGGGTCTTGATCAACCGCGCGATGATGCGTGGGGCCACAGTGCATGGCCCGATCGAATGGGGCAAGATCTCGGTGCGTGGGATGGTCGCGCTGTTTGGGCTGGCAGCCGCCTTTACCTGGGTCATGGGCCTGATGGGCTATATCAGATCGTCAGGGCGCCTCTCCTGGCATGTCAATGAGCTGGTGCCGGATCTCTCGCCCTGGGCCTTTACTCCCTCGCTGGGATTTGCCGCCAAAATGGTGACTTTCAACATGGTCGTGTTCTGGATGACGGTCCTGCTCCTGTTCTGGATCAGTCGTCGTGGCCACCAACCAGTTCCGCAGCGGGAGCTCGTCACGGAGGAGCATCCGGCGATGGTCCCCTCTCCATCGCGGGAGCGCTAGCCCTTGTCACCATGGGGAGGATCCGTGAGGGGTAAGGGGTGAGGCAACACAGAGATCTGCTGGAGGTCGTAGCTTCCCCTCACTCCCTACGCCTCTCGAAGACGGGATGAGGAGTCGTGTGAGCCTGAAAAAGATGACTAGTTTGGTTGGGATGAGCGTGATAGCTGGCGCCCTTGTCGTCACCCTGCTGACCGAGGCATCGCTTCTGGCAGGGTCGTCGGGTCTTGTGGTCCTGGAAGACTTCCGTGCGAAAGATGGTGATGGGTTTCCAACAGGCTGGAAGGCCCAGCGGAGCGAGAGTACGGCCAAGCAAGCCTACACGATACAGTCGGAGCAAGAAACGACGTTCCTCTCAGCCAGAAGAGCCGATCAACGGGTATACAAGAAAGTCGCCTGGGATCCGAAGGCGACGCCAATCGTGACCTGGCGGTGGCGGCTGAAGACGGCACCAGCGGAGACCGACTTGGTTGCGGCCCTGTTCGTCTCGTTGGACACCGATCTCATGGTCATTCCGGTCGCGACCAAGTATCTGTGGAGTGGAGTGAAAGCAAAGGGGGCCACGACCGAAGGGGGACTTTTCAGCGCGTCGGAGATCGTGCTTCGGACCGGCCTGCAGCCGATCGGACAGTGGGTCGAGGAGCGGGTCAACGCGTACGAGGATTTCAAGCGAATCCATCAGCACGAACCGGCAGAACAGGCGTGGGGAATTTCGATCCAGGGGGGGCCTGGCGTCGAAGTTGACTTTGGACCAATCACCGTTTCCTCTCGTGACGGTCAGTGAGGAGGACAGAGTCTTGGCGCTTCCGCCTGTCCAGACATCTCAGTATTCCGTCCGGAAGATCTTTGACATGGCCTTAGGTGCCGTCGTGATGGGCACCGTCGGGACCATGATCGGGCTGCTCACCAGCCCTGGAACGATTCTGGTGCCAGCTAGTATGGGGATTGTCCTCGGCGTGGGTGTCGGCGTCTTCGGGGGGCGTCGGTTTTTGACCAGCATTGTGGTCGGCACGCTTCTGGGCGGCGCGCTCGCCTGGGCGCTGGCTGGCCCCGAGAGGATTTCGTTTGGGGCCGGAGCCGGAGCCGCAATGGGCGGATTTTTGGGTGTGCAGCTCTCCATGTTGTTGGATATGTGGGCCGAGCACAAGCGACAGGCGGCGCAAAAAGACCCGCAATCTTGACGGTGGTCGTTGGAGATGGCGCCAGTTGCTCTCTCAATGAGGGACTATGGAAAATAGAGGCGTGCTGATCGGATCCATTATTTTCGTGTTTGCCTCGTTCATTCTCATGATCGTGGGGCTGGTCTATGAGTCGTACAAGTCCAAGCAGCAGCGCGAACTGGTCGCTGCGATAAAGACCGAGCGCCAGGCCGTTGCCGTGACCGCGCCAAGGGACTTCTCGATATACAAGACGATCGTCGGCGATGAGGGTCGAGAAATGGTCCAGATCCCCGAAGGACCCTTTACGATGGGGAGTTCAGAGGGTGACCCAGACGAGGCGCCGGAACACCAGCTCTACCTGAGGGCCTACTACATCGACAAAAAAGAGGTGACTCAGGCCGAGTACAACCGCTATGTCCGGATGACGAAGCGCGGCAAGCCCTTCGTTCCCGTCTTTGAGGATGATATCTCGAAAATTATGAAGCCGGAGCTGCCGGCCATGGGGATGTCGTGGAGCGACGCAGTGGCCTACTGTAAGTGGGCCGGCAAGCGTCTGCCCACCGAGGCCGAATGGGAAAAGGCTGGCCGCGGTGAGAGCAAGCGTCGGTATCCATGGGGCGACGAATTTGGAACGGGCCACGCGAATCTTGATGGAGATTCGGACGGATTCCCGTACCTGGCCCCGCCTGGCTCCTTCGAGTCCGGAAGGAGTCCGTACGGGCTGTACGACATGACCGGAAATGTCGCCGAGTGGGTGGCCGATACCTATGACGAGCGGTATTATCAGAAGTCACCCTATCGTGATCCAACGGGCTCTGAAGACGGGCAGCACAAGGTGATTCGCGGTGGCTCGTGGCGGGAAACTCCGCAGGGCTCGCGGCTCTCCAAGCGCTTTCAGGCAAAGATGTGGCGAACCGACAGCACCATCGGGATCCGTTGTGCACGCGACGCGGAGGAGACTCGACGCGCGTCATGATGTCAGGCTCAGGCTTCAAAAGGTCATGGGACAGGTTAACAACAGTGTCCTGCCAGAGATGCTAGGCAATGCTCGAGACGAGGTTTAAGATCGCGCTGTTGGTGGCCGTGATCGCTTTTACGAGCTTTGCGGCGGTGCCAGCCCTCCGAGTGTTTTTCAAGGGGGTCGCTCCTCCTCCGGAAGACCCCAATTTGCCAACCACCCCTGTGACTGTGGAAGCCTCTTCTCGGCGGTCCGACCAACCTGTCAAAGAAGAAATGGTCCTGATTGCAGCCGGTCCGTTCATTCGAGGTACGACTGCCGGAGGATTTGATGAGCAACCCATGAGCGCGGTATACCTCGATTCCTTTCTGATAGATCGTTCTGAGGTGACGAATTATCAGTATCAGCAATTCATCGAAGCCACCGGACACCGTAGGGCGGCGCCTCCGGCTCGATATGCCCGGAACCTCATGCGCATGTCCGGTGTGAACCAGCCAGTCGTGTATGTGTCGTGGGATGACGCGGATGCCTATTGTCGGTGGAAGGGGAAGCGACTTCCGACCGAGGCGGAGTGGGAAAAAGCCATGCGAGGTACCGACGGGCGGTTGTTTCCGTGGGGAAATGACCAGGATCCCCTCGCCTCAAACCAGGGACTTTCTAAGGACGGCTTTGAAGTGGCCGCTCCGGTCGGGGCCTTCAAAAAGGACGTCAGCCCTTACGGCGTTGCCGATGGGGCTGGGAATGTCATGGAATGGGTAGCAGATTGGTACGCGGAAGTTGCCTATCGACTACCGGACTTGCGCAATCCCAAGGGGCCTGAGTTCGGCACGTTCAAAGTCTTGCGGGGGGGCGGTTATACCTCGCAAGGGTCCGACATCCGGATCACGAGCCGGAGCAAGATGGTACCGGATTTCCGCGATGAAACGATTGGATTTCGTTGTGCTGTATCGGGGGATCGAAAGGGAGGATCGGTCACAGTGACCGGTGGCGCAAAAGTCACAGGAAATCAAAATAATAGAGGATAAGGAAGACCGCCAAAATGATATTGACAACCATTCCGGCCAACACTATAATATCGAACAATTTTCCGTGCTTAGTCATTGTATGTCCTCTTCTGGAACGTGTGCAAAACCCATCTAACATAGACTTAGAAGCCTGTCAAGGATAAGTGGAGGCCTTGGTCATCGGTCCCTATTTTATCAATTAATTGAGAGGATGATTGAGTATGGCAGCCGTGCAGGACGACATCACGACCAAGATCGGCAAGACCATTTTCTATCTGACGTGCGCGATCAGTGTCTGGTTCGTTTACTGGTTTAC
>Ga0209157_1003181_pt1 | contig 12749 bp, 4 predicted proteins | sample GraSoiAngelo_135_FD_185892 | JGI IMG/M metagenome (GOLD analysis project Ga0209157, IMG submission 185892) | Grasslands soil microbial communities from the Angelo Coastal Reserve, California, USA - 14_0929_05_40cm (SPAdes) (version 2) | ecosystem: Environmental > Terrestrial > Soil > Grasslands ... | reverse complement strand
GCGTTCGAGTACTCGGTGCTCGAGCAGGCGGACAAGAACAAGAACACGAACTTCGCGTTCGAGACGTACGACACCTACGCGTGGTACTTGGCACTCGGCCCGCTCTCGAACATCGACGCCCGCTACGTGCACGGGTCCATCCCGTTCTGGACCGAGGTCGTCACCCATCCGGATTACGACGCTTTCTGGAAGAAGGAAGCGTGGATCAGCCAGCTGCACGCTTCGACGGTCCCGAACCTGAACGTCGCGGGATTCTGGGATCAGGAAGACCCGTGGGGACCGTGGCAGATCTTTCGCCACGCCGCGGAGCACGACCCCGACCACACGAACTTCATGGTCGCCGGCCCGTGGTATCACGGTGAGTGGCACGCCCCCAAGGGAGACAGCATCGGGTTGATCGCGCTCGGCGGTCATGAGACGGCCCGCGAGTTCCGCGAAACGATCGAGGCCCCGTTCTTCCGCTACTACCTGCACGGCGGCGGCGAAAAGCCGGCCTGGCGCGCGAGCACGTTCCAGTCAGGCGCGAACCGCTGGCGGACCTACGCGGCGTGGCCGCCGCCGGAGGCGAAAGCGACGAGCTTGTATCTGCACGCGGACGGGACGCTCTCGTTCGACCGGCCCGCCCCGGGCGGTGCGGCGTACCGCGAGTACGTCTCGGATCCGGCGCATCCCGTGCCGTACCGGCGCCGTCCGATCTCGCCCACCTATCCCGGCGGCGACTGGCGCACCTGGGAGGTACAGGACCAGCGCTTCGTGGACGGGCGCCCGGATGTGCTCACATTCGTGAGCGCGCCGCTCGACCACGACCTCACGATCACCGGCGAGGTGGCGGCCGACCTGTTCGCGTCGACGTCCGGCAGCGACGCCGATTTCGTAGTCAAGCTGATCGACGTCTATCCGGAGAACGCGCAGCCGAACGGCTGGGACCCTGACGCGGGGCCCGCCCCCGGCGAGTACGCGAGATCCATGAATGGCTACGAGCTGCCGATCGCGATGGAAATCCGGCGCGGCCGCTACAACGAGACCTTCGAGCGCCCGCGGGCGCTCCCGGCCAACAAGCCGGTCGAGTGGCGCATCCCGCTACGCGACCACGACCATGTCTTCTTGAAGGGGCACCGCCTGATGGTCCAGGTGCAGTCGACCTGGTTCCCGTTGATCGACCGCAACCCCCAGAAATTCGTGCCGAGCATCTATCGGGCGACCGCGGCCGACTACGTGAAGGCCACGCACCGGGTGTACTGCTCCGCGGCACTGCCGTCACACATCGTGTTGCCGGTTGTGCCCTAGAGGCTTCACCAGCCGAGAGGTTTTCGTGAGCCCACGCTTTGAGCAGTGGTACCGCTCCCTCGTCAACGTCCTCAGGGTGACCGTCGGCGATGTGGCCTGGTCTGCGCCCCCCTGGGTGGCTTCACTGCGCGCCCGTGCAGCAACCCTGCGCGCCCGCGCCGCGGCCAATCCACGCGCATTCCGGCGCAACGCGATCGCCACCGCCGTGGGTCTGGTCGCGCTCTGGGCCGGCGTGCTGGTGTGGCGCCATCGCCCCCGGGCAGTGCGGACGGACTTCAGCTTCACCGCACCGGCCGCCACCGTCCTCACCGTCGACAACCCGAAGCCCAATCCGCTCCACGTGATGTTCGAGTCTTCCGTCGCGCCGCTGCAGAGCGTGGGCAAGGTAGTGAAGACCGGTGTCGACATCTCCCCCAGTATCGCCGGGACCTGGCGCTGGCTCGGGGACCGTGAGCTGGAATTCGCCCCCGCGGAGGACTGGCCGGTGGGCCAGACGTACAGTGTGTCGTTCAATCGGAAAGGCTTCGTCGCTCCGACGGTCACTGTCGAGCGCTACGGCTTCGAATTCGCCTCGGCGCCGTTCTCCGCCACGGTTTCGTCGTCCGAGTTCTATCAGGATCCCGTCGATCCCAACCTCAAACGGGTGGTGCTCAAGCTCACCTTCAGTCATCCGGTGGACACCGCCTCGCTCGCGAAGCACGTCTCTCTCAAGATGGAAGGAGAGAGCGGCGGATTCCTGTCGGGACTCAGGTCGCTTCCCTTCACCGTGGCCGCGGACAAGAAGAGCCTGACGGCTTCGATACTCTCCAGCCCGCTCCCCATCCCTGCCAAGCCCGGGCTGATGCGCGTGACGGTTGACGCAGGCGTGCGTTCCAGCCGCGGTGGCCCAGGCACAGATCAACCACTCGAGCAGCGGGTGCAGGTGCCCGGCCTGTTCAGCCTTGCCGTGCAGGGCGCGCAGTTGACCCTCGTCCGAAACGAGCGCTACGAGCCCGAGCAGGTCCTCATGCTCTCGATGTCGGCCGACGTGGGCGAAAAGGACATGCCGCAGAGCGTCAAGGCGTGGGTGCTGCCGGTGTACAACCCGAGCACGCCGGCGGACCAGCGCGTCCGCCCCTACCCCTGGAATCGGCCCGAGATCATCGGCCCGGAGATCCTCAAGGAATCCACGCCGCTCACCCTCACGCCCGTCCCGGCGGAGCGCGAATACACCTCTGTCCAGGCGTTTCGGTATGACGCCGACCCGGGCCGCTACATCTACGTCCGGGTGACCAAGGGCCTGCGCTCGTTCGGTGGCTACGTGCTGGGCGAGACCTGGGACCGCACCGCCGTCATCCCGCCGTTCCCCAAGGAGATCAAGATCCTGGGAAGCGGCTCACTCCTGAGCCTGAGCGGTGACCGAAAAATCTCCATCTACAGCCGCGACGTGCCTGCGCTGCTGGTGGAGGTCGGCCGCGTCGTGCCCAATCAGCTGCAGCACCTGGTGACACAGACGAGTCTCGTGTTCGGCACGACCGAGTTCACCAACTACAACTTCGACGCCTCGAACCTCACCGCCCGCTTGGCCGACACCATTCCCGTCCCGCCGCTCGGGCCCGGCAAGGCGCACTACCAGCCGTACGACGTGGGTCGCCACCTGTTCGGCGGCACCCTTCCCAAGGGACTGTTCCTCCTTTCAGTCCAGTCCTACGACTCGATCACCAAACGAAGCATCCCACCGGTGGATCGGCGCCTGATCCTCCTTACTGATCTCGGCCTGCTGGCCAAGAAGGCCGCGGACGGCGGCCGGGACGTCTTCGTGCAGTCGTTGCGCACCGGATCGCCGCTCGCGGGCGTCACCGTGGATGTGGTCGGCAAGAACGGCCTCACGGTGCTCTCAGGGGAGTCCGATGCCGAAGGGCACGTGCGCTTCCCGAGCCTCAAGTCGTTCGAGCGGGAGCGCACGCCGGTGCTGTACTCCGCCCACCGCGGCGAGGATCTCTCGTTCCTCCCGATCGATCGCGAGGATCGAGACCTCGACCTCTCGCGTTTCGATGTCGGCGGCGTGTCGAATGCGCTGCAGGCGGACAAGCTCTCCGCCTACCTCTTTTCCGATCGCGGCGTGTATCGGCCCGGCGATGCTTTCCACGTCGGCGTGATCGTGAAGCCGGCCGACTGGACGACGCCGCTCGGTGGCATCCCGCTCGAGGCGGTGGTCTCCGATGCCCGGGGCCTCGAGGTAAAGCGAGAACGGCTCAGGCTCTCCCCGCAGGGATTCGAGGAAATCCAGTACACCACGTCGGAAACGTCGCCGACCGGGACTTGGACCATCGCGCTGTACATCGTGAAGGACGGGAGAGCCGGCGCGCTGCTGGGCAGCGTCACGGTGCTGGTGCGCGAATTTCAGCCCGACCGGATGACCATGGCCGCGCATCTCTCGGCGGAATCGGCGGACGGATGGGTCTCCCCCGACGGCCTCACGGCACGCATCACCCTCAAGAACCTGTTCGGGACCCCGGCCGCGGGCCGCCGCGTGACCGCGAGAGTGCAATTGACGCCCGGCTTCCCCACCCTGCGAGGGCTCGAAGACTACCGCTTCTCCGACCCGCAGAAGGCCAAGGAGATCTACTCGGACGAGCTGCCGGCCGCCACGACCGATGCCGCCGGCGAGGCGCAGTTCAACCTCGGGCTGGAGCGGTTTGCCCGAGCCACCTATCGCCTGCGCTTCATCGCGGAAGGGTACGAGGCCGAGGGGGGTCGCAGCGTCACCGCGGAGGCGGGCGCGGTCGTGTCGAACCAGCCGTTCTTGGTCGGCTACAAACCGGACGGGGACCTGCGCTATCTGAAGAAGGATAGCGAGCGCGCCGTGGAGTTCGTCGCGGTCGGTCCCGACGGCAAGAAGCTCGGCGCGCGCAAGCTGCGTCTCGCGCGCATCCGCGTCAGCTACGTGTCGGTACTCGCTCGGCAGTTTGACGGGACCTACAAGTATCAGTCGGTCAAGAAGGAGACCCCGGTGAGCGACGTGCCGCTCGCGATCGCGGCCACGGGACTCACCGTGCCGCTGCCGACCGTCGAGCCCGGCGACTTCGCGCTCGTGGTGCGAGACTCGGCCGCGACCGAGCTGTCTCGCGTGGAGTACAACGTGGCCGGTGCGGCGAATCTCACCCGATCGCTGGAGCGAAATGCCGAGCTGCAGCTGACGCTCGACAAGGGAGACTACGCCCCGGGCGAGTCCATCGAGCTCCAGGTCCAGGCGCCCTACGCCGGCGCCGGCTTGATCACCATCGAGCGCGACCGCGTGTACGCGTGGCGTTGGTTCCGGGCCGCTACGACCAGCTCGGTGCAACGGATTCCGCTGCCGGACGGCGTGGAAGGCAACGGTTACGTCTCGGTGTCGTTCGTGAGAGACGTGAACTCGGACGAGGTGTTCGCGAGTCCGCTGAGCTACGGCGTCGCGCCGTTCTCGGTGAGTCTGGCCCGGCGCAAGACCGGGATCACGCTGACGGCGCCCGATCTCGTCAAGCCGGGCGCGCCGTTCAAGATTCACTACGGCACCGACCGGCCCTCCCGCATCGCGATCTTCGCGGTCGACGAAGGGATTCTCCAGGTGGCGGGCTTCAGGACTCCGGATCCGCTCGGCTTCTTTTTCCAGAAGCGGGCGCTCGAGGTCCGCACCAGCCAGATCTTGGACCTCATCCTACCGGAGTTCGCGCGGCTGATGGCGGCCTCCGCGCCCGGCGGCGACCAGGAATCCAAGGTCGGTCGCAACCTCAATCCCTTCAAACGCAAGCGGGACAAACCGGTGGCCTTCTGGTCCGGCGTGCGCGATGCCCGCCCCGATGGCGCCGACTACAGCTTCACCGTGCCCGAGTATTTCAACGGCACGCTGCGCGTGATGGCAGTGGCGGTGAGCCAGGACGCCGTCGGTGCGGCGGAGGCGAAGTCCCTGGTGCGCGGCGACTTCGTGCTCTCGCCGAACGTGCCGCTCATGTTGGCACCGGGGGACACCTTCGAGGTGAGCCTGGGCGTGGCGAACAACGTGGCCGGCTCGGGAAAAGGAGCGCAGGTGCAGGTGGCGCTGGAGGCGTCCGCATCGCTCGAGGTGCTGGGGCCCGCCAGCACGACGCTGCCGATCGACGCCATGCGGGAAGGTGCGGCAACCTTCCGGCTGCGAGCGCGGGACAAGCTCGGCAACGCGGACCTCGGCTTCACGGCCCGGCTCGGCCCCAAATCGGGCCACATCACCGCCTCCTTGAGTCTCAGGCCTTCCGTGCCGTATCGCACCGCGCTCACCGTCGGGAGCGTGCGGCCAGGTGGAGGGACCGCGTCAACGCCGGCGGATCGCGACCTCTTCCCCGAGCTCCGCGCGGTGCGCGCAGGGATGTCCGTCGTCCCGCTGGGACTGGCACACGGCCTCGTCAGCTATCTCGCGAAGTACCCGTATGGCTGCACCGAGCAGCTCGTGAGTCAGGGCGTCCCGGCGATGGTGCTCGCTCGCCGACCCGAGTTCGGGATCAACGCCGCGCAAGCCAGTGCGACGTTCGACAAAGTGCTCGACATGCTGCGGTCGCGGCAGAACGAGGAAGGAGCCTACGGGCTCTGGGCCGCCAACACGCACGTGGACCCCTATGTCTCCGTGTACGCCCAGCACTTTCTGCTCGATGCCAAAGAGCGCGGTTTCCCCGTCCCACCGGAAGTGCTGTCCCAGGGCGTGGGGTATCTCCGGCGTCTCGCGGGGTCGGAAGGCGCGAGCCTGTTCGACGAGCGCACCCGCGCATATGCGATCTACCTGCTCACCCGGCAGGGCGTGGTCACCACCGGCTACGCCACGTCACTCGAGCGGCGGGTACAGAAGACCTACCCCGACGCATGGCGGCAGGACCTCAGCGGCGCATTCCTCGCGGCGACCTATCAGCTGCTGCGCCAGGACGGGCACGCCGGCTCGCTGATCGGCGCGTCGCGCTTCGACCAGAAGCGTGCCGCTGATTACCAGTTCTACGATGACGGCCTGACGCATGACGCCATGCTCCTCTATCTCGTCGCCCGACACTTCCCCGAGCGGATCGGCGGGCTCAAGGCGCAGGCGATCGACGCGATCGTCACGCCAATCGAGCATGGCTCGTACAACAGTCTGTCCAGCGCCTATGCGATCATGGCGCTGGATGCGTACGTCGCCGCCGCCGGGCCCGTGGCCGGCGGCCGCTTCACGGTGACGGAGACCCTGAAGGACGGAACGCGTCGGGCACTACCGCTGCCGGCCGGCACCTTCCCACAGGCCGATGTCTCGGCCGCCGCGCAAAAGGTCGGCTTCTCGAGCGACGCGCCGGTGGCCGCCTTCTATCTCCTGACCCAGGCGGGGTTCGATCGCACGATTCCCGCCCAGCCACTCTCCCAGGGGCTCGAGGTGCTGCGTGAGTACACCGACATGAATGGCAAACCCGTCACCGATGTGACCCTGGGCGAGGAGCTGCAAGTGCATCTCCGGTTCCGGGCGCTCGGCGCACAACCCATCGCCGCCGTAGCCCTGGTGGACCTCCTGCCTGGCGGGTTCGAGGTGGTGGAGAATCCCCCCGCCACGGTGACGCTCGCGCCGATGCCCACTCGTCGCACTGGCAACGAGGCTGAAGGCGAAGGCGAGGGCGAAGCCGAGGCTGCATCGGCGTGGACGCCGAATTTCGGCGAGGCCGTGGGGTCGTGGTCGCCCGACTATGCGGAGGTGCGCGAGGATCGGGTCAACGTGTACGGGCTTGCCGATGCGTCGGCGCGCGAGTTCGTCTATAAGGTGAAGGCAACGGCGGCCGGCTCGTTCGCGGTGCCGCCGGCGTATGGCGAGGGGATGTACGACCGGGCGGTGCGAGCCTGGTCGCAGCCGGGGAAGATCGTGGTGCGGCGCCCGAAATGACGCGCTCGACTCGAGAGGCGATCGTGCGCTGGTTACGACGCGCGGGAATCGCGGCGTGCGCCGGCGTCGCGGCGTTCTGGGTGTTGCCGCGCGTCATTCCGCATCAACCGTTGCGGGCGCGATTCCCAACGTCCACCGCCGTGTACGACGATGGCGGCGGCCTGCTGCGGTTGACGCTCTCTCCGGACGAGAAGTACCGCGTCTGGATGCCGCTCGATCGGGTTTCGCCACTGTTGGTAGACGCGACGCTGCTGCAAGAGGACGGGCACTTCTGGCTCCATCCGGGCGTCGATCCATTGGCGCTGGTACGCGGCGCGTGGCAGACCTACGTCGTGCGGGCGCGGCGCCAGGGAGGCTCGACCATCACCATGCAGCTCGCCCGCATTCTCTACGGTATCCGCTCCTCCACGCCGGTTGGCAAACTGGCTCAGATCGGGCGCGCGCTGCAGCTCGAGCTCTGCTACACCAAGCGGGAGATCCTGGAGGCGTATCTCAACTTCGTCCCCTACGGCGGCAACCTCGAGGGCGCCGCGGCGGCGAGCCTCATCTACTTCGGCAAGGATCCGAGCCAGTTGACGTTGTCTGAAGCCGTGACGCTCGCGGTCCTGCCGCAAAACCCGACGCGCCGGGCGCCGGGCGCGGGAGCAGGACCAGGCGTGCTGCTGCGCGCGGCGCAGGCGGTGTTGTACGCGCGCTGGCAGGCGACACATCCTCGCGTCGAAGGTGAGGCCGATCTGATGAAGCTCGCCATCCGGATCGGATCACCGGGAGAGCTGCCGTTCCGGGCGCCGCACCTGGTCAACGCGGTGCTGGCGGATGCCGGCGGCGCGTCGGAAGTCCACACCACGCTCGACCGCCGGCTGCAGGCCCTGCTGGAGCGCCACATCAGAAGCTACGTCGCGGCGCAGGCTCGGCTCGGCGTGCACAACGCCGCCGCGATGCTGGTGGACTCGCGAACCATGGACGTCAAGGCACTGGTCGGGTCGGCGGACTTCCTCAATAGGGATATAGCAGGCCAGGTGAACGGCACCAGGGCCAAGCGCTCTCCGGGCTCCACCCTCAAGCCGTTCATCTACGCACTGGGGCTCGATCAGGGCGTGCTGCATCCGATGACCATGCTCAAGGACGCCCCGTCCGCCTTCGGTGCCTACAGCCCGGAGAACTTCGACGGCCGATTCGTGGGACCGCTCACCGCCAAGGACGCGTTGATCCGCAGTCGCAACGTGCCGGCGGTGTACGTCGCCGCGCAGCTCTCCCAACCCGACCTGTACGGCTTTCTGGAGATGGCGGGCGTTTCGGGGCTACGGCCTCGTGACTACTACGGGTTGGCGCTGGTGCTCGGTGGCGGATCGCTCACCATGGAGGAATTGGTCTCGCTGTACGGCGCGTTGGGCAATCGCGGGGTCGTGCGCCCGGTGCGGTATCGGGCCGAGCAAGGTGCGCCTGCCGGCGTGCGGCTGTTGAGCGCCGAGGCGAGCTACGTCACGCTCGACATGCTCAAGGACAACCCCCGGCCCGGCGACGTTTCCGCTGCCACGCCCGGTCCCCTGCCCGTCTACTGGAAGACAGGCACATCCTATGGTTTCCGCGATGCCTGGACCATCGGGATGTTCGGTCCGTATATCCTGGCCGTCTGGGTCGGGAACTTTGACGGATCAGGAAATCCCGCGTTCGTCGGCGTCCAGGTGGCGGCTCCGCTCTTCTTCCGGGTCGTGGACGCGATCGACGCCGTGGAGCCGTCGTTGGCGGAGCCGGTACGCACCTTCCCCGCGGGCTTGACCACGGTGGATGTGTGCGCGGCCTCAGGGGACCTCCCCAATGCCGACTGCCCGCGGACCGTGCCGACGTGGTTCATCCCCGGCAAGTCGCCGATCCGCGTGAGCACCCTGCACCAGACGCTCCTCATCGACGACCGCACCGGGCTGCGGGCCTGCCCACCGTACACCGGTGGGCCCGTGCATCGTGTCGTTTACGAAATGTGGGGCTCCGACCTGCTCAAGCTGTTCCTGCAAGCGGGCCTGCCTCGCCGGACACCGCCGCCTTTCGACCCGAGGTGTGAGACGCATCTCGCCGAATCTCAAGGGAGCACCCGGCCGCAGATCACTTCCCCACTGCGAGGCGTGGTGTATTCCCTGCGCGCCAAGCGACTCGGCCAGGAGATCATCACCCTGCGAGCCACCACCGGCGCCGGCGTGCGCGAGGTCTACTGGTTCGTGGGCAAGACCTTCGTGGGCAAGGCGGCCCCCGGTGGGAGCCTCGCCTGGAGGGCGGAAGCACCGGGCTCTTTCATGGTACGCGCGGTGGACGATCAGGGGCAGGCGGACTCCCGGCTCGTCGAGTTGGCGGTGGTGCCGTGAGCGGTCGCACGTTGTCAATTCGGAGTGATCGGCCATCCCGTGGTTCTCAACTCGCCTTGAAGACCACCGTCTGAATGGAGTGTGGCCGCGAGCTGATCTCCAGTGACGCGGAGCCGACAACAAGATTGGTTCAGATCCTTGAACCGCAGCCCGTCCTGTTGAAGGACGGGCGGCGCTCCTTGCACGAGGAGCAGTAACACCGCGACTGTATGCACGGTGCTACGCCTTCGGCGCCGCCGGCTTGGCGGCGTAGATGAACTCGTAGTAGTCGCGCATCGTTAGGCCAGCGGCTGCTTCCTCGTCGACGACGACGATCGCATCGCGGTGCAGCTGGAGTGCACTCGCCGTCACCATGCTGGTGACCGGTCCCTCGATGGCCTGGGCGATCGCCTTGGCCTTGCTTTTTCCGCTCGCCACCAGGACCAGCTTGCGCGCATCGAGGATCGTACCGACGCCCATGGTGATGGCATACACGGGCACGTCTTCCCGGTGCTCGAAGAACCGCGCGTTGTCATCGATGGTCTGTTTGGACAGCGTCTTGAGCCGCGTGCGCGAGCTCAGCGAGCTCGTCGGCTCGTTGAAGGCAATGTGGCCGTCGGAGCCGATGCCCAGGATCTGCAGGTCGATCCCGCCGCATTCCGCGATACGCTCCTCGTACCATTTGCAGAAGGCGGGGTAGTTGCTGGTCGTCCCGGAGGGAATATTGATGTTCTGCCGCGGGATGTTCACCTGCTGGAAGAAGTGCTCGTGCATGAAGTAGTGGTAGCTCTGCGGGTGACTCGCCGTCAGGCCCACGTATTCGTCGAGATTGAACGTGGTCACGCGAGCGAAGTCGAGCTGCTCTTCCTTGTGCAGTCGTACCAACTCCTGATACAGGCCCAAGGGCGTGGATCCCGTGGCCATCCCGAGCACGGCATTCGGCTTGGTGTTGAGCACTTCGGCGACGATCCGCGCCGCCACCTTGCTCATCTGCTGATAGTCGCGCTGAATGATGACTTCCACGGCTCAGCCCTCCGCTTCCCACCGCCGCGCGCGGTCGAGCGCCTTGCGCCAGCCGGTCTCGAGCTGTTTCCGCTGCGTGGCTTTCATCGCGTGAGTGAAGCGACGATCCACCTGCCACTGCGCCGCGATCTGTTTCTGGTCCTTCCAGTAGCCCACCGCCAATCCTGCGAGATATGCCGCGCCGAGCGCCGTGGTCTCGGTGACCTTGGGCCGCACCACGGGAACGCCCAGCAGGTGCGACTGGAATTGCATCAGCAGGTTGTTCGCGGACGCGCCGCCATCCACGCGCAGCTCCTTCAGCTTGATCTTGGCATCGGCCTCCATCGCCCGCAGCACGTCCGCGACCTGAAACGCGATCCCCTCGAGCGCCGCGCGCGCGACATGCGCCGCCGTCGTGCCGCGCGTGACGCCTACGAGCGCGCCGCGCGCGTATTGATCCCAGTGCGGCGCGCCCAGCCCGGCGAAGGCGGGGACCAGATACACCCCACCCGTATCATCCACCTGCGCGGCCAGCGCTTCGACTTCGGACGACGACTTGATGATGCCCAGTCCATCGCGCAGCCATTGCACCACCGCACCGGCGATGAAAATGCTGCCTTCGAGCGCGTACTCCGTCCGGTTCCCGATGCGCCAAGCTACCGTCGTCAGAAGGTTGTTCTTCGAAGCAATCGGTTTCGTGCCGGTGTTCATGAGCATGAAACAACCGGTGCCGTAAGTGTTCTTGACCATGCCGGGCTGGGTGCACGCCTGGCCGAACAGCGCGGCTTGCTGGTCGCCCGCAATGCCGGCGATCGGGACGGCGCGGCCCCCCGCGAACAGCGTCGTCTGGCCGTACACCTCGCTCGACGACGCCACCACCGGCAGCACCGAGCGCGGCACGCCGAACAGGTCCAGCAGCTCGTCGTCCCAGTCGCCGGTTCGGAGATTGAAGAGCATGGTGCGCGACGCGTTGCTGGGATCAGTGACGTGCACGCGACCGCCCGTGAGATTCCACACGAGCCAGGAGTCCACGGTGCCGAACGCCAGCTTGCCGGCCTTGGCCTTGGCGCGCGCGCCCGGCACGTTGCGCAGCAGCCACTCGAGCTTCGTGCCGGAGAAATAGGCGTCCACCACCAGGCCGGTTTTGCGCTTGATCACTGGCGCCAGGCCGCGGGCTTTCAACTGGTCGCACCGGGCGGCGGTGCGGCGATCCTGCCACACGATGGCGTGATGCACCGGTTCGCCCGTGTCGCGCTCCCAGACCACGGTGGTTTCCCGCTGATTCGTGATCCCGATTGCGGCAAGGTCTGCGGCGGTCAGTCCGGCCTTGCCGAGCGCTTCGGTCGCCGTGTGCAGCTGGGTGGCCCAGATCTCCGTGGCGTCGTGCTCGACCCAGCCCGGCGTGGGAAAAATCTGGCGAAACTCCTTCTGCGCCAACGCAACGACGCTCCCGCTGTGGTCGAACACCATGGCGCGCGAGCTCGTCGTGCCCTGGTCCAGGGCCAGGATGTACTTCACGCCGGCCACCAGGTCTTGTACACGAACGCCGCGATCAGGCCGCCGATGATCGGTCCGGCCACCGGTATCCACGCGTAGCCCCAGTCCGAATTGCCCTTGCCCGCGATCGGCAGCAGCGCATGAGCGATTCTCGGACCCAAGTCACGCGCCGGATTGATCGCGTAGCCGGTCGGCCCGCCCAACGACAGCCCGATGGCCCACACGAGGATGCCGACCAGGAATGGGCCGAATCCCGCATCCCAACCGTGCACCGGGTTGAGATTCTTCGGCGTGAGGATGGCCAGTACACCCAGCACCAGCACGAAGGTGCCGATGACCTCGGTGAGCACATTCGCGGTCGTATTGCGGATGGCGGGGGCAGTGCAAAACACGGCCAGCTTGCCAGGCTGGCTTTCCGTCACGGGCCAGTGCGGCAGGTAGGCGAGCCACACGACGGTCGCACCGAGAAATGCGCCGAGCATCTGCGCCGCGATGTAGCCGGGGACCGACGCCCACGCGAACTTGCCGATGGAGGCGAGGCCGATGGTGACGGCGGGGTTCAAATGCGCACCGCTGAACGCGCCCACGGCATATACGGCGATCGCCACGCCGAACGCCCACCCCGCGGTGATGACGATCCACCCGCTGTTCTGGCCTTTGGTCTTGTTGAGCACCACGTTGGCGACGACGCCGTCGCCCAGGATGATCAACAGCATGGTGCCGAGCACTTCTGCAAGGAAAGGTGG
>Ga0209157_1003179_pt1 | contig 12752 bp, 10 predicted proteins | sample GraSoiAngelo_135_FD_185892 | JGI IMG/M metagenome (GOLD analysis project Ga0209157, IMG submission 185892) | Grasslands soil microbial communities from the Angelo Coastal Reserve, California, USA - 14_0929_05_40cm (SPAdes) (version 2) | ecosystem: Environmental > Terrestrial > Soil > Grasslands ... | reverse complement strand
GGGCGCTTTGTCGCGCTGAAGTTCCTTCCCGAGGAAGTCGCCAAAGACCGCCAGGCTCTGGAGCGTTTCCAGCGCGAGGCGCGCGCCGCATCAGCTCTGAACCATTCCAACATCTGCACCATCCACGAGGTTGACGAGCAGGATGGCCAGGCTTTCATTGTCATGGAATACCTGGACGGGCAGACGTTGAAGCATCGCATCGCGGGGCGACCGATGGACACGGAAGCGCTATTAAGTCTCGCCATCGAGGTTGCCGACGCCCTGGATGCCGCCCATGCTAAAGGAATCATTCACCGCGACATCAAGCCGGCGAACATCTTCGTCACCAAGCGCGGGCAGGCCAAGTTGCTGGACTTCGGCCTGGCGAAGCTAGCCCCCGGATACGGCGGAGGCCTCGAGGGTTCGGGAATGCTGACGGCCACAAATGGGGCACAGATGACCAGCCCTGGTTCGACGGTCGGAACCGTGGCATACATGTCGCCAGAGCAAGTTCGCGCGGAGGAGCTTGATCCGCGCACCGATTTGTTCGCTTTCGGCGCTGTGCTCTACGAAATGGCAACTGGGGAGGTCGCGTTTTCGGGCAACAGCACAGGGGTGATCTTTGAGTCGATCCTGAATCGCACGCCCGCGCCAGCGTCGAGTGCGAACCCGAAGATTCCGGCGAAACTCGAAGAATTGATCTCCAAATCTCTCGAGAAGGACCGCGAGTTCCGCTATCAGACGGCTGCCGAGCTGCGGGGGGACCTGAAGCGTCTGAAACGGGCCTTAGATACCTCGCGAGTGCGGTCTGCGGATGCGGTCCTCACAGCGGCTTCCTCGGGAAAGATATCGGCAGTCGATCGGCTCGGCGAGAGCACGGTGCCGAGGAAACGCGTTTTCCTACCGGCGTTGGTGGCTGCCGGACTTGCGCTCATTGCCGGTATTGCCGTGGGAATGTTCTTGCTTCAGCGTCCAGCGCAGACTTCTCTTCCGGTCTACCACCCGCTCACCTTCCGTCGTGGCATTGTCCACTCCGCGCGTTTTGCTCCCGACGGGAAGACAATCATTTACAGCGCGGCTTGGGAAGGAAAGCCACTCGAACTGTTCACGACTCGACCCGAGAGCCCTGAGTCGCAGGAGTTGAGACCGGCGGGAGCCGACGTTCTGGCCATCTCCGCTTCGGGCGAAATGGCTCTTTCGCTTGGAAGTCACCCCAGAGCGCAATTCCTTTACGCTGGCACGCTCGCGCGGGTACCCTTGGTCGGCGGCGCTCCGCGCGAGATCCGGGAAAACGTCGAATGGGCCGATTGGTCTCCCGACGGAAACACTCTAGCGATTGTCCGGGAGGTGGAAGGCCGTGAGCGCCTGGAGTTTCCACCGGACAAAGTGCTCTACCAAGCGGATGGATGGATCGGTCATCTTCGCATTTCACCAAAGGCGGACATGATCGCTTTTATTGACCACCTTCAGCTTGGTGATGACGGCGGTGCCGTTGCGGTAGTCGATATGGCGGGAAAGAAAACTACTCTTTCCACCGGCTGGGACAGTATTCAGGGGCTGGCGTGGTCGCCGGGCGGCGATGAAGTCTGGTTCAGCGCAACCCGAACCGGCGGAGATCGGTCTCTTTATGCGGTCAATCTCGCGGGAACAGTCCGGCTGCTGGCGCGGGTTCCGGGAGAATTGATGTTGCTCGATGTCGGCCGGGACGGAAATGTACTGCTGACTCGTAACAATGACCGGGCCGGAATGATCGGGCTTGCGCCCGGCGAGGCCAAGGAACGCGACTTGTCCTGGCTCGATTGGTCAGTGCCGGGCGATTTGTCAGCCGATGGTCGATCCGTCCTATTCGGGGAGACCGGGGAAGGCGGGGGACCAAAGTACGCGGTCTATCTTCGCAAGACAGATGGTTCGCCGGCCATTCGACTCGGGGAAGGGATCGGTCTCGGACTGTCGCCCGATGGAAAATGGGCGATCGCGCGCCCCAACATCACACCGTCCCCGCTCGTGCTGTTGCCGACCGGGGTGGGGGAGGCGAAGCGGCTCACCCACGATTCGACCAACCACCTCAGGGCGCGGTGGCTTCCCGACGGGAAGCGGCTGGTTTTCTCCGGCAACGAGGCAGGGCACGGGTTTCGTCTCTATGTGGAATCTCCGGACGAGGGCAAGCCACGCGCGATCAGTCCGGAAGGAGTGAATCCGACATTTGTGATCTCCCCCAAGGGTGACCAGGTTGCCGGCGTTGGCCCGGACCACAAGGTCTATCTTTTTCCCGTTGCGGGTGGCGAGCCAATTCTGGTCTCCGCCACACAACCGGATGAGGCGCCGACCGGCTGGTCGCCGGATGGGCGGGCCTTGTATGTTTTTCGTTTTGGCCAGATTCCCGCGAGCGTGGTTCAGCTCGACCTGTCCACCGGGCAAAGGAGGCCGTGGAAGGAACTTGCGCCGGCCGATGCTGCTGGAATTGACACTATCCGCGGCATAACCATATCTGCCGACGCCAAGGCCTACGTGTACGGTTACATTCGGACCCTCTCTGACCTATATCTGGTTGAAGGACTGAAGTGATCCCAAACGAAGCTCAGTCCTGGATAAGCAGAACGCCGACTGAATTATCCCCGTCGGTGCCGAAAGTGTGACCTAGTGGAGTTCCTGAATCGAGGACTCGGCGCCAACGGCTGGCTCTTTTGGCTCTCCGCTTTAAGCCAAAAGTAGGGTGCTTTTCGGAATCGAAAAACCTGCCTTTTTCGGGTCGAAATCTCTGTGTACCATTTTGTGTACCACGGGGAGCGCTTTTTGCAGGCAAAGAGCGCCACCAACTTTTTGGGCAAAAACAGAACCCGCTGAATTAGCGGGCTTTGGCGGATGTAGTTGGTAGCGCTACCGGGAATCGAACCCGGGTTTGAAGATTGAGAATCTTCCGTCCTAACCCCTAGACGATAGCGCCTCAGAGTGCTCACAAAATTATAACAAAGCACCCGGCGCCTACTTGCCGCTTGCGCGGCTGTGACACTGTTTATCTGGAGCCAGATTCAGTTCCAGCGCGCATCACCCGCGATTCGCCTAAAAATCCGCCACCTAAGTTTCTGCCAATCTGGCAAGCTCTTTTTCTTCTTCCGCTGAGGCCTCGATCACCAGTTGCCCTTCCAGTCGTTTGATCTCGCGGCGCAACCAACCGGCTAGGGCTTCTTCCAGTTCGGGCTGCGTTCCGCAACGATAGAAGTAATCGACCGTCTGCCCTTTTTCGTTAAGTGGAATAAATCGGCAGGGTGAATTAAGCTCCCGATGCTCCTCCGGTACGAACTGCATCAGCATGCATTCGTTACAAGGGTGCGGGCGGGCGGAGTCATTAAAATTCAAACAGCTTGGCGAATCCTCGAAAATAAATTGAGGACGCCACGGGGTGCGCGGAGATCGGCCGTAACCGCCATCTTCCAGGAACCGCAGCTCAAATTTCAGGCTTTCCAAGATCTCGTGATCGGTATGGGGCATAAACCACCTCTCACAACGTAGGTTGCCAAACGCCGGTTAGCGCAGCCATGATGCTCGTCACCAACGCCCGTGATTAGAATCACGTCGCGCTGACTGGCTCCAACAGCTTAGGTTGCAAAATATGAGCCTTACGCTGCTTTGGTGTGCCCTGCAAATTCTGAACTATAATCACGAAAATCCTCGCCCATGCGCGAACTCCTCGTTTTAGGCCTATTTCTTTCGCTAGTCGCGTCAGCGCAAACCCCGGCTCCCAAACTCCCGTTGCCGCAGGTCAAAGATGTCGCCAAAGAAGCCGGATTGACTGTATCCCACATCTCAACTCCCGAAAAAAAATACATCGTCGAATCCATGAGCGGCGGCGCCGGGCTGATCGACTGCGACAACGACGGCAAGCTTGACATCATTACGGTGAATGGCTCGACCATCGATCGTTTTCGCCAGGGCGGCGATCCCATGATCACGCTTTATCATCAGGACGCCGATTTTAAATTCACGGACATTACCAAATCTGCCGGGCTTACGCGCAAAGGCTGGGGAATGGGCGTGGCTGTCGCCGATTATGACAACGACGGCCTGCCTGATATCTATGTGACCGGTTACGGCGGAAACGCGCTTTATCACAATCTGGGCTATTGCAAATTTGAAGATGTCACGGACAAGGCTGGTGTCGCGGCAGGCGGATTCAGTACGGGTTCAGCCTGGGCAGACTATGACAAAGATGGGCACGTCGATCTGTTTGTCGCGCGCTACGTGCATTTCGATATGGATAAGCTGCCCACCTTCGGCAGCGACGAGAAAAACTGCCGCTTCAAAGGAATCCTTGTGCAATGCGGGCCTTGGGGAATGATTGGGGAGTCGGATTTGCTCTTCCACAATCGCGGCGATGGAACTTTCGAGGAAGTCTCAAAGAAGGCCGGTGTCGATGATCCGAATCGCTATTACGGTTTAGGGGTGGTCTGGGACGATTACGACAATGACGGCTGGCCGGATCTATATGTTGCGAATGATGCCGGCCCCAATTACCTCTACCGTAACAAGCACGATGGCACGTTCGAGGAAGTTGGAATGCTCTCAGGCATTGCGTTGGGCGGTGACGGCCAGGAGCAAGGCTCAATGGGGGTGGATTGGGGTGATTATCTGCACAACGGGCGCCTGTCGATGTTCGTCACTAACTTCACCGAGCAGCCGAGCACGTTGTATCGCAATCTAGGAAAAGACGGTTTTTCTGACGTGAGCGGTCCAGCTAAACTCGGCCAGCCGACGTTTCCTTACGTTGGCTGGGGCACTGCGTTCTTCGACGTGGATAACGACGGCTGGCTGGATGTTTTTCAGGCCAACGGGCATGTCTATCCGCAGGTGGATTCGATCCCAGGCGGCCCTTCCTATCGCCAGCCTATGCAGCTATTCCGCAATAATCGCGACGGCACGTTCGAGGATGTCTCTCGCACACTCTCGAATATTCCGGCGGAAAGCCGGCGGGGGGCGGCGTTTGGAGACATAAATAATGACGGCAATATCGACATCGTGATGGTGAACGTGGGCGGTCCACCCACGCTGCTGCTGAATCAAAGTAGGAACAGTAACCATCGGGTGCTGTTCAAGCTGATCGGAACAAAAAGTAACAAGATGGCAATTGGGGCGCGGGTCACGGTGAAAGCCGGGAAACTGGTCCAATTCAGCGAAGTCCGAGCCGGAGTCAGTTATCTTTCCTCGAACGATCCCCGCCTGCACTTCGGGTTAGGCGCAGAAACCATGATGACCGAAGTAGAAATCCGGTGGCCCAGCGGCAGAGTAGAAGCGCTGAGCAACATTCCGGCTGATTTTATTTATACGATCGTCGAGGGAGAAGGGATCAAAGACAAGGCTGCACTGCCTGCATTGCAGTCCGCCTCTCCACTTCTCCCCCCAGTACGTTCCCAGACTCCTTCGGCAAAGTGAACGCAGCCCGCGCGACCAGGAATTTGTCCACAACCCTCTCTGCAGAATCTGAAATGCGTTCTCCCGCAAATTGGGCCAGCAGTCTTAGAGGAAAACAACGACAGTTGCACCGGAATCGGGGCAATCCCGCTCGAATCTGCGCCGGCGCCGGACCTCCACGTAAGGAATCCATTTAACGAAGCGGGTGCAACACACAAACGAGAATGGGCATCGTAGTCGGCGCGCGGAAGCCGATTCGAATCTTCCCTCACCCTGTGGTGACCGAAACGGCATTGCGGCTTCAAGGCCTGCTCACCGGTTTTCGATCAATGCTTCCCGAATGTCTCCAGCAACAAGGCATTCCTGGCCTGACGGTACGATCTGGCTCTCGCGCTAACGCGAGGTGTGCATGCGCTCCGACTTCCTGTTCAGGATCTCAGCTATCGTACTCGCTATTTTTTTGCAAGTTGCTGGATTAAGCACCGCCGGATGCGCTCAGGCTTACTATCCGCCTGCCACCGCACTAGCAGAGGCGCGCGGGATAACGAGTTCCAGCGGCATAGTTATCTCCAAGCGCGTGGATGAAGTAAATCTCGCGTTCACCGTCACCGACAAAAAAGGCCGCTTCATCAGCAACCTCGACGCGAATGATTTTCAAGTCCTCGATAATCACGCGCCTCCGCAACAGCTCAGATTTTTTCAACAGCAAAGCGATCTTCCGTTGCGTGTGGCTCTGCTGATTGATGCTAGTGATTCCATTAAGCATCGTTTTCAGTTCGAGCAAAATGCTGCCAGCGAATTTCTAAAAGACATCGTTCGGCCTGGCAAGGACAAGGCTTTTGTAGTCTCATTCGATGGGCGAGTGCACCAGGTGCATGACTTCAGCGATGACGTTCGCGCGTTAGCAAAGGCGGTGAAATCGATTAAGGCGGGCGGCAACACAGCCCTGTATGACGCGGTGATTTTCGCGTGTAATAGGCTGAGGAACGCGCCTGAAACGCAAATCACCCGTCGCGCCATCATCCTTATTACCGATGGTATGGACACCGCCAGCCGCACGTTCATGCACGACGCCCAAGAAGCCGCCGCACGAGCCGAAGTTCTCGTGTTCGCGCTTAGCACGAACGATTTGATAGTTGATCCTTATCCAAAAGGCGAGGCCGTGCTGGATTTGCTTACCGGGCCCACCGGAGGACACATTCTGCCCGCTCGTGATGAAAGTCAGTTGACGAAAGCCTTTCGCCAGATTGAAAAGGCACTGCGCAATCAATATGCTTTGGGCTACCAGCCAGCGAACTTTGATCCAGATGGAAAATACCGGCCGGTCGAGGTGATCCCCGTAAAGCACGGCCTCAAAGTGCAATGCCGCAAGGGATACTTCGCTAGGGCACTGGAAGCGTTGAAACACTAGAACTGGTCTCATAAATACCTGAACAGGATTTGCATGCAACCGAGACGAACCATGCCGAAGAAGTTCTCGACGTGGTACTCCCAGCGAATCACGAGCCGCCGAAAATGATGCAGCCAGGCGAAAAGTCGTTCGACTCGCCAACGTCGGCGGTAGCGACGCAGAGGGCGACCATCTTGCGTCGGCCTTCGGCGCTCTCCGCGATGCGGTGCGATCATTTCGATGCCATAGCGCTCGGCCAACTCTCGATCCAGGCGGTCACTGTCGTAGGCTTTGTCGCCGATCAATCGTGCCGGGAGGGTGGCGAGGAAGCTGTGTCCGAGGACGCCTTCGACGAGTTGGCTTTCGTGCGGCGAAGCGCTTTCGATACTAACGGCGAGAGGAAGACTGTGATCATCGGCGAGAGCGATGATTTTCGTCCCTTTGCCGCGTTTGGTGGGCCCGACTGCGAGGCCCCTTTTTTTGCCCCCGTGAAGGAGGCGTCGATGAAAGCCTCCTCCAGTTGCAATCTTCCGCGAGCCTGCAACTCCTCCGCTAGAACGCGCAAGATGCGTTCCAGTTTGCCCTCCCGCACCCAGTGCTGGAAACGGCGATGGCAAGTCTGGTACGGCGGATATTTCTTGGGCAGTTCGCGCCACTGCGCCCCTGTGCCTAAGATCCATAAAATCCCGTTGAGTACCGCTCGCGTCTCCTGCCAGGGCCGGCCCCGGCCATCGGAGCGTCGTTTGGGCTGCAAGATTAGTTCGATAAGTTGCCATTGGGCATCGCTGAGTTCCCATCGTCCGCGCATGCCCTCCTTCTGCCCGCTTTCCAGCGCGCGGAAAATAGCTAAGTAGGTTCAACCACCATTTATGAGACCAGTTCTAGTCTGCGAGAACCTGATCCAAAAGCTGCCCCACCGCTGAATTCCAATCTTTAATGAAAGCGGAGAGCCATTCCTCGACCATTTCGGCGATACTTCATCAGAAGTGTCCGCGATGCCACTCAGGCGCAATTTTTCGATCCTCCATCTTTCGCGGCTTTGTAAAGATGAACGAGCGCTGCCCGGTTTGTGATCTTAAGTTCGAGCGCGAGGAAGGGTACTTTCTGGGCGCGATGTACATCAGTTACGGCTTGGCTTTGATCTTCATCATTGGACTGGCCGGGCTGCTTTGGGCTCTCCTGCACTGGTCGATACGGAAGTCCGTGATCTCGGCTGTCTTATTGTTCTTGCCAGCCGCGCCTTTCATCGCATTGTTCTCGCGTGTTCTGTGGATATATTGGGACCAAGCGATTGATCCTGCATCACGCCCGTGATCTCCGAATCGGTGCCCCTCGAACTGTGACAAAGCATGAAAATCATGTGACAAAATCTGTCATTCGCGCAGGATTGGTCTCTGCACATGATTCTGTAACTGACTGATTTTGCTTCCTCGGCTGCAGAAACAATCTTTCCAGCAGAATGGCCTCTGGAGTGCCATTAAGAGAGAGAATCTCCTTGAGGGCCCATGGCAACCCGCGTAGAAACCAGCATAGGAAAACGGCGCCACAAACGGATCAAGATGGTGTTGCCGGTGAAAGTATCCGGCCGCGACGCCGCCAACAACCTGATCAGCGAGCTGGCGCACACGCTCGATATCACCCCGGATGGCGCACGACTAGGGGCAATCCGTCATCCCCTGAAAACCGGCGACAAACTCACGCTCCAGTATCACCAGCGCAAGCTGAAGTTCCGGGTGGTTTGGGTCAAGGCGATGGAGGGAACCCGCGAGTATCAGGTCGGGCTAGAGGCTGTGGGCAACGATAGCTGGGGATTAGACCTGCCGGAAGTCGATCTCATTGATGAGTATCGGACACCAGTAAATTAGCGCCTGCGCGGAAATCGTCCGCTCTAGAACATACAGCCATCGTTAGTAACAAGTGCAAGTCCCACAAACGAGAGCTTTTGCTTTGTTACTTTGGTGAAGGTCCTCTGGGTACGTTCGTTAGCTTCCCCGCCGTGCCTATCATAGCTAACTTTAAATGATTACAGACCGCAGTTTAGGTGGCAACAGTTTCAGCAAGGCACGTCTTCTTACGAGGCATTCAATGACGTCTGGCAACGCGGCTAGAAATTGCAATCGCGGTTTCTCCCTGATCGAGCTGCTGATCGTAGTTGCCATAGGCATGATCGCCGCCGCGATGGCGCTGCCTCTGGTTTCGAACGCGGTCAATCAAATTCATCTCAGTTCTTCGGCGACAGATTACGCCAACCTGCTGCAGAGAGCGCGTATGCGGGCTGTTCAAGATGACACGTACTACCAAATCCAGACCCAGACCTTATCCGGTGACCCGATAGCGTATGTAGATATAAACAAGAACGGCAGCTACGACACTGGAGAACCCATGATGGTATTCGCTTCCGGTGTCACGTATAAGGCACAATCGGCCGGCCCGGCGCTCTCTAATTTAAAGTCGCAGTTCTTGCCGTCAGGATCAGTCGCACAGGGCTCGCTCCAATCTACCATGATCCCGATCTTCGGCCCGCGCGGACTCCCCTGCAAGGTGTCGGGGAGCGCCTGTCCTTACCTCGATGCTGGGGGGAAGCCGTTTTCCTATCTGCTGTTTGTGCAGAACACGCAAAACAATCGATGGGAAGCTGTAACCCTGAATCCCGCGGCCAGAATTCGTGAGTGGGCTTATGACACCAAGAGTTCAACCTGGTCGCCACTGAACTAAAACATATGCGGACTTCCACACAAATTCGCACTGCTCCCTGGCCGCCGAGCGGCGAACGGGGCTCCCTGCTGATTGAAACATTGATTGCCATGATTGTGCTGGCTATAGGCCTGGGAGGGCTCTTCAGCCTGCTTGCGGCCTCAATGTATACCAACGATCGATCGGGCGCGGACACGCGCTCCACTATGTTGGCTGAACACGTGATTGAGCAGATCGATAGTCAGCTAGCGAATCAGAGTGCGCCTCTCTCTATCACGGATTGCGCGGGAACGGCCTGGACCATCAACACTGCGGGCACTGCAAAAGGAGCTGGAAGCGGCGGTTCCTACGGCGGGAATGGCGCCAAGCTCACTTCCGCCGGGATTATCGATTGGACGCAAAGCTACGCCAGCGTCGACCCGAACTACGCGATGAAGTACGTAGCCTGCGGCAACGGCGGCCGGCAGACGATTTATGACGTTCGTTGGGACGTCATTACTTTGAGCACTTACACGCGCATGACTGTTGCTTCAGCGCGGCCTTTAGGCAACCAATCGATCCACGACCTCAGATTTATAACTCCCGCCAATCTGCGCACGATCGGGGGAATGTAAAGATGACAAGATCCGTGCTTACATCCCAGAAAAGTCGGCCGGGCGAATTCCAGCGAGCGCGGGGGTTCTCACTAATCGAGATGTTAATCGCGGTGGCAATAGTCACCGCGGTCATCGCGGTTGTGGTGCAGGGCATCACGAAGATGCAGCGGCGTAGTTTTGTCGAAGGCTCCAAGATAGACACCGTGCAGGAGACACGCGATTTCATCGATCAGATGGTGCGTGATATCCATAACGTCGGTTATCCACCGCCCAAAGTGAACCCCAATCCTGGCGCCAACTGCACAACGGTGGACAACCAGAACGTGGCTTGCGGTCTAATCTACTTCAGCCCGACGCAAATCAAATATGAGGCCGACTTGGACGGCTCAGGCACGGTTTACCAGGTTTGGGTGCAACTGGCTGTCGGCCCTTCGGGCGGTTGCCCCTGCATTTTGCAACGTGGCGCAATCACCAAAGCGCAAGTCTTGGGTGGGACCAATCCAACGTACTTCACCGAGGTAAATGGAGTCCTGAACAGCGGCAACGGCGCGGGTGCGGCCAACTATGCGATCAGCCTCGCTGGTTCCGGATCATATACCACGTACGGAACTGCCGACGTGTTCTCCTCTTATGATTCGAATGCAACTCTTAACCCCGTGGGGACGTGTACTACGGCGGGTACCTGCTCCTCCATCCGCAGCCTTCAGATTACGGCGAATGTAGTGCCCACTTTCATCGATAACGCAACCAACACCTTCCAGGTGACTTCGATCACCTCCAAGGCAAGGTTGAACAACGTAGCTATCGGCAACTGATTGAGGAGAGGAATGCCATGCGAAAAATCAATCGTCAGCGTGAACAAGGGATTGCGCTTTTGCTATCGATTCTCTGCCTGTTGCTGCTGACCGCGGTTGCCGCGGGTATGATGTATCTCTCCGCCACCGAGACAGCGATTAACGGCAACTTCAAGTCCGAAGAGTCCGCTTACTTCGCGGCTCGGGCGGGGGTGGAAGAAGTGCGCGATCGCATTCTGCCCGCCAATGCTAATACGATAAACCCGTCACTTCCGACGGCATTGCCCACTGGCGCCGGTGGCGTGCTATATGTTTTGAATGGCGTATCCGCGGCGAATATTAAGGACAACACCTCGCCTTACTTCGATGACGAATTATGTCACGATTTCACGGCAATCGGTTCGTGGTCTGAGAGCACCACAACCAACCAACGTTGCACGACTCTTCCGAGCGGCACCACGTGGTATACCTGCGTGCCGAACACCTGTTCAGCGAGCAACAGCGCGTATGCAACCTCAGCCTTCCCGCTGGAATATAAATGGGTGCGACTTACTCTCAAGAGCAATAACAGCACTGCCTATGCGGTGAATGGCAACAGCGCCGATACCTTTCCGGTCTGTTGGAATGGGACTTCGGAAGTGGTAACAACAGGCGGCCCGCTGCCCATAACGACGCAATGCGCGAACCTGAAACCAGTCGCCACTCCTGTGTATCTCGTGACCGCCCTGGCAGTGATGCCAAACCGGGGAAAGCGCGTTGTCCAGCAAGAGATCGCCGAAACTCCGACCGGCACGTTGCCAGGAGGGTTGTTCGCTACCGGCACCGGTTGCGGAGCGCTCAATATCCAAGGCAATGCCGCCACCGGCAGCTACAACTCCTCCACGGAGTCGAGCCCGTCATACCCTCCAACCAATCAGGTCAATTCAGGCGGAGACGTTGGATCTAATGGCAATATCAGCTTGGGCGGCAGCAGTGCAGCTGTAAACGGAAACATCTCGACCGCACTAGCAGCTACGGTGGGAAGCTGCCCTGGGAATGGCATCTCAAAAAGTGGCGGCGCGACTTATACAGCTGCAACGGGGGCTGCTCCTGTCTACACCGCTCCGGTGCCACCGGCCCCAAATCCTTTGCCTCCGCAGACGAGCGTCACCAAGAAAGACTTAACGCTGCCTGCAGGCTCCTACGGAAACGTGACCATCAAAGGAACAGTCACACTGACCGGTGGAACGGATATCAATCATCCGGCCGTTTACACCATCAATAGCCTGACTCTCAACGGCGGCGCCACCCTGAACATCACTGGCCCGGTAGTAATCAACCTGGCTGGTCAGAACCTCGCCTCCAGTTCCACGCCCGTGCTGGACATGAACGGCGGCTCTTTCTCCAATACCAGTAATCTCGCTAGCGATTTCGTCGTCAATTACGGCGGCAGCAACCCCATGACCATCATCGGCGGCAACAACGCGTTTGCTGTTATCAATGCACCGAACTCCGATCTGACGTTTAAGGGCAACTCGAACTTTTACGGGCAGGCAATTGGCAAGACGGTTGACGTTCAAGGAAACGGGCATTTTTACTGGGACAAGGCTCTGGTAACACCACCGCCCGACATCAATCCGCTTTACGAGATCAGCTTGCGAGAATTGAGTTACTAGCTGCCAAGCTGCAGCCTTCTGCCCTCCCCTCGTTATCTCGCTCGTGTTCGTTGTTCAGAACTGACGGGTTGAATGCTAGGTCCTTTGCGACACTGAACGAGGGGAGGCTCGTGGCAACACCTTCACAAACGCCGGACAAATCCAATCGGGCGGTGATCGCATTTGCCGATGGCCGCCGCATGCGCGGGTATATCTTCGATTTCTCGGCCATCAAAGATTCTTTTCGGCTCTCGCCGGA
>Ga0209157_1003178_pt1 | contig 12752 bp, 12 predicted proteins | sample GraSoiAngelo_135_FD_185892 | JGI IMG/M metagenome (GOLD analysis project Ga0209157, IMG submission 185892) | Grasslands soil microbial communities from the Angelo Coastal Reserve, California, USA - 14_0929_05_40cm (SPAdes) (version 2) | ecosystem: Environmental > Terrestrial > Soil > Grasslands ... | reverse complement strand
GGCGGCGCAGTGCCAGACGGCGCGGGGGCGGGCGCTGGCGCTCGCGCTCAAGCCATCGGCCGAGTTCGCGGAGGTGCTGCACCGGCAGCGGCTGACGGCCGAAGGGAGGCGGCTGCGCGAGATGAAGCCGAACGTTGGGCTTGGCGCGGTGCGCGATATCGGGACGCTCGCGCACCAGGCTGGCCTCGGCCACGTGCTCGAGCCGGCCGAGCTGCTCGACGTGCAGGCGACGCTCGCCCACGGGCACACCGTCCGCGAGACGATCGACCGCCTGCGGGTCTACCTGCCGTTCCTGGCCGAGATCTCAGACCACATCGGGGACTTCCGCGAGATCACCACGGAGATCGGGCGCTGCATCAACCAGCGCGCGGAGGTGGTGGATGCTGCCTCGCCAGTGCTCGCGCAGCTGCGCCGAGAATCGCGCATCGCGCACGACAGGCTCACCGCGCGCCTCAACCAGCTCCTTAACTCCTCGAGAACGGCGATACAGGAGCCGATCGTCACGCTGCGCGACGGCCGGTACGTGATTCCAGTCAAGGCCGAGCAGCGCGCTCAGCTCCCCGGCATCGTCCATGACGTCTCCTCTTCCGGCGCGACCGTCTTCCTCGAGCCGCTCGAAACGGTCGAGATGGGGAACCGCTGGCGGGAGATGCTCGCGGAGGAGCAGCGCGAACTCGCCCGCATCCTGCGCGAACTGTCATCGCGGGTCGGCGCGCGCGACGCGGACATCGCAGAGACGATCGAGGCGCTGGCGAAGATCGACCTGTCGCTGGCCAAAGCGCGTCTCGGCGAAGAGATGGGCGCGAAGGAGCTGCCGCACGACGGCCACGAGCAGCCGTGGCTTCGCGAGAAGCCGGACGCGCTGTTCCTCGAAAACGCGAGGCACCCGCTGCTTACGGGCGAGGTTGTGCCGGTGACAGTGTGGCTGGGCGACGCGCTCGAAAATCGAAACTCGAAAGTCGAAAGTGATCGCGGAGCGTTTACTGTCCTGCTGATCACCGGCCCCAATACAGGCGGGAAGACAGTCGCGCTGAAGACGGTTGGGCTGCTGTCTCTGATGGCTCAGGCAGGGCTGCCGCTGCCGGCGGGCGCAAACTCGCGGCTGCCCATCTTCGATGCTGTGTACGCGGACATCGGCGACGAGCAGTCGATCGAGCAGTCGCTCTCGACGTTCAGCTCGCATGTCGGCAACATCATCTCGATCCTCGAGAGCGCGACGGGCGGTTCGCTCGTGCTGCTCGACGAGTTGGGCGCCGGCACGGACCCCGTCGAAGGGGCGGCGCTGGCGAAGGCGATCCTTTCGCATTTGCTCGCGATCGGATGCCTGACCGTCGCAACGACACACCACGGCGAGCTGAAGGCGTTCGCGCACACGACGCCCGGCATCGCCAACGCCTCCGTAGAGTTCGATGTTGAAACGCTCTCGCCGACCTACCGCCTGCACATTGGCCTGCCCGGACAGTCGAATGCGCTTGCGATCGCCCAGCGGCTCGGCATGCCGGAGCCAATCCTCGATGAGGCGCGCGCCGGAATCGACCCGGACCGCTTGGCCGTCGAGTCGCTGATCTCGGACCTGCACCGCGAGCGCGAAGCCGCCGAGACCGCGAGTGCGGAGCAGAGAACGGCGGCGCTGGAGGCGGAGCGCGGGCGTCAGCGGGTCACGAAGGAGCTTCAGTCGCTGGAAGCGAACCGCACACGGCTGATCGAGAAGACCCAGCGCGAGATGGAGACGGAACTAGCCCAGATGCGGTCGCGGTTGCGAGATGCCACGCGGGAGTTGCAGAAGGCGGAGCGCCTGAACGTCTTCGAGCGCGCACAGGCCGTCGAGGCGGCGAAGGAGGAGGTCGCGGAAGCGGAGACTTCGGTCAAGCGTGTCACGACGCGCACGCCACGCCGCCGGCGGGCTCCGCTCCCGCAGATCGCTGCCGGCGATCAGGTCTTCTTGATCGACGTGCCAACCCCGGGAGAGGCGATCTCGCCGCCGGACGAGCAAGGCGACCTCGACGTAAAGCTGGGTTCGCTGCGCGCGCGGATCAACGTGCGGCAGATCGAAAGGGTCGAGAAAGGCGAAAGGGGAAATGGAGATGGGCGCGGCGCAGCCCCGCCTGCTTCACGGCTGCCCATGCCGACGATTCCGCCCGAACTCGATTTGCGTGGCCTGACGGTGGACGAAGCGCTCTTGCTCATCGATCAGCGCCTCGACGAGGCGGCCCGCGCGGGCGTGCGCGAGTTGCGGATCATCCACGGCAAGGGGACAGGGACACTCCGCCGCGCGGTGCGGGAGATGCTCTCGAAGCATGCGCTGGTGCAGGGACACGCGGCAGCGCAACCCCGTGGGGGCGGCGACGGCGTCACAGTCGTCGAGCTGGCCGGCTGATGCCCGATCGAAGGCCCTCCGGTCGCAACGCCAATAAGCGCTCCAACCCACGCGCCCGGTCCATGTGGGCGCACTCCCGTAAGTTCCGTGAGATCGACCTCCACGGCATGATCGTCGACGACGCAATCATTCGCGTCTCCGAGACGATCAGCGACGCCATCAAGTCGCGGGAGATCCGGATCCGCATCAACCACGGCAAGGGCACCGGCACCCTCCGGCATGAAGTACGCGCGATGCTGCGACAGCACCCGGCCGTCAGAGGCTACCACCCCGCCCCGAGCGAGACCGGCGGCGATGGCGTCACGGAAGTAGACCTCCGAGTCTAGGAACGCGCCTCGTAGTACAATCGCCCCGTGGCTGCACCTGACCCGCTCCTCGCCGCCGGAAATGCCACTGTCCGTCGCACCCTCGCGGAGATGCGGCAGACCGTCGCCGAGTTCCCGCCTGAGGCGCTGAACTGGAAGCCGGCCGGCGAGGACACGAATTCGGTCGCCGTACTGGCCACGCATTCGCTACACAGCACGCATTCCTGGCTCTCTACGGCGCTCGGCGAACCGCTGCCGGACCGCGATCGCGATTCAGAGTTTCGCGTGAACGCCGATGATCCAGCAGCGCTAATCGACCTCTTCGACAGGATGTCCTCTGAATGCACGGCGCTGTTTGACCGTGAGCCGACGATGGACTGGGGCACGATCCGCCGCACGCACACGCGGCCCGATGCCAGCGACGCGATCGAAGTGCCGGCGGCCTGGGCACTCCTGCACGCGATCGAGCACCTGCGCGAGCATCTCGGGCAGATGCAGTTGACCCGCCAGCTTTGGGACGCGAGCAATACAAAATGAGAAATGGGAAATGAGGATCACCTGGATTGACCCTCTCCCAGCCTCATTTCTGCTTTCCCTTTTCCCATTTCCTTGATCACCGTTCTCGCAGGAGGAGTCGGCGCAGCGCGCTTCCTCCAGGGGCTGCTCGCCGTCCACCGGCCGTCCGATATCACGATCATCTCCAATGTCGGTGACGATGCGGAGTTCTTCGGGCTGCACGTCTCGCCGGATATCGATATCGTCCTCTACCACCTGGCCGGGCTTTCCGATGACGAGCAGGGCTTCGGCATCCGCGGCGATACGTACAACGTCCTCGATGCGATCGCGCGTTACGGCTACGACACCTGGTTCCGCCTCGGCGACCGTGACCTCGCGACGTGCATCACACGGACCGACCTTCTGCGCCGGGGTCGCTCGCTGTCCGAGGCGACGGCCGAGATCGCGAGCGCATTGCTGGTGCCCGCCCGCATCATCCCCGCCACAGATGATCCGCTGCGGACGAAGATCCGCACGGACGAGGGCATGCTCGACTTCCAGGACTTCTTCGTGCGCCGCCGGACTGAGGGCCATACGCGAGAGGTCATCTTCGAGGGCGCAGAGACTGCCCGACCGGCGCCCGGTGTCATCGATGCGATCATGGACGCGGAGGCTATTATCCTCACACCCTCGAACCCGCTCGTAAGCATTGGGCCCATCCTCTCGATAGCCGAGATTCGAGACGCGCTTCAGAAGACGCCGGCGAAAGTGATAGCCGTGAGCCCGATTGTCGGCGGCAAGGCGCTCAAAGGCCCTGCCGACCGCATGCTGCGCGACCAGGGGATGGAGCCGAGCGCTGGAGCGATCGCGAAGTTGTACGAGGACTTCCTCGATGTTCTCGTGATTGATAATGTCGACTCGAAGCTAAAGGCGCAGATCGAACCGCTGGGTGATGCTAGGGGCGGGGGGGTTGAGGTAATCGTCACGGACACGATAATGGTCTCTATGGAGAAGAAGGCGGCACTCGCGCGCACCGCGCTCAAGGCTGTGGCGGCGTGATCTCCGCTCTCGTTCCCGCAAAGGCGCTCGACCAAGCGAAGGAGCGGCTGGCCGAACTGCTGACGGAGCACGAACGCCGTTCCCTTTCTCTCGTGATGCTCTCGGATGTGCTGCGTGCGTTGGGCGCGGCGCGGGGTGTGGACCGAGCGTTCGTGGTGAGCCCAGACCAGGACATCCTGCGCGATGCCGAGCGGCTCGGCGCCGACCCGATCGCGCAACCGGCGTCGCTCTCCGGGATCAACGAAGCGCTGAAGCACGCGCTGCGGGTGATCTCGCTCGAGGAACCGACCGTGCTCCTTGTCGTTCTCGCAGATGTGCCGGCCGTCACGCCAGCAGAAATCGAGTCGATACTCGCGGCGCTGCCACACGACCTCGGGGCCGTCATCTGCCCCTCGCGCGCCGAAGGCACAAGCGCCCTCGCGATCAGGCCTCCAGACGTTATCGATTTTCGGTTCGGCGTCGATTCTTACGCTCAGCACCAACGCGAGGCGTCCGCGCGCGGGGTGCCGCTGGAGACTCTTCGGATCGAGTCGCTGCTGAACGATGTCGACGAGCCGGAGGACCTTGGCTATCTGATCACGCACGCGGCGGAGACGGCAACGCACCGCCTGCTCGCCGAGCTGCGTATCGTCGAACGTCTCAAGATCTGAGACGGCATGCGAGTTTACGACGGACCGGTGTCGGCGGCGATTTCAGCACGGCGCTCGGTGCGCAAGTTCGCTCGCCTCGCGGTTGACGGCGATACAGTCGACCGACTGGTGGCACTGGCCTGCACGGCGCCGGCGCCGCACCACTCCCGGCCCTGGCGTTTCGTCCAGGTAGGTGCTGAGACGCGGGAGAGGCTCGCGGATGCAATGGGCGAAGCCTGGCGCGCCGACCTCGAGCGCGGAGGCGAGTCGGTCCACACGATCGACCGGTTGCTGCGCCGCTCCCACGCGCAGCTGGTGGATGCTCCCGTGCTGCTCCTCGCTTGCCTTACGCTGGAGCAGTCCCATCGCTGGCCGGAAAAGACGCGGCGGCTCGCGGAGCGAGATATGTTCGTGCAGAGCCTAGGGGCGGCGCTCCAGAACCTGCTTCTCGCGGCCGGTGAGGCGGGACTGAGGGGCTACCTGAAGGGTGCGCCGCTCTTCTGCGGCGCCGCAGTGGGCTCGGCGCTCGATCTGCCCGAAGACTGGGAGCCTACATTTCTTGTGCTCCTGGGCTATCCCGACAAGAGCGCCGAGCCGCCTCCGCGCGAGGCGATAGACGTTGAGCAATTCCTGCTCCAGCGCTGACGTGCCTCACACCTACACCAACGGCGTTGTCACGTTCTACGAAGACGCCGGCGACGGGCCGGTGGTTGTCCTCATACACGGCTACGGCGCGGACTTGCGTCTCTGGGATGCCCAGGTCGAGCCGCTGAGGGAGGCGGGCTTTCGCGTCATTCGGTTCGACGTGCGCGGCCATGGGCGGAGCATGATAGCGCCGGACGGGTATACGTTCGAGAACTACGCCGCCGACCTGCGCGATCTGCTCGACCGCCTGAACATTGAACGGCCCGCGACGGAGAGCCTCGAAGTCGGGGCGGTTCATCTCGCCGGGCTGTCGATGGGAGGCGGGATAGCGCTTCAATTCGCGCTGGACTATCCGGACCGCGTCCTTTCCCTCACTCTTGTGGACCCCGCACTGCCGGGATTCACGTACGGGGATGAGACGACGGCGCACATTCAGGGTTTCATGGATGCGGTCCGTTCAAAAGGCCCGCGTGATGCGATCGACCGAGTCTGGCTCGAGCACCCGTTCTTTGATGGAGTGCGCCGCGCCCCTGCGCAGTTCGCCGCCGTCCGAGACATACTTCTCGACTTCCAGGCGCCGGATATGCGGGACGGGGCACGGCCGGCGGAGTACCGGCCCGACATCGCGGGACGGCTAGGCGAGATCTCAGCTCCGACGCTCGTCATCGCCGGAGAGAACGATGTGGCCGACTTCCGCCTCATCGCCGACGTTCTCGCCGAGAACATTCGCGGCGCCCGCCTGACGATCATCCCGGACTGCTGGCACCTACCGCCCGTCGAGAAGCCGGAGGAGTTCAACCGAATACTCGTCTCTTTTCTCCGTGGCACCTAGGGTTGCAGTTCGGCGGAGGCTGAGATTCCCTTCGTTTCCTCCCTGCACCGACACCACCCACTCAGGGCAGGCTCTCGCCACCCCACAGGCCGCCCGCCAGAGGCGGACCATCGGTTGTCCCCACCCCGCGAGCTCGGAATGACGGGTTAGCGACAAGACGGGCACGCTGTCGTGCCTCAGGGCAGGCGGCGCGCCCCTACCGATTGCCTGCGGCGCTCTGTATCATCGGTGTCAATCTGCGAGGTAACGAAGGAGCGGACACCATGGATGTCTTCGAGGTCATCAACACGACCCGCGCGATGCGACGGCTCAAACCCGATCCGGTGCCCGACGAGCTGGTCTGGAAAGTGCTCGACGCCGCGATCCGCGCGCCCAGCGGCGGTAACCGGCAGCCGTGGAACTTCATCGTGGTGCGCGACGAGACGGCGAAGAAAAAGATCGCCGAGTGGTACCTCGAAGCCTGGAACGCCTCCTACGGCCCGATGAAAGACGCGATGGCGGCGAACCCCGACGCCGCCCGAATGTTCAACTCCGCGGACCACCTAGCGAACCATCTGGCCGAAGTGCCGGTGGTGATCATCGCCGCCATCCGCGGCGGCGACACTGGCACCTCACCCGCGGGATCTTACGTCTACCCGGCGATCCAGAACATGATGCTCGCTGCCCGCGCCCTCGGCCTGGGCACGACGCTAACGACGCTTCACCGCGCGCACGAGATCGACGTGAAGGAGCTGCTCGGCATTCCGGAGAATGTGCAGACGCTAGCGCTCATTCCGCTGGGCTGGCCGAAGGGAAAGTTCGGAATGGGCGTGCGGCGGCCGGTGGAAGAGGTGACGTACTGGGAGAGATGGGGCGATACCCGCTCGCGCTAACGACGACCAATGCCCGTCACCGTCCGCCCGGCCAGCGAGGCCGATCTTTCCGCGCTCACCCGTCTGGACCTGACCTACCCGACCGACCGAGTTCTCGCGCTCGACCGCGCCGGCGAGCCGCCCGAGCACACGTTCGCGCTCCGCTGGCGCAACCACGTGCCCGCGCCGATGGCGGTCTACGCCACATACACGATCGACCGATTGCGCCAAGCCCTATCGACTACGGACCTCGCTCTCGTAGCCGAGGTGGACGGCGAGGTGGCCGGCCTGCTGATTCTCGTCGTGCCGGAATGGACCGATGCTGCCGAGATAACTGACCTAGCTATCGACATCGCCTTTCGTCGGCTCGGCGCGGGCCGTGTGCTGGTCGAGGCGGCCGCCGATTGGGCACGCGGTCGCGGCTACCGCGCGCTGTGGGTGGAGCCGCGGGCAGATAACCACGCCGCTATCTCGTTCTACGTTTCGCTCGGATTTCGTGTATCGGGGTTCAACGACCGGCTGTACTCGAACGCCGACCACGAAGACGGGAAACCGACCGTCTATATGCACCTGGAGCTACGATGAGGCGCGCAGCTTCTCGATCCGACTGAGCAGCCGAGGGCGTTCCTGTTCGATGTCCTCCGAAAGCCGCGCGACGGCGACCGGAAGCGCCCACCTCCGCACTTCCGCTTTGTCGAGCGGGCGCGCTCGCTTATAGGAGCCGACGTAGAGCCAGATGAAAAGGCCGCGGCCGGTCTTCGTGAGCACGCGCATCACCGGCGTGTAGGTCGGCGGCTCTCCCGCTCCGAGGATGAGCAGCGTTCGCGCGACATCGGCTTCCGGCGCACCCCGCGTCGCGTTCGGCCAGTCGATTACCACCGGGCCGCTCGGGGACCGCATTACGTTCGCAGGATGGAAGTCGCCGTGGCAGAGCGCATCGCCGCCGGGCAGCGAATCGAGCCGCTTGCTCGCGATTTCAGCGAGCGCAGGTGGTACCAGCGGCGATGACAAATGCCGCTCGAGCCTATTCTTGAGCTCCGGATAGCCGCTGTCATCCACGCGGCAGCCGTGCATTTGCGCGTGGACGGATCCGCACATGCGAGCAGAGCGGAAGACGGTCCACGGCGCCCGACCGAGCTCGGTGAGGAGATCCGTCCCCTCGATTCGTTCAAGGACCACGCCCTCGCGGCCGTCGATGCTGATTCGCTCGCCAGGCCGCGGCACCGGCAGGCCATTTCGGTGGGCCAGCTCCAGTGCGCGTACCTCGGCATCGAGGGTCGCGGGGTTGAAGCCGGGGCGGAGGAGGCGCAAGACCTTGCCGTCCTCCCAGGCGAACATCTCAGCTTCGCGGCCCTCGGCGACTTTCTTGAGCCCGCTTTCGATTGTCATCGCGGTGGCCGGTATTATAAGCCTTGTCCGAAGAGTCGTAGCGTGACGGAGGTCACATCCGCAACTATGGGAGCCATCGACTACGACGCCTGGGCGCAGACTTACGACGACACGCGCGGGGCGAGCCCGAGCGTCCTGCGCCCGATGCTTACCGCGCTCGGACCCGCTGCAAGTCGCTCGCTGCTGGACATCGGCGGCGGAACCGGCAATTTCACGAAGGCGCTCGCGCACGAGGGGTTCCGCGTGAGCCTGTGCGATTATTCGCCGGAGATGGCGCGACGCGCGGCGGCGAAGCTGAGCGGTGCACTCGTTTTCGTCGCCGATGCGCCGCATTTGCCGTCCGCCGACGGCTCCTTCGGCTGCGCGATATCGGTCAATGTACTCGGACATGTGGAGGACTGGCGGTCGATGTTTTCGGAAGCGCGGCGGGTCATTCGAGGCGGTCCGTATGTCATGAAGGCGTCGACGCGAGAGACACTGGAGGCGAACTGGGTCGTCGAGTACCTGCCCGGCATCCGCGACCACTCTCCAGTGCACCACTACCAGCGGGAAAGCGCGATCATCGACGCGCTGCGGGAAGCGGGCTTCTCGCGTGTCGAGTTGAGTCGCGTGCATTATACGGAGATGGCGGACGGCTCCATCCAGGCGCTCAAGCACTTCCCAGAGGTCTTCCTCGATGACGAGCGCATCCTCAACACGGCGACCCTCAAGCGCCTGCCGGGTGCGGAGCGAGAGGCCGGGCTTGCCGCTCTCCGACGCGACTATGCGTCCGGCCGGCTGAAGAAGATCGTCGCCCGATACGCGCCGCTGGTGGGCGAGTACGGCGACGGCTCCGTGTTCGCGGCGTGGCCGTAAGCGTTTAGGACCGGCGGCGGCGGACCGCGTTGACCGACAGGGCCACCACCGAACCCGCGGCCAGAACACCCAGCGCGATAAGGCCGGCGGCTTGCGCGGTAATCTCCGCGCTCGATTCCCGCTGCTCGCATTCCAGAGGCGTCGTGCTGGGCGACGGCATGGGCTCGCTTGCTTGCGGAACGGTGGTCGCGGTAGCGGGTTTCCGTGGAGTGGGCGTCGGCAACCCATCTTTGTCGGGTCCTCCCGCAAGTGTCGAGGTCGGTGTAGCGGACGGCGCACCCTCTGGAAAGGCCGACTCAGACGGGCTGGTGGGCGGTGGCGTGCCAACGGGAGACGCTGTGACGGTGGGTGTGGCAGCGAAAGAGGGGCTTGCGCCGGGCAACGTGGGCGACGCCGGGTTCCCCGCGACCGTCGGTGAAGGACGCATACACGGCTCCGCCGGTGCGGGAGACCGAGGCATGGGCGAAGACATGGGTGGGATTGTCGCTATCGGCGCTGGTGTTTCGCCAGCTGGAATGGGCTGCCAGCTGGGACTCCATTCGAAGTCCGGCGTGTGCGTCAGGCTACGTTCGTCCGTCCCATCGACGCGGACTACGAAGATGTCCGAGAATCCCGGGTCCTCCTGGGCAAAGCCGACGAAGGCGATCATGGTTCCATCCGGAGACCAGGTAGGCTGCTCGTCACCTAGGCAAACGGGAGGCGAAGCAGGCGGCGGTGAAGGCGGCGTGCATCGGTGATTCGGGATAAGAGGCCGTTGGTCGCTTCCATCAGCGTTCATGACGTAGAGGGCGCCCGACTCGGTCTCTCGTTTTGACACGAACACGATCTTCGAGCCGTCGGGCGACCAGTCCGGATCGATGTCCATTCCTGGCGAATCCGTAAGCCGCCTCTGGGCGCTCCCGTCGGCGTTCATTATGTAGATCTCAGTGTTCGCTATCTGAAAGTCATGTTTATCAAGAGTGCTTGAATAGGCGATACGAGCCCCATCCGGCGACCAACTCAAGCTTGAGACGTCCGCATCGACCTCGGTTACAAGCGCGAAATTGTTCCCATCGGCGTCCATCATGTAAAGCCCCGAGCGACCATCAATTAAGCCGATGAAGGCAATCCGGGAGCCGTCCGGTGACCAGGCCGGGGGGCCCTTTACTAAAGGCGAGTCACCAGTCAGATTTGTGAGGCCGCTCCCGTCAGCGTTTATAGTGTAGATCTGCCCCGGGTCACGGAAGTCTGTCCGGACATCGAACGCCATCCGTGAGCCGTCCGGCGACCAATCGGGACTGCCCGGGGTGATGACGGCCGTTAGTTGCGAGTCCTTCGAGCCATCCGGACTCATAATCCGCAGCTCCTCCGATTGAGTATCGGGCCTCGACGGATCAGGCCCTGGAGTTAGGACATAGGCGATATTTCCGTTTGTTGGCAATTTGCGCGCGCTAGTCGAATCTACGCCCAGCGCGAATGACACAAGCGCCGACGAGACACCAAGTGCTAATCGAAGACTGCCCACGATCATCCGTGCTCCTGGCAAAGGCTTAACGTCGGCGGTGCAATAATAGTTACGTCATGCCAAGAAAGACGGCTTCTCGCGCGGGGAGGCGCAACCCGCTGAGTCTCTTCGCCGAAGCTGCCCGGACGCGCGCCGAGCGCCACGCACCGCTGGCGGCGCGGATGAGGCCGCGCACGTTGGAGGAGTTCGTCGGGCAGGAGCATCTGGTCGGCGAAGGGCGCGTGCTGCGGCGGGCGATCGACGCCGATGAACTGCCGTCAATGGTGTTCTGGGGGCCGCCCGGCTCCGGCAAGACGACGCTCGCCCGCATCATCGCGTCGCTCACGCAGTCGCACTTCGAGCTCGTCTCCGCCGTCGCCTCCGGCGTGGCCGACCTGCGGCGGGTCGTCGCCGAAGCGAGCGAGCGGCTCGGGGAACAGGGGCAGCGCACAATTCTGTTCATCGACGAGATCCATCGCTTCAACAAGGCGCAGCAAGATGTCGTTCTTCCTTATGTCGAGGACGGCACGGTCACACTCATTGGCGCCACGACGGAGAACCCATCGTTCGAAGTGATCTCGCCTCTGCTCTCGCGCTCCCGGGTCTTCAAGCTCGAGCCGCTCACCCCGGAGCAGGTCGAGGGCATCCTGAGGACCGCGCTGGCGGATGAGGAACGCGGCCTCGGCTCGATGCGAATCGAGATCGAAGACGAAACGTTATCCGCGCTCGCGAAGGTTGTCGGAGGCGACGCGAGGATCGCGCTGAACGCGCTCGAGCTGGCCGCGCAGACGACCCCGCCCGACGCGGGCGGCGTTCGCCGCGTAACCGTCGAGCGGGTCGAGGAGGCGCTCCAGCACCGGGCCGCGCTCTACGACCGCGCCGGCGACTGGCACTACGACATCATCTCCGCCTTCATCAAGTCGCTACGAGGCTCCGATCCCGACGCCGCGCTCTACTGGCTGGCGCGCATGCTGGAAGGCGGCGAGGACCCGCTGTTCGTCGCGCGGCGGCTGGTGATTCTCGCTTCGGAGGACGTCGGGCTGGCCGACCCGCAGGCGCTTCAGGTGACGATCGCGGCGCAGCAGGCGGTGCACTTCATCGGCATGCCGGAGGGGTTCTTCCCGCTCGCCGAGGCGACGATCTACCTTGCGACGGCTCCGAAGTCGAACTCGGTCGGTTCGGCCTACGGGCGCGCGCTCGAGGATGCTCAGAGGACGCTGGCCGAGCCCGTGCCGCTGCACCTGCGGAACGCGCCTACGCCGCTGATGCGGAACATGGGCCACGGCCGCGACTACCAGTACGACCACGCCTTCCCCGGTCACTACTCCGGCCAAGAGCACGTGCCCGAGCAGCTGCGCGGCCGCCAGTACTACTTGCCGGGCGACCTAGGCTACGAGGAGCGCATCCGGGAATGGATGGAGCGCCTGCGCAAGACAAACTAGAGACTTTCCCGCAGTGAGATTGCTATCCTGAATCTACCATGAGCGAAGAGTTTCTCACTCATCTCTGCGATCAAGTCGAGGGTCTTCAAAAGCGTTGGGGACTGGCCGAAGGTCCGGCATTCTTGATGTGGTACGCCACAGAGGCGCTTGACCTAACTGAAGACGTGGCATATGAGGCCGTCTCGTACGATGGCGGCAACGACAAGGATGTCGACCTCTTCCACCTTGATGAGCAGCATGAGCGAATACTCATCGCTCAAGGCAAGTTCAACCGCAAGGGGGGATACAAGGCGAACAAGAACGAGCTGTTAGGGTTGCTTCATACAACCGATTGGCTGGGGAACAGAGAGGCTCTGGTTCGTGAGGGTCGGCAGGAACTCGTCGCGGCGG
>Ga0209157_1003177_pt1 | contig 12753 bp, 12 predicted proteins | sample GraSoiAngelo_135_FD_185892 | JGI IMG/M metagenome (GOLD analysis project Ga0209157, IMG submission 185892) | Grasslands soil microbial communities from the Angelo Coastal Reserve, California, USA - 14_0929_05_40cm (SPAdes) (version 2) | ecosystem: Environmental > Terrestrial > Soil > Grasslands ... | reverse complement strand
CATTACTTCAATTATTTTATGCACTAGGAGCATCCGAAGAAACACAAAAAGAGATAGAGCAAACTTTACAACATTTCCTAAATATTAAAAATAAAAGGAAACAGAATTCAAGAGAAGCCTTGATTTATCCTATCGTCGCTAATACTATATCAAAATATGGATTAAATATTGATTCTGGAATAATATGGCAAGAAATAACTGACTCATTAGAAGGCCAGCGAGATGAAAAGAACCAAAATATCTTTCATAGTGCAGATTATGGAGACCTTTATAGATCCACAGTAATTGGAATGATTACCGATAGGTTTGGAGGAGAAATAGATCATAAGGAAAAAGGCAATTTGATAGTAATTAATCAAGATATCTTCAGGAGAATGGGTAAGCAATATGATAATACAAAAGGAATCCAAACTAGACTAATACCTGATTCACCTGAACCACCTGATTCACCCCCTGAAGCGCCCTTATCCCATGATAATGATAATATAATAAAGGAATGTGAAAATATGACCTCTCCCCAGTATCAATCAGGTCAATCAGATGAATCAGCCATGGATTACCCGCCTTCTTGTTACTATTGTGAAGAATGCTTCGACGGTATTGGGAAACAAGGTTATGAAAAGCATGTATTGAAGATACATCCAAAGATGCCATGTTATCCAGGATTAGCAGACGTTGAGTACCATTCCTTGATAGGCAAGGGAATGTGGTGGGAAATATGAAAAGATTCAAAGATTTTCTTGGCAATGAAATCACGGATCCTCGGTTCCTTAAAATATTACAACGACTTGATCAATTTAAAAAAAGGAATAAAGGACATAAAAATTTCTCTGGAATTACAGAAAATGCAAAACGTAATCAAATAATCTTGGTGAAATGAAAATATTGAGCTCGCAATTGCAAAGTAAAAAAAAGGAAAGGAAACAATTCTTAATCGAAGACCGTCGGAGAAGAGTCGCATCACTTCTGGCGCAATCAAGAACAGAGACAGAAATTGCGACAGAATTGCAGGTTCACGTCAGTACCATATCAAGAGACGTTACTTACCTAAAAAAACAAAGTCAGCAGTTTGTATACGATCTGGCAAAATCTGATCTTGCTTTCTACTATAAGCAATGTCTTGATGGTATTGAAGAGGTTAGAAGAAAAAGTTGGGAGATATATAATAACCATAGAAGCAGCCACCGTAACGATTTCCTAACTAATGCAAAAGACAAACTACTTTGTTTAAAACTAATAAAAGAATGTAACGAAGCAAAGTTTGCCTTATTAAAAGATGGGCCCTCAATCATGAATCTAAGATTGTTGGAGGAGAGAATAAGCAAGATTGAATCTAGATAAATCTGTAAATAAATTGATTGATAGAATAGAAAAACTCGATTCTTCAAATAGTAATAATAAATCTGATAGGATTAATTATTGGAAAGGTAAAAAGATAATTTCATTAGAAGAGTGGTTTCACATAAGTAGGACCAATTATTTAAGCAATCCCGACAAGCATAGAATCAAAGAAGGATTAGAATACATACCAAATAGTTACTGTGAAATGATATTCCCGCTTGGTGTTCCTGACGAGATTATTGAAAATGTTAATGAATGGCACAGGCACTACATAGAGTTAATGGATTATATGAAGAATCCAGATTTTGGTAAGAGAAAATGTAGGGATTGCCTATTGAGTCCGAATAACGAAGACAGTTATTTTGGCATCTACAAGTTTATAGCAAACGCACTTCAGATTACAAATTCATATGGTTTGGAAGACAAGAACAATAATGTTACCTCAATTTACCCATGTCAAGTAGTCAATTTTTACTCTTGTCCATACGATAAAGAAGAACAAAGCAAAACAGAAACGGTTACACGTAACGATCTTTTTTCTCTAAATCAAATAGCAGAAATTATTGGAAGGGCTCTTTCAAAAGCACTTAATATAAAAGCCAATCGAATAATCTATAAAATCGATTTTCTATCAGGTAAAGTTCAGGAGATAGACACATTTCTTCATGGAGATCCATACGCAAAGAATCTGCCAGGAGCATTGCCAATAGAGTACAAACTAAATGAAAGAATGGGGGAAATTGAAAATTTATCACTCATTCGAATGAAAGATTTAGATGATGTATTTACAATCTTAACAGACAAAGAAAAAATGAATACAGTATTCCAAATAGGATTAGATAAAAAGTATCTAGAACATAAAGATGAATTAATTGAATTCTTCATGTCTATAAAAGGTAACGTTAAGAGAGAAGATCTAACAACATCAACTCCTTTGTTATATTATGTTGGAAAGAATAACTGCTCTATATGCAGTCAACCTGCAAATATTGACTGTATAAACTGTATTGATAAGGACCTGTGGTTATGTGTGGACGATTGGAAAGCCCATGAAACGAATCATCATTAAACGCCCTGCGTCATAACTAAATTATCATCTGCATAGGTCTTTGAAAAGACGAGATTCATTTCCCTATCTGTATCAAATATTTATCATTTGAGTGAGTAACGTTGGTTGTAAAGCTTACTTGTTTTGGATTCACAGGCATAAAGTTTAGTCCGAGGACTTTTACCGAAATTACATATTGTCCTGAATGTAAAGATATCATTTACGATTTTTATCAGTGCTCAATTTCTCCCGCACCAGATTCTATTTCGTTAACACCTATATCTAGTGTGGTTGTAGGAGGAAGTTCAATAGACTCTGCTGTAGGGTTCTGAATCGCTATATCAGTAATCGTTCCTATTTCCACACCCGGACTTGTGTGTGCGACTCTTGAAGATGGTTCAAGGTCTGCGTGATATATACACAGTTTACCAGGTGTTGATAACTCTTCAATCAGATGAAGTTGTATACTTTGTATCTTTGGCGCTTGTCCAACTAAGATATTTAAAAGTGGTTGGAAGCTTTGATCACAAGGAATCTTGGTTGCTATATGTCCGTTAACTATTTTATAAGGACTTGCATCATAAACATGAATATAATCATTGGAAGGGATTACCTGACCGGCTAGCAATATTGTTTCGGAATCTCTCACCACGTGTATCGTAGAATCTGATTGAAAGATTGATTTGATTCTGCAGAATCGTTTGAGAATAGGAATGACTCTGCAGGTATAAATAGGAGGTGGGATGTTGATACACAAGTTAGAAACGCTGTAATTGTTGAAAAGATAAATAGTGAATGAGAAAAAGAACAATTCATTTTCCAGTTCGTATTAATAATATTAGACATCTATTTACACAATAAGTTCGAAAAGCACTTAACAAATATCGGGATAATGGGACAATAAAAAAATCTTGGTTTTATTTTATGTATAAATAATTACTTTTTTTATTAAAAGCAAGGTCAGACATGGTTAAAACCCTAAAATTACCATCATGCAAATATTTCATCTCCTTATTAAATAAATCCAGGTCAGTATTGTAATCATCCACCACTTTATCTCCTGATAGGAATTGTTCTTAATTGAATAGTTCTATCAGTGCACTTTAGATCCTTTACTATCTTGAATAATATTGCTGTCCAAAGAGGATCTTAAATGCATCCATGATTGGATTGGCCATTGACTCAGTAACATTAGATCTGGTTGAAACTGGTGTTAGTGGTACCTCCGTAAAATTAGGTGTCGACTTTACAACCGCCATTGTTTCTGGCTGTTCTGGCTGGAATTCTTTTATGTATAAATAATTACTTTTGTCATTGTATGCAAGATCTGCCATAGTTAAAACCGTAAAATTTCCATTATGCAGATATTTCATTTCCTTGTTAAATAAATCCAGGTCAGTATTGTAATCAGTGCCTTGATCGCCGACATTATGATAAACGATAATAGGGATTGCCCTTATTGTTCCATCATTATTATAGCTAGATTGGCTGTTAACCACTTGAATGAATCTATCATACAATGCAGCATCATCATATGAATTTTCATTTCTTGTCGCATCTTGACTCCATGCTCTGACCGCGTATCTATTGGCATAAGTTAGACCATTCTTATCTGTATATGTTTTACAGTCAGTTTGAGTAGGCTGTATTTCCGGATTATCGCATCTTAGGAAAGCAAGTGCATCATTGCCTGCTCGGGCTATTTCATAGTACTTGGCTACTATATTAATTACAGTCTTGTTATCAGAGCCACTACCAAATGGATATGCAAAGCTTTTAGCATTTATACCATGGTCTTGAAGACATTTCTTTGACCCGCTTAACTCAAATTCAATATCTTTCGTTGGCAATTTATCAAGGTGAATATGATGCATGCTGTGCGAGGCTAATATCATGTCCCTCTCTATGCAGTGTCTCTACCTGTTGCCAATTCATGTATCCCTCTTTCGCTCCTATGTAGGTGCATACAACATAGAAAGTGCCCTTAAATCCATACTTGTCAAGAATTGGTTTGCGTTTGTATATTGACTCTTTCGGCTATCATCAAAATTTAAAATTACTACTTTATCATCTGTTCGATTAGGGATGACGGATTGGCCATTTGTGACTAGAAATTGAAATTGTCCGACTAAAATAATCACAAATATTCCTGTGATCAAAAAGATAAACATGATAAGGATATTCCTATTACTATTCAACGACTGCCATCATTGTTCGACCATAATTTAAAGTTAGATGAGAAAAGTAGATTAAGATTATTGATTTAATTTAACTGAGTTACAGCTCCCATTTCTACCGTAAAGTCCTTCTTTTCATTTTGTTAAACTATTAAGTTATTCAACTCATTCTAATTAATGATTCGATTTATCGCGCATTCAGAATTTGATTGTATTGATCACTTTCGGTAAAAAATTTGCACAAAATGAAATGAAAAAATACTATGATTTCGGTTTTTCAATGCGCGCAATATTCCCTTACCTGAGTCCGAATAATTTCTTAAGGATTTCAAGAATAGGATATCCTTCTGGAGCTATCATTGGCGTAGTAACATTTGTTGTAATATTTGTTGTATATGGCTAACTAATATAATTATATATTTTAGTGCCATTTGGTGATATAATCCTCGAAACTTAAATTGAATATTATCTAGAGTAGCAAACGATTGGTAATAGTATTATTAATTCACTATCTCCACTATTGGGAACATTCAAGTCCCACCATCAAATTTCGCATATTTTCATTCATCTTGTCAATATACCCGATCCCTTTCTGTTGTTCATCTTTTGTTATACCTTCAATTGGACTTAAAACAAGAACTTTGGCATCCGGGATCTCCTGAGCTACTGCTGATGTATATCGTGGGTCTATCAGCTCTTCTGAGTAGATAACATGGAGACCTAAATTTTTTGCGAGCTGAATAATTTCTACGCTAACACCTATACTCAAGATGAATTAGAATTCTAGGGTTTATACATGTATTTAACAAATGTCGGATTTGATATTGCATAAAGTCTGTAGTAACGAAATAGAAAGTCAAAAAGTGTATAACATAAAGTGACAAATTATCTTTGTGCTTTTGCAAGTGAGTATGTTAGCGCCCCTGCCGATACTACCAAAGATATAATAAATCCGACTAAAATAATTATAATTTTTCGTCAAATCTTTGACATTTTCTAGAGCTTGGATGTCAGTAAAACTTGAGGATGATGGTGCCATATTATACAAAATCGACTATGACTATATCAAAAATTTATGGCCAACATAATCTACTATTATTGTGGTGCACTGATAGAACTGGGGTTACTAGAATCACCAACTGGACTGTTAAATCAAGGTAAACTTTAAAGCTAAGTTAATCTAGTATTATTCTGAGTCTATTGATAGAACTGCTAGCGTTACTATAACGACCAACCCCATAGCTCTAGTAGCTCTGTTACCGGACTGGTATGAAATTCCATATGGCTCTAACCGAACTCAGATTATAAACCAGATATGACTTATAATTGGGTCTAAAAATCACGTCAAATTTGATTCACAAACGGCCAGTTGTTGTAGAAACTGAAGTCGGAGGTACCCCGGGAGGAGGGACTGAACGTGCTATTAAAGCCAATCGGACATGAAAGTGAATGCTTGCATAACTTACTATAGTTTATTATGTACAGTCCCTCTACATAATTAGAGAAAATCTAATTTGTTAGAAAAGACACTGAAAAGTATTGAGCCATTTACATCAAGCAATGAAAAGAATTCAAGATTCTGTGTTGGATGCGGAGAACCTGCAACCAACTTGGTCAAGTACGATACTGAGGGAGCGGTAATAATTGAGAAATATTGTGATAAATGTGCTAAAGCAATTGAAGATAGTTCGCCAAAGTATGCCAATTAAAGTTAGCCATAAGTAGTTATATCATAAAAAGTACCTCTTAGAAGCCGAAATCAAAAGCATTCTAGTAGGATCCTGATATATTCTATAAAATAAATTTAGTTATATGAATCCCAAGTATAACTAGTGGGTTCACATATTAGAGTGCTACCGTTATTAGTTCCACCGAACCCGATATAATATAATATCACATTCTCAAGTAGGTTATTTCCCTGTAATTTCAAGAATATCACTAGTGATATGAGTGTTCTACCGACGTTATCATGTAATGTATATGCTTTCATGATTGGATGTCATTATGTATTCGCTACAGGGAACTTGAAGTTATAGTAGAAGGTTGGAGCCATAGCGGTCCTACATGCCACAATTATTGTTCCTTTGCAAGAAACTCATTTTTAAAATTCTCTACTATATCTATTACGTCATTTATCAAATTAATATTTATATTATGTTTCTGCGCATAAACTCTAATATCCTTTTTCGAAATAAACTCACCTAAATAATTTATAATTCCATCTAAGGTAACCTTCGCATTCCTTGGGAACTGTTTAGACACCTTTCGCATTAATTTAATAATTTTTGTATAAAGTATCTGTAAATCCTTATCAGAGTTAATTCTCTCATCTATATGAAGTGACAGAACATGAAACATGATATCTATCATATGCAAATATGTAAATTGATAATCGATTTGTAAACTATACAATTCCTCAGAAACAAATTTTCTTCTTTGTTCAGGTGATACTTTCAGATCCGTTAATCGTAACAATTCTTTTTGTTGGTCTTCAAGTAGTCGTTGTATTTTTTTTAAAGGTTTGTCCATAATATCAACGATTTTTTCTATCTTTGTTAGTTGGTTATTTATTAAATCAAAATCATTATTATCATCGTAAAATAATTTGTGAAAACCATTGGGTTTATCATGTTCATCTCTAACTCTCTTACCTTCTATAAGATCATTAATTGTTTTGAGAGTAGTTATTTTTGAAGATCCATTCTTGTCCATGTATTTGACTACTTGATTTGTTGTACTTCCAGGATTTTGTTTGATGAATTTAATAATCTCAACTTCTCTCATGTCTTCCTCATGTCGAATTTTAGGTGTTAACATACTTACATGTGTAGTTGTATAGACTTAATATAAGGTTAAATTTTGAGTATTTGCTTATTTACAAATGTCAAGGAGACAAAATATGAAAATACAATCCTCAGAAACATGTAAGCAAGAGGAATCCTTTAAACTAATATAATAGAATCATTAAGCGGACAAGGCAGGCATTTTGGAATCGCATATTACAACTGCATAACTATGATCATTAACAAGAAAATGCTCGAGCGCTAAAATCGGATCTGTAAAAGTAAGTATCCTAATTCGTCTAGCAGTGCGTAAAGCCCCTTGAAAAAGTTTAGTGATATCTTTATCATCGTCTACGATACTCACTATGCTATTATCAGTAGTCACTAGTTCTCTACCACTACTAGCATCCTAAACACTGCTCCAACTAAATGCTGTAACGGCCTTACTCTAGTTAAGTTTTTTAATTTTCCAAATGTTTAAAGTACACCACCAGGATTAGAGCCCGTATACGTTAACAACCGAAAATAATCCTACCAGCGAGCGTATGGTGGATCTGAAGTACCTCTACGTCACTCATTCATTGGCAATAAAATTTAAATAAATTTACTAACCGGTGGGAGTAGAAGCGAATGCAGACAGACAGAATCCCACCGGCTATTGAACCTAATCAAATCCATGCTTACTAAATATAAGAACTTGCCTTACCTAAGTTATCTGTGAAATAATTCCATTTTTTATTAACGCAAACTTGCATATTGTCTAATATTTGAGAGTTAGTGTAAATTGATGAATTTCAAGAATCGACAGATTATTGATGAACTACAAGAATGGAATAGATTATTTGTCTATATTACGACGTGATTATTATTAGAGTGATATTATAGCGATATTATTTTACTTTCAAAGATTCTTGTATTTCGCCAAATTGTTCTAAAGCAGATTCTAGATTTTCTACAATCTCTCCCACAATTATTTCTGGTGCAGGAAGATTTTCTGAATCTTCAGGAGTTTAGAGTGTAGGAATACAGAAAATCGATCAAGGCGGATCAATATTTGGACAAAAATCATCATGACGCCCTGAATGGCAGTAGCATCTTCTAATTGATAGTTTATGATAGTATTAATTGTGCAAGTTTATGCATGTTCTTCATGACAGTCCAGCGTGATGAATCCGATCGAATTGTTCCTCTTTCTTTTTAATTGATTTTCGTATCTCAATAAACTTATTTGATACTTTAACTAGTGACTAACTTGAATTGATAAATCTGCTTCAGGAAATGAAAGAGGATTATCAACTTTGTTTGCACAGACCAGATGAATATCAAAATAAAGTCAATTCAATTTCAAAAATATAGATATATGAGAATATTTAGAGTGTTACTATGAGAATCTCATCGGAAATCGCAAAGGCAATTAATGATCAAATTGCTTCTGAGGCATCAGCAACCCATGCATATGTTGCAATCGGATCGTGGTGTGAAAGAACCGGATATGATGGAAGTGCAACATTCTTTTTTGAACAAGCTACTGAAGAGAATACACATATGCTTAAGTTCGTTCATTATCTCAATACTGCGGGAGCAGAGGCGATAATTCCGGCAACAGATAAGCCTCAAGGCAATTTCGATTCACTAGAATCTACTTTCCAGGCGGGTTTAAAAAGTGAACAGACTGTTACAAAACTCATTAATAATCTAGTAGAGATCGCCGAAAGAGAAAAAGATCGTGCTACATACTCTTTCTTACAATGGTTTGTAAGTGAACAAATAGAAGAAGAGACATTGTTTGAGACCATCCTTCAAAAATTTGAGATAGTCGGGAGAGACAAACTAGCGATATATCAAATCGACCAATCCTTAGCCTCCAATCCTTAGCCTCAATTAGATCGGAAATAATGGCTAAAGGAGATTCTCAACAACAACCGTCAGCTAATTAGCCAGTGAAATTTCCCGTATTTGTTTTTTGACACTAAAATAAAAGAAAGATCACAGTTTTAACCACTGTATGAATCTAAAGGGAGGTTTATTCTGAGCTTTAATGGAATCTCATTTTAGAACCGATAGTGTCGTGGGTACCGGTTCTACGTAAATCAAAGTTGACAAACATTCGATAATAAGAATTTTGATTATAAGTTAGTCTTAAAGGAAATAATTGTATGATCGATAAAAAAAATTAAATGGTTGCTCGGATATTACTACTCATTATCCACTTCGTTCCTTTATGATGGTAACTTAATTTTATCTTTCAATTTTTTGTCAAGTCCTGGAGCATATTCCTCTGGAGCTTCTGGCATTTCTGGAATATCGAATCCTTGTGGAAGACCATCTAAAGCTTCCAATTCGCCATCGCCAAATGGAGAAGATCCAGAAAATATTTCTGAAAGTCCGGATTCCTCGTTTGTGAAAGTCCACTGTTGATTATGTAGATTTCTGTCTTCAAGTTTCTTAACTTCGGGCATTTTTGAACTGTCACTTTTTGGGATTGGAAGCGTTTCATCCCAATCCACGCCCAGTGATTCCAGGGCTTTTGCAAAAACTTTTTCGTGTGCAAAATCTCTGACAATAAGGTACGAGACAGTGGCACGAAATGACTTGTTGTTACTCATGGCATAAAGACGGCACTTTTGAAGCCTTCCCGTACATTCAAGCATAAGGTTATAGAGAAGATCCAGGACAAGGTTTCCGCTATTATAGACGTAAGAACCAGACCATGGATTTCCTGACGAATCAACCGGCATAGCCCCTTGTGCTCCGACCAGAAAATGATGAATATTACCTGCTTCTAATGCTATATTCAATGGGAGTTTATTTGGGGGTTCTGCCCTAGTGGAACCGTCCAGCAGCATACCGATTGTAGTAGAAATTAATTCTACATGCCCTATCTCTTCAACTGCAACGCTCTTTATTAGATCGCGAAAAGGTTTTGCATTTCCTCTAAAGTTAAAGTTCTGGAATAAATATTGCATCATAGTACGCATTTCTCCGAATTGTCCGCCAAGGCCTTCTTGAAGAGCGTTTGCAGCTAGATTATCTGGCTTGTCTTTTGGCAGTTCGTTAGCCAGTTTACCTACAGATATATACATAACCTTTATTGGACGACAAAGTTTATTATCATGGTCCAAACTTGAAAGTAAATAATGTTACTATACAAGGTATTATTGAAATTTACATATTTTGCTGCAAGTTTCTATTGCAGCCTAATCCTGCCATTTGTAAATTTAAATCAATTATGTCATACTTGTAGGACTGGCTATTGAGTTTTGTTTATTCACAGCAGTTGATTAAATTGAAACCCTTATGTGGTTTTTTGCACATATTTCAATCGTCGTCATGACAAGTGCGAAGGAACCCGGAAATACTCCATTTGGAAGGAATTACAGAGTGAGATATGCGGAAGGGTATTTGAGGACTCGTACGCTTTGAGCTTTCATAAGTCTGTCGAGCATAGTCCCGATAGAAGGCCGCCCACGGGTGTTACTTAAATTTGTGCAACTGACGCGTTCAACACCTTCCAGATATACTATCGATAATTAAGCAAAACCACAATTGTAAGTCTCGATTAAGACTCATTCTGACATCAATACGCGTTAAGAGACCAACTATCCGTCAAATTGCCCCATATTTTGACGGCAAAACCAATTGCTAATAACGCGGCACCTATTGGAGCAACTCTTGATCCTATTAACCTATGTTTTTCTTCATCTACGTTTTCTCTACCGTCAGTTTGAGACTCTTTTTCAACTGTCTTCTTTGCTTATTCTATTATTTGTAAAAACACTTATTGACTCGTTCTCTACCGTAAAGTTAAACATCTCCTTTTCATTTACGAAATCTCGATAATTAGAACATCCGATATTTATGAATCCTGTGGTACGGTTCCCTAATTTTAAATTTGGTCATAAATAAGGCCTGAGTATAACCAAATCAATTATGATTTATATTTTAATGTTATGATACAATTGTCTAAATGAGAAAATTAAATTGATAGATTTTACTTAGATAACTGTACTAGATTCTTTAAATATTGAATTAATTTATATTTGCTATCCTTGGAAGGAAACAGATACTTAATATTTATTATAGTAACCTTATCAATTACTCTTATTTCTGTGACTATCATAGATTTACCTATTGCTTCGGGGTCTTCAATGACTAGCACGTTTCCAAATAAAGGACGCGTAAATTACTATGTTACTGCTGCGGGAGATTCCAATGGAATGAGAAATGGTCAACCTATGATTCCAGTTTTAGAGATATGTGGAGATGGAAAGGATAATAATGGCAATGGACTCGTTGATGAGAATTGTCCAATTGATTCTCCCTCAGGTGATAAGCCGTCTGTTAATTTTGATACATCAAAGATAATACGTATTGCAGTTGTTGGAGATGTTGATTCTAATTCTGGATTGACTACTCAGTTGGATATTGCTAACCAATACAATGTCCAGGCATTGATACTTACAGGTGACTTCGAATACACTAACGGGAACAAAGTTTTGTCGGATCTTGAATCCCATGGATTCACGAAAGAAAATGTGGACATTGTCGTAGGAAATCATGATACAGAACAAGATGTCAAAGCGTGGTTAAATGAGGAGAGGACATTTGGACAAGTTAATTTTGCTTTTTCTGGTGATAGACTGGCATTCTTCAACATAGATGCAAATACAAAGTTCGATTGTTCTAGTCCCCAGTTTGAAATTTTGAAATCACAAATTGAATCCAGTAACGCAAAGTACAAGTTTGCAGTAGTCCATCAGCCCTTCGTTACTGTAAAAAGTGATCATCCTCCCAATGGAGAATTCAATTGTTATGATCCAGTGTTTAGAGCAGGAGGAATTGATGGAGTACTTCAATCACATAATCACAACTATCAGAGATTCGACATTGATGGTCTGTTATATGGTGTATTCGGTACGGGGACGCATGATACTGGTTCCAGTATGTATCCAATAGGATCTGACAATTGGAATGGAAATTCGTGCATAAAATGCATGACTGGTCAAAACGGAATTACAATAATTGATCTACAAATTGATGACGAAAACTCAAAGCATTTTAATGGATGGTTCATCAACATGAACAACAAAGTACTAGATAGTTTTCAGAAATCTAATTTACCCTAGATACTTTAACCTATTAGCAATATACCTTCAACCAAAAAATTTCGCAAAATACCTAATAATTGGAATTAGTTATTTAGATAACAGTACGAGAACACTTAAGTTCTATAATCCTGATTAGATGCAAATGAGACGAATAACCATTGTTAATGCTGTTGACCAAGGATACTTGTCAAATTACATTGTTTGTTGTGTTTGGTGATCAGGTGTGGTCATGGACATAATCTTATCACTTATTTCTCAAATACCAATCTATGATCTAACAGAGTTGATCCTGTATG
>Ga0209157_1003175_pt1 | contig 12767 bp, 19 predicted proteins | sample GraSoiAngelo_135_FD_185892 | JGI IMG/M metagenome (GOLD analysis project Ga0209157, IMG submission 185892) | Grasslands soil microbial communities from the Angelo Coastal Reserve, California, USA - 14_0929_05_40cm (SPAdes) (version 2) | ecosystem: Environmental > Terrestrial > Soil > Grasslands ... | reverse complement strand
TCGAGATGCACGCCGCTCGATAGCGGGGGACACGGCGGCGGCCGATCCGGTCGAGGCACGACGAGCCCTCCGAAGTCGGCGCGAGTCGAATCGAACAGAATGCCCACGTCGAGGTCCGTGAAAGCCGGTCGCAAGTCCGTCGCCTGTGTGACGTGCAATCGGGGGAGGCGGATCTGGACGGTCCTCGCCTCGGCGCGAGGATTCGGTATCGGCCAGCCTGTCCTTTCCACGTCGTCAAGCACGTTAACCGCGCTGACGCCTGAATCGGGCAGCACGATGTACAGCGCTGTCAGCCCAGCCGTGTATGGGACCCGCACCGCCTGAAACCGGGACGCCCGCCGATAAGCCAGGTTGGTCGTACGCTCCATCGTGGGCGTCGCAACGCGTTTCCCATTCGCCGTCGTAAAAGGCCGCTCCTGCGTGAGCGAGGAGTCGAAGGGCTCGAGCCACCGGCCCTTGAAGTACACGGCGTTGGTGAGCGCGACTTCGACGGACTCACCGAACTCCTTGTCGCGAATCACGGGGATCGCACCGCTCGTCACGCTGTCCGCCCACCGGTTCAGGACGGACACGACCTGCAGCACGCGCAGCGGTTGCACCCTGACAGCGGCGGCGTAGTGCGCACGGGCCCAGCTCGCGAAGTGCGGCTGGAGCGTCGCGCTGGTGTCGACCCACAGCCCGTTCGCGATCTTGAGCGTGATGTCTCGACGGGAACGCACGGCGTCGTTGAATCGCCGGCTGCGCGCCGCGATCCCTTCCAACCCCAACCCAACCAGATCTAGGGCTCGCGCGATCGAGATGGCTGTGGAGTCTTTCGCGGCGCCGAAAGCAAGCGCGAGGGCCTGACCGGCGCTGAGCGGTGACAGGACGCGGCTGCTGTCGGGGTCCGAGTGCTTGACCGCCGCGCGCAGCAGACGGATACCGAAACGTTCGTATGTGACGCCGGTGGAGGTATCTGTGGACACGAGACCAAAGGCCACGCTGTCCACGCCGCCGGCGGCGACCCGGGCGGAGTCTAGCCGCCGAGCCTTGACGGCCCAGTCCGCCTCATGGACGACCACTTTCCATACCAAGCGCTCAGCGCGCCGCAGGGTTACAGTGGTGTCGACGGGCTCGAAGCCGAGGACCTGCACCCGCAAGTGAGCCGGGCCGAATGCCAGGCCGCGGAGATCGAAGCGCCCTTGCGCGTCCGACCGGGCGACGACTTTGCTTCCCATCCCCCGGACCAGGGCGCCGGCCACCGGCCGGCCCTTGTCGCTGCGGATCTGCCCCGCGACCGAGCTCGCGCTGTCCTGCTCGGGAGCTTGGCCCGCGAGAGCGATGGTCAGGCATAAGCAGTGCAGCGGATAGACCATGGTTGCGACTCGTGCTCTGGCTACTACAAGAGAGACGATCTGCACCTGCGATGACGCACACGCCTTTGTCAGCCACCGCCTCCGATCATCGACGGCGCTCCCCGGCAGGTTGCCGAATCTCCCAGAGCACATTGAGAATGACCCACCGTCCGCGCCAGCGAATCAGATGCAGATAGTCGATCCAGCCACCGGCATCGATCCGCGCGCTCGCGGCGTTTTGGAAGATGTCGAGAATGCGCACCTCCGTCTTCTGGTCGGCGGTCGGGGTTCGCGAGCCTCCCCCTGCCCGTGTACCCCGGACGAGCTCTGTGGCGCCCATGTTGCGGATCCAGGTATTGCCCAGACTATCGGTATACATGATCCGCTTCGCCAACTCGGGGTGTAAGGCCTGCGTCATCCGATCACCGTCGGCCGCGTACCATCCCTCGATGTAGTCGAGAGCCGCGCGACGGATACCCAGCGAGTCGTCGTGGCTCTGGGCGCGGACGCGCTGCAGCCCGAAAGCGAGGAGCATCAGCGTGAGGAGTGAGACCAGGCGCATGGAACGATCCCCGGAGACGTGATGGGAGATGACGAAAGGGTGCCGCCGTGGCTCACGAGCTCCCAATTCGGGTGAATACCACGCGCCAGCGCCCGTCCGAGGCAACCCACTCGAAGTGCGTCGCATCCACGAGTCGCAGCTCGGACGCGACGAAGAGTCCGGGGATCTCCAGGTTGCCCGAGGCCGGATCGAACAGGATGGCGCGCCCAGACCCATCGGCGCGTCCGATCTGAGCCATGGGATGCGGCTCGTGCGTATACGCGCCGAGCACATAGTAGACATCCTTGGCCGAGTCGTACCCCAGGATGCCGGTGCCCGTATCCGACTTGGTGTCAAAACTCTCTGTCCAGACCAGCTTGGTCGAGTCGCTGAGCAGTCGCATCTGGCGCTGACCCGAGGTGACTGGGCTCGTCCGGCTGGACGTGTACAGGTCGAAATGCCAGAGACCGGCCAGCTCGACAATGACGGCTTGCGGTCGTACGCTACTCAGGAGCGATGCATTGATAGGGCGCGCCTGGCTCGCCACAGGGCTGGAACCCAGGGACGTGGCCGCGATCACGTAGCTGACCCAACGCATATTCATGAATCCTCCATTCGCCCTTGCGGCGGCCTGACGGCGAGCGCGTTAGGCGGTGCCTTCCCTGCTCCGTCGCTTGAAAACTCCACTGCGCGCTCGTGCTGCTCGGCTGCGGCCCGTGTGGGAAATGTCCCGAGGTTCCGTCGCCTACCGGTCTTGGGATCCTTCCGCTGGGAGTAAAGCCGGTACTTGCCCGAAGCAAGTTTGCGGATCATCGCAGCGGAACTACTTCAGGTATTGTCCCACAAAATCCAGCACGTTCTTCCGGTCCAGCCGGAAGACGCCGCCGGTCCCACCGCACGTGCCGTTGAGCCCGAAGGAGGTGACACCGGCGATGACGTTACTCGAGCCGAGATAATTCGGGCCGCCTGAGTCGCCGAAGCATGTGCCGCCGGTCGCTGCGTTGTTCGAGAGTAGCAACGAGAAGTCCCCGACGATCCCGCCGTCGATCTGGATCAGGTGCGGCTCGGCGAACATGCGGATCTTCTCGGCCTCGATGAAAGCGGGGTTGATCCGCTGGACCCCGTAGCCCACGGCGGTGAACAGGGTCGAGCTGCTCGGCTTCAGGGCGTCGAGCTCGTCCCGTGTGGGCAGCTTGCCGTACTGGCCGGCAGAGAGCTTCACGGCCTTGGAGAGCAGGACGACGCCCACGTCGTGCAGGAAGAACGCGCTCTCGGTGAAGAGCGGGTGTGCGTGCCACGCCGTGGCCTCGACGCTGTTGGGGCCGCCTGCGAACGGATAGGTGTTATTGCCGTCCTGGACGTCGGACTCGGTGAAGATGCGAACCCCCGAGAACTCGCCCGGCTCCCCGGCGCAGTGTCCGGCGGTGAGCACAACCTTCGGCGCGATGAGGGTGCCGGAACACCGGAACGTCGGCTGCCCGGCGACGTCCATCACGATCAGGACCACGGCGGGGTGGGCGTTCCCGTCGACCGCACCGTAAGTGATGAAGGAGGGGCGAGACGGGTTGCGGAGATCGGTGGAGACTCTGTCGCAGCCGGGCAGAGTGACGCAAGCGACGGCAAGCACCGCACTGACCAGACGTGCCCTCATGGTTCCTCCTCGCGGCTGATGCGATGTCGCTACCTTCACGGACGGATGCAGCGCGTCAAGCGCTTGTTACACGGCGGCCCGCTCCTGGCCACGAACCTGGAGCGACTGGAATAGGACCCGCCCCGCCGCGGCTACCTCGTGCACGGCCGTGTCGAACGCGGCCTGATTGGCCTTGGACGGCGCGTGGAAGCCGCTGATCTTGCGAACAAACTGGAGAGCCGCGTCGTGGAGCTCGGCATCCGTCGGAGCGTGATCGGGGTGCCGCAGCCGTTTGATGTTCCGACACATCTGAAATCTCGCCGTTCAGTGATGTAGAGAGGAAAGGACCGGCTATGCGCGCTTCACCTGATCTGCAAGACGTTTTGGGGCTCGGTTGTGCCAAGCGATCGTCAGTGCCTCGCGAACCGCGGCCTTCTTTGCTGCGTGCAACCGGACATTGGTGGCACCAGCACGACCCCACGTGCCCTTGACCGGCGCGAACGCCCGCGGCTGCGCTCGTACGAAGAGCTCCTGTTGCTCGGGCGTGAGCTTGACCATGCCCCAGCCGCTGCGGGGATAGCCCAGCGTCGCGAAGATCCGGCCGGCCACACGAAAGTCCGGGTGGCCCATGTGAGCGGCTTCGGACGCGCTGGGCAAGCACAAAGCGAGGCTTCGGAACTCGCGGGCTGTCATGCGAGGTACTCCTTGCCGTTCCTCGGTGGTTCCTCTCCGCAGGCTGCCTCGCTGGCGTCGCGCTGCCTAACGGATCGCACCTTAAGCTGCGGCTATAATGGGTGCGCGCGCAAGGAGATCCGCACCCCCGCCTAGACCAACTCCAGGAGGTCACGGACGATCCAGTCGGGCCGGGGCCCACCGGGAGTGGGGCCGGTCCCGCGGCGGTCGATCCAGACGGTGGGGGAGCCTGGCGCGGGCGGCCCCCCATATCCAGGGGCGGCATGCTAGAGGCGTTAAGATGGGGCACCGCTGATTCAGGGTGGGCCTGGTCCTCTGTAGCTCGACTCCCGCCGTCAGAATGTAAAGGTCTGCTCCTCAGCAATTAGAACAACGGGTGCCCCGCCGGTCGAAATCTTCGCCGCGTGCGCCAGCGTTTCTTTCCCTCCCGCCGACGCTGCACACGCCTGTAGGGCCTCGAGTGAGGGGAAGTGAACCTCCGCGATCCGGTAGAACGCCGGCTTACCCTGAGGCGACCCCTGGACCTTCGTCGCGACGAGCTTGGTCTTGCCAGCCAGCTGCTTGACCGCCATAGGGACGTGTTCGTCCTGATAGAGTCGCTCGAACGCTTGCACATCCTTCGGGGGTGGGTACATCACCATCAGTTTGACCGCGGCCATAGCTCCCCTCCTCGTTCTTGACTAATGGGAAGTGTCCAACGGTGCCGCCGAACGGATCGCGGTTAAGACTGCGGGCGACGCCGCAGGCTGGCGCAAGGCCGTTGGACGTGGGTCCGTGCGCACCAGCGCCACAACACGCCGCTTCCCTTCGGCGATCACCTCCCTTCAGCTTCAACCGGATCCTTACCTCGTGGCAAGAGCGTGACGCCAGGTCGCAGGGTCAGGAGGGAGGTCATACGCTGTCAATCGCTTGAGCAAGCGATAGGCTGAGGCGTGGACCAACGAATCAGAGGCCTCCAAGCGACTGAGGGGTACATGGCCCCCACCCTCGAGCAGTCGTCGGCCGACGAGGGGAGGTGGGGGCGCTTCTTCGAGCAGCGCGGAGATGGCGAGGTAGGCGAACAGATTGGTGCCGTCCAGCAGCGCACGGAACGTGGGCACAAAGGCGTCCCAATCGACCGGCACGCGCGCAGTGCCGACCAGGTAATAGAGCAGCGAGGCGGCGGTCACGCTGGCATGCTGGATGGGGTTCCGGAGCGCAGCTACAAGGTCAGCGGACGTAGCTGGCCAGCCGCTGGGGGAACCAAGGATGAACGCGGCAACGCTGATGTTGTTGAGGTTCTTGTCGTTGCGGATCGTCCATCCCGCCAAGCGCAGGTCTGCCGCGGTTGTGTGGTTGGCAAGGAATGTGCGGAACAGCTCGCTGTCCGGCGAACGGCGGAGCAGTGAGTCGGGAGGTGCCGCCGCGTATAGGACTTGCAGGTTGTTGAGCAGGAAGCCGACGAGGTTAGCGTTGCGTCGGATCAGAGCGATGCCGTCCTGCCATTCGTGGCGATCAGGAGCGCTGTCCGTTGGCAGGGGGAGGTACTGAACGCGGGCGGAGTCTTGGGGCTCCACCACCATGATCTCGGTGTAATTCTGGGACCGACCCGATCGACCGCGGTAGGTGACCACCGAGGCATCGGGAAAACCGAGCTTCGAACGGAGGACTGCGGCGCAGGCGTGGCTTGTAAGAGACTCGCTATGAGCGGCGAGTGAGTCCTGAAGCGCGCCGAGGGTCCAGCGCTCCAGCCCAATCACCTCGTAGCGGCCCGACGGCGTGTCGAGAACGGCTTGTGCTGGGAGAGAAGGTGCGAACGCAATCGCGATGGCGACGCCTAAGTAGCGCATACGAAGCAACCGTCAGTGACCCACGAGCAGCCCTGCGAGGGCGCCGACGGCAGTACGCGGCGAGGCGTCGGAGATCGCGCCAGCCGTTGCCTTGAAATCCGGGTTGCTCATTGATTCAGTCGTACGGCGCTGCCTGTCGGCGCCCTCAATGGTATCTATACCAGACCTTCCAACTCGAGCGGAATCTGCTCACGAACGCCTGGCCCTGGGACAGGCTAGCGGATGGCTCTAATTTCGGGAATCGGACTTCGACGACCCAGGTCCTTGCACCGACGGTCCTACCGGACAGGTGAAGGGCAATCGCCCCGAAACCGCCGCGCATTGCGGGATAGGCCTTCTCGATCTGGTAATCGCGCTCTGGTTGCTTTCCCGCTTGCAACGAGCGGCCAACCGCCGCTATGGCCTCCTGCTTCGCGGCGGGGCCAGGTTCAAGCGGATCGGCGGGGCAGTCGGGCGATGCCCGTGACGATGACGTGCTCCGCGCGGCTTCGGGCGCCTCCTTACGACATGTCGTAAACAGCGTGAAGATCGCCAACAAAGGCAGAACCGACTTCCGCAGCGCCACGTGTACGACACTCCCGGATCCTAAGAGCGCGGTACGGGATGGTCGGTGAGGACCGGCAGAAAGGGTGTCCACGGGCCTACTTCATCCCGGTATTGCTTCGCCATCACCCTCGCCACCTGAGCCACATGCCCGAGGTCGTGCACAACCCATGCTGCCAATAACTGACGGAGCGTCACACGGCCCAAACTCGGGTGTTCACCGGGGAGATCGAGCTGCGTCGCGGTAAGCTTCCAGGACTCGAGTTGCTGTAAGTTCGTGGTCCGCAATCGAGCAAACTCGGCGAGGAGTGACTCCGAGGAGCGTCCCGGGTTACGCGCCCGGTGGCGGAATCGATCGTAGGGCTCGAAGCGGAGATTGGGCCCCTTGGCGAGAATGATGCGAGCTCTCGGCATCCAGTCGGTTTCCTCACCGTCGATGAGGTGCCCTACCACATCGAACGGACTGAACGTTTCGGGACCCTCGTTGCCTCGGATCCAAGGGTCGCTGAGACCATCGAGCAGCGTCCGGAGCGTGGCGGGCGAACGTCGCAACACTTCTATCGTTAGGTTCAGGTCGAAATCCATAGGTCTCAATAGTGCTTGTTAGCCGCTGCCCCGCCCTAATCGCGCGCGGTGCCACACGAACGAGTCCCGCGCGCTGTACAAGATGTCTCCGCTCGCAGCACGAACCGTCACCACCGCAGACAGCACTGCGGCGTCAAGGCTGGTAGTCGCGAATCGTGTGAGGAACTTACCGTCGATTGTGACGGTGCCCAGCTGGGGGTAGTCACAGCGGAGGTGGACGGTATCGGCCCTGATCAGGGCCTCAAAGCAGCCCGCCGGCTGCTCGATGCCGGCGGTCGTCCGGGCGAAGGTGACCAGTGCCTCGGGACGGAGGCTGAAACCGGTGAAGTGGAATCGATTCACACTGAAGCTATAGCCTGGGACATAGTACCCTTCGGCGTCGGCTTGAAGGGGCGGATGGCGCGGCTCCGCGACCGGCGGTGCCGGACGCCGTTCAGCATTGGTAGACGTGGGCGTACGCTGTCGCAGCACGAGGAGGAAGGCGACCGCGAGGCCAACCGCGAGGAGTAGCAGGAGACGATTTCGGCGCATACGCAAGTGTTATAGAAGGCTACCACACAGACCGGACGCCGCCAGCCTCAGGCGCGTGTGGGGTGGCCGGACGGCCACGCAGCGCCATCCTGACTTGACTCAAGTGATCGGGTGTCGCTGGCGAGGCTCATTTGGAGTATGATGCGCCCCCTCCGGGTCGATTGGGCTAAACGTTCGCAACGTAGGGGATGAGGGCGCTATGAAGAAAGCCATTGGCGATAACATGATTTTGAAGGAGTGGGGACTCGACAAAGGCTTGGAACTCGTCAAGCAGGCCGGGTTCGACGGTATCGAGCTCTGGCTGGGAGACGTTCCGTGGTTTCAGATGAGCACCACCGATAGCGAAGTGGGGGAACTGCGGCGGAAAGTGGACAACGCCGGCCTAGTCGTATCCAACGTCTCGACCGGATTGCACTGGGCCTCGCCGCTCTCAGCGCGCGACCCGAAGGTGCGGGCCCTGGCCGTGCGCATCGTGGAGCGGGAAATCGAGACCGCGGTGCTGCTCGGCACCGACGCGATCCTGCTGGTAGCGGGCCTGGTGACCGCGGAAGTCCCCTACAACGAAGTATACCAGCGCTGCCTGGAAGCGCTCAGGCCGCTGGGTGAGAAAGCCGCGCGCGCCGGCGTCAGGATTGGTTGCGAGAACTGCAACGCGGAGCACCGGTTTCTCATCAGCCCACGTGAGTTCTGGCAATTTCTCAACGACGTGAACAGCCCCGCCGTGGGTATCCACCTCGATGTCGGCAACATCCACGACACGGGGTTTGCAGAACAGTGGATTGAGATCCACGGACCTAGAATCACTCGAATTCACGTGAAGGACGTGATGAAAAAACGCGGGCGGTGTGGCGACCAGAGTGTGTACACGAATCTGTTCCTCGGTGACAACAACTGGCCCGCCATCCGCGGCGCGCTGACCAAAGTGGGTTACGACGGCTGGTTAGTGGCGGAAATGGAGGCGCGCTACCGCTATGCGCCGGACCTACAGTTTCACGACACCGCCCAGGCGATGGACCGCCTGATTTCGGGACGACTCTGAGATGGGCATCACCCGGAGACGGTTCCTGGGCTACGCCGCTGGCGCGGCGACCGTAGGGCTTCGGGGGAGGCCGCTCGATCTGTGGCGCCTCGGCCGGTCGGTCGGGACGAGTCGCAGCTGTGTGCTCCTTGACTTGAAAGCGCATGGTTGCCTCAGCGATTCGGTTTCCGGATACGAGTCCGTGCTAACCAGTGCAGGGGTGCGGTGGATGCGTGCTGAAGCGCGGTCGGTGTCCCCCGCTCGCGGCGCCGTGTTGATCGTTCCGGCGGCACTGGAGATTCCGCCGGCGGCGGTCCAGGCGATTGTGAGCTACCTGCAAGCGGGGGCGACCGTAATCCTCGAGTCAGGCGCAGGCTTCGCTGCCGGTCGGGAGTTCCGCGTCCACCGCGTCGAGCTGCGCGATTACCTGCGGGTCCGCGTCGAGGCACCGGTACAGCTGTGGTCCGCGCACACGAGCTCGCAGGGCATACCGTATGTTGACTACAGCTGGCCACACTCTGCGAAGGTCCGCGATTTCAGTCGTGTAGTGCCTCTGGGGCCCCAGGCGGGGGACGTCATCGCGTGGGTGGATGGTCTGCCGGTGGCCCTCAAGCGCCACGGTGGACGCGGCACGCTGGTCTTCCTTGGCTCGCCGCTCGGCCCGGCGCTTTGGGCAGGGGATGCCGAGGCGAGACGCTGGTTGTTCGACTGTCTGGGTGAGGCGGGAGGCTGCGCTGAACCCGCGATTTCGTGACGACCACATCAGCGTTGCGGGTCCACCCGGCGCGCTTCCGGTCCCCTCGCCAGCAGCCGTTCGGCGAAGTCGAGCCGCTCGTGAGCCTCGCTCAGCTGCTGCTGCAGCTTGCTCACCTCGGCTTCGAGCGCTTCGAGCCTGCTCACCTCGGCTTCGACCCCTTCGAGCCGAGCCTGGAGCTCGCTCCCGCCGGGTCCCTGCCGCAGGCGCTGGGCCCATAACCCGAACGCCAGCGCAAGCGCCGCGTGAGTCGCGGCATGCCACACCTCGCCTGGCCCGACCGCGAACCCAACTCCGACCAAGTTGATGGCGCTTAGCACGACGGCGATCGGGTACCAAATCGCGGGCTTGAAGGTCATGTCGAGTTCCTGTCGAGTCTCCCTAAGGGATCGCGGCCCGGTCACAGAGCCGAGGGGCCAAGCACATGCTCAATACTAGCGATCTCCGCTCGGAGTTTCGCATCGCCCGCCCGCTACGCGCGCCTGCAGTCCTATATTCATGACGATGTCATCAAACGGGTTCCATGAAAGAACTAGACCTCACACGTCGTAGCTTTGTAACACAGTCACTGGCTGCCGTCGCTCCGGCGATGGTGGCTGCGAACTCGCTGCCGTTGATGTCAGCGCCAGCCGCGTCCGGCGCGGCGCGGTTGACAGTCGTTTGTGTCGGCGGGCATCCGGACGATCCAGAATCGGGGTGCGGCGGGACGCTGGCGCGTTACGCGGCACTGGGGCACGCGGTGACGGTCGTCTATCTCACGCGTGGCGAGCGCGGCATCGCCGGAAAATCGTTGGACGAAGCGGCGACGATTCGTTCCGCCGAGTGCGAGACCGCCTGCAAGATCATCGGCGCGAAGCCGGAGTTCTTCGGCCAAATCGACGGCGCGACCGAAGTGACCCAGGCGCACGTGGACGCGATGACCCGATTCCTCGCCGCCGAGAATCCCGACTTGGTGTTCACGCACTGGCCAGTGGACACGCACATGGATCATCAGGTCGCGAGTGTCCTCACGATCCGCGCGTGGATGAGCCTGCGAACGTCACGCCTCTACTTCTTCGAAGTCAACAGCGGCAGTCAAACGGAAGGCTTCCTGCCGAACACCTACGTGGACATTTCGTCAGTGGTCGAACGGAAGAAGGCCGCCCTCTTCGCGCACATCAGCCAGGACGGGCAGGGCATCTGGCGGCAGCACCACGAGATCATGGCGCAATGGCGCGGACGTGAGGTCGGTGTGCCCGCCGCCGAAGCGTTCGTTCATCTCAACCGCGATGATGACACCAGCAACCTGCCGTGCTTGTAATCGGTCGCTCGGCTCGATCAAGAACGCAGGGTCCCCAGGCCCGCGCCGGAGGCGACCGCCAGCTTCACCGGCGGGTTGGACACCCGTGGCATTCCGCCGGGCGCACCACCGCGTACAGATACTGGTCGCGAACCTGCCCCGCCTTGATGGCGCTCGAGCGCAGCAGTCCCTCCCGCACGTAACCTGCCTTCTCAAGGACGCGCACCGACGCTGCATTGTCGGTGAAGGGTAGCGCGAAGACGCGCAGCAGGTCCAGTGATGCGAAGGCGTACGCCGTAACCGCGCGCACCGCCGCCGTCATGATCCCTCGGCCCCAGTAGGTGCTGCCGATCCAATAGCCGATCTCCGCGGAAGGTCGCTCGATGTCCTCACCAAGGCGGAGGCTGATCCCGCCGGCAGGATCATCGGCGACGACAATCAAGAAGCTGACCGGCGGCTGCTGGGAGGCAACTGATCGGATGTAGGCGACAGCGTCAGCGGTACGGTAAGGGTGGGGAAACCGATCGCGAAGGTTGAGCCACACGTCGCGGTCGTTGGCGTGGCGCGTGATGGCCCCCGCGTCAGACTCGCGCCAGAGGCGCAGGAGGCAGATGCCGCAGCGGAGCTCCATCCCAGGCCGGCAGTAGGGTCACATGCGCTTGCGCAGAAAAACATGAGTCGCGCGAACGCCTGCAACATGCTTCACGCATTCGTAGCCTAGCGCGGGCAGATCAATGCCGGCAAACAAGCCGCCCCCGATCGGGTTCTGAAGATCTTGATTCGGCCCAGCACCGTAGCCGTCGAGTGAGACCGCGAAGCTGTTGACCCGGAGTTTCGACACGACGTTCCTCTCAGGACTTCCCGGAAGGATTCGAGGCGCGCCGCGACAAGCGAGCCAGCACGGCCGCTACGGCAAGTGCGGCAAGAAACGCCGGAACAGCCGTGATGATTGGCCAGACGGGGAGCGCGAGAAGCGGCGCGCGTTGGCCGTATGTTCCAGCAAAGAGCCAATGACCGTTTGCTGCGAGCGCGAGGCCGAAGGCCCCCAGCGCGACCGCCCCGGCCGCATGCAACGCCGTCGGGCGAGGCGAACTGCCCAGTCGATAGTGCTCGTACCCAATATGCACCGCGGCCACGAGGGCGCTGGCCAACCACGCTGCCAGCCGCCACAGGCGCATATGATCCGACTTGGCGAGCGCAGCGAACCCGATGCCGATGACCACATACGACACGGCAACAAGAATCATCGCACGGACCCACAAGCGCCGACCTGATACGTCCATGTGCGTGGCCTAACGGATCGCGCCTAAGCAGCAGGCGATCCACTCGCCGGCGCCAGCGGCATGGGCGACAGTCCGTCCCCCGCCGGTGACGAGTGCTTCTCGGTCATGCGGCCCGCCTTTCACGCACCTCGTAGTGTGCGGAGCGAGCGTCAAAGCGGCGCAGGAGGGCTCGCGCCGCGGGCGGTACTACCGCCGCCTTGTAATCCACGCCCGCAAAGGCGCGCACGGCGGCCAAGGATACAAACCACATGATCGTCACGAATTCGACCTCCTGCCCTTGGTCGCGACGCAGCAGGTCGATACTGAGGAACCCGTCCATATTCCGTGCTACGATGCCTGCGAAGATCTCCGATCGCAGGAGCCGCTCGTAGGCGTCTGCGTTTTCGTAACTCGTCCAGCCATGCCAGATACGAGAGATCATGAGGCTTGTCCTCCCAGGGGGCGGCTGGCCTTCACCGCGCCCGTCGCCTGCTCGAGCGGCGGGCTCTCGTGCGTGCCCTCTTCCGTAGACCCATCGGCTTCGGCCGCGCGTGCCGCGGCTGGTAGACACCAAGCTTCCCGCCGCCCGGCAAGGTCACGTGCGTGAACAACCCCCACCCCTCGTTGCGTACCGGTCCGCAGGCGACGCCCCGTTTCGCATCTCCGTGACAAAGCCGTCGATATCGTCGGACATCAGGTAGAACTCATGCACGTCGTTCGTCTCGGATGGATGGACGGCCAGTTCAGCCGGCGGCAATCCGAAGATCA
>Ga0209157_1003174_pt1 | contig 12767 bp, 13 predicted proteins | sample GraSoiAngelo_135_FD_185892 | JGI IMG/M metagenome (GOLD analysis project Ga0209157, IMG submission 185892) | Grasslands soil microbial communities from the Angelo Coastal Reserve, California, USA - 14_0929_05_40cm (SPAdes) (version 2) | ecosystem: Environmental > Terrestrial > Soil > Grasslands ... | reverse complement strand
TTATTTTCGCAAAAGCGACAGAAGCGCCGTTGCGGATCAGGCGGCTGCCGAGAGCCTCTCCGTTCCAGGCCCGGTCATCGGAATCCGCAGCACATTGCCTTCCGAGCCCGAGGATATTCGCGACGCTGTGACATTGAACTCATGGAATCACAATCGTTGGATCTTTGCCGCCGTTGCAGGGATTTGCGGCGTAATCCTGCTTGTTGGCTTGGGCCGGGAAGCGGTGTTGTTTGTCCGCAGAATGAAAGCCCGTAAAGGTCCGGATCGGCACAAATCGATGGAAGCCGTGCGGGCACGATGGGTGAGCGGCATTCCTTCGGAGTTCACGGATTCAAAGAGTTGCTCGAGCTTCTACGACCATTCCTCGCAGAGCCTGAAAGAGTACATGGGCTACTACCTCGACACTTCCACGATGGGTTTGACCCCCGAGGAAATGCGGGACGAGATGCAGCGGCTCGGAGCAAAACCGGATCTGACTCAGAAAGTCGCCAAAGTTCTGGAGGTCTGCGAGAGATTACGCTACGCGCGAGATGGTATGCCCGCCGATACCGATGTCGCCCGGAGCATCGCTCACGACATGCAAGAAATTTTGAAAGCTGCGAGATAGCAGGCAATGACTTTTCAGCATCCCGAATGGATATATTTGGCCGTTCCTCTGCTGCTGATAGCCGTCGCGGTACGCTTCTGGCGGCGCCATTATTGGGGACACCCTCTCGTCGAGCAGTTTCGCACGGAGATCGGCAGGCCCAATCCGATCCTTCGCTTGCCCACGATCCTGGAAGCCGCTGCGGTTGTTTTCCTGCTCGTCGGCTTGCTCGGCCCCGTTTATCCCTTCGTATTAAATCGTATCGAGCGCGGCGGGCTGCAGATCATGATCGTGCTGGACCTCTCCCAGAGTATGGAAAAACCGCTGGGGAAGAGCACGAGAATGGACGCCGTTAAAGCAAGCACCACCGAGTTCATCAAACGCCGACCCGGTGACGCGATTGGGTTGGTGGTATTTTCGAACAATTCATATCTGGTGTCGCCGGCGACGTTTGATCATGACAGTCTGCTCTCATACCTGAAGCTTGTGAATGTCCAGACGCTTGTGAACGAGGGATACACGGCCATAGGCGAAGGCCTTGCCACTGCCCAGTCCTTTTTCGCATTCGGCAGGGAGCGCGGTCAGCGAGCCAGAGGCCAGGTCATCGTTCTCTTCAGCGATGGAGAAAACAATTACGGCCGGGACCCTCTCGAGGAAATCGAAAGAGCTCGGCAGGAAGGCACTCGTATCTACTTTATCGGCGTCGCACTGGAACCCGGGTCCTCACAGCAAATCGCCGAGGCAATCCCCACGACCGGTGGAAAATTCTTTGATGCCCGCAATCCCGGTCACCTCACGCAAGCGCTCGAAGAAATCAACACTATCGAGAAAGGCCGCTTCCACACGCTGCAGCTCACCCGCCAACAACCTGCTTACTTTGTGTTCGTCCTGCTGTCCTTTGCCGCTCTCACGCTCCGGATGATCCTGAACGGCATCCCGCATTTCGTCGAACTCAGCTAGAGACAGCTGAATCGTTGCTGTCGCTTAATGCGGAACTGGACCTCCCTGAAAAACGAGATCAGCCACAAAGAGGCACAAAAATCACAAAGGCATGCGCCGAGAATTCGAACCATAATATCAACTCGCATGTGTTGGCAGTGCGTCGCTATAATCACGATTTCCACGTAAAGGAGGCCCCGTGCGTATCCGAACCGTCTCGCTCGTTTGCCTTGGACTGATCGCCTCAGGTCTATTTGTTCTGGCTCAGACTTCCACTCGCGTCCCCGCGACGGCCGCGCCGCGCGCGCCGGCATTTGAATATCTGGGCAGGCTGCAGGCCGAGTTGGGCACGCGCACTGTTATTGAGAACGGGCCGCAGGGAACGCGGACCATCGTGCAGGTCCTCGGCGGCCGTTTCGAGGGCCCGCGTCTCAAAGCATCCGTGCAGACCCCGGCGGGAGACTGGATCACCAACCGCAAAGACGGCACTTACCGGCTCGATGTTCGGCTCACCCTGAAGACGGACGACGGGGCTCTGATTTTAGTCACGTACAACGGCATCGGCCAGACGACGGACGCCGGCGCATCGCTGCGGATTGCGCCATTGTTTGAGACGGGTGACTCGCGATACAGCTGGCTAACGCGATTGCAGGCAGTGGGTCTCGGCGAGCGAGTCGGTACGGCGGCGGTCACATACGATATCTACGCGCTAAAGTAGCGCTGCGGGACGATAGAAACACGCCAAGTGAGGAGAATCCCCAATGGCTCGACTAACGTTGGCGCTAAGCGCCGTGTTGATCGCATTTACCGTCGCCGGTGTTCAATCGCAACGGCCGCCGGCCGGCACGTCTCACCAGGGCAAGGCGTACCGGTTCAATAAGGTCGCGGACGGCGTCTACCACGCGGTTGGAACGGGCGCGCTGGCTGTGGCGCTGATTGCCGTCGCGCGCATCTACGACGTGATCGATCGGGCCGGCGGCCGTGATTAACTACGCAATCGAGAGACGGCGATGACGAAATCGGACGTGCTGGCGAAGCTCGAATACTTCAACATGGTGCACGGGGTGACGCTGAGGGCAATCGGGGCGTTCAGTGATCAGGAACTGGATTACCGGCCAAAGCCCAATATGCGCACGCCGAGAGAGATCATCTTTCACATTTACACTCAGGAACTCCTCATCGAGGCTGTTCGCTCCGGTACATTCAACGCAGAAATCGCCAGCCGTTCGAACCCTGAAGACCCGGCAGTTGCGCCGGAAGTGAAGGCCCTCTCCAGTGTGAACAAGCTACGCGATTACGCGGAGAAATGTCATCGGCGCGCAGAGAGCAGCATCAAAGGCATGTCGGAGCTGGAACTGACTCGTCCGGTCGAGTCGCCTTTTGGAACCTATCCCGTTTGGCGATACCTTGAATTCGCCTACGATGAACACTGGCATCACCGTGGCCAGCTTTATACGTATCTGCGTCTCCTCGGCAAGGAACCGCCCATGCTGTACGACTACCAGTGACCTCTATAGAGGCACGATCTGATCGATCTCGCCCAGGAGCAGGCGCAGGCGCCGGATCTTTCCATCGGGGCCGTACTGAATGAAGACGGCCCCGGGGGCCATATACCTTCGGCGATCTTCACGCAATGACCAGACACCGATGATCTGGAATGCGATCGCATTTCCTCCCCAGGGCAGTTTCGCGGAGTAAACCAGCCGCCATCCTTCGTAGTCTCCAGTCGGCCCTTCCGTTTGGCGTTTGACAATATAGTTCAGACGAACCTGGGATCTTGCGATCCTTTCGACCCATTTCCGGACGTTATCCTTACCTCGAAGCATTACCGGCCCGATCTGATCTTTGTCGTACGGCGGTACTTCCGCAAGCACCTCTGGAGCGTACAGATCCATCATGCTGTTGACGAGCGGCTCAACACCCTCTTCCTTGCCATCTACCGACAAATACCAGTCGTCGAGCGCATTGAGCCGCTGTATCCATTCCTCGGCGAGCTTTTGCTCCGGCAAGTCGGCTGCAGCCTGAGCTTGAACCTCAATGACGGCCAGCAGGCCAAGCAAAATCGAAAAAACAAGTCGAGGCATAAAGAGCAGTCCCTCAAGCCAGTTGGTCAGGGTCTGATGAGGAAACCACCCTTTCCTGTATCTTCGCGGTGTGCGAGGTGACAGTTGCCGCAGTTTTTCTGAGTGGCCGCGTATGAGGTTAGCGCCGCCTTCATATCGTTACTTTTGGCTGCGGCGCCGATCACCCCAGCGCCTTCTTGCACGCGCTTAGCGAAATTAACCGCATCGAAAGTATTGAGAGGCGCCCAAAATGCTTCGGTCTCTGCGAACAGGCTTTGCAGTTTGGCGGCGTCTGCCGCAGCCGCGGCTCCGGCATTCGAATCCAGATTTTTCTTCAGGCTTGCCCACGTTTCTCCGACGTCCTTCATGATCAGGTTATAGGGCCTGTGCTGCTGCGCGAGGGCGGTGGCCCCGGCGAAAACCGCAGCGACAAGGATGAGGGCAACTACGAACTGTCGATTCATTTTTTCCTCCTTTTCAGATCTACCGGCGACGATTCAAACGTTACTTCGCGCAACGGAAACCTATCGTGGTCATGCGCGTGTCAGGGTCACTGAAGTTGCGATACGACACCAATTTCTCCATGCCGTGCCCTCCCTGGTCCGCATAACCGGCGCCGCGGACGCTTTTGTATCTCCCGCTCTCCGGGCCCCGCGGATTGTCTTTGGGCATGAACGGATAGTAATTGCTGTCGTACCAATCATTCGTCCACTCCATGACGTTTCCAATAATGTCATATAGACCGTAACCGTTGGGCGCAAAAGTTCCGACTGCGTTGGCACCAGGACGCCCCAGGGTTGCGGGCACGGGCGTCGCAGTATTGCGCAAAGCAACCTGGGGCGCGAGAAGCGCCAACTCGTCGTTCTTTTCGATGGTATCGTCACCCCAAGCATAATGAGCCCGGTCGAGCCCGCCTCGAGCGGCTCTTTCGAATTCCGCTTCCGTTGGAAGACGTTTGCCCAGCCACTTGCAATAATCGGTGGCTTCGTACCAGTTGACGTTGGCTACGGGAAATTTATCTTCGCCTTTTGGGATCTGGCCCTCAGGCCAGTGCCATGGCGGCCGAACGCCTTTTGCTTCGACGAATCGTGCATAGTCTGCGTTGGTTACTTCATACTTGTCGATATAGAAAGCATCGACGTAGATGTAATTCGCAGGCCGGTCGTCCATCTTGTCGCGCGGCACAAGATCACCGGAATCCAGAAAGATCGAAAATGTGCGGCCCATCCAGAACTTGCCGGCGGGAATCAACACCATACCGTCCGGCGCAGCGGTTTGGGCCGCTGCTGGCAGCATGGCGAACGCAAAAAGAACAATGGCGAATAGCATCCGTTTCCGCATAAAGACGCCGCTACAGCTTACGCAAACAGCTCTTCGATTGAGGTCAGCGGAATGAACGCCGGGCCGCCGAGAGGAGCGGTTTGCTGATATTCGTAGGCTCGTCCAGAAGGCGTATCGACAATCTTCTTGGACCAATCGATTCCCAGAACAGAGTAGATCGTCGAAACAACGTGATCCATCATGGGCTGTTGCTTGAATTGCCAGCCCACGTCGGTCACTTTATAGCCATCCGTCTTGCCGATCACGCGTCCGGGCTTGACGCCCCCGCCCATAAACAGATTTGCGAAGCACGGTCCCCAATGATCACGGCCGCCGTTGGAGTTCATCTCCGGGTTGCGCCCGAATTCGTGGATCATGCAAACCATGGTTTCGTCGAGAAGCGTTTTTCCAGATTCCTTGCCGGGCATCTTCGAAAGATCTTCGATGAGGCTGCTGAATGCGGCATCGAGTCTTGGACCGCTCTCATAGATCGATAACTGGGCCCCTTTTGGAGCCAAGGCGCCGCGGCCATACAGCTGATCATGATTGTCCGCCGGGCCGTTTCCACCGTTGTACGTGTTGGCGACCCATATGAATCGTGCACCCGCATCGGCGGCGAGCAGGTTGCGTGCGATGAGCATGGCGAGCCCGATCTTACACGTCCCGCGATCCTTCGGCACACCATAGCGAGCCTTATCCTGATCGCTCAAGCTGAGGACCTTCTTGAATCGAGAATCCGTCAGAATCTTATAGGCGTATTCGTAGTGAGCCTTGTACTCACTGGCTTTTCCACCGATACCGCCGGAAGGCGAAACCTCCGACATTCTGTTGAGAACTTCCCAGCGTTCCGACAGAGCGGAATTCTTCGCTGCGCTGTCGTCCTCACCGGCACCGAAGGCATCGAATACACTCGCGGTGTTGAGATCGAGTCCGGCAAACCGGGGATGCAACATTCCGGATCCGATCTGAGGACACCTGGCGTTCCACAAATCGACACTTATAAACGCCGGGAACGTGTCGGAGCTTCGACGCTCGGATTCCAATTCGGAAGCGATGACGCTGCCGAAGGCTGGAATTTCCCGTAGAATTGCGGCATTCAAGGCACGCCCCGCCTGGGTATGGTACTGAGCGGAAGCGTGAACCAGCGAGTTTTCGTAAAACGATCGCACCAGGCTGGCGCGTGGCGCCCACTTTTCATAGTTCGGAAAAATGGTTTTGGAAAGCCGAAAATCCGAATTGACCGTCTGAATGTCCAGGTCTTTGGCCGTGAATCTGGTTTCCTTAAAGTCCAAACACTCGGCCGGGCTCATGGCACCGCAGTTTTGGATAAAAAGCACGTTGCGCGCGGTTTTGCGCGGCGTCACCTTCCTGCTTTGCGCTTGAATCTTCTGCGGCCATGCGGCTTCCCCAGCGAGACTGGCGCCCACGCTGATGCCGAATAATTTGAGTAATTCGCGGCGGCTCAGATTACCGATTTGTTCTCGCATGGATTTTCTCCTCTTCTTAACGTCGGGCCCACCGTCCGGATTGCTGCGGTACACCGCTTCGCGGCCTCCTTACTGCCGGCCGGTCCCCCCACGTCTTCTTAACGTCGGGCCCACCGTCCGGATCAATGATTGACCAAGAACTCGGCCGAGTTCAGTAACGCCCACTGGATGTTTTCGATACCTTTGTTCCTGTCCTTTGCGATTACGCGTTTGGCGACCTCGACTTCGTCGGCTGTAGGCCGGCGCGTCAAACTGGCCAGGAACAATTCTTCAAGAATCTCGTCATCCGATTTACCGGCCTTCACCAGGTTCGCCACGCGTGTGTTTCCTTGCGCGCCCACTCGCTTGGTAACGACCGGCGAAGTCATCATCATCATGGCCTGCACGGGACTGGCGATATTTTTATCCACCGGTGGCAGCGCGCGCTCGGCCTGGTAATAGGCCTGCATGAACGCGAAGACCAGCGACTTCTCCGGCGAAGGGCCGGCGTTCAGAGCGCCACCGCCTCCGCCGCCATCTCCTTTGAGACTCAAAGGACTGGTCAGCTCTTTCACATACTGGCGGTCCGCTCCGTACAGTTTCCAATCGAACGGTGTTGCGGTGGACTGCGTGACGATGTCGACCGCTTCCGGTCCTGTCAAAACCCGAGCAAAGCGCCGGGCATGGTACGGGATGTAGGCATCCTTCCACTCACCCGCGAAGCTGGCCGAGAGTTGATACGCATTCGACTTCATGATGTTCTTGATCACGCGATGAATGCTGTAGTTGTGCGAGCGGAAATCTTCGGCGAGCGCTTCGAGCAGTTCGGGATTTGAAGGTTGGATGGTCCAGGGCTTCGGCGGAGGATTTTTGGGATCCAGCCGCATCAGATCGAAACCATCGTAGGGCTCGACTAATCCAATGACCATCAACTTTTGCCAAACGACGTTGACCGTCGCGCGAGCAAACTGGATGTGGTTCGGCAGGATCCGAGCCAAAGCTTTGCGCGGATCCTCGCCGGGCTTGGGTTTCTCCCCGGTCAGCAGAAATGCGGGTTCGTAAGTCTTGCCATCGCGCGGAAAACGGCCCTCGGCCGGCGTATAGAAAACACCATCGTTCCCGGTGTTATATCCAGGAGCCAGGTCATCAAAGAGGCTGCTGCCGCCGTAGAAATTGCGCGCACTACCGTCGCTATATCCGATATTGCGCATTTTCCCGAAGAACGCCGCCTGTTGCCAAAAGTCGGTTCTCTTCCGGCTGCCGAGGAACATATTGAAGCCGTCGGCGTGACCGGCGCCATTGTGACAGGAGAAACAGTCCATGCTGAGCCCGAGAAACACGCGGCCGATATCCGACGTGATCTCGTCGACCCAATCCAGCCGGTTGAGACCTTTGTAATCGTCCGCGTCCGTCCACAGCCCGCAGCGCGTCGCGATGTATCCGATCGGATCATAGAATCCTTGAGCCGTCGGGAACCCCTTTGCGTTTTTCGTCGTCGGCGTGACGATGTCCGCAAAGACGTCGTTATAGGGGCGGTCCACCTTGAGCCACTGCTTTGTCCAGAGATGAAATTGTGCTTCACGCGTCCGCAGCAGTTCGCCAAAGTGATATGCCCACTGGTCGGTGAATTCCTCGGTGCCGATGAGAGAATCGATCAGCTTGTCGCGCTTATTGGGATCGGTATCTCGGATAAATGAGCGGACTTGATCGGGGCTCGGCAGCAGACCGGTTGCGTCCAGGTATGCCCTTCGCAAGAACTCCTCATCCCCCGCCAGAGGCGCATGAGGAATTTTGTCACGCTCCATCCTGCCAAAGATGTGTTCGTCGATGAAATTCTTTCGCGGGACGGGCGCGGTAGAAGACGCTGAATCCGGAAGCACGGGAGCTACGGCTTCAGTGAGCCGGCTGGCGTCTTTCGCTCGATCCTCACCCGACAGCAATTTTCCGTGCGCCGCTTCGATTCGATCCTGATTCACTTGCGGCGATGGCGGCGGGTTTGTCTGAGGCCCTTGTGCTGAAATAACCAGCGAGAGTAAGAACAGCCCCGTCGTCATCAAAAGCCAATTCCGGCGTCTCATCCTCTTCCTCCTCGATAATCGTGAGCCTTACTGGTTCGAGAACGGATATCCTTTGTGTCTACAGGCGTTTCCAGTCCGGCCAGTACGAGTTTCAACAACACTTATCCCTTGTAGCGGATTATCTAACTCAGCGAACAGCGGTGCAAGAAATAAATTGGGAAATACGGGACGGGACAGAGCACAATGGGCCACTCACTAGACCAAGTCATTTCTCATTATTCACTACTCCATTCTCATGTCTCATTTCGACTGCCTGGCGGCCTCGATCAGGCGCTTGTTGTACTCATCCGACTCGGAGGGTACGCAGAAGTATTCCCACAGCTCAGCGTTCGGGCGGAGTTCCACTTTGCCTTTAGTTGTCCAGGGACGCGTGAAGATCTTTGGATCGGTAATTGTCAACTCGGCTTCGAGCGTGCCATAGCTGGTGCGCCTGTAGCGCTCGATAGTCCGCATCTCATCGGTATGAGGAAAGCCGCGGATGCGATTTCTTCGGTCTTCGGAGATCCATGATCGATCGTCGTAGCCCGATCCTTCTACGACGAATGTATCTCCCTCCCATCGTCCAACCGCGTATCCCAACCAACGAGGCTGCGGCGGATCATCGGGAAGTTTCCTGCCGTCGGTCCAGATATCGCGCCAGGTGTGGCCCCACTCAAAGAACTGAAGGACCCTGTCGGGTAACATCACGAACTGGAATCCGTAGTTATATGCGAACCAGCGCGGGAAGCCGAGAGGATCGCATATCAACATCCCGTCTTTAGAATTTGTCGTCGGAATTTCCGAACGTGTGGCTTCGAACATCCGCTCGCCCAAAGGCGTAAACGGCGGGACGGTCTTCACATCGAGCTCGATGCCGTTGTTGCCCCACACTCCGGACAAGTCATGCGGATCGAAGGCATGGCCTTCAACGTTATAGGTTTTGTACGCAGCCTGCAGCTGTTTGTTGTTCGTGCAGCGGGGGCATGTCTTCCAGCCCGGTCCCGGTGTGACGTCTTTGTCCGGCTGAGTCTCGGTTGACGCCCGCCCGAAGCCTCTCTCTTGAGTCCACGCTGCGGGTGATAGAGCCAGACACGTTAGGGCAAAGAGCGAAGAGATTATTCGATTTCGCATGATTGAACTCCCAGGACGAGATCTACGGTTGCCGGAGATTGGGCACTCTCGAGTTGTCTACGACAACGGTTCCATCCGCTTTCGTTATCTTTTTGATCAGCGCTTCGGTGGACCCTGTGCTCTTCGACGGAAACGAGACAACAGTGATTTCATCGCCCATCTTCAGAGAGTCCTTGGTCATCCCATCCGCGATCATGGAAGTTAGTGAAGCCATTTCACCAACCCACTGCGTCGTTTTGCCACTTTGATCCGTCACCGCCCAGACGATGTAGACGTGAGGGTTTCTCCACTTATATTCCACAACGATTCCCTTCGTCGTCGACTCCTCGGTTCCGTAATGCGCCCGGCTATGATGAGCTAAGCCGACCAAGCTCGACATAGGAATTACGACTGCCAGCGCCAATAACCACGCTACCAGTGCTCGCCGCAATTTCATTTGTACCTCCGTATCTCTTGAAGCGAAATGTTAGCACCAAGATGCGCCTTCACTGGAACAATTCCGGCATTCGATACACGATGAGCTTCCCGCGATCGACGGTTATCAGTTCCTTTGCCGCAGGATTCAGGTCCATGGAGTAGGCGGCGGTATCCGGCATGATCGCCCAAGGGGGGGCATCGCCACTGTCTCCATAGTTCCAGATTCCAATGAACGGCTTTGCGTCCGCTATGAAGAGCTCCCCGCTCGCTGCTCCTCCCCGTCGTCCGGTAGCAATGATCTTTTTTCCCTGAGGAGAAAAGATGACTTTGCGCGTGCCGCGCACGACACCAAGACCGGTTTTGGGGCCCGAAATGATCGAGCGCGGGGCCACATCTCCATTATCCGTGCGGTTGAAAAACCAAACGCCCTGGATTGTGGTAACGGCCAGGAGGTTATTCACGGGATCGACCGACACGCGTACGGGCCGATCCAATTTTGTTTTCGGACCGTGGATGAGGCGGACCGGCGCCACATCGCCATCAGCGTCGCTGCGAAACACCAGGATGGCATCATTCATCAATTGCGCGACGTAGGCTTCGCGGTGGATCGGATCCAGCGTCACGTTGTCGGAATAATTCAACATCGTTTTCGGGCCCTGAATGATGCGAATCGGCGCTTCAGCGCCTTTGGCTCCGCCACCGAAAAACAGAATCGCTTGAGCGAACGGGTTAGGGACCGCGATTTCGTCATGCATAGAGTCCACGGATATATCGTGGCTGGTGCGGGCCTGCAGTGTTTCCTGACCTTCAATCACGCGGGTGGGGCTGGCAGTTCCATTCGCCGAACCGGCGAATACCGAGATCCTCGGATAGCTCACTCAATTCGGCGCCAGGATCTCCTGCCGCTTGGGATCAAACGCCACAGCGCCCAGTCTTCCCATGGTCGCCAGCGGAGCGTTTTGTGGAGCGCTGTGGATTACTCGCAGCGGTGCGATATTGCCTTGAGCCTTCCTGGGAAACACCGCCGCCATGTGGTTTTCCCAACTCGTGACCCACAGTTCGTTGTGCTTGGTGTCGATAGCGACCCCGGTAGCGCCTTTCAGATTTGTGGCCGGACCTGCCAGTACGCGCACCGGCGCCACATCGCCGTTGGCATTGGGAGCAAAAAAGAGAATCGAGTTATCACCGCTATTGGCAACGACAATTTCGCCGGTCTCCGGATCGCGGCTGATGCCTACCGCGATGTTCAGCCGCGTACGCGGACCTTGAATCGTCCGCAGGGGTCCGGCGTCCCCGTCGGCCGTCCTTGAAAAAACCATGATCGACGGCGGCATGAATTTGCCGCTCGAAGGGCCGAGCGGCTCGACAGGGCCGGGATGGCTGAAACTGCCGCGCATAAAAGCGAATTTCGAATCGCCATGAAGCGCGAACGCCTCGCCGGTCCGGGTCTTGCGCCAGTTTCCGTGATTGGTGACCAGGATCTCGTTCCGATCTGCATCGACATAAATTCCATGCGGATCCGCCAGCGAGGTATTGGGGCCCTGAATAATGCGCAACGGGTCGTCATCGCCCTGAGCTTTTCTGGAATACACGCTGATCCGGTTGGCGTGTTCGGTGGTGATATAGATTTCATCGTGCTTGATATCGAAGGACACTCCACCGGAAGCGTGCGGGACGTGGATGACCCTGGATGGCGCCGAATTCCCTTCGGCCACCATCGGGAAAATATTGATGTCCTGCCCGTCGCCGCTGACCGCAAACATTTCCTGAAATTCCGGAGACACGGCCACACCACAGGGGAGCGCTAAATTGGTTTTCGGCCCGGCCAGCCTGCGCTTCGGTTCCATGACTCTGTCGGTCGGCTGGAACTGCGTGGGATAGACCATAATGCCGGGCTCGGCCGATTCCTTATCGTTGGTCATGAACACTTCATCACGCTGGGTGTCAATCGCAATGCCGCTCAAGACAGGCGCCGCATCGGCAACGACGCGAACCGGCTTGGTGTTTAGAACAATAGGGGTTCTTCCGGCGGTTTGGCCCGCTTGCTGAGCGGCCGCTGCTGGGGACGGATGGTTTGCTCCTGTCCAGAAGATCGAGGTCAACAGAATGCCTGCGAATATGATCGGCAACCGTTGGCTTGATGGATGCCGCATGGGTTCCTCCCTTTCTGTATTCCCCTCCTCTGCGAGCTCTGCGAGGAGGGGAATGCCACTACGGTGTCACTGTTATGGTCCCAAGCATTCCGTAAGGACCGTGAGTCTCGCAAAAATATTGATATTTTCCGGGCACGGTGAACGCGTGCGTTGCGGATTCACCATTCTTCAAAAATGGAGTCCTCCATTTCGGCGCACCGGCGGGCAGCACGGCTGGAGTTTGGGGCGTTTCCCATTCCGGATCATCGGTCGAAGTATGCCGGGGTCCGTCCTCTCCAGACACATTGACCCATTTGACCGTGGTGCCAACCTTGATCGTCAGGTTTTCAGGATCAAATCTGAACATGGCTCCGGCAGACCCGGGTATCTCGTGCATTTGCACAACAACCTCATTTCCCGCTTTTGCATTGGTGTCATTACCGGCCACGGCAGCGGGCGATGTAGCACTCGGCGGAGCCGTCTTTTTAGCGAGCAGGTCCTTGAGGTCTGCGTCGAGCGGGGTTGCAGCTTTTGCAGCAACGGTAATCTCGCGGGTCGATTCCCCAAGGTACTCGTGCCAGATTTTTACCTGATATTTTCCCGGAGGAAGATCCGGTATCGAAAACTTCCCGTTCTCATCAGTCACGGCATAGTAC
>Ga0209157_1003173_pt1 | contig 12771 bp, 8 predicted proteins | sample GraSoiAngelo_135_FD_185892 | JGI IMG/M metagenome (GOLD analysis project Ga0209157, IMG submission 185892) | Grasslands soil microbial communities from the Angelo Coastal Reserve, California, USA - 14_0929_05_40cm (SPAdes) (version 2) | ecosystem: Environmental > Terrestrial > Soil > Grasslands ... | reverse complement strand
GGTCGGGCCGCGCCGCTGGGTCTCGCTGCCATTCACCGGCCACTGTCCACCGCTCGCCGGCGGCGACGGGGCCGACCTCATCGGAATCCTCGGTGACCTGGCAGGGTCATCCTTTGATGTACTCGAGCTGCGCGCGGCCGTGTCCGACCCCACGGTCCAGAGCGGCGGTGCTTTCGTGCGACACGACCTCGCGCTATCCGATGACGTCGCCTCGACCTGGAAACGACTGCGCCGGAATCACCGGCGCAGCGTGCAGGATGCCGAGGCGGCCGGCGTGCGGATCGCACGGGGCTCGTCGGCGTCGGACGTCGACACCTTCTATCGCATCCACGTGCAGACGCGTCGGCGACTCGGCGTCCCGGTGCAGCCGCGCCGCTTCTTCCAGCTCCTGTTCGAACGCGTGATCCGGCCGGGCCTCGGTTTCGTTCTGACGGCGTACCAGGGCGACGCACCGGCGGCGGCGGGGATCTTCTGCGCGTGGAACGGGACGCTCACGTGCAAGTACAGCGGCCGAGCCGACGGCTTCGAGAAGGTGGACGCGGTCCACCTCGTCTACTGGAACGCGATCCGCTGGGCGATCGAGAACGGCTATCACACGTTCGATCTCGGTCGCACCGGCATCGAGCAGACGCAGCTCCGCAGCTTCAAGGTCGGCTGGGGGACGCGCGAGGAGCCGCTTCCCTACGCCTGGCTCGGCCGCGCCCCGGTCAGAGCGTCATCGCACCGGCTCGAGAGGGCGATGGGACCGGTCATCCGGAACTCGTCGCCGTGGGTCTGCCGCGCGATCGGAGAAGTCTTCTACAAGTACGCGGCGTGACTGCACGCAGGGGCCAGCGGGCGCATCGCTCTGTCGAGACGCGGCCGCGCTGCCGTGTGGCGATGGGGCTGGTGCGCGCGTCCGCGACTCTCGTTCGCGATGCGCCCGCTGTCTCCTTACCGCGCCGCTGTACGCCCGCTGTCTCCGCTCCGCGCCGCGTCAGGCGCAGCGCGTCGGCGCATCACGAAAGCGCCGAGCGGCCGCGGGAACCGTCCCAGACGCGGTCACGCCGGCGTTCGCCGTCGTCGTCCCGCGATCGTCGCCGATCGCGATCGTGATCCTGACCGGATTGCTCGTCGCCGTCAGGTCGGCGTTCCTCAGCTTCATCGTGTACGCGAAGGTGTCGGGGCCGGCGGGTGTGAGGACGACCGCGAGTCGCTCCGACTCGTACATGAAGCGCCCCTGTTCATCAACGTGGAACGAGCCGGCGGGGAGCTTCGTCACGAGGTCGCCGATCGCGAGCGTCATGGGCTCGGCGGGTGGAGCGATACCGTCGTTCGCCGCTCCGAGCATGAACGTTCCCGACGCGTCGAGCCGGTCGTGATTCGCCAGCGGTCCAAGGGTGATCTTCACGTCGGCGGTGAAGGCGGCGAAGGGACGCGGGAGTCCGGCGAGGTGCGTCCGGTAGATCTCGCCGTACTGCGACGGCGTGCCGCCGTAGTCGAGCACGAGCTTGACCGACGAACACTCCGACGCGAGGAAGGTCTGCCAGGCCCATGCGAGATAGCCGATCTGTCGGGCGTCGAGCCAATCCATCAGCGTGGTCAGCCAGGCCGCGTCGCACTGGTCGGTCCCGATCTCGGTGGCGATGACGGGCACATCGGCGGCGACGGTGCCCACGTTGCTCTCGTAACACGACACGCTGACGCACCAGGTCCAGTTGTACGTGTGCCACGCGGCCACGAGCGCGTTCTGTGGATCCGTCGGCCGGTACTGCCGCCACCGCGAGAGCGTGCCTCCGTACTGGACCCCGCCAAAGGCGACGACGTTCGTCGCACCGGTCGCACGAATGGCGTTCACCAGCGATTGCATCCCGGCGGCCTCGTACGGGACACCGGGGCAGGTGCCGCCGTCGCGCCAGCACGTCCAGGCCGCGTCGGTGTCCTGGTTGCTGTCGGGGACCGGTTCGTTGAAGAGCTCCAGGATCACGGCGTCGTTCCCTTTGAATGTCGTGGCGACGTCGGTCCAGAAGGCCGGCGAATGATCGGCATCCGGCATCGGCTGCGGGCCGTTCGCGAGCGTGGTCCCGGGCGCCGCCCAGTGAAGATCGAGGATCCCGTAGAGCCCACTCCCCTTCAGCAGGCCGACGTAGTCCGCGATCGCCTGCCGGTAGGCCGCACCGCCGTACTCCGGTGGTACGCCGTTGATGCCGAGCCAGCAGTCCTCGTTGAGGGGAACGCGCACGGCGTTCGCTCGCCAGCTCTTGATCGCGTCGATCGACGCCTGATCGCTCGGACCGTCAAAGATGCCGCGGCCCTGGGCGCACATGTATTCGGTGCCCTGGCGGTTGACGCCATGCATGACCACGGGCTGACCGGTCGCGTTCATGAGTCGGTTGCCCTCGACATGAAGGGCGGCGGGGGCCGCGCTCGCCGGCGATGTCGCAGCCGCCGTACGGACGAGCGCGCTGATCAAGACGCAGCAGACCGCAACGATGAGAGAGCGGCAGAGGCTCTGCCGCCCTCTCGGTCCGTGAATGCGCGCCACGTTACTGCGCCGGGTGGATCGTGACGTTCCCGTTGAGGATCGGGTGCGAATTGAAGAGGCTATCCGGATCCGGGTAGCCGTTGACCGGGCACGTCGACGTGCTGTCGTCGGCCTCGCGGTCCGGCGAGAGCTGGTGTCCGGGATTGCCGGTGTCCTTCCAACCGGAGCCGAAGTCGCTGCCCTCGGCGTTCGCCCAGAACGACCCGGACGTCTGCGTCACGTGCGACCAGAGATATGCGCGGTAGAAGCCATCGGGCGGGGTCCCCGTCTCCGCGTCGATCGTGAGGCACGTCGGCTTCGAGGTGAGGTGGCTCGGACCGACGCACTGTCCCGCTGGGATCGTGAAGTTGAGCGTTCCGCCGCGGGTGTCGCCGGCGGCGACGGAGTCGGTATGCGCGCTCACCGCGAAGTTGACCCAGAAGCTGAGGAGTGGCATGCCGGGGCAACCCGCCTGGAACCGGCCGCCACCGACGATGAACCCGCCGCCGGGCCATGCCGACGCGACACCGCCGAGCGGCAGGATGATGGGGACTGCCGCGAGCGAGCAACTCAGTCCGGCCGGGAAGAGAGCCATGGCCTCAAGGGCCTGCCCCAGGCCTTCGAGCGTGTCGGCATCGACCGTGGCCGTGAAGCTCGATCCGTCGTCGCAGCTGACCGTCACGTCGGTCAGGCCCGAGCTCGCGACGGGCAGCGCCGTGGCAAGGGTCAGGACCATGACCGCTACGAGAGTGAGAGTGACTCGCCTCATATGTCCTCCTTTGTCTCCTTCGGACTTGGGCACACCCACCAGGTCGCTCGCGCGTCGCCCGCTCGAGCAGGCAACGCTGCCCACCAGATGCGCCAGCTATCGCTGGGTCTAGGGCGGCGTCATTGAGGGCACGCCTCGCGCGTGATTGAGGGCACATCGACCGTCTTTCGCAGTTCATGCGGGCCTGCCGATGCGGGACCGACGGTGCCGCGGATACGTCAACGGTCCGGCCAACACTCCTTTAACAGGAGCGGGCTAGCTTCCGCCCGTGCGGCCGCATCCGAGGCTCGATCTCGCCGTCGTCGGCTGTGGTGCCGTCGTTGACGGTCTCTACCGTGGCGCCCTCGGAAAGCTCGAGTCGCGTGGCATCGTTCGTGTCGCCGCGCTCGTTGATCCGAACGCCGCCCGGACGGCGGCGCTGGGACGCCACTTCCGGTCGGCACGAGCGTTCGCGACGGTTGACGAGGCATTCGCTGCGCTGATGCCGGATCTCGTGATCGTGGCTTCGCCGCCCGGCCGCCACGCCGAGCACGCGGCCGCCGCGTTCGCTGCCGGTAGCAACGTCCTCTGCGAGAAGCCGATGGCCGCGAGCGTGGCCGACGCCGAGCACATGCTCGGAGCGGCGCGCCACAGCGGCCGCGTCCTCGCCGTCGGGTTGGTCCGGCGCATGTTCCCGAGCCTTGTCGAGGCGCGCGCGCTTCTCGATGCCGGAGCGTTGGGCGACGACCTGCGCTTCAGCTACCGCGAGGGCCTGGTGTACAGCTGGCCGGTCAGCACCGACGCCGCGTTTCGGCGCGCGACAGCGGGAGGAGGCGTGCTGATGGACTTCGGTTCGCACGCGCTCGACTTCCTCGCGGCGCTCTTCGGGACGCCCGCCGTACACGCCTATGCGGATGATGCGTACGGCGACGGCGTCGAGACGAACTGTCGCATCGAGCTGGCGCTCCCGCGCGCGAGTGGAGTCGTGCAGCTGTCGTGGAGCCAGCCGCTCGTGACCGGTCTGCACATCGTCGGCTCGAAAGGCGAGCTCACGCTGCAACCCTCGCGAGTGGATTCCGTGCGCTGGCGGCGGAGCGGCGAGAGTTGGCGAACACTCAAGAGCACCGTCGCATGGCCGACCGACCTGCGGCGCGCGGGTGAGTGGAGAACGCCGCGCACCTACTACGACTGCATCCACGCCCAGCTCGTGCAGGCGCTTCGCGCGGTCCTCTGGGGCGAACCCGTCCCGGCCACGGGAGAGAACGGATTAGCGGTCGCGCAGGTGATCGAGGCGTGCTACCGGCATCCGGATCCGCTGCGCATTCCGTGGCTGACGCCCGAAGAACAGGCGCAGACGCAGCACCGCCACTGGAGCGTCGAGCGATCCGCGGCCGCATAGCGGTCGTAGGCGCCGGCGGGTTCGTCGGAGCGCGGCTGCTCGAGATGGCCATCCTCGCGGGACGTGCGGACGTCGTGCCGGTCGTTCGCTCGTACAAGAGCGTCGCGCGGAACGCGAATCTCGGCGCCCCGCACCGTCTCGGCGACGCGATGCGCGCCGAGTCGCTCGAACGCGCGCTCGACGGATGCGACGCGGTGGTGAATCTGACGACCGGAGATCCATCCGAGATCGTCCGCACGACGAAGAACGTCTACGCGGCGGCCGTCGCGGCCGGCGCGCGGGTGCTGGTGCATCTCAGCTCGGCCACGGTGTACGGGCAGATTGAGCGGCCAGATCTGCCCGACGACGCACCGCCACGACTCGACCACTGGATGCCGTATGCGCGTCAGAAGGGCCTCGCCGAGAACTTCCTCCGCGAGCGGATGGCGGACGGACGTCTCGCGATCGTCGTGCTACGACCGGGCTTGGTCTGGGGACCGGGCTCGCCGTGGGTGCTCGGCCCGGCGAACGATCTCGTTCGCGGCGGCGCCTACCTCGTCGGTGACGGTTCCGGCATCTGCAATCTGATGTATGTCGATGATCTCGTGCGCAGCATTCACGCCGTCGTCGCGCGTCCCGTGACGGGGTTCTACAACGTCGCGGACGACGAGACGACGACGTGGCGCACGTTCTACGGCGCGCTGGCGGCCGGACTCGGCGTCAACATGAACGCGGTGCACCGCGTATCCGGCGATCGGTATCGCGCCGGGCTGCACGACCGCCTCGACGCAGTGCGCTCACTTCGCGCGTACCGGTGGCTCAAGGATCGGCTCGCCCTCGAGACACGCACGGCCCTGAAGCTGAGGCTCGCGGAGCTGCGCGGCGGCGATGAGCCGGCCATGTCGGGCACACGCAGCGCGGTCGTGACCCGCACGTTCTGGGATCTGCAGACCACCCGGTGCTCGCTGCCGACCTCGCTCTTCCGCGCGACGTTCGGCCATCAGAATCGAGGCTCGTTCGCATCCGGCCTCGCCGCGTCCCTCGCCTGGCTGCGCTTCATCGGTCTCGACGAGCGCGCGTTCGCGCACGAGCTTGACTCCCAGGCGTCTTGAAGACGTGCCGAGAGAACGCTCGCGTGCGTTAAGGCGCCCGCTTGCTCGGCATTGAGGACTCGACGTGCCGCTCGGCCAGGACACGCTGGCTGCCTATGCAACGCTCATGTGACCACCACACGGCTCCTCAACGGCGACGGCGCTGGATAGCGTCGGTGACGACGCTGCGGAGGCTCTCTCGATCTGCGTCACGCGCGGCCGCGACCGCGTCGGCCCTCTGCGCGGCGCTTGTCATCACCGCCGTGATCGGCACGAGTTTCGCCGAGGCCCACCCGCAAAGGCACACGCCGCTGCCGGTGATCAGCCGGAACGTGCCCGCGTACACCAACGACAGCTGCGACGGCGTCTATCCCGCAAGCTTCGCGAACGACGCAAGCTACGACACGCAGTGGCGTACCTGTAACGTGCCGACGAGCCTCACACCGATCTTCATCGCCTTCGACCTCTCGAGCGTCCCCGCCGCCAGTCGTGGTCGAGTGGTCGTCGCTTGGTACAACGACCCCACCACGAACTCCTACGACCACAACTTCGTCGGGATACTGAGGCCGGTGGGGATCGCGAACGACATCCCCGCCTCCTACACCATCGAGGGGAACGCCGCTCTCGGCGGAAGCCTACCGGCGCTCGGGTGGGTCACGCTCGCGAGCGTCAGTGGAAACTCGTACCACTCACGGCAGCACGTGGTCGATCTCACCGGTTACAACTGGCTCCGGATGAACGTGACGGGGTCGGACGGGTCACCGGGCAACCAGGGCGTCTTCCTGAACCTCGACATCCACAACGCTAGCGCGGACATCGATGACGACTGGATCTTCTTCGGCGACTCGATCACGGAAGCTGGGATGGCCCACAACTCGCTCGCGGCGAGCGGCGGCAGCGGTACGTGGGCCCAAATGATCAACGCCGCACGGCCGAGCTACTTCCCCGCGTACGAGAGCGGTGGCATCGGTGGCACGCTGGCCAGCGATGGGGCCAGCCGGATCGACACCTGGCTCTCGATCTTCCCGGGCAGCTACGTCGGCCTCTCGTACGGCAGCAATGACGCCGGGTCGAACATCGACCCGACCGCGTTCTACGACAGCTACGCCAGCATGGTCCAGGCGGTACTCGGCTCCGGCAGGATCCCGGTCATCCCGAAGATCCCGTGGAGCTGCAACGCCACGATCCAGGCGAATGCCCCGGCGCTCAACCAGCAGATCGATGCGCTCTACGCCGCCTACCCCGGCATCGTGCGCGGGCCGGATCTGTGGGCGTACTTCCAATCCCACCCGAGCCTGCTGTCGGGGGACTGTCTCCATCCGACCGGCGAGGGCTACGTCGGATTCAGACAGCAGTGGGTGAACGCCATGCTGGCGGGCGTCTACAAGTCGAAGACGCTTGACCCAGCACCCGTGCCGACCCCTGCCCCAACGCCGACGCCCATCCTGCCGCCGCTCCTTTAGGACCCGCGACCGCGGTCGCGCGATCTTGCGTCACCTCTGGTCGCGTGCACCGAGCCGTGCCGGCGCCCGGTCACGGCAGGAGCGCGAGATGGTTCTTGTAGATGAGGCCGTACGTCGACGGCGTGCCGGTGTAGTCGAGGACGAGCATGATGTTCGCGCAGTTCGTCGCGCCGTAGGTGTTCCACACCCAGGCGAGGTATCCGAGCTGTTTGCTGTCGAGCCAATTCAAGGCCGTGTTCATGAACGTCGCGTCGCAGAGCGTGTTGCCCACCTCGGCCGCGACGACCGGGACCACCGCCGCGATCGGCGTGACCTCAGTGTTGAAGCAGGTCACCGTGTTGCACCAGGTGTTCTGGTAGATATGGAATGACGCGACGATGTTGTTGAGCGGGTCGCTCGGCTTGTACGTCAGGAAGTTCCGCGTCGAGCTGCTCCAGAGGGTGTTCGCCCACTGGATGCCGCCGAGCATGATGACGTTCGTCGCGCCAGTGCCGCGTACCGCCGTGACGAGCGTCTGCATGCCGACGGCGTTGGCCGCCATCGTGCCGGTGCAGGTGCCGCCCGCGCTGCCGTCGCGCCAGCACTGCCACGACGCCGCCGCGGCAGCGTCGGTGTTGTCGTTCGCGTTGCTGTTCGGGATCGGCTCGTTGAAGAGGTCGAAGATCACCTGCGGTCTGTTCTGGAAGCGGGCCGCGACCGAGCTCCAGAAGCTCGCCGAGTACGACGTGTTCGGCATCTCGTCCTGGTCCGTCGCGGTCTGCCCCGCCGCCGCGCTCCAGTGCAGATCGAGGATCACGTACACCCCACTCGCGATGAGCCGATCGACGAAGCCTTCGATCGCGAGGCGGTAGTTCTCACCGATGTACTGCGGCGACGGGGCTCCGTCGTCGATCCCGAGCCAGCAGTGCTCGTTCAGCGGTACGCGCACGGCGTTCGCACGCCAGCTCTTGATCGCGTCGATGGAGGCCTGGTCCGACGGGCCGTCGAAGATGCCGTTGTCCTGCGAGCAGCGGTACTCGGTGCCCATGCGGTCCACGCCGTGGAGGATCACTTGCTGACCCGAGGCGTTCACGAGCAGGTTGCCCTGCACGTGCAGGCCCGAGAAGGCGGCCGGACCGGGTGGCGCCGGCGTCGCTGTCGGCGCGGGTGTCGGCCCGCCTGACGATCCCACCGTGAACGTCGCTCGGTCGTCCCAGGTGTAGAGCGACGCCCAAGCCGGTGAGAACACGCCGACGGTCACCTTGTACGTGCCTGCTGCGGCGGTCGTCGGCGCCTGCCAGGTCATCGTGTATGTGCGCTGCTGACCGGCGGCGAAGGCCTGGTTGTCGAACCACCACTGACTCAGTCGAGTGAGTCCGTCCGGTGCGTAGACGCCGACGTCGACCAGGACGGTCGAGGCCGCGGCGCTCGTGACGTTGACGGTGATGTTGGTCGAGCCGCCGACCGTGACGCTTGTCGGCGCGACCGACGCGCTGGTCGTGAAGCTCGCGCCAGCCGGAGTCGCCGTTGGTGCCGGAGTCGCCGTCGGTGCCGGCGTCGGCGTGGGCGTGGGCGACGTGCCGCCCGGCGCGAGCGCCGTCATCGCGTTCGCCCATAGCTCGCGGATCTTCGAGTTGCCCGCGGCGTTCGGGTGGAGCAGATCGCGGCCCGCCGTTGTAGTCGTCGTAGAACGGCTGGTACAGATCCGGGCCCTTGACGATGCGTGACCCGTAGTCAGCCCAGATCTGCGCGACCTTCAGGTTGAAGGCCGGGATGTTGACGCCAACGCCGGAGTACGGCGAGTAGATGATCTTCGGGATGACCGGCACCTTCCCGGCCGCGAGGATCTTGTCGATCATCCGACGGAGATTGCCGTCGTACGTCGTCGCGTTGGGTTGGCCCGCCGCGTCGTTCGTCCCGAGTGCGATCGCGACGTACCGGCCGGGGTAGCTCGCGAGGTAATCGTCGAGCCGCGTCGGGCCGGGCGCGGTCGCCACCAGATAATCGTCCGTCTTGTAGCCGCCGTGGCTGCCCTTGTACCAGCCCGGCACGATGCCCGTCCGGGCGTTCATGAGGACGTCGATGCCGTCGGCGTCGTTGTTGCCGAACGCGTTCGAGGTGATCGAGTCCCCGGCGAAGAACCAGGTGTCGCTGATGCCGAGGCTCGCGTCGAAGAGCTGCCACTCTTTGAGCGACGTCCCGATGTTCCCGGCCGCGTCGTTGCTCGCGCCCGCGGTCACGAGGAGGCGTACCCAGTTGTAGCCGGTCAGGTCGAGCACGTGCATACCCGCGCCCTTCTTGTTGCCGCTCACGCTCGTGAGCGTGACCCAACCGGATCCGGGGAACGATCCGCCGGCAGCCGCGTTCGCCTGGATCTGGTAGTCGCCGATCAGCGTGAAGGCGCTCGCGCCGGTCGTGTCGTAGTCGTATTGCTGGTTCATCCACGCGGAGAGGACGCGCCCGCGAGATGCACCCGCGATCGAGCTCAGGTCATAGGCGATGTAGTGCGGCGCGCTGGCGGTGGCGGCGACCTCGGTCGTGCGCCACTGCGTCGACCAGAGTCCGTCACGCACATTGGCGCGCGCGCCGTTCGCGTCGTTGTCCGCGTAGACGGCCGACGCCGGTAGCAAGCGCGAGATCTCGGTCATGCGGCCGGCCGCCGGTGTCGCGGTCGGCGTCGGCGCGGGCGTCGCCGTCGGCGCGGGCGTCGCCGTTGGCGCGGGTGTCGCCGTTGGCGCGGACGTTGACGACGACGCCGGCGTCGGCGTCGGCGACGAGGTCGGCGTGGACGGGGGCGTCGTCCCCGGCGCGGACGTCGGCGTGGACGCGGGCGTCGCGCTCGGCGCGGACGTCGCCGTCGGCGCGGGCGTCGGCGACGGCGTCGGTGCCGCGACCGCGAACGTGGCGGCCGAGTCGGTCCACTTGTACTCGGTCGCCCAGTCCGTCGAGTAGACGCCGAGACTCACGCGGTACGTCCCGATCGCGGCGTCCGTGGGTGCCTGCCATGTCGTCGCGTAGCTCCGCTGTTGACCGGCGCCGAAGCTCTGGGCGTTGAACGATTGCTGATAGGTGGCGAGCGCAGCGCCCGGGGCGTAGATCGACGAGATCAGGTTCACGGTCATGGCGGTCGCGCTGGCGAACGACGCGTCCACGCTCACCGAACCCATCGGATCGACCGAGGTGGGTGCGACCGTCGCCGCGGTCGTGAAGCTCGGCAGTGGCGCGGGCGTCGGCGCGACGGTCGGCGTCGGTGCGACCGTCGGGGTCGCCGTGTTCTTCTTGGACTGGCCGCTATTGGGCTTGTCCTTCGCGGCGCCCTGAGCCCCGACCGAGGTCGTGCTGAGTCCGCCGTCGACCGTCGATCCGGGCGAGGTCTGCGGTGCCGCCGCGAGCGGGCTGGCGACGGCGAACGTCGCGACCGCATCCTGCGAGCTGAGCTGCGTTTTCCATCCGGGAGCGAACGCGCGGAGGGTGACGGTATACGCACCGAGGACCGCCGTCGTCGGGACCTGCCACATCACCGGATACGAGCGCGGCTCGCCCGGACTGAAGCTCTGTCCGTCGAACCACTTCTGATAGGCGAGAGTCGCGCCGCCAGGCGTGTAGATCTCGACGCCGACGAGCGCGGTGGTCGCCGCGTTGCTGGTGAACGCGGCGGTGATGCTCGTGACATCGCCGGCCGAGACGGTGTCGGACGCGATCGATGCGCTGAGCGCGAAGCTCGTCGCCTGAGTTTGGGCCGGCTGCCCAGCGAGCGAGGTGACCGTGATCAGGCTCATCACCCCCGCCTCCTCGAGCCAGGTCACGCCGTCGACGACCGGCCGCAGTCGTAGCGCATACGTGCCGGGAGTCGATGGCGCGCGCACGCGGAATGTGAACGTCGCCGCGTCGCCCGGCGCGACACGCGCCTCACTCTGGATCGCGACACGATCCGCTGACGGCCAACCGACGCCGAGCGCGCTCAGCGTGCGGTTGTCACCGGCGAGGCCGAGATTGACCTGCTCGCCCGCCGTGCCGCGCACCCACGAGCGCGTTCCGGTGTTGCGAAGCTTCACCGTGATCGGCGCGCTCGTCTCTCCGGCGCGCAGCGTGGGATGCCGGGACTGATCGATGAGCTCGCTGTGGAAGCCGAAGTCGCTCGCCAGCACGACGAAGACGTCCTGGTCTTCGAGCCAGGTCACGTCATCGACGACGAGCCGCACCGGGATGCGGTAGATGCCGAGCGCAGCGGGCGCTCGCACGCTGAACGTGAACGTACCGACGCCTCCGGGCGGGACGATGGCCTCAGCCGTCGTCGCGATCCGGTTGTCCGTGAGCCAGCCGACCGCCATTCCGGCTTTCGCGAATTCGATGGAGTCGTTCTTCACGCCGAGGTCGACCTGGCTTGCGGAGCCGCGTTCCCACGACATCACGCCGGCGTTGCGGAAGCGGACCGTCACGCTTGCGGCCGCACCGGGCGTCAGCGTCACGAGCGAGGGTCGGTCCACGACGGAGCTGTGGAGGGCGAGAGCACGAGCGTTGTTCGACAGCGGCGACAACATGACCGCGGTAGCGCTTCCGGCGACGACGAGCGTCACGACGAAGAGACCCGCGATGAAACGGAGGATCTTGGATCCTCCGTCGTGCGCATCGAGCGTCTGCGTCGGGTATGCCACGCAGTCATGGAACGCTGGGATACCTCTCGCCGCCATGGGTAAGTGGAGAGATATGGTTTAGTCGCAGGTACTAGAGAACGCGCGGCGACCGGGGCATGACCTATGGATGCGTTCGATAGCATCCGGAGCGATGAGCGAAGGGGGATCGATCGATCCCGCATTCACGATCGATCCGGATATCCACGTCGCGCGCACGTTGCCTGCTCGCGTGTATTCCGATCCGATACTTTTTCGCGCGCAGCAGGAGCGCGTTTTCGCGCGCACCTGGCAATACGTCGCGCACGACGATGTCGTGAAGGTCGCGGGACAGGTCTATCCGTTCACGCTGCTACCGGGGGCCCTCGACGAACCGCTCCTTCTCACGCGCGACGCTGAGGACCGCGTGCACGCGCTCTCGAACGTGTGCACGCATCGCGGCACGCTCGTCGTCGACGGACCCGGGCACGAGCAGCAGCTGCGCTGTCGCTATCACGGTCGCCGCTTCACGCTCGACGGCCGGTTCCACTCGATGCCGGAATTCGAGGCGACCGCCGACTTTCCATCGGCGGCGGACGACCTGCCGCGTGTCGCGCTCGGAACGTGGCAGCGCTTCCTCATGGTCGCGCTGGCGCCGGCGATGCCGTTCGACGACGTCGTCGCTCCGCTGCGCGCGCGTCTCGGCCACCTTCCGTTCGATCGGCTCGCCTTCGACGCGGCGGGCGTGCGCGACTACGTCGTGAACGCGAACTGGGCGCTGTACATCGACAACTACCTCGAGGGCTTCCATATCCCGTACGTGCACAGCAGCCTCGCCGCCGTGCTCGACTACGGCGCGTACGCGGTCGAGCTCGAGCGATACGCGGTCCTTCAGGTGGCGATCGCGAGATCTGGCGAGACGGCGTTCGACGCAACGCGTTCGCACCCCGACACCGGTAAGACCGTCGCCGCCTACTACTACTGGCTGTTCCCCACGAC
>Ga0209157_1003169_pt1 | contig 12783 bp, 12 predicted proteins | sample GraSoiAngelo_135_FD_185892 | JGI IMG/M metagenome (GOLD analysis project Ga0209157, IMG submission 185892) | Grasslands soil microbial communities from the Angelo Coastal Reserve, California, USA - 14_0929_05_40cm (SPAdes) (version 2) | ecosystem: Environmental > Terrestrial > Soil > Grasslands ... | reverse complement strand
TCGCCGGCCTTGAACGCTTCTTCCGCTCTGATCCGTTCCTCCTTCGGTAACGAGCCGTGATGTACCATTATTTTCCGATCGAGCATGTTGAACCTCGACCCGAGGATCTCAGCCGTCCCTCGACTATTCACAAACACTAAGGTTGAGTCGTGATCTTCGACGAGGTCCGCGACAAGTGAGAGTCTTGCAGCGGCCTCTGGTGCGGTGTAGAGTCGTCGGGCGAGTGCTTGATCGGCCTCAGTAGGGATCGGATATTCGACCCAGTACTTCGTATCCTTACTCAGTGGAATCTGGATTATCCGGACATTCTCACTTCCTCCTAGGAAAGAGGCGATTTCTTCAGGATTTCCGACAGTTGCTGATAGTCCGATACGTTGGAAAGGATGACCTGTAGCCTCTCTCAGCCTCTCCAGTCCGACAGTGAGTTGGACGCCTCGACGGTCGCCTGCTAGTTCATGGATCTCGTCGACTACTACTGCGCGGACGTGTTTGAGATGGTCCCGCATTCTACTGCCGGGAAGGATTGCCTGGAGGGTTTCAGGTGTGGTTATGAGAAGATCTGGGGGTCGGCTTACCATTCTCCTTCGATCAGCAGCAGGAGTGTCGCCGTGGCGTACTTCGACAGTGAAGCCGAGCTTTCCGGACCAGAATTGTAATCTTTTCAGCATGTCGCGGTTCAGAGCCCGCAACGGAGTGATGTAGACAAGACTGATACCTTGACGGTCCCTGTCCTGGATCATTCGGTCGATGAGTGGGAGGAGTGCTGCCTCCGTCTTCCCGGACCCTGTCGGAGCAATCACCAAAACGTTCTCGCCATGATAGATCGCTGGTATCGCTTCTGCTTGCGGAGGGGTTGGTGCTGTGATCCCAGATTCGGCTAGGAGTCCTTTGACGGGCGGGGTTAGGAGGGCGAATGCTTCGACCAAGAGCTACTTCTACCACAGACCTAGGAGAGAATAGAGATGTATTATCAAGTGGGAGATAAACCCCCTAGGTGACGAAAACTATTCTTCGCGTCGGAACTGGAAGAGGGGGGACTACTTCTGGGATATCTTCAGGAGCAATTCCTTGTACTGTGCCGGTTTCATCAGGATGGTCAGGTCTTTCTGGAGGTTGGCTGGTTGGATGATAGTTATCCAGCCTTCTCCATACGGGTTCTTGTTGACAAGCTCCGGTGCATCTGACAAGCCACTGTTGATCTCAAGGACTCGACCCGAGATGGGACTGTAAACGTCCGCCACAGCCTTGACCGATTCAACTGTGCCTAGGCTTTGCATGTTGGCCACGTCGGAGCCGACTTTGGGGAGTTCCACGTACACGACCTCGTGCAACGATTTCTGAGCATAGTCAGTAACCCCTACGCGGCATTTCCCAGCCTCAATTCTGACCCATTCGTGCTCTTTCGTGTAATAGAGGTCTTCAGGAACCGCATAGTCCGCTTTCAATCCTAAATTCTTGCTCCAGTCCCGGTTGTCGTCTGAGACTCCTTTTCCGGTATAAAGGCTGTAGTTGTCATTGGAGGGCGGTTTTATGCCGCGATCTCCTTCTTGGTATGGGTTATCTCTTTGAGAACGGAGGGGATCTGCGACCAAGTCCGCACTTTGAAAACGCGGGGCATGTCAATCACGTGAATGTTCCAAGGTCTTCGGTAGAGAATGCCAAAGGCGCCTGGAGTAGGCGGGATCATTGGCATCAGCTCTGGGGCATCGTCAATATACACATCATATCCGAGTGCTATCTTGTAGCGCCATCCGGGCACCCGTACGAAACGATTGTATTTGATCCCCTGATTCGTCAGCCATTGCTTCACTGCCGGCACGGTTCTCTGGGTCCGACCAGTCACGATGTCTAAGATTCCGTAGCGTTCTGCACGTTGGACCTTAACTGCAAGGTCCGGCTCGGTTGGAGGAATGTCAATCCAATTCTCCCATGTCCCTTCGAGTATCTGGTAGAACTCGTCCTTGCTGATTCCGAACTTGATCCAAGATGCCCAGCTATCGATATCTTTCAATTTGAAGCGTGTGCCGTGTAGTTTGTTGAATGTTTTGATCCATGCTTCCATCGTCTCTGCAAGAACGCCATCAACATCGACCGCCACTCTCAATTTTTCAGGTTTTGGCAAAAGAAGTCTTTGGCCTTCTTTCGCGGCGGATGACATGATTCTTTAAGCTTGGTAGTTTGCGGGGAGCGTTGAGGATCTTGTGATGAAGAATGAGGAAGCGGAGGTTGTTATGCGTTCCATTGAAACTCTGACATCTGTTAGGAGTTTCAAGCCAGATTCTATGCCCAAGGAGACACTCGATCGGATTCTTCGAGCGGCGAGTATGGCGGCTTCGGGTAGTAACGCTCAGCCATGGGAGTTTGTCGTTGTTCAGGACAGGCATGTGAAAGCTCGGTTGAAAGAGCCGATGTTGAAGAAATGGTTGGAACGTATTGGTGGAGGAACTGGGATGAGCCAGCGGATGAAAGAAACGTATGATGAGGCAACAGAGATGTTGAGGAACAGTGAGAAAGTTCCGGCCTTAGTCTATTGTTGTCTTGATCTAAACCGCATTGGCCGGGGGGAAGAAGTCCGTTATGCGAGCATCTATCCGGCTGTCCAGAATCTGATGCTGGCTGCTCACGCCTTCGGTCTGGGTACCTGTCTTACGATTCACGGGTCGACACCGACGCGAGGAGAGCCTGAAGTCAAGAAGATTCTCGGAATCCCAGAAAACATCAAGATCGCTTGCCTCGTGTACATGGGCTATCCATCGCACAGGTATGGTCGTCCGAGAAGGAGACCGATTGAGGACCATGTTCGCTATGAGAAATGGGATTGAGTTGCCTGATTATACTTAATTGCCGGAAAAAGGTAGCTATTTACTATCGAAAGGCGGCGTGCGATGAGGTCGGACTATGAACTAGTGTTGCAAGGCGCGTGCCTAAACCGTTAGAATTATCAGTACGGGAGCTTGCCAAAGCCAGTCTAAGCACGTTTCAGCATTTGGAGGAAATTGCTCCGTTTTGCAATATTATTGCGGCACGAACAGCTTTAGTGCGAAGCATAACCCGTTCATCCTTCCCGGATCGACAACCCATTATGCGAGAGACCGGGACTACGACATCCAGCACGTCCGCCTAGATCTGGTAGTTGACCCTGAGAAGAAGCGGCTGGATGGAACCGCTCACCTTACTCTGAAGCCTATAACGGAAAACGTCACTCGCTTGGAGTTTGACGCTGTCGAGCTCGAAGTCAAGGAGGTAAAACTCTCCGACAACAAGAATGGTTCGGGCAGTCGCAAGGTGAATTATGAGAATACTGGACGGAAGATCATAGTCTACCTAGATAGAGCGCTGAAGACGGCTGACAATGTAACTGTCAGTATTCGGTACTCGGGTCAGCCGAGGAGAGGATTGTACTTTGTCGGACCCGACAAGGCCTTCCCGAAGAAGCCTTACCAGGTTTGGACACAGGGAGAGGACGAAGACAATCGATACTGGTTTCCGAGCTACGACTATCCCAACGACCGAACAACGAGTGAAGTAATCGTGACGGTTCCGGATAAGTACATGGCCGTCTCCAATGGCGCGCTTGTTGAGACGAAGGACGATAGGGCCAGGGGATTGAAGGTGTTCCATTGGAAGCAGGACATACCGCACGTCAACTATCTAGTCAGTCTTGTGGTAGGAGAATATTCTGTCACAAAGGAGAATGTTGACGGGGTCGAACTTCAGTACTACTTGCCCAAGGGCAGGGAGGAAGAGGGTAAGCGAAGTTTCGAAAAGACTGGACAAATGATCCGGTTCTTCAGCGAATACTTCGGCGTCAAATACCCATATCCAAAATATGCACAGGTCGTTGTTTCAGATTTCATCTTTGGCGGCATGGAGAACATCACTGCCACAACTTTGACTGATACTACGCTTCACGACAAGCGAGCACATCTAGACTTCACCAGTGACGATCTAGTAGCCCATGAGCTGGCGCATCAATGGTGGGGCGATCTGATCACGTGCCGTGATTGGTCGCATGCATGGCTCAATGAGGGGTTTGCAACTTACTCGGAAATACTGTTCAAGGAACATGATCTCGGACGAGACGAGGCCGCCTATTATCAGATGCACGATCTCGAATTGTACTTGGAAGAGGATAAGGAAAGGTATCGACGTCCTATCGTTAGCAAGACGTACATGAATCCGGGAGAACTGTTCGACCGTCACTTGTACGAAAAGGGAGGACTGGTCCTGCATGCTCTCCGGAACTATCTTGGAGATGAGAACTTTCAGAAGGGATTGAAGCATTACGCGGAGAAGTATCGGGAGAAGATTGTTGAAACAAACGATTTCCGCCGGACACTAGAGGATGTGACGGGCCGTGATCTGGAAGGATTCTTCGATCAATGGGTCTATCACAGTGGCCTGCCAGAGTTCAAGGTCACCTATGATTGGGACGACAATGCAATGATAGCGAAGCTGACCGTGTCACAGACCCAATCAGCAGAGCTAGAGACACCTTCAGTCTTTCAGACACCTGTTGACATTTCCTTCACGATGGCGAAGGGAGTAGTAACGAAAAGAGTCACGATCACTCAACGAGACCAAGTCTTCTTCTTCTCACTTCCTGAAAAGCCACGTGACGCAGAGTTCGACCCTGGGAATTGGATTCCAAAGGATCTGGATTTTGACAAGCCGAAGACTATGCTATTGTTCCAGTTGCAGGGGGACAAGAACATGGTTGGCCGGGCCCGGGCAGCTCAGAGATTGTCAAAATATCCTACCGAGGACGTTGTCAGTTCTCTGAAAGATGCGATCCTCAAGGATCCATTCTGGGGGGTACAAGCAGAAGCAGCCAAGTCACTAGGAACTATCAGAACGAATGCGGCTCTGCGTGCTTTGATTGCTGGTCTAAAGACAAAGCATCCCAAGGCGAGAAGAGCTGTTGTCAAGGCATTGGGCGAGTTCAGGGATGAAGAAGCGGCCAAGGAATTGATCGAAATAGTCCAAGACACTGATCCGAGCTATTACGTTGAAGCAGAAGCTTCCCGAAGTCTTGGGAAGACTCGGTCTGCCAAGGCCTTCGAAGTCTTGAAGGCTGCCTTGAGAAAAGACTCGTTCAATGAAGTCATCAGATCTGGAGTATTCGATGGATACGCCGAATTGAAGAATCCAAACGCGATACCAATCGTCACAGAATGGACACGATATGGAAAGCCCAATCTCGCGCGAGAGGCGGCGGTAAGAGCCCTTGCGAAACTCGGGGATGGCAGGCCAGAGGTGAGTGACATCCTTACTAGCTTGTTGGATGATCAATGGTTCAAGGTCCGACTGGAGGCAGCGGTGGGACTTGGGAATCTGCTGGACTCGAAGGCTCTTCCTGCTCTTGAACAGCTTGTCTCGAAAGAATTGGATGGCCGTGTGAAACGTAGAGCCCGCGAGTCGATTAGGAAGATTCAGATGGGAAGAGAGGCCACGGATGAATTCAGACAGATGCGCGAAGACATTGACAAATTGCGAGACGAGAATAGGCTATTGAAGGAACGTTTAGATCGGCTAGAGTCCGTCCCGGTAAAGAAATAGACAGAGTTCATCTCTGACATATCCCCAGTCCGTCCAAGGAATCTGAACAGGAGACCGGTGTTTGCAATCACTAGGTAGACTGAACATCCTCTCCTCCGTCACCCGGCTCCAACGAGACCTAAGATTTCTCTTCCTTGCACTCTTTCTCTGGACGTTTGGTATTGGGCTCTACAACTATGTTTGGCCCGTTTACCTAAGACAACTCGGCGCTAGCCCCGACAATATTGGTCTGGCCTATTCCGTGGGCTACGTGGCCTTTGCTGCTTCAATGATACCTGGCGCGATACTTTCGAACAGATACGACCTGCGGAGGGTCTTGATCGCAAGCTGGGCTTTCTCTATCCCAACTCCAATCATCTATCTCATCGCAACCTCGTGGCAGGAGGCCACGATCGGACTTGTTCTCCTCCAACTAACCTCGTTTGGCATCCCGGCCTACAGCGCGTTCATCGTGGCCAACTCTGAACCCGAGAGAGTGTCCTCAGCCTTCGGGGCCACCTCGTCCGCCGCACCTCTTGGAATGGTCCTATCACCCCTTCTAGGAAGTCTAATGCTCCAATGGACCGGTCTGAACGGAACCTTTCTCGTCTCTTTCGACCTCTTCTCCGTCTCTACTTTCGTATTGCTTCCTATCAGAAAGCACCCAGGGAAGAAAGAGGATTTCAGGATCCGACTGGAAATACCGAGATCAAGAGGAGAAGTATTCTTACTCGGATTCATCACCATTTCTGCCCTAGCGTTCAGCCTCGTCTCTTCATTCCTTCCACTCTATTATCAGGATAGATTCCTGCTCAAACCGAATATCATCCAATTGATGGGTGCGGTACAATCCGCTGGAGCAGCAATCTTCGCCATTGTAATTGGCAAGAGAGCGGAAGCTCAAGGTCAACGAAATGCGATTGCCGCCGGAGCATTATTAGCAGCTGTCGGACTCTTCGGAGTTGTAATGGGTGGTTCGGTTCTGTTCGCCGTCCCAATGATCTTCCTTTTCGGTGCTGCCCGTGCCCCAACCTACGTTGCATACTCTTTGCTCTCAAAGAGGCGACCGGGTGCTTCTCGAGCCGGCACATTCGGCTTCTACCTTACGATCGAAAGCGTTGGACTGATCGTGGGCTCCTATCTTGGAGGATTGATCTATGGAGTATCGCCTGCGAACTTGATCACGTCTGGAGCAACCATATTCATTCTTCTCGCGATATTCTCTTGGCTCAAACTGGGAACACTGGACCAATCATCTGGCGAAACCTCAAAACCACTTGACCCAATCCAACGGGACACGGTATACTAGACTTGCAGAAGGATCTGGCGGGAGACTATGTTCGCCTCATGCATTTTCCGCTTCCATTGTGCATGATATCATTCTCCAGCCTCGGGGCATTGCTAGCACCTATCGTTCGCGTGGACCGACTCTTGTGGACGTATCTGATCGTTTTCAGTAGTCTTTGCCTCGCCTCGTACTGTTTCGACGAGCTCAAGGGACATCCGTTGCACACGCGGATTCCTGACAGGCAGTTGAAAATTCTTGGCTGGGCCGGTCTGGTCTTCAGCCTCGCTGGTGGAGTCTATCTCGCTCTAGAGATCAATCTTGCATTATTGCTTTGGATCCCGCCATCAGTATTTGTCATATTGGCGTACAACAAGGAACTCTTCAGGGGCCGACTCCATAACGGTCCAGTATTCTCGATCGGTTGGGGCGGCATCCCGACACTGGGTAGCTACTATTTACAAACGATCAATCTCTCCTTGACTGTCTTGTTGGCGGCTGCTGGAACGATCGTATTCAGCCTAGCAATCTGGACACTCAATCATGAATTTCGATCTGATCTGGAGACCGTCAAGAGTATCGCTATTCGTCAAGGGGATGCAGAGGCATTGGCGTCCAGAAGATCAGCAGGTCGAGGAATATGGAAGATAACGCGAATATTATGCTACAGCATTACCATGTTCACGATCGCTTTCTATGCCTACCGCTTTCTTCCATAGACCAAGCAAACTATGCCTCCAGTCAATGGTACTGACCGGGCGTCAAGGACCCCTTCCTGCTTCATTATGTTGACCACCTGGCGGCCGGTTCTTGCTCGGAGAATTGACGGTCCAAGGTATCGGAATGTGTCGTACCAAGCTTTGGAGACTAGCCTGCCTATCAATGGAAAGAAGGCGAGGATGTACGGATAATAGAGGAACCTCTGAATGTTGTGGAGCGGTCTAGCAAAGTCAAGTGAGGCCACAAGACCCTTCGATACAGTGACCCGTGACATTTCTGAAATTGTCTTTTGAGCGTCCGAGACGTTGCGTAGGGCGAGGCTTATGGTTGATGCCTCGAAAACCTCATCTTTGAAGGGAAGGTTTTCAGCTCGAGCCAAGACCCAATCGGTGCTTCTCCCCTGACCCTTGGTCGATAGTGTTGCCTTTGCAGTCTGAAGCATCGGCAAAGTGAGATCGACTCCGACGACGAGACCATTGGTGCCAATTTTCTTTGCCAGCCGAGACGCGACGAGACCGGTCCCAGTTGCAACATCCAATACTAGGTTGCCATTTGACGAATCTGCTGCTTGAACTAGCCTGTCCCGCCAGTGACGGTCCTGGCGAAGACTGAGGATGTCGAGTAACCAGTCGTATTCAGCCGGTACCCTGGAGAAGAGTCTGCGGACAAAAAGTGCTTTCTTGTCCTCGGTCACAGATTGGAGGTCCCAGTCGATGGCGGCTTCGGTCTCCGATCATTCTCGCCAGCCCGAATCAGACTGTAACCTAGAGCACCAATGCCGGCGATGATGATCAGAATAGTGAAGACTATTGGTAAAGCGGGACCCTGAGTAACTCCGACGAACAGAAGCACGCCTAAGGCGGCCAGCATGGCTCCCCAGCCGAAGACCAGTGTTCTATGAGGCGCGTACTTGTCGGGCGGTGTTAGTATGAAGGCGGCGAGTGCGAGCCAGACACCGAATATCATAATGGTTAGCGTGAATGATTGTATCGGGTCGTAGTTCGAGATCCTGGCAAGAGAGGCGAACATTAACCCGCCAAAGACAACTAGGAAGACGCCAAGATTGAACGGTGTCCATGGAACTTTCATATCTGTGAGACCTTAGAGATTCTAATGACCTTTCTTTATAGTACTTCTTCCCTTTGTCTGCGACAATACTGTCGAACTAGACGTGACGATAGACTCCTTGTTGCTGATAGACACCTGAGCCCATCTCCTGCTCAATCTGTCGAAGCATCAGTATCCGCTTGTAGACAGGTGGATGAGTCATGAAAAGCTCTGTCGCCTTTCGCCAGTTGGAACTAGCCTCTGCTTCCATAGCCTTCTCAAGTTCCCGCTCGCTCAATACACCGTCGCGGTCCAAGTCGTACTGCGACTTGTTCTCTACTATGCTAGAGATCTCTTGCTTCGCCTGGGCAGGGTCTTCGATGAAGAAGGCACGGGCTCCATGCGGCTCTTCCGGAGATAGGGACAAGCCGTAGGCTATCTTTGTCAAGGCACTCTCCAACTCTCTGGGCTTACTGGTCAAATAGGCGGAGTAAGCGTCCGCATAACTCTCTCGCAGTCTAGTCAAGCGTAGGGACAACAGCGTTGTTACGATGTAGACAACATATGCCAGTATTGCAATTATGATGAGTGCGCCTGCGTCCTCCTTCTTGCCCCTGCCACCTCTAGGCGTGCTCCAGAACAAGCCACGCGCCAAGAAGTAAGCGACGAGTGGGATAGCCGAAACGAGGGTTACGACGATAAAGTCGCGGTGTTTGATGTGTCCTAGTTCGTGTCCGATTACTCCTTCGATCTCGTCCTCGTTCAAACGCTGCAATAATCCCTGATTCACAGCCAATGTGGCATCTTTCTGGGTGCGGCCAAAGACGAAGGCATTCGGTGTGTTGTCCGGGACGAGGGCTAGTCTTGGCATTGGGATGCCTGATTGCTGAGTCAGTTGTTGCACCTTGTTCTCTAGCCATGGATTGTCTCCAGGTCTGAGGTACTGAAGACCTGTTGAGAGCCGGACGATTACAGGACCGATCAAGTATTGGAAGAGCATTATGAGTAGCGCGCCGAAGACGCCTAGGAGGAAGGAGCTGACGGGGTTGAGGCTGAAGATGAAAGTGATGAAGGAGATCAAGGCGAGGAAGATCGCGAAGACTACGAGGATGGTTAGGCTCATTGTGCGCTTTAACGCGCCGAGACCCGATGCCATTTTGAAACCTCCTTGAATTGTAGGGCTTATCTTTCCCCTTTAATCCTTCCAGAATAATAGAACGGAGCAGGTCGTGAGAATAATGTCGCAGATAGTATCAGAGATACGGTGCGATAACTGCGGCGCACCACTGAGTATCCAGCCGGGAGAACTTCTCTCGACGTGTCGATACTGCGGCTACACAATGGTCGTCGGGGCAAACGCTGCCTTCCAATTGGAACATAGTCTCATCACAAACAACAATGACCAAACAAAGATCACCGATGTGCTTCAAGATTGGATGCGTACCGGATTCATGAAATCCGGAGATCTAGCTCGCAAAAGCAAGATCACCTTACTCGAGCTCCGGTATCTGCCATTCTGGATTATTCGATTGAAAGCCTCCAGCAATTATGAGGGCATCCTCGAGAGAATGGCCCCTGCGACTCCACGTAAGGGAACCATAGAAAACACGTACGACTGGCTTGTTCTCGGGAGACGCTGGACAGCATTTCCAACACGCGACTATCAGATCCCCGTTGCCGGGAAGATTCCGTTCGACTACGCAAAGATAGAGAGCACCGCAAAGTTTCTGAACAGTGAATTGTCCAGCGATGAGGCGGTCAAGCAGGCCAAGGATGAAGTGGACGACCACCAGCGATTCCTTGCGAGGCAGGATGCAGATAAGATTACGAGTCTTACAACTGATTTTGAGGTTGAGAAGCCCACCTATGTTCATGCTCCTTTATGGTTTGGTCAGTACGAGTACAAGGGACGATCTTACAACGCGATAATTGACGGGTCAACCGGTGAGGTCCTGAGGGCGGATATACCGCCAGCGGGATTCTAGATCGGTATGGAGTTACCGCATCCAGCTTTGAAATCAACAGAATTATTGCTAGTCTCTTTGGAAGCCTGCGCAGATCATTCCGAAGTAGGTCGGGACCTGATAGGAGTAGAGCCGTGGGGTCAATGGAATTCTTTCACTAACTCCCGCCAGTATCGCCATCTGCCATAGACTGTCCGGTTTAGCGGCTTCGACAAACTTGGAGCTGAGCCTCTTTATCGAGTCGATGTCGTCCCTTTCGATCGCGTTCACCATGAACTTGTCGTACGCGGCAGCGGCTTTGCTGAATCCGTATGGTCCGTTCTTCTTGTGAGCATGAGCCTGATCCGCACTAGCCACGAATACCACTCTCTCACGTTTCTTCTCAACTACATCGGCGATCGTGCGACCGAAGGCAATATTCTGATCCAGAGGAATCTCTCTTGAAGGTGTAACAATAACGACTTTGGGTCTGATCCTGTTCTCGTGCATGAAGAACCAGAGCGGGACAAATGTTCCCCAGTCCATGGCCATGTCGGAATTGGAGCCTTCGAACGTTCCATAATTGACGCCGACAACAGGGAGTCTTCTTCGAGTCCCCTCAGCAAGCAGTTCCTTCGCGAGGGCAGGGCTGCATTTGACCTTCAGGCTGGCCCGTTTTTCGGGAGCGTTCCAGCCTCGGAGTGTACCGGACGAGTTCTCAGCGGTGACGATCGCGATGTGTTGATGGACTCTGAGGTTGTGTGGTGACGCGATTATTATCGTGTCAGGTCTTGCACGCTTGACTTCTCTAGCGACCGCCAGTATGCCTTTTCTGGTTTCTTCGAAGCTTCGAAGCGTGCGCTTGTTAGCAAGCTCAGGAATTACGTCACTGCCGTGTGGTGCAATGCAGGCGTAGGTGAGAGTCATCTTGGGCTCGGTTGAATCGAGCCGTTAGTGTGGATCTTTTTAGAGTTGTTTCCTGAATATTGCGTGTCGTTCGAGTTGTTTGTGCATTACAAATCCTGCCTTCCTATACATTTCTAGGCTTCCCCGATAGTTCGCATGATTCCAAGGAGTATTGTACGGTCCCTCGGGCGGCTTGGTCCGCGGGTACGCCTCAGCAGTCTTGAGACCGTCTAGTTGGAATTTTGCGCAAGTCGCTGCAAGAAGGGCTGTGGCGATTCCCTTGCTACGATGAGGCTCGGAGATCACAAAGCATAGGATCGATCCTACAGAATCGTTCTCCACCGGATCGTCTACTAGTCCCCGGAGATTCAAGTAGTCTGCTCGTGGTCCTGCATTGACCCAGCCCACGACCCGACCATCCAAGTAGGCCAGGAGACCATGAGCCTTTCCAGACTGGATATACTCGCCTCGCTGCTTCCGATTTTCCACCTGAGCATTAGGTACCTTGTTCCGCTCTTGCTCGGTTCTGGGATCGTCATAGAATCCACAGTAGCAGATTCCCCACCAAGGATTATCCTTCGTGTTCAGCCACGGATCGTCATGGTACACGCCGTCAAAGAAAGAGATGTAATCATCAACTAGTGCAGGGACGAGTTCTCGCACTGTCACCTTGGCAGTAACCAACTTAGTGTCCGTCATTCGATCTCTTGGACCCGGTCCCTCGGTCTTAAGTGGGAGAGTCGGGGAGAAAACAATGAATCTCCTCATCCGTAAAGTCAGAGAACATTAGCACATTACCCTCTCGATGAGAGGAATGCGGAGAACGACAGTAGTAAGTGTCACGATAATGCTCTGAAGGGGGAGGAGACGGCTTATTGACTCAAATCCGCGCAAGTAGAAGAGTGGTGGAGATGAAAATGAGCCGTTCATCCATTATTAATATTCAGCAAGAATAGAGGCGTGGTATCCTCTCGAGGAAGAGAATGCGGAGAACGACAATAGTAAGCGTCACGAAAATGCTCCAACAGCACTCCTTAGTAGCCTGAGGGACCGTCCTTTGGCCCCGGACTCGACCCTTCAAAACCCCAATCCCGGGATTACTTTCACCGCTGGGACACTTCGAAAACTAGTCGTTTTCCGCTAGAAAATTGTCACTTTTTGTTCAAAATCCGATCTTTCCCTCATGAAATCCGAGCGTGGCCCGGGGGGAGGGTACCAGCTAGAAAAAAAAATTCTAAGCGGGGGGAGAAGAAGCCTAGTGTATTAGTTTCGGAAAAAGAACCATTACTTTCACAGCGACAGATTCCCGTCATCCTATAACGTTCGATAGGACCGGTACAGCCC
>Ga0209157_1003167_pt1 | contig 12786 bp, 10 predicted proteins | sample GraSoiAngelo_135_FD_185892 | JGI IMG/M metagenome (GOLD analysis project Ga0209157, IMG submission 185892) | Grasslands soil microbial communities from the Angelo Coastal Reserve, California, USA - 14_0929_05_40cm (SPAdes) (version 2) | ecosystem: Environmental > Terrestrial > Soil > Grasslands ... | reverse complement strand
GCGAGTTCGGCGTCGACGCGGACTTCCACGTGGACTTCTTCGACGAGCCCGAGCACCTGCACGTGCGCGCGATCGTCCGTCAGACGGTCCGGGCCGGCTGGCAGGGACGCGTCGCGGTGGGACATCTGACCGAGCTCGCCGCCCTGCGCCCCGCCGAGCAAGCGGCGTTGATTACCGAGCTCGCGGCCGCCGGGATCGGCGTGATCAGCCTTCCCCTGACCGACCTCTACCTCATGGGGCGGCGGGACGAGTGGAACGTCCGCCGCGGCCTGACGCCGATTCGCCGGCTCCTGGAAGCCGGCATCCCGGTGGCGCTGGCGTCCAACAACATCCGCAACCCGTTCACGCCGGTCGGCACGGCCGACCCCGCCCACTTGACGTTCGTCGGCGCCGTCGCCGCTCATATGGGAACGCCCGAGCTCATGCGGGACCTCGTGGCCGCCGTCACCACGCACCCGGCGCGGATCCTCAATCTCCGCGACTACGGCTGCGCCACGGGCTGCCGCGCGGATCTCGTCGTGTGGGAGTGTGAGCGAGTGGAGGAGATCGTAATGGCCTTGCCTCCGCGACGCCTCGTGGTGAAGGCGGGACGTATCACGGTCGAGCACGAGCGACGGACGGTCGAGCGCTGGCGTCCCGGCGGCAGCACCAGACCCATCGTGGTTGACACGGATGGAGCGCGCCATGTAGAGTGACAGGAGTCAACGCACGAGCTTTCCTTTAAGCGAGCACGGCGAGGCTCGCAAGGAGAGAAGATGGCCAGCCCTGCACGAAACCCCCGGGAGAAGGCGCAGGTCCTCGACGAGAGCGCGCTCGACCGGGCCCTCACCCGCATCGCCCACGAGATCCTCGAGAAGAACGGCGGCGCCAAGGACCTGGCCTTCGTCGGGCTGCGAACGCGCGGCGTGAGTCTCGCGCATCGCCTCGCCGCCAAGATCGCCCAGATCGACGGCACGACCCTCCCGGTCGGGACGCTCGACATCACGCTCTACCGCGACGACCTGGGCATGCGCGGCACGCCGGTGATCCGCGGAACCGACATCCCGTTCTCGATCAAGGACAAGACGGTGATCCTCGTGGACGACGTCCTCTTCACCGGTCGGACGATCCGCGCTGCGCTCGACGCCATCATCGACCTCGGCCGGCCGACCGCCATCCAGCTCGCGTGCCTGATCGACCGCGGACACCGCGAGTTGCCGATCCGGCCGGACTACGTCGGCAAGAACCTGCCGACCTCGCACCGCGAGACCGTCGCCGTGCGGCTCCGGGAGCACGACGGCGAGGACCGCGTCGTCATCGAAGAACCCGAGGAGGCCTAGCATGGGCTGGATGCGGAAAGATCTGCTCACGATGCGTGAGCTCGAAGCGGGCGAGATCGTGTTGCTGGTGGACACCGCCGCGTCGCTCCAGGAGATCGCAACGCGCGAGATCAAGAAGGTCCCGGCGCTCCGCGGCAAGACAGTGGTGAACCTCTTCTATGAAGCCTCAACGCGGACGCGCACATCGTTCGAGATCGCCGGGAAATGGCTCTCGGCGGACGTGGTCAATTTCTCGGCCAGCGGCTCGAGCACGAGCAAGGGCGAGAGCTTCATCGACACCGCCAAAAACATCGGCGCGATGAGCCCTGATGTGGTCGTCGTCCGCCACTCCTCGGCTGGCGCGGCCGAGCTTCTGGCCCGCGCGCTGCCCTGCTCGATCGTGAACGCCGGCGACGGCGCCCACGAGCATCCCACACAGGCGCTGCTGGACCTGTTGACGATCCGCGAGAAGAAAGGCCACTTCGAGGGCCTCCACGTGGCGATCGTCGGCGACATCGCTCACAGCCGGGTCGCGCGGTCGAACATCCACGGGATGCGCAAGCTCGGCATGACCGTCACCGTGGCCGGACCGCCGACGCTGATTCCGCCATTCGTCCAGGAGCTGGGCGCGAAGGTGAGCTACCGCCTGGAGGACGCGATCGGCGACGTGGACGTGATCATGATGCTCCGCCTGCAACAGGAACGGATGACCGCGGGCCTGATCCCGTCGCTCCGCGAGTACGCGCACTACTGGGGGCTCACGCTCGACAAGCTCGCGCGGCACGCGCGGCCCGACGTGCTGATCATGCACCCTGGGCCGGTGAACCGCGGCATTGAGCTGGCGCCCGAAGTCGCCGACGGTCCGTACTCCGTCATCCTCGACCAGGTCTCCCGGGGCGTGGCCGTACGCATGGGGGTGCTGCTGCTCCTCGCCGGGCGCAAGGGCGGAGACGGCGGATGAGCCTCCTGCTCCGGGGCGGCCGCGTCATCGATCCGGCGAACAATCTCGACACCGTCCAGGACGTCCTGCTCGCGGACGGCAAGATCGAGCGTCTCGGCCGGAACCTCGCGGCGCCTGCCGACGCCGAGGTCGTGGACGCAAAGGGCAAGATCGTCTGCCCGGGCTTCATCGACATGCACGTCCACCTGCGCGAGCCGGGCGACGAGTACAAGGAGACGGTCGCGACGGGCACACGGGCGGCCGCCGCGGGCGGGTTCACCGCCGTGTGCTGCATGGCGAACACGAACCCCGTCAACGACAACGGCGCGGTCACCGACTACATCCTCGCCAAGGCGAGGGTCGAAGGCGTGGTGCGCGTCTATCCGATCGGCGCCGTCACGCGGGGTCTGCGCGGCGAGGAACTGGCCGAGCTCGCCGAGCTCGCCGAGTCAGGCTGCGTCGCCTTCTCCGACGACGGCCGGTGCGTGATGAACGCCGGACTCTATCGGCGTGCGATGGAGTACACGCTGCCGTTCGGCGCACCGCTCATCAGCCACGCGGAGGACACGACCCTGAGCCGGGGCGCATCCATGAACGAAGGCGTCGTCTCCACGGAGACCGGCATCCCGGGCCAGCCAGCCGCCGCGGAGGACGTGATGGTGGCCCGCGACATCCTCCTCGCCGAGCTGACGGGCGCCCACGTTCACATCGCCCACGTCTCCACCGTGGGCGCGGTCCGTCTGGTCCGCGACGCGAAGGCCCGCGGCGTCCGTGTGACGGCCGAGGTGACGCCGCACCATCTGGTGCTGACCGAGGACGCCGTCAGAACCTGGGATTCGAACACGAAGATGGCGCCACCACTCCGGACCAAGCGCGATGTGGAGGCGCTGATCGAGGCACTCGCCGACGGTACCGTCGACTGCATCGCGACCGACCACGCCCCGCACGCGCTCTCCGAGAAGGAGGGCGAGTTCGATCGAGCGGCCTTCGGCGTCGTCGGGCTCGAGACGGCGGTGGCCGTGCTGCTCGATCGGCTGGTGCGGCCGGGGCTCCTGTCGCTCGCGACGCTGATCGCGCGGTGGAGCCGCGATCCCGCGCGGCTCCTCAACCTCCCCGCGGGCACCCTCGCCGCCGGCGCCCCGGCGGACGTGACGATCCTGGACCCCGACGCGGAAACGACCGTCGACCCCTCACGGTTTCATTCCCGAAGCCGGAACACACCGTTCGGCGGTTGGACCCTTCGGGGTGGGCCGTGGATGACGGTCGTCGGTGGGAAAGTCGTGCGGCCGCGAGCGAGCCGGTGAACAATTCCGCCTGGCTCGTGCTCCGCGATGGACGCACCTTCAGAGGCCGGTCGCTCGGCGCGGTCGGGGAAGCCTCGGGCGAGGTCATCTTCAATACCGCAATGCAGGGGTATCAGGAGATCTTGACCGATCCGTCCTACCGAGGGCAGATCGTCGCAATGACCTACCCGATGATCGGTAACTACGGCGTCAACGACGAGGACGTGGAGTCTCGGCGGCCCTGGGTCAACGGGTTCATCGTCAAGGAGGCCTCGGCCGTCGCGTCGAGCTTCCGAGCCGGCGCGAGCCTCGACGCGTACCTCGGGCGCCACGGGATCGTCGGGATCCAGGACATCGACACGCGGGCGTTGACACGCCATCTCCGTGACCACGGCGCCCAGGACGGCATCGTCTCCTCCGTGGAGACCGATCCGCGTCCCCTCCTCGAACGCGCCCGCGCCCTTCGTGGGCTCGTCGGCCGCGACCTGGTGGCCGAGGTGACGGCCGACGCGCCCTACACGTGGTCGGAGGGCGGCTGGAAGCTCGCACGCGGCTACCTGCCGCCACCGGCACCGCGTTTCAAGGTCGTCGCGTACGACTGCGGGATCAAGTTCAACATCCTGCGCCAGCTCCGCATGGTCGGGTGCGCTGTGACCGTCGTGCCGGCGGCGACGCCTGCGGCCGATGTTCTCGCGACGAAGCCCGACGGTGTGTTCCTCTCCAACGGGCCGGGCGATCCCGAGGGCGTGCCCTACCTGATCGAGTCGGTGCGTGGGCTCCTCGGACGGGTGCCGATCTTCGGCATCTGCCTCGGTCACCAGATCCTCGGCCTGGCGGCCGGCGGGCGCACCTTCAAGCTGCCGTTCGGCCACCACGGCGCCAACCACCCGGTCAAGGACCTCACGACCGGGAAGGTCGAGATCACGGCGCAGAACCACGGCTTCGCCGTCGGCCCGGAGTCGGTGACCGCGCTCGGGTGGGAGCCGACACACCTCAACCTCAACGACGGCACCTGCGAAGGCCTCCGGCACCGGGAGTGGCCGGCCTTCTCCGTGCAGTACCATCCCGAGGCCTCGCCCGGTCCGCACGACGCAAACTACCTCTTTCACCGCTTCATCGACCTCATGATCCAGAAGGGAGGCTGAGCGCGTCATGCCCAAATACCTGATCTCGTACCGGAAGACCGAAGGGGGCGGCCAGAAGCCCGAGTGGACCTCGTTCACCGTGCAGAACGAGAGCACGCTCGAAGCCCATGCGATCCGCGAGCGGGTCGACCGGCGCATGAGCGTCTTGGGCGAGCAGCTCTGGGGGAGCGGTGAGGTCGCGTGGATCGGCAGCGGCCGCCTCGACGACGTGCTCTACCGCCGTGAGGAGGCCGCGCCGGAGACATCGATCGTCTATGGCCTCGTGGAGGAATAGCCGGCGGGGCGCGCGCCACGCGGGAGCCCGATGCCCAAGCGTACCGATCTCAAGCGCATCTTGATCATCGGCTCCGGGCCGATCGTCATCGGCCAGGCCTGTGAGTTCGACTACTCCGGCACGCAGGGTTGCCGCGCGCTCCGCGAGGAGGGATTCGAGGTCGTCCTCGTGAACTCGAACCCCGCCACGATCATGACCGACCCGGAGCTGGCGGACCGGACCTACATCGAGCCGCTGACCGCGGAATTCGTCGCGAAGATCATCGAGCGCGAGCGGCCGCAGGCGCTGCTGCCGACCCTGGGTGGCCAGACGGGCTTGAACATCGCGGTCGCGCTGGCGGAAGACGGCACGCTCGATCGCCTCGGAGTCGAGTTGATCGGCGCCAAGCTCGACGCGATCCGCAAGGCCGAGGACCGGGCCCTCTTCAAGCAGGCCATGGAGCGCATCGGGCTGGCGCTTCCCCGCTCGGGCACTGCCCGGAACCTCGAGGAGGCGCGCGCCATCGTGGGCGGCGTGGGCTATCCCACGATCATCCGCCCCTCATTCACGCTCGGCGGCACGGGCGGCTCGATCGCCTACAACCCCGAGGAGCTCGAGGACGCCGTGCGGTGGGGCTTGCAGGTGTCGCCGGTCGGCACGATTCTCGTAGAAGAGTCGGTGATCGGCTGGAAGGAGTTCGAGCTCGAGGTGATGCGCGACCTCGCCGACAACGTCGTCATCATCTGCTCGATCGAGAACGTTGATGCCATGGGCGTTCACACGGGGGACTCCGTCACCGTCGCGCCCGCGCAGACGCTGACCGACAAGGAGTACCAGCTCATGCGCGACGCCGCGATCGGGATCATCCGCGAGATCGGCGTCGAGACGGGCGGCTCCAATATCCAGTTCGCCGTGAACCCCGAGGACGGTCGTCTCGTCGTGATCGAGATGAACCCGCGCGTGTCCCGATCCTCGGCGCTCGCCTCCAAGGCCACCGGCTTCCCGATCGCGAAGATCGCCGCCAAGCTCGCGGTGGGCTACACGCTCGACGAGATCCGGAACGACATCACGCGCGAGACGCCTGCGTCGTTCGAGCCCGCCATCGACTACTGCGTGGTCAAGTTCCCGCGCTGGGCGTTCGAGAAATTCCCCGAGGCCGATCGCACGCTGACGACCCAGATGAAGTCCGTCGGCGAGGTCATGGCGATCGGCCGCACGTTCAAGGAAGCCCTCCAGAAGTCGATCCGCTCGCTCGAGCAGGACCGCTGGGCCCTGACGCTCGGCCGCGCGCTCGGTGACGCGGAGCTCCGCCAGCTGCTGAGCGTCCCGAACCCCGACCGGATCTTCGCCATCGGGGACGCCTACCGGGCCGGGTTCACGACCGAGGAGATCCGGTCGCTGACCCGCATCGACCCCTGGTTCCTCGAGAACATGCGGGAGATCGTCGCTTTCGAGCGGCGGATCATCGAGTCGGCGCTGACCGATCCGGAGGTGCTGCGGCGGGCCAAGCAGCTGGGGTTCGCCGATCGGCGCATTGCCGAGCTCACCGGCACCCCGGAGGCCGCGGTCCGGGCGCACCGGCTCGAGCACGAGATCCGCGCGACTTTCAAGACGGTGGACACGTGCGCCGCCGAGTTCGTCGCCCACACGCCGTATCTCTATTCCACGTACGAGGAAGAGGACGAGGCGCCGCCGACGCCGCGACCCAAGGTCGTCATTCTGGGCTCGGGCCCCAACCGCATCGGCCAGGGCGTGGAGTTTGACTACTGCTGCGTCCACGCTGCGTTCGCGCTCCGCGACCTCGGCGTGGAGGCGATCATGGTCAATTGCAACCCCGAGACCGTCTCCACGGACTACGACACCTCCGACCGGCTCTACTTCGAGCCGCTGACGCTCGAGGACGTCCTCAACATCGTCGAACGCGAGCGGCCGCTGGGCGTCGTCGTGCAGTTCGGTGGACAGACCCCGCTGAAGCTCGCCGTGCCGCTGCGCGACGCGGGGGTGCCGATCCTCGGCACCTCGCCCGACGCCATCGACCGCGCCGAGGACCGGCAGCGGTTCAGCGCGCTGCTCGACGAGCTCGGGCTCCGCCAGGCGGCGGGGTCGACCGCGCGCTCCTTCGAGGACGCCCGGACGATCGCGATACAAATCGGCTATCCAGTCCTCGTGCGCCCCTCCTACGTGCTCGGTGGGCGCGCCATGCGGCTCGTCCACGACGAGCAGGACCTGGGCGAGTTCATGCACGAAGCCGTCCGCGTGTCGCCCGAGCATCCGGTCCTCATCGACAAGTTCCTGGATGACGCGATCGAGATCGACGTGGACGCGGTGGCGGACGGAACGCGGGTGCTCGTGGGCGGGGTCATGGAGCACATCGAGAAAGCGGGCATCCACTCCGGCGACGCCGCCTGCGCGCTCCCGCCGTACTCGCTCGGCGAGGACGAGACCCGGACCCTGCGCGCCCAGACGCGCGCGCTCGCCCTGGCCCTCGGCGTGGTCGGACTCATCAACGTGCAGTTCGCCATTCAGAACGGCACCATCTACGTGCTGGAAGTGAACCCGCGCGCTTCCCGGACGGTCCCCTTCGTCTCCAAGGCGATCGGGCTGCCGCTCGCCAAGATCGCGACGCGGGTGGCGCTCGGCGAGACGCTCGAGCCCTGGCTCAAATGGGACGGGCGCGACCTGCCCCACATCGCCGTCAAGGAGTCGGTCTTCCCCTTCGTCAAGTTCCCGGGCGTGGACACCGTCCTCGGCCCTGAGATGAAGTCCACCGGCGAGGTCATGGGCATCGACTACGACTTCCGCAAGGCATATCTCAAATCGCAGGTCGCGGCCGGCTTGCTGATGCCCACCTCAGGCAAGATCTTCGTCACGGTGCGCAGCGGCGACAAGCGGACGGTAGCTCCGCTCGCCCGGCGGCTCACCGATCTCGGCTTCGCGTTGGTGGCCACGCCAGGCACCGCACGCGTGCTGGGACGCTACGGCGTGACGGTGGAGACGATCCACAAGGTCGGCGCGGGCTACCGTCCGAACGTGATCGACCTCATGAAGCGGCGTGAGATCGCGCTCGTCATCAACACGCCGGACGACGGCCGCGCTCGGAAGGACTCGGCCATCATCCGGCGGACGGCGGTTGCCCAGGACATTCCCCACTACACCACGCTCGACGGCGCGCAGGCCGCCATCGGCGCGATCGAGGCGCTGCTCAAGGGCGAGCACCGCGTGCAGAGCCTGCAGGAATACCACGCTGGCCTCGCCTAGCGCCGCCGACCGGGTGCTGGTAGCGCTCGACGTGCCGAGCCTGGACGAGGCGGAGGCGCTGCTCGGCCGCCTCGAGGGCATCCTCACCGGGTGCAAGATCGGCTCGCAGCTCTTCACGGCCGCGGGCCCGGCGGCGATCGAGGCCGCCCGCAAGGTCGGCTTTCGCGTCTTCCTCGATCTCAAGTTCCATGACATCCCGAACACCGTCGCCGCCGCGGTGCGTGAGGCGACGCGTCTCGGTGTCTTCATGCTCAACATCCACGCGAGCGGCGGCCTGGCGATGGCGTGCGCAGCCGCCGAAGCGGCGATGAAAGCTGCCGGCGACTTCGGGATTCCCCGACCCCTCTGCCTGGGGGTGACCGTGCTGACAAGCCTCGACCGCAAGGCGCTCCAGCGCGAGGTCGGCGTACCGACAAGCGTCGCGGCCCACGTTCTTCACCTGGCGGGCCTCGCGCAGGCGGCCGGCCTCGACGGTTGCGTCGCGTCGCCCCAGGAGATCAGCCTCCTGCGCTTGGCGATGGGCCAGGAATGGGTCATCGTCACGCCGGGAATCCGTCCAGCCGTTTCGGACAGGCGGAGTTCCCCTCTCCCACCAGACGATCAGGTCCGGATCGCGACCCCACGGCGGGCGCTTGCCGCCGGCGCCGATTACCTGGTCGTGGGGCGACCGATCAGCGGGGCCGCGGACCCGGCCGCCGCCGCGACCGCCATCGTCGACGAGCTCCGCTGGCCATGACGGACCGCGAGGCGCTCGACCTCTACGGGAGCACCGGCGCTCTGTTGCGCGGCCACTTCCGGCTCACCTCGGGCCTCCACTCCGACGTCTACCTCCAGTCAGCGCTGGTCCTGCAGCACCCGGTCCACGCCGCGTCCCTCGGCGAAGCGCTGGCGGCGCGGTTCCGGGACGACAGTGTCCAGACGGTGCTGGCGCCCGCGATCGGTGGCATCCTGGTCGCCCACGAGGTCGCGCGCGCACTCGGCGCGCGCGCGCTCTTCACCGAGCGCGAGGACGGAATCATGTGTCTCAGGCGAGGGTTCGCGCTGGCACCCGGCGAGCGGTGCCTGGTCGTCGAGGACGTGATGACCACGGGCGGCTCGATCCGCGAGGTCGTCGCGTGCGTCGAAGCTCTCGGTGGTGTGGTCGTGGGAGTCGGCTCGCTGATCGACCGGAGCGGCGGAGCCGCACACTTTCCCCTGAAGCGCGCGGTTCTCGCGACGGTGAAGGCCACGACCTGGAAGCCGGAGGAATGCCCGCTCTGCCGGGCCGGCAGCCAGGCAGTCAAGCCCGGCAGCCGCGTTTAGTGACAAGATCCTGAGCGGACTCGCCCCGGTTACGGGGACCCGCTCGCCAGCGTCGCGTCCACTTTCTCCACGAGGTCCTGCAGCGAGAGGTGCGCCTTGACGAGGTACGCCGCCGCGCCCAGTGCCGTCGCCTGCTCGACGTCCCGATCCTGGCCGAGGTTCGACAGCACGATGATCGGGATACCCGCCGTGGCGGCGTCCTGCTTGAGCGCCTTCAGGACGTCGAACCCCTGGAGCTTGGGCATGACGACGTCGAGAAGAACGAGATCCGGACGCTGCGCGCGCGCGACCCGCAACGCCTCCTCGCCGTCGATCGCCGTGAGCACCTCGAACCCGTGCTGGCGCAACCGCGCCTCGGCCGCCCGGCGCAGGAAGCGGTCGTCCTCCGCGAGGAGGATCCGTCGAGCTCCCTCAGCCATGCTGGCCGTCCAGCACACGCCCGACCAGCTCGCCCAGCTCCTGAAGCGACAGATTGGACTTCACGAAGTACCCGGAAATCCCCAGACTGGTGACCTCGGCGATGTCCTGCTCGCGGGAGGAGTTCGAGAGAATGAGCACGGGCACGCTGCGCGTCGCCTCGTCGCTTCTGAGCGCCCGTAGCACCTCCAGGCCCGACAGCTTCGGCATCAGCATGTCGAGCAGAATGATGTCCGGCCGCTCGCTCCGGGCGAGGCGGAGCCCCTCCTCGCCGTCCGCAGCGGTCGTCACTGTCAGCCCGCGCTGCCGGAGGCTCGCCTCGCACGCCCGCCGAAGGAACCGATCATCCTCGACCAGCAGGACCCGCTTTCCCGTCGTCTCCATGGGCGTCACCCGCTCGTTGGGAGCGCGAGGATGAACGTCGATCCCCGGCCTTCCTCGGATTCGCACCAGACCTGGCCGGCGAGCTTCTCGATGATGAGGCGAACCAGGTAGAGACCCAGTCCCGTTCCCTCGGTTTCTACGGTGTGGGCGTTGTCGGCTCGATAGAACTTCTCGAAGAGCCTTGCCAGGGAGGCTTTGGGAATCCCGATGCCGCTATCCGTGATCGCCCAGCGGGCCGTCCGGCCGTCTTCGACGCCGAGGGAAATCGAGATCGAGCCGCCGGCGGGCGTGTACTTGATCGCGTTGGACGTGAGATTCACGATCACTTGCTGGAGGAGCTGCCGATCGGCCATGACCGCCGGCACGCCACCCGCGCCCGTCACCGACAGCCGGTGTCCCTTCTCGCGGATCAGGGCCCCGAGATCGTCCAACACGCTCTGCGTGAGCTGTCCGAGGTTCGTCGGCTGGAGCGTGACGGTCAGCTTGCCGCTTTCGAGGCGGGAGATGTCGAGCAGGTCGTTCACGAGGCCGATCAGGCGCTCGGCGGCGGCACGGGCGTCCTCGACGTAGCTCCCGGCTTCCTCGGGGACTTGCGGCGTCTGGGCCGCGAGCTCCAGCATCCACTTGATGCCGGCCAGGGGCGTGCGGAGCTGGTGGGTGACGAAGGAAACGAAGTCGGTCTTCATCTGGCTCACCTGGCGCTCGTGCGTCACGTCGCTGAGCGTCAGCGTGAAGCCGATGGTCTCGCCCGAGGCGTCCTGGGTCGGCTGGGCGGTCCAGTGGACGGTGCGCCCGCTGCGCCGGAGCTCGAGATCTCCCACGCCGCCCCGGTCCGGATCTTCGAGGAGCGCCGCGAGGTCCCCGAACACCCGATCGTAGTCGGGCACCACGCTCCGGGCGCCGGTCCGGAGCTCGGCCAGGCGGGTCCCGATGACGGCGCTGGCATCGAACCCGAGCAGCTCGCCGGCCTGCCGGTTTGCCGCCTGGATCTCTCCCGCGCGGCTGACGAGCACGATGCCGTCGGAGGTCGAGTCGAAGATCTGCGCGAGACGTAGCCGCTGTGTCTGCGTCTCCTCGTAGAGCCCCGCGTTCTCGAGCGCCGTCGCGAGCTGGTCGGCATAGGACGTGAGGAGGCGTGTCTCGGCGTCGGGGAACGCCTGCGCCGACGTGTAGTAGAGGAGCAGGACCCCGAGCACGCGCTCGCTCTGGCCGACGATCGGGAACGCCGCGATGGACCGTACGCCGTGGGCGATGTTCGCCGGATGGACGAAGTCGTGGTGCTTCGTGACATCGCGCAGGAGCAGCGGCGACCGCGTCCGGCGCACGTAGTCGCTCATCGCGCCCAGCCGTCCCGGATCGCCGGGGCGCTGCCCGTCGGACACCCAGTGGCCGAGGCTCCGGCTGAGGCTCCCGTCTTCGGCGAGAAGGTGCATGAGCACGCCGCTGGCGCCGAAGGCCCGGGCCAGTTCCTTCAGCGCGCCGTCGAGCATCGCGTCCACCTCGAGGGTGCGGTGGAGCGCGCGGGCCGCCTGGTTCAGAAGGACGAGCCCGTCGGAGAGCGTCTGGGCCTCGCGCTCGCGACGTTGTGTCTCCTCGAAGAGGCGCGCGTTCTGAAGCGCGAGGGCGGCGTGGTCGGCGAGGGTCGAGACGAGCTGGACCTCCCGCGCGGTGAAGTCGTGCGGCACGAAGAAGTACACGACGAGGACGCCATAGGTCACTTCGCGACTGATGATGGGCACCGCCAGATAGGCGCGCGGCGCCGCCGCGTTGACCAGCCGCTGGGTCGCCGGCGAGTGTCGGAGCGTCGGGTCCGTCAGGCGGTCTCGCGTCCACACCGGCTGGCGTTCCTGGTAGGCACGGCCCGCGATCCCCTCGCCGGGACGGAGCGCGAGGTCGCGGGTCAGCTCCGCAGGCAGATGCAGCCCGCGATGGAAGACGAGGGCGCCACGCGTCACATCGTAGAAGAAGATCCCGACCGCGTCACACCCCGTCAGCTCTATCGCCTGTTCGGCGATGACATCGAGCAGGCGTTCGCGGTCGAGGCTGGTGGCCAGCTGCCGGGTCACGGCATAGAGTCGCGTCGCTTCCTGCTCGCGGGCGCGGGCTTCGGCGTAGAGCCGGCTCTCCTCGAGCGCAGTCGCGAGGTTCTGGCAGAGCGAGCTGAACGGCTCGACGCTCTGGAGGCTGATCGGCCGCCGACTCGGCTTGTTGTCGGCGCTCACGACGCCGATCACGCGCTCGCCGACGATGAGCGGCGCGACGACGAATCGGCGCGAGCGCAAATACGCGTGGTCGAGGCGCGCCCGATCGAGCGGCAGCACCCGCGCGAGGTCCGCGTCGGACAGTACCGCGACTGGACGTCGGCTCTTCAAGGCCTCATGGTACGGACCGGCTTCGGATGTCAGTGGCAGCCGGAGCCCCGGGGCGACCTCGTCGCCACCGGTCGTCACCAGCTCGAGCTCCGCGCCGTCGGCGGTGAGGAGGAACACGTTCACGCGGTCGAAGC
>Ga0209157_1003165_pt1 | contig 12794 bp, 10 predicted proteins | sample GraSoiAngelo_135_FD_185892 | JGI IMG/M metagenome (GOLD analysis project Ga0209157, IMG submission 185892) | Grasslands soil microbial communities from the Angelo Coastal Reserve, California, USA - 14_0929_05_40cm (SPAdes) (version 2) | ecosystem: Environmental > Terrestrial > Soil > Grasslands ... | reverse complement strand
CCTGATGGCTGAGTCGTCCTCTCTCCCTTAGGCTTGGAGTTGCTTGACCGATCAAGCTGGTTTTAGCCCTGCTGGTTTTCACGATCCATGATTCAGGTATTCACCGCATTGCGAAGCCGTCCTCTTTCCCTTAACGTGCCCGTAGCCTGTGGTTGATGTGGCGGTAACGTGGCGTGGCAGAGCAGCGGAGATCTGACGGTGGTCGACGAGGCGGCAGATGTCGAAGAGGTCGTCCTGCTGGCTCAGCGACTCAAGCCCGATGTCCTGCTGATGGACATCAGGCGGCACGGCACCGACACCTTCGACGCGACCGCATCATGGCCCACCTACCTGGATAAGGAAAGCCATCAGAGGGTGGGTCATCAACGGAATACCTACCCCAACGCTGCAGCGAAGTGCGGGGTTGACACCCTCCTGCCCCAAGTCGCTGAGGCCTCGGAACCCCTCTCGGCGATCGGGTGCGTGAGAGTGGCCCTGCGTCATTGCTTCTAACGTCCAACGTGCGTGGTGCCATATGCGTCGCCCTCTCAGCATTCAACCGCCAAAGGGAACGTTGGGTGTGCTCACGCCCGGCATGGGAGCGGTGAGCACAACGTTCATGGCCGGGGTGGAACTCGTTCGCAAGGGCTGTGCGCTGCCAATCGGCTCGGTGACCCAGCTCGCCACGATTCGCCTGGGCAAGCGCACCGAGCGCCGCACGCCGCTGATCCGGGAGTTCGTCCCGCTCGCACCACTTGACAGCTTAGTCTTCGGCGGTTGGGACATTTTCCCCGACACGGCATACGAAGCCGCGGGCAAGGCTGACGTGCTCAAGCCCCATCACCTCGAGGAGGTGAAGGGCTTGCTCAGCAGCATCCGGCCGATGAAGGCGGCGTTTGACCGGGCGTACGTAAAAAAGCTCGACGGAACCCACGTGAAGAAAGCCAAGACGAAGTTCGACCTGGCGGAGGAGATCAAGGACGACATTCAACAGTTCAAGAAGGGGACCGGGGCGGAGCGGCTGGTGATGGTCTGGTGCGGATCGACCGAAGTGTTTCTAGACTCGCACTTGGTGCACGCCGACCCTGCGAAGTTTGAGCACGCGATGAAGACGAACCATCCCGCGATCTCGCCTTCGATGCTCTACGCCTGGGCCGCGATCACGAGCGGGGTGCCGTTCGCCAACGGCGCACCTAACCTCACTGTGGACATCCCTGCGCTGCAAGAACTCGCCCGCCAGCACAACGTGCCCATCTGCGGCAAGGACTTCAAGACCGGCCAGACGCTCCTGAAGACGGCCCTTGCCCCCTGCTTCAAAGCGCGAATGTTGGGGCTGAAGGGGTGGTTTTCGACCAACATCCTCGGCAACCGCGACGGCGAAGTGCTCGACGATCCCGACTCGTTCAAAACCAAGGAGGAATCCAAGCTCGGCGTGCTGGAGCACATTCTCCAGCCCCAGCTCTACCCGGAGCTCTACGGCAAGATGTGCCACAAGGTGCGCATCAACTACTACCCGCCGCGCGGCGACAACAAAGAGGGCTGGGACAACATCGATATTTTCGGCTGGCTCGATTACCCGATGCAGATCAAGGTGGACTTCCTCTGCCGCGATTCGATCCTGGCGGCGCCGATCGTGCTCGACCTGGTGCTGTTCCTCGACCTGACACAGCGAGCTGGGCTGCGCGGCATCCAGGAGTGGCTGAGCTTCTATTTCAAGTCGCCCATGTGCGCGCCGCAGCTCTATCCCGAGCACGACCTGTTCATTCAGTCGATGAAACTGAAGAACACCTTACGCTGGATGATGGGTGAAGAGTTGATTACTCACCTGGGCGCGGAATACTACGACTGAGATGCGCAGAGGTTGATGGGAAAGCAAGGGGTTCCTAAGAACTAAATGAGCTGAAATGAAACTCCGCGTCGACTGATCGTCGGGTCATACGATTTCCTCTCGGCCATGGGGTCAGGAGCGGAAGGAAAGGAGGCCATGAGCGACGGCTACCGCATTGCAATCTACTCGCAAGACAGTTTGGGTCTGGGCCACTTGCGGAGGAACTTCCTCATCGCCGCGTCACTTCTGGAGGCGATGAAGGATAGCCAAGTTCTGATGTTCGCAGACTCCCCTGTCGCTCCTTTTTTTTCAGTTCCCGAACGCATGGATCATATCAAGCTTCCCTCCATCCGCAAGATCAGTGCGGGTTGTTGGGAAGCGACGCGTCTCCGGATTCATGAGAGAGAGCTCATTAGATTGCGCACAGACCTGTTACGCGATGCAGTCCTGGATTTCCGGCCCGACTTAGTTCTGGTTGATCACATGCCCGGGGGTGCCCAGGGTGAACTGGTACCAGCGCTCGAGTCTCTCAAGCGATCTCATGCTGCCTGCTCTGTGGCTCTCGGCCTCCGGGACATCCTGGATGCTCGAGACGTCATCAAGCGGGTTTGGGAGAGCGAGGGAACCTACGAGATACTAGACCGTTATTACGATCGCCTCCTGGTCTACGGCAGCCAAGAGATTTTCGATACCTGCAACACTTATGACCTCCCGGTGCCCCCGCATGGTGGTCACTACTGCGGTTACGTAGTCAACCGAGCCCCTGTCAAGGCGGCCGATGAGATCCGGAAGGCCCATCGGCTTCGGAAACCTCGCTTCGTGTTTGTTTCAGCGGGGGGAGGCCACGACGGGGAGCTGCTCATGCGGACCTACGTTCAAGCCGTCCGCATGCTCGGGGCCCGCGCCGATTTCACAACCCTGATGGCAGTGGGGGTGAATGCGCCGCCCGAGGTTCGTTCAGAGCTGGAGGCCGAGGCACGAGGTCTGCCGGTTCGAATCGTGCCCTATGTGGACGACTGTCTGAGCTGCATCGCTGCGGCCGATCTGGTTGTCTGCATGGCCGGTTACAACACTTTGTCTGAGGTGCTGCACCTGAAGAAGAAGGCCCTTGTCGTGCCTCGCAGCGGACCCAGTGCGGAGCAAAGGACGAGAGCTCGGCTACTCGCCCAGAGGCGCCTGATCGATGTGCTCGATCCAGCGGATCTTTCCCCAGAGAAGCTGGCGCAGCGGCTGGTGGAGGACCTGTCGCGGGACGACTACCCAGTTGAGAGCGAAGCTCCTCCGATGGATGGAGCACGACAGGCCGCTGACCGCCTTTCTGAGCTTCTGCGAGAAAGAGCTTATGCAGTATCAGCCTGAGCAGACGCCGACAATCGGGTACGTGGTCAGCACGTGGCCGCGGTTGTCGCAGACGTTCGTCTTGAACGAGATCCTCGCTCTGGAGCAACGAGGGCAGCCGGTGCGAATTTTCTCGATCAAGGATCCTGGCGGCGAACCGATCCATGCGAAGCTCGCGAAGGTGCGCGCACCCGTGGCGTATCTGTCATTCCGCCGCCGCCGCAGGGCCATCCTGGCTGCGAACTTGCGGATCGCTCGAGCCCTGCCCGGCCGCTACTTTCGAACACTCCTCCGGGCCCTGCGCTATGGCCGGCGAGACGTCCTGCGCTGTTTTTTCCAGGCCGGCTACCTGGCGGATCTCGTGCGTCGAGACCCGGTGACTCACCTGCATGCGCACTTCACGACGGCTCCGACGCTGGTCGCCATGTTCACACACGACCTGGTCCGCATACCCTACACGTTTACCGCACACGCAAGAGACATCTACGCTGACACACAGCCAGAGCTGCTTCGAGCGGAAATGCAGCGGGCTCAGGCCGTGATTACGTGCACCGAGTACAACCGGGAGTATCTGTCGAGTCAGGTCGGCGTGGCAACGAATGGCAAACTGCATTGTATCTATCATGGGCTCGATCTCTCCCAATTCCAGTTCATGGGGCAGCGGGCGTCGGATTCGGGGCCGCTGGTGATTCTATCCGTGGCCAGGCTGGTCGAGAAGAAGGGTCTTGGCGACTTACTCGTGGCCGCCGACATTCTTCGCCGGCGCGGCCTGTGCTTCCAGGTGGAGATTATAGGAGACGGCCCTCTGCGTCGGGCCCTGGAAGTCCAGGTCATGCAACTCGGTTTGAGTGACCGAGTCAAGCTACTAGGCGCGCAAACGGATGACATGGTCTGTCTTGCTTATCAGCGAGCCAGCATTTTCGCGCTCCCGTGTGTGATGACCGCTGATGGCGATCGCGACGGTATCCCAAATGTGTTGCTGGAGGCGATGGGCAGCGGGGTGCCCGTCGTCTCAACGCCGGTTTCAGGTGTTCCAGAGCTCATCGAATCGGAGCGCAATGGTCTACTCGTCCCGCCAAACGACCCGCAGGCGATTGCGAAGGCCCTGGAAAGGCTCTTGGCCGACCCTGAACTGCGCGCTCGGTTGGCATGGGCGGCGCGAGTCAAGGTCGAGGAGCGCTTCGCGATTGATCACAGCGCCGAACAGTTGCTCGCTGTTTTCATGCCTGCTCAGAGAGGTGAAGCGATTTGTGCGCGATCCTAGATCGCAGTATGGACCCAGGCATCCCGACACTGCCGGCGGTGTTGGATCCGCTGGAGCTAGGCGAACATCTTCGCCAGAGTCTGCCCTGGCAGGGCAAGGGACTCAGGGAGGTGGAGGTTCGGCTGGTGAAACATCATGCCGGAAAGAGGTGTGTCCTCGAAGTCACGGGGCGAACCGAGGACGGATCGCTCAGCCTGTTCGGCAAGGTGTATGCGGAAGACTGCTCGGATGTCTATCGGCTGATGGAGGAGATCGGGCGAGCGGGCTTTGGTCCCCAGGAGGAGTTCTCCATTCCTCAGGCGGTCACCTACTTACCGGCCTTGCAGCTTTTACTGCAAGAGAAAGTCGAAGGCCGGCCGGCCACGGAATCGTTCTTGTCGGGCGATGAGGCGGAGCGCGCGGCCACGGCCGGGCGCTGCGCGAGATGGCTGGCCAGGTTTCACGCGATCGCTCCTCGGATTGGGCCAAGCTTCCCCCTGAGCAGCCACCTGCTCTCGATCGAGAAATGGTTCCGCCGCCTCGCCACACTGGGGGAGCCCCTCGCGGATAAGGCCAGGGAGCTGTTCAAGCGGCTGGGAGCTGCGGCGCCCGACCCGCAACGCATTGAAATGCGCACCATCCATGGTGACTATAGCCACCACCAGGTGATCTTGTCCCCAGGCCGCACCGTCGTAGTTGACTGGGACAAGTATCGCTTGGCGGACCCCAACCAGGACGTGGCCAGGTTCACGGTCGGCCTCCAGCGGCTGGGGCAGCGGTGTCTTGGGTCAATTCGGGCCTTGGATGCTGCGGCCGAAGGCTTTCTGAAGACGTATGTCGCCTCCAACCCCTCGCGTGTGACGACGCACCTGGCGTTTCAGAAGGCAGCAACCTGGCTGGAGCATGCGAAACACGACGTTCACAAGCAGGCTCCTGGATGGCGCGACAAGGCTGAGGCCGCGCTCGATGAAGGGCTTCGCGTCCTAGAGCAAGGAGTTTGAGGTCGTGGCTGAATCCCGGCAACCTCTCATCGAATCCACAGTTATCAGCGATCCGGGAATTTTCACTCTTGATGCGGTCTTTGACTCGGTGACTATGAGAACGTGCCTTCGGGAGGTGTTTCCCGACCAATGGGGGCCAATCCAAGACATTCAATTCAAGATCCTCAAGCATCATCGGGGAAAGCGCTGCACGTTTGAATTCGCGCTTCGAACTGCGAAGGCCTGGAGCTACATGATCGGCAAGGTGTACGCGGCAGATCGCTCAGACGTGTATCGAGCCATGGATGCAATCAGTCGAGCGGGATTTGGGCCACACGATGAGTTCTCGATCCCACAACCCCTCGCTTATGTTCCCGCGTTACGCCTCCTGCTTCAAGAGAGAGTTCAGGGCCCGCGGGCCAAGCAGATTTTTTTGACAGGGAGTGAACGTGATCGCGCCATGGCGTCTGAGCGATGCGCGCAGTGGCTGGCCACCTTTCACGCAACCGCCCCGCGCTCAGGGTGCCTCTTTGATCTGACTCATCAGATGGATTCTATCGAGAGATGGTCGAAGACAATCGCCAAACTGGGCGAGCCGCTCGCCAGCCAGGTTAGTCAGTTGTCAGAGCGTGTACAAAGGGACGCGCCATCGACGAACGGAAGAGAATTGTGTGCGGGCCACGGCAGCTACAATTGTAATCAGATCATCCTGACTGAAGACCGGACCGTGACGTTCGATTGGGACGGCTATGACGTGGCGGACCCCTGCCGTGACTTGGCGAGATTCCTCGTCGCACTCCAGCGGCTTGCGCTCAAATACCTGGGCTCATTCAGGGGACTCGATGCCGTCGCCGACGTATTCCTGAAGACGTATCAGTCGCTGACCCCGTTTGAGGTCGGACCGGATCTCTCGTGGTATCGAGCCTTGACTTGCCTGAGACTCGCCAAATATGAGGCGAGCCGTCCGGTTTGCACGTTCCGCGACGGGATCGAGGCATTGCTCGGCGAAGGTTTTCGTGTTCTGGAGCATTGAGGAGGAAAGAACGCCATGGCCAAGTTCGTGGAGAGCCCTTCAGATCCGGGGATTCCGACTCTGGCGGCCGTTCTTGATCCGGCTGTGTTGGCTCGTCAGCTGAGTCCGCTTTCGCTCCATGAGTGGCGGTGGGACACCTCTCAGGCGATTCGGGTCCGCGTGCTGAGGTGGAAGAAAGCCAGTCGGTGCACGTTCGAAATTGCCTTGAAAACTCCGAGTGGGTGGCAAGAGCTGATCGGCAAGGTCCACGCCGAGGGCCGCTCAGACGTATTCCACGCCATGAAAACAATCAGGCAAGCCGGATTTGACTCGGAGGAAGGGTTCGCGATTCCTCGACCCGTCGCGTTTCTCACGCCATTGCGCCTGCTGCTCTACGAGAAGGTTCCGGGCACAAGGGCCATGGAGTTCATCCAGAATCCGACCGGTTCCAGCGACGTCCTTGCAGCCGAGCGATGCGCGAAGTGGCTGGCACGATTTCAGGCGATTGGCCCCCGTTTGGGGCGGGTCTATCGCGTGGACAACCATCTAGATTCCCTGTTCCAATGGTCGCGGTCCTTGGTTGACCTCGGCTCGCCGTTTGCGGGCAGGGCGACCCGCCTGTTCGAGCAACTCAAGGCTGCGGCCCAGGGGCTCGGCACGATCGAACTGCGCCCCGGCCACGGGACCTATACTCCCAGTCAGGTCCTGCTGGATGAAGGCCGCACGGTGACGATCGACTGGGACACCTATGAGGTGTCGGACCCCTGGCGTGACGTGGCGAGGTTCCTCGTCGAGGTCAAGCGCAGCGCGTTGAAACACCTGGGTTCCATCGACGCCTACGATCGGGCCAACGAGGCTTTTCTTCAAGCCTACGTCTCCGCTGCCCGCTCGGACCTTACGCCGCGCCTAGCATTTCATGAGGCAGCGATCTGCCTCGAGCGTGCGCAACATGACGTTGAGAAGCAGAGTCGGGACTGGTCACAGAAGGCGGAGGCGATGCTGGACGAAGGCCTTCGCATCCTGGAACATGAGGCCACCCGATGACCCACCCGGAGGGGGTTCCGTTACGTCGCCTGTGGCACGAAGCAGGACACGTTCGGGAGAAGGAGCAACACCTTGTCTGAGTCCCTGCTGCTGCTTGCCGATCTCAGCCTTCCGACGCTCTCGGAGGTTCTCGATCCCATTGCCTTGGCCAAACATCTGCGCCTGTTTTCGCTCCCTCCGTGGAACTGGGGGACCATCGAAGGAGTCCAGGTCCGCGTACTCAAGTACCATGCCGGCAAACGTTGCACGCTGGAGATCAGCCTGCGATCCGACAACGGCTGGCACGCCCTGATTGGCAAGGTATACGACACCGATCGCGATGATGTCTTTCAAGCCATGGAGAGGGTCAGGCTGGCTGGCTTCGGTCCGGAGGATGAGTTTTCCATTCCCCAACCATTGGCCTACCTGCCCTCGTTGCGTCTCATTGTGCAGGAAAAAGTGGAAGGGTCGAGGGCGAAGGAGATTTTCACGACCGGCGATGAGCAGAGCCGCTCGGAGGCGGCGGAGCGGTGCGCGCGGTGGTTGGCCCGGTTCCACGCGGTCGCGCCCAAGGTGGGAGCCATCCTGGACCTCCGCGAGTACTTCAACTCGGAATCGATGTCGGAGTCACTGCGGCGGTGCGTGCACAGTTTAGCCGAGTCGTCCGAACACGTTGCCGACAAGGCGGCTCGGCTGCTCGAAGGGCTGGAAGATGCCGCGTCGTCGCTCAGCCCTGTGGAAATGCGCGCGGGCCACGGGAGCTACAGTGCTGCTCACGTCATCCCGGCCAAGGGCCACACGATTGTCATTGACTGGGACGGCTACGATCTGGCCGACCCTGCACGCGACGTGGGCCGATTTCTAGCCGCCCTACGTGACGTGTCTCTGCGTCGGCTCGGCTCTATCAGGGCGTTGGACGCGACGGCCGAGATTTTCCTCAGCACCTATCGAGACGCGGGTCAGCCGGAGGCGACAAGAAACCTCCGCTTTTATGAAGCCGCTGCCAGCTTGAATCTGGCCAAGCACTCTTTCTTCCACGCTCGGTTTGAGGAGATGGAAACGACGCTGGACGAAGGGCTCCGCGTTCTTGAGCAAGAGGCCGTCTGATGACCCGGAGGTCGTCGTGAATCCGAACATTCTCCTGACAAACACGGCGAGCGTACCTCTGGAAGCGCTCGAGCATCCCCTGGACCCTGCCTTGCCTGGCCTCGCACTGCTGGGCCAGCGTTCGCAGTTGACCGCGACGTTGTCACGCTTGTTGGCGCAGTGGCTCGGCCCCGATGTACCACTTCTAGACAGCCGTGCCTACCTCTGCCGACTGTCTCCTGGGAAGCGGTGCAGTGTTGAGCTTGCACTGGCCGTCGGGGGCAAGGATGGTGTGCCTGCCGAACGCAGACGGTTGCTCGGCAAAATTTACAGGGAGGGGCAGGGCGCTACGGTTTACCTGACCCTGGGGGAACTCAGGCGCCATGGTATGGGGTCAGGGCGCTTCATCGTTCCTGAGCCTCTGGCCTATGAGCCGGAGACTCACTTCCTCCTCATGACCTGGGCGGAAGGCGAGTTGCTCAGCTCTGTTGTCCTGGCTCGCCCCGATGCCGCGCAGGAAATCGCGAGCGCAGCAGAGTGGCTGTTCCGTCTGCATACATGCGGTGTTCGCACCGGTCGTCGTTATTCTTTCCTTGGCCATTTGCATACCTTAGCAGGGTGGAAGGAGCTTCTAGCCAAGATTTATCCAGCAGGCGAGCGCCTCCTGGCCGATCTCCTCGCCCGCTTCGAGGAGCGTGGAATGGAAGTCGCTGGGTGGACGCCGGGCCCGACCCACCGTGACTTCTCTCCCGAGCATCTGGTGGTCCACGGCGATCAGATCACCGGGTTGGATTTAGATGAGTTCTGTCAGTACGACCCGCTGTTCGATGTGGCGCACTTTACGGCCCATCTCCGCTTCCTTGGCTTGACTCATTTTGGCGCACTGGACCACTTCGACTCGCTGGCTGATCGCTTCCTGGCTTGTTACCAAGCGGCCGGTGGAGATTATTCTGAGGAGCGCCTGAGTTTGAATAAGGCGATCGCCTATTTCAAGCTGGGCCGGTTCGTGGCGCTTGTCCAGCGGCCTGAGGGGTGGAGACGAATCCTGCCTGAGCTACTGAAGGAAGCTCGGCAGTTGGTGTGACACCCCCTTGGGCCGCTTGTGCGCACGTGCTCGAGCAGTACGCGGTCGGTAGATAGCAGATGAAGGCAGAAGGTACTCAAAGCCCGATGGCTGGACAAGGAGGTTGGTGATTTTGAACATCGCCAATGCCCTCTCGGGGCGCGCTAAGGTGGAAGGCATCCAGTGGCTGTTGCGCTCCCCGGCTCCCCGCAGAGCCCTGCGGAGTCAGCTAAAGGCCCTGCTGTTCGCTCCGGCCCTGCTGGGGCACTGTCGCCTACGGCGCGCGAAATTCAAGCCCGGCCGCAGGCTCAGGGTTTACTTCGATGCGCTCGTCCATATCCCTGGCAGCGAGGGGTATTGCGCTCGCCCAATCGCAGTCACCTGGAGGGTGGATGGAGAGGCAGATCGTCGTCAAGGGGGGGATGATCTCGCCGAGGTCGAGGCCGAGGCACGTCGTCACGACGTGGCGGCACCGTTCCGCCAACTCACGGCGGATCTGCCCGAGTGGAGCATGGATATTCAGGTCTCGCCCCTGGACGCGCGGTTCCTCCAACTCGTGCGCTTGTCAGACCCCCGGTACGTGCGCGACCTGCTCGCGGGCGCATACGCGGCGGCTGAGGTGGCACCAGCCCAAGTCCCGGCCAGTCAGTACGCCGTCACGTCGATCCGGTACCGACCTGGCAAGCGTCACGTGTTGCGCTACGATCCTCTGGAGAGGGCGAACGGAGGGCCCGTTTTCGCCAAGCTTTACACCGGGGGGAAGGGAGCGCGCGTCTTCCGCATGGCAACACAGGTCGGAGAATGGCTGGCTCAGCAGGGGGAAGGCGTGACTGCCCTGCGGCCGCTGGCCTATGTGGCCGAGGACGAGGCTGTCCTGTACCCGGGACTAGCCGGCGCGCCGCTCTCCGACCACCTACGGCACCCCGGCCCGAGCGTCGCGCGGTGCCTGGAGCGCGTCGGGGCGGCTCTCCACACCCTGCACCGACTGCCGCAGGCGGTCGCTGGCTCGCTTCAACTCCATGGCTTCGCGGCGGAGGTGGACGGGACCGCCCGAGCCAGCGATCACATCCCAGTGTTGCTGCCGTCGGTGGGCGACATGATCGGCGCGCTCCTCGACCGCGCGCGAGCCGTACACGGGCGGCTGCCCCAAGAGCCACCAACCTTTACGCACGGCGACTTCAAATCTGACCATGTGTGGGTCAGTCGTGGCCGGACCACATTGATCGACTTCGACACCTGCCACGTAGCCGATCCGGCCCTCGATGTTGGGAAGTTCCTGGCCCACCTGCAGTTGTGGCACGTCAGCCACGATCAGCCGGGACTAGAGCAGGCGCAGGAACAGTTCCTTCGGGGGTATGCTCCCGGGGTACCGGAGGAGCGCCTGGTCCGCGCCCGTCTTTACGAGGCGGTCGAGTTGCTCAAAATAGCCGCGCGTCGCGTGCGCCTGTTCGACCACGACTGGGCATCCCGCATTGTGCAACTGATCTGCCGCGCGCATACCGTGATGGATGATCTTGAGCTTGCGCTTGGTTTGCCCAAGACGACGCCCTCCTGGCATGGGTTTCTCGATGGGACTAAGCCACGCCACCAGGCCATCACACCCGCTGCGAGCGACGTCGCCAGCCTTCTAGCAAAGGAGCAGAGTGCTCATGTTTGACAAGACGACCAGCAGGGCGTGGGCTCACTTCCTGCCGTTACTTCACCCGTTTTGGAAGCCGCTGTGTGCGGCGATCATCGCGATGGTGCTGCAGGCCCTCGTGAGCGTCTGCCAGCCTTGGCCTCTCAAGGTCGTCATTGACCGCGTCCTCTCGCATAAGCCGAGCCGCCTGCCTTTGCTGGATGGGTGGCTGGATCGCGCGCAGTTCAGCCAGATGGAGATCCTCTACGGAGCCTGTGCCGCGACCTTACTGATTGCAGTCGTGACCGGTCTCTTGACCTCCTTCTTCACGCGCACGACGGGCGAGGTGGCCCAACACTTTGTCTTCGCGATCCGCCGGAATCTCTTTGCGCATATGCAGCGCCTGTCGTTGCGGTTCCATGATCAGCAACGGACGGGGGACCTGATTACCCGATTGACGACGGATACCCAGGCGATCCAGGACATGATTAACAACGGCATCACCGTTTTGGGCACCAACGCCTGCTTGCTCGCGGGAATGCTCGTCGTGATGTTCTGGTTGAGCTGGGAATTCGCGCTCGTCTCCCTGTCGATCGCCCCCCTGTTATTTTTGACGGTCTTCCAATACAAACGTCGCATCAAGTTCGCCTCCCGCCAGGCCAGCGCCAGCACTGGCCAGCTGGCTTCACTGGCGCAGGAGACGCTCGCTTCCATCCGGATCGTGCAAGGACTGGCGCAGGAAGAGCAACAAAGTGAGCGCTTCCAGGCCAAAAGTGCAAGGCACTATCAGGCGTTTCTGGACATCGTGCGGTATCAGGCGCGCATGGTGCCGCTGATAGACGTCTTCGCTGCGGCAGGACTTACCATCGTGATGTGGTACGGGGCCACGCGCGTGCTCGCGGGGGAACTCACGACCGGGGATGTCGTCCTCTTCTTTGTCTATGTCACGAACCTTTATAAGCCGATGAAAAGGTTAGGGCGTTTCTCCTACCTGTTTAGCAAGGCCAGTGCGGGAGCGGAGCGCATTGCCGAGGTCATGGGCGCCAGGAGCGACGTCACGGACCGAGAAGGGGCGCAGGCGGCTCCGAGGCTGAAGGGCGAGATCGAATTCCGGGACGTCTCGTTCGAGTACGAGGCCGGTCAACCTGTGCTGTCGCATATCAACCTCGCGATCAAACGGGGAGAAAAAGTTGCCGTCGTCGGAGCAACCGGTGCGGGCAAGAGCACCCTGGTGAGCCTGATCTCTCGCTTCTATGACCCGAGCAAAGGGGAGGTCCGTATCGATGGCGAGGACATTCGGAATTACACACTCCAGTCGCTGCGAGAGCAGATCAGCCTCGTCTTGCAGGACCAATTGATGTTCAGCGGCACCATCCGCGAAAACATCGCGTTTGGGCATCCCGATGCCAGCGATGAGGAGATCGCCGCCGCGGCCGTCACCGCCAACGCCGATGAATTCATTGAGCGACTGCCTGATGGTTACGAGACCTTAGTGGCTGAGCGAGGCACGACCCTTTCCGGCGGGCAAAAACAGCGGATCGCCATCGCGCGCGCGATCCTGCGGGACGCGCCCATTCTGATCCTGGATGAGCCGACGACCGGCCTGGATGCGGCCGCAGAGCAA
>Ga0209157_1003162_pt1 | contig 12806 bp, 13 predicted proteins | sample GraSoiAngelo_135_FD_185892 | JGI IMG/M metagenome (GOLD analysis project Ga0209157, IMG submission 185892) | Grasslands soil microbial communities from the Angelo Coastal Reserve, California, USA - 14_0929_05_40cm (SPAdes) (version 2) | ecosystem: Environmental > Terrestrial > Soil > Grasslands ... | reverse complement strand
AAAGGCGGGCGAAGGGCGCCGTGCGCGCGTATTCGGCGTCGATTAGCCTGAGGTCTTCGTTCGCCGGGGCGCGTCCTTCAGTGCGAGCCAGCAGCACACGCGCCAGCGCTTCGCGAAAGGCGATCGCCCGCTTGAATAGCTGCTGCGCCGCCTGCGGCGCCTCAGCGCCGCCGGTGCGCAGCCTGAGCGCCTGAGATTCCGTGAGGGCTCCGGCCGCCTCCAGCCAGTCGACAAGGTCGGCGTAAGTGGGTATCCACTCTTCTTGCCGGGAGCCGCGAATTCCCTGGCCGGAATTGCAGAAGTCCAGGCATAGGGCGCCCCCCGGGCAGCGAAAAGTCTCGGCGTAGCGCTTGCCTTTCGTCCGGGCGTACGCGACCTGCATCGCATTCCGCTCACGCATGCATGGACTCAGAATTTAACGTTTGAAGACAGAGCCTGTAACCAGTAAATTAACGTTGACAGGTTACATGATGCCAGATTACCCTGTAACCGTCTATAGCGCTTTTACTAGTTACGAGGGATGACATGCAAACCATCAGTGCAACGCAGCGGCTCACCGCCGCCGCACTCGCGATCAGCGTAACTTTTTCGATGGTCTGGAGTGTGGCGAGCCTGGGCTACCCAGCCAGCTCCTCGGCAACGCTTTCGGTCTGCCGCGGTTCCTGAGCCTCGTCGAGCGTACGCAGGCGCAATAGCGGAGAGGCCCAGGCGACAAGCGGTACCAGCAAAATCGCGCCAAGGCCCGCCAGCAGCAACGTCGCCCGCAATCCCGCATGCTCGGCGATCCAGCCGCCGGCCAGGCCGCCGAAAGGCGCGCTCGCCACCGTGAGGCAGATCATCGTCGCCGTGACGCGCCCGAGCAGCGGATCCGGCGTCACTGCCTGGCGCAGGGTCAGATAGTTGATGAAAAACACCATGCCGCTGAAGTCGAACACCAGCAGCCCCAGCCCGAACAGGGCCGAGGCGGCGAGCTCGCCTCCCGACGCAGCCGCAAGCAGCAGCCATCCAACGCCCGTCCCGAGCATCCCGGCCAGCATGGTGGGACCGAAGCCAAGGCGCCGGTTGAGGCGCCCGATCGCAGCCGTGGCGCCGAGCGAGCCGACGCCGGCGAGCATCCACAGCGCGCCGACGCGCCCGGGGCTGAAGCCGAGCTCGCGCGCCGCGTACAGCACCACGATCGCGAGCGATGCATGCCGGAAGATCTGCCAGACGGAGATCGCCCAGGCAAGCGCGCGCAGCACGCCGTTGCGCCAGATCGCGGACAGTCCTTCGCGAATCTCCGCACCCATGCTCGACGCGCGCATCTTCGGCGCGTCGTTGGGCCCGGAGCGGATGCCGCGCAGGATCCAGGCCGAAAGCAGGAACGACAGCGCATCGAGCAGGATCGCGAACGGCGCCGTGAGCCACTGGATCAGCGCGCCGGCAATTCCGGGGCCGACGAGCTGCGCGGCGGAGTCGCTAACCCCGATCTTGGCGTTCGCTTCGACCAGGTTGCCGCGCCCGACCCGTTCGGTCATGAAGACCTGGTAGGCCGGCCAGCCGCAAACGGTTCCAAGTCCGACCAGGAACCCGACCGTGTAGAGCACCCCCATTGAGAGCATGCCGAGCCACGCGCAAAGCGGCACCGCGAGCAAGGCCAGGGCGCGCGCGATGTCCGACCATACGATGATCGGAAGCTTGGGCAGGCGGTCCACCAGCACGCCTGCGAACAGGCCGAAGAGCGCGAACGGCAGCGCCTCGAGCGCGGTGAGGACGCCCATCTCGAGCGGCGTCGCATCGAGCAGCAGGGCGCCGGTGAGCGGCAGCGCCAGGAAGGTGATCTGCCCGCCGAAATGGGTGATGGTGAGCGAGCCCCACAGCCGCACAAAATCGCCGTGGCGCCACAGCCCGTTTAACGCTCGGATGGGATTGGTTCGTCGATGGGGTTAATTCGGCGCGAAGTATACCAATTCATCGGCCAAGGACGCGTTTCGTTCGCGCGATCGGGCGTTTCGTCGCATCGCCGTTGCCCGGGATGCGCAGGGTCCTTAATCTGCACGCGAAGGGAGGGATTGCAATGAGACGCGGAATTCGATTGATGGCGCTGGGCATCGCGGTCACCGTGAACGGCGCGGCCCTGATGGCGGTAAACGCTGCAATGGTAGAAGGCGCCGAGCGGCATATGCTCTCGCAGCAGGAGCGCCTCGAGACCGGGATTCACCAGGCGGCGGCGCGCGCGCTGTACCGCAGCGGCGGCTACGCCGAGTGCGCCCCCTTCGGCGAGTACCGGCCGGATCGGCTGAGCGTATTCATGGAGAAGCGATTGGTCACACGCTGAGCGGTTCTTCGTCCATCGCGGCGATCTGCTCGCGCAGCTCGAGGATCCGGTCCTGCCAGTAGCGCTGCGTGCCGAACCAGGGAAACGCGGCGGGAAACGCCGGATCGTCCCAGCGGCGCGCGAGCCACGCGCAGTAGTGGATCAGCCGCAGCGTGCGCAGCGCCTCGAGCAGGGGCAGCTCGCGCCGCTCGAAAGGCATGAAGTCCGCGTAGCCCGCAAGCAGGTCGGAGAGCTGCCGCGTCATCGCGCGCCGCTCGCCCGAGAGCAGCATCCAGAGATCCTGCAGCGCCGGACCCATGCGCGCGTCGTCGAGATCGACGAAGTGCGGACCGCTCTCGGTCCACAGGATGTTTCCCGCGTGGCAATCGCCGTGCAGCCGGATCGAGCGCACCTCGCCGGCGCGCTCGTAGCATCGCGCCACGCTGGCGAGGGCCTGTTCGGTCACCGCTTTCCACGCGTCCAGCAGATCGGCCGGGATCAATGCATGCTCGAGCAGCCAGGCGCGCGGCTCGCGCCCGAAGCTTTCTGCAGTCAATGATTCCCTGGTCTTGAATTGCCGACTCGCGCCGACCGCATGAATGCGTCCGATGAAGCGTCCGATCCATTCGAGCGTCTTGCGGTCTTCCAGCTCCGGGCTGCGCCCGCCGCGGCGCGGGTACACGGCGAAGCTGAACCCGGCATGCTCGCCGGCAAAGGACGGCGCGACGACCGGAATTTCATGCTCCGCCAGTTCTCTTGCGAAGGCATGCTCTTCCGCGATCTGGCGCGTGCTCCAGCGCCCGGGGCGGTAGAACTTGAGCACCACCGAGCCGCCGTCTTCCAGCCAGACCTGGTAGACGCGGTTCTCGTAGCTGTTGAGCGGGAGCAGCCTGCCGTCGGCGCGGCAGCCGGCGCTGTCGCAGGCGTCGAGCACCACGTGCGGCGTCAGCGCCGCGTAGGAAAGCGGCATGGCGTATAGTAAACCGGTGACGGAAAAAGTCCCGGTGGCGGAAAAAGTCGTCGAAGTCCAGGACCTGCACTTCAGCTACGGCAAGCTGCCGATCTTCAGCGGCCTGTCGCTCGATATCCGGCGCGGCCAGGTGGTCGCGATCCTCGGCGGCAGCGGCTGCGGCAAGTCGACGCTGCTCAAGCTGATCGGCGGCCAGCTGCCCCCGCAGCAGGGCTCCGTCAAGGTCGAGGGCAGAGCGGTGCACGCGCTCGAGCCGGACGAGCTCTATGCGCTGCGCCTCGAGATGGGGATGATGTTCCAGAACTCGGGCCTGTTCAGCGACCTGTCGGTGTTCGAGAACATCGCCTTTCCCCTGCGCGAGAACTTCGACCTGCCCGAGGAGCTCCTGCGGCGCATCGTGCTGATGAAGCTCCACGCAGTCGGCCTGCGCGGCGCGCGCGACATGATGCCGGGCGACCTCTCGGGCGGCATGACGCGCCGCGTGGCGCTCGCGCGCGGCATCGCCACCGATCCCAAGCTGATGATGTACGACGAGCCGTTCGCCGGGCTGGACCCGATCTCGCTCAGCCACATCGTCGAGCTGATCCGCTCGCTGAACCAGGCGCTGGGGCTCACCTCGATCGTGGTGACCTACGATGTGAAGGAGGCGCTGAAGGTCGCCAGCTTCGTTTACATGATCTGCGACGGCGTGGTCCTCGGCAAGGGCAGCCCGCAGGAGATCCAGGCCTCGGAAGATCCCTACATCAAGCAGTTTCTCAACGCGCTGCCCGACGGCCCGGTGCGCTTCCATTTCCCGGCGCCGGCGCTCGAGGAGGAGCTGAAGATCCCCGGCTAGGCCGACGAGCGCGGCAGGAAGCGCAGCGCGACGCCGTTATTGCACCAGCGCTGGCCGGTCGGCGGCGGGCCGTCGTCGAACAGGTGGCCGTGGTGCCCGCCGCAGCGGATGCAGTGGTACTCGGTGCGCGGGTAGATCAGGAAGTAGTCCTTCTTCGTCTCGAAGGCCCCCGGGATGCTGGTGAAGAAGCTCGGCCAGCCGGTGCCCGACTCGTACTTCATTTCCGAGGTGAAGAGCGGCAGGCCGCAGCCGGCGCAGACGAACACGCCGGCGCGTTTCTCCTCGTTGAGCGCGCTCGTGCCGGCGCGCTCGGTGCCTTCCTCGCGCAGCACGCGGAATGCGTCGGCGGGCAGGCGCTTGCGCCACTCGTCCTTCGACAGCTTGAGAGGCTCGCCGGGGGAGGGCACCGCCGCGCCGGCCGGCAGGAAAGTCTTCCAGTCTTTCTGCAGCTCCTCGATGCCTTTCATGTTGGCAGGGGGCGCAGCGTACGCCACCCGGGAGGCAAAGGCGCTCGCCACCAAGGCCTTCAACAAAGTACGCCGCTGCATCCTCGTCTCCTTTCGGTTTAGCAGGTCGGCCGGTTAGTCGCGCCAACCGGCCGGTCCTGACAAATACGATACTACAGGAGCGACGCGCGGCTACCGCACGAGTTCGTGCGCGATGACTCCGCCGATGAGCGCGCCGGCGAAGATCGCCAGCCCGGTATTCACGTCGACGCTCGCATGGTACGCGGGGTACGCCGGGTAGACCGGCACGGGTCTTTGCACCACCACGACGCGGGGTGCCGGCGGGTAGTAGTAAGGCTGGTAGTAATAGTGCCGGTACGCCGGGCGCACGACGTAATGCGGGGCATAGTGGTCGGCAAACGCGCTTGCCGAAACGGCGAGCGCGGCAGCGGCGAGAGTCAGTCTCTTCATCAACATGGCAACCTCCTTTTTGGTTGGCCTAGCCATTTGACGCGGAGCCGCTCTTGCAGGGAACCCACAAAGTGCAACATCTGTAACAGCGTGTTAAATTTCGCGCCCCTGGGAGCAAGCAATGCCGCGGATTCACATTGCCTTCTTTATTGCGTTTTGCGCTGCGGGCGCGTCGGCGCAGGAGGCGTACCCGTCGAAGCCGCTGACGATGGTGGTGCCCTTTCCCCCCGGCGGCGTCGCCGACATCGTCGGGCGGCCGCTGGCGGCGGGGATGAACCATGTGCTGAAGCAGCCGGTCGTGGTCGTCAACCGCACCGGCGCCGGCGGCGCAGTCGGCATGGCGTCCGTGGCCAAGGCCGCCGCCGACGGCTACACGCTCCTGATGAGCTTGTCGTCCATTTCGATCTTCCCGGTGTCGGACCGCATCAACGGCAAGCCGCCGGCGTACGAGCTGAAGGATTTCGCGCCGGTCGCGCTGGTGACCGCGGACCCGACGGTGCTGGTGGTGCGCGCCGACAGCAGGTACAAAACGCTCAAGGACTTCGTCGATGCGGCGAAAGCGAACCCGGGCAAGATCAACTACTCCTCCTCCGGGGTGTACGGCACGCTGCACGTGGCGATGGAAATCTTCGCCAACGCCGCCGGCATCAGGCTGTTCCACGTGCCCTACCAGGGTGGAGGACCGGCGGTGACCGCGCTGCTCGGCGGCCAGGTCGAGGCGCTTGCCTCGGGTCCCGCAGCCGCCATCGGCCAGATCAAGGGGGGCAAGATGCGCGCGCTCGCCAGCTGGAGCGACAAGCGCCTCCAGCTGCTGCCCGAGATCCCGACCTTCAGGGAGCTCGGCTACGACGCCGAGTTCTACATCTGGTCGGGCGTGTTCGTGCCGGCAGCGACGCCGGCGCCGATCGTCGCGAAGCTGCGCGACGCGGTGCGCGAGGTGGCGAACTCCGCCGAGTTCAGATCGGCGATGGAGAAGGTGGAAACGCCGGTGCACTACCTCGACGCGCCGGACTTCCAGAAATACTGGGAGCGCGACGCCGCGCGCCTCAAGCTGGCGCTGGAAAAAATCGGCAAGGTCGAGGAGAAGTAGGAAATCGGGGTCAGACCCCGATTTTATCTTTCCCTCTGCTTCTTCGAGCGCGCCAGCTTCTCGAGCAGCGCGCGCGGACGCCGGTACTGCAGCAGCACGCCGACCCGGCGCTCGAACGGGTCGCGGCGCGCCACCGCCTTCAGGTGATGGCCGTTGAGCAGCGGAAAGTGGCGGATCGTGTCTAGCTCCTCGGCGACCTGCCACGCGTTCTTCTCGCCGGAAATCCACAGCTTCGGATCGACGCGCCGCAGGTCGAACGGCACGGAATATTCGCGCAGCGTCTTGTGATCGCGCCGGTTGTAATATTCGTGGAAGTACGACATCGCGAGTTCGCGCAAGCTGCGGTAGACCGGGTCGCGCCAGCGTAGACCGATACCGTTGGTCTTGGAGATCGCACCCCAGAGGCCACGGCGCCTGAAGAGCGCCACTACATGGTCGAAGTCGCGCACCGCGCGCATATCGAGGAGCAGCGGCGGCTCGCCTTGTATCCACATAGCGCAGGCGGCAAGCATGGCGCCCTCGATGCAGTGCGCGCTTCTGGTGCGCAGGACCGAGCGCACCGGGCGGCAGGTGTCGCCGCCGAGTTCGAAGTTCTGCCTTAAACCGTAGAGATAGGCCTGGATTTTGCGCGGCGAGTCGAGGCGCCTAAGAAGCGCGAACTCGGCCGGCGTCAGGCCGAGGTCCTCGCGCCGTGCGAAACGCTTTGTCGCCACGGAGCAAAAAATATCTCCAGTCCGCGCATCCGGCAATCGCCCTTCTCAAGGGCCTGATTTGCCTCGGCTATCTTTTTTCCCCAGCCAAGCGAAGCCCCGCTTGACACGTTGACACGCCGCTTTCAGGGGCTGTATTATTCATATATGAATAAACGCCGCGCTGCGCGCCGCCGCGGCCCCCCGGCGGCCTCGGACGACGTCATGTGGTCGCTGATGCAGGCGGCGCATGCGGTCGAGAGCCAGCTCGAAGAGGCCTTGGCGCAGGTGGAGCTGTCGGGGGCCAAGCTCGCCGCCCTGACCCAGCTGGTGGAGGCCGGCGAGCCGGTGCCGCTTGGCGAGCTGGCCGCGCGCTGCGCGTGCGTGCGATCCAACATCACCCAGCTCGTCGACCGCCTCGAGGCCGACAAGCTGGTGCGGCGCGTAGACGATGCCGCGGACCGGCGCAGCCTGCGGGCCGCCATCACGCCGCTCGGCCGCGAGCGCCAGGCCGCAGGAGCGAAGAAAGTGGACGAGGTCCGCAGGAAGCTCGGCAAGGCGCTCGGGGCGATCGACCACGCTGCCCTGAAGCGCGCGCTGTCCGATCTGGACTGATTTTTTTTCGGCAAATCATGCATATATGCACTATTCAGCATAGAAAGGACCATTCATGAACCTCCCGCTGCTGCTTGTTTCGGCCCTGCTCGCGGCGCTCGTGACGCCGCCCGCCCTGGCGGAAGAAACTGCCCCTGACGTGCTGGTGAAGAGCATCTCGGAGGAGGTCATCGCGGCAATCCGGCAGGACAAGGACATCCAGGCCGGCGATCCCAGGAAAATCGCCGAGCTCGTCGAGGCGAAGATCCTGCCGCACTTCGATTTCAGGTACACCACTCGGATCGCGATGGGGGTCAACTGGCGGCGTGCCACCCCCGAGCAGCAGGAGCAGCTGACGCGGGAATTCAGGGCGCTGCTGGTGCGCACCTATTCCGGCGCGCTCGCGGGCTACAGCGACCAGGTCATCGAGTTCAGGCCGTTGCGCGCCCAGCCCGGGGACACCGAGGTGACGGTCCGCTCCCAGGTGAGGCGCTCGGGAGCCGAGCCGATCGCGATCGAATACGACCTGGAGAGGACCGGCCCGGCGTGGAAGGTCTTCGATATCAGGGTCGCTGGAATCAGCCTGGCCGCCACCTACCGCAGCGCTTTCGCCGAGGAGGTGCGCAACCACGGCATCGAGGGGCTGATCAGTTTGCTTTCAAGCAAGAACCACGGCGCATGAAGTAGAATCGCTTTCCTTTCGCGCCGCAACAATTCTCCACCCCCCATGACTGATCTCGTTTTGCGCGCCGGTTTGCTTGCAGGCCTTGCTCTCGCCCTTGCGGCATGCAGCCCTTCTGATGGCGCGTCCGACAAAGGCGGCCACAAGGGCGGCCCGGGCGCCGGCATGCCGCCGCCGGAAGTCACGGTGGTCACGGTCGCGCCGCAGGCGCTGCCGGTGACGTTCGAATACGTCGGGCAGACCGCGGGCTCGCGCGAGGTTGAAGTGCGCGCGCGCGTCGCCGGCATTTTGCTGAAGCGCAACTTCACCGAAGGCGCGCCGGTCAGGCAGGGCCAGTCGCTCTATACGGTCGATCCGGCGCCGTTCGAGGCCGCGGTTGCGCGCGCCGAGGCCGATGTCGGCGCCGCCGAGGCGCGCCTTGAGCAGGCGCGCAAGAACGCTGCGCGCCTCAAGCCGCTCTACGCCGAGAAAGCGGTCAGCCAGAAGGACTACGACGACACGGTGTCGGCCGAGGAGATCGGCGCGGCCGACGTCAAGGCAGCGCGCGCTCGGCTCACCGAGGCAAAATTGAATCTCAGCTATACGAAGGTGGAATCCCCGGTCGCGGGAATCACCGGGCGCTCGATGCGCCAGGAGGGCTCGCTCATTTCGGGCCCGGATGCCCTGCTCACCAGCATCACCCGGGTCGACCCGATCTGGGTCAACTTCGGCGTTCCCGACAACGAGCAGGCGCGGATCCAGAAGGAGGCGCAGGCGAAGCAGCTCGCGCTGCCGAAAGACGGCAATTTCGAGGTGGCGCTGCGCCGCGCAGACGGCAGCCTGTACGAGAAAACCGGGCGGCTCAACTTCGCCGACGTGCGCGTCTCGCCCGCCACCGGCACGCGCGAGACGCGCGCCGAGCTTCCCAACCCCGGCGGCGCGCTCAAGCCCGGCGAGTTCGTGCGCGTCATCTTGCGCGGCGCGACGCGCCCCAACGCGGTCACCGTGCCGCAGCGCGCCGTTCTGGAAGGACTGCAAGGAAAATTCGTGTACGTGGTGAATGAAAAGAGCCAGGCCGAGCCGCGCCCGGTGGAAGCCGGCGAATGGGCCGGCCAGTCCTGGATCATCACCGGCGGGCTCAAGCCCGGCGAGCGGGTGATCGTCGACGGGGTGATGCGCCTCGGACCCGGCGCGCCGGTCCGGATTGCCGAAGCAGCAAAACCCGCAGCGAAAGAATAATTCATGTTTTCCCGGTTCTTCATCGACCGGCCGATTTTTGCGGCCGTCGTCTCGATCTTCATCGTGCTCGCCGGCCTTGCGGCGATGCGCAACCTGCCGATCGCGCAGTATCCCGAGATCGCGCCGCCCGTGGTCACGGTGCAGGCGGTGTATCCCGGCGCCTCGGCCGAGACGCTCGAGCAGACGGTCGCGGCGCCGCTCGAGAACCAGATCACCGGCGTCGAGAAGATGATCTACATGAGCTCGACCTCGGGCTCGAACGGCATCGTGCAGATCCAGGTCACCTTCGACATCGGCGCCGACGCCGACCAGGCCGCGCTCAACGTCAATAACCGCGTCAAGCAGGCCGAGCCGCGCCTGCCCGAGGAAGTGCGCCGCCAGGGCGTGACGGTGCAGAAAGGCTCTTCGGCTTTCCTGCAGGTGCTTGCCTTCTATTCGCCCGACGGGCGCTACGACAACCTCGCGATCAGCAACTTCGTCACGTTAAACGTCCTGGACGCGCTGAAGCGCGTCCCAGGAACGACGAATGTGCAGATCTTCGGCGCCAAGGACTACGCGATGCGTATCTGGGTGAGGCCCGATCGCCTCACGCAGCTGCGCCTCACGCCCACCGATCTGATCCGCGCGCTGAACGAGCAGAACGCGCAGTTCGCCGCCGGCAAGGTCGGACAGTCGCCGAGCGCGGGCCCGCAGGAGCTCGTCTACACGATCACCACCAAGGGCCGGCTCGCCGACCCGAAGGAGTTCGAGAACATCATCGTGCGCGCCAATCCCGACGGCTCGAACCTGCGCCTGAAGGACGTGGCGCGCGTCGAGCTCGCCTCGAAGGACTACGAGTTCGTCGGGCGCATGAACGGCCGGGAGGCGACGCTGGTCGGCGTCTTCCTGCTGCCGGGCGCCAACGCGCTCGAGGTCGCCGACAGCGTCGTGAAGACCGTGGACGAAATCGTGCCGCGCTTTCCGCAGGGCATGACCTATTCGGTGCCCTACGACACGACGAGGTTCGTGCGGGTGTCGATCCGCGAAGTGCTGTTCACGCTGGGCGAGGCGATGTTGCTCGTGGTGCTGGTGGTGTTCCTGTTCCTGCAGAACTGGCGCGCTACCCTGATCCCGATCGCCGCGGTGCCGGTGTCGCTGATCGGCTGCTTCGCCGGACTGTACATGCTCGGCTACTCGATCAACACGCTGACGCTTTTCGGCATGGTGCTCGCTATCGGCATCGTGGTCGACGACGCCATCGTGGTGCTCGAGAACATCGAGCGCATCATGCACGAGGAGCACCTCGCGGCGCGCGAGGCGGCGATCAAGGCGATGCGCGAGGTGGCTGGGCCGGTGGTGGCGATCGTGCTGGTGCTCTGCTCGGTGTTCGTGCCGATCGCCTTCCTCGGCGGGCTGGCGGGCGAGCTCTACCGCCAGTTCGCGGTGACGATCGCGATCGCGGTGGTGATCTCGGGAATCGTCGCGCTCACGCTCACGCCGTCGCTGTGCGTGCTGATCCTCAAGCGCGAGCACAAGATCCCCGGCGGCTTCTTCCAGTGGTTTAACGAAACTTTTTTGAAAATCACGATCCATTACACCAACGGCGTGTCGTGGATGGTCCGCCGCGCCGCGATCGGCGTGCTGGTGTTTCTGGGCATGGTGGCGATCGCGGTCGGGCTGTGGAAGTTCACGCCGGGAAGCCTGGTGCCCGACGAGGACCAGGGCTTCTACATAAGCGCGGTGATCCTTCCGGATGGCGCGACGCTCGAGCGCACCGACAAGGTGGTTGCGCAGGTGCTGGAGGCGATCAAGTCGAACCCGAACAACCAGGACGCGGTCGCCTTCACCGGCTTCGATTTCCTCGGCGGCTATTTCCGCAACAACGCCGCGACGATCTTCGTCACGCAGAAGCCCTGGGACGAGCGCAAGGTCGACACCAAGCAGGTGGTCGGAGACCTCTTCATGAAGACCGGCGGCATCAAGGAAGGGCTGGTGCTCGCCTTCGGTCCGCCGCCGATCTTCGGCCTCGGGACGGCGGGCGGCTTCGAGCTTTACCTGCAGGACCGCGGCGAGGGCGGCGCGCGGCGCATGGCCCAGGCAATGGGCCAGTTCATGCAGCAGACCGCCAAGGACCCCAAGTTCGCCTTCGTGCAAACGCTCTGGCGCCCGGCGGCGCCGCAGCTCTACGTCGATGTCGACCGCGAGAAGGCGAAGGCGCTCGGCGTGCCGCTCAACGAGCTCTACGGCGCGCTCGCCGCCACCCTCGGCAACTACTACGTCAACGACTTCAACAAGTTCGGCCGCACCTGGCAGGTGCTGATGTCGGCCGAGCCCGAGTACCGCAAGAGCCCCGACGCGGTCGGCGATATCTACGTGCGCTCGGAAAAAGGCGAGATGATCCCGCTGCGCTCGCTCGCGAACGTCAAGTACGCCTCGGGCCCCGACTCGCTCGCTCGCTTCAACAACCTTCCCGCGGTGAAGCTCTTCGGCGCGGCAGCGCCCGGCATCTCGTCGGGCCAGGCGATCGAGGAGGTCGAGCGCATCGCGAGAGAGGCGCTGCCCGCCGATTTCAGCTTCGACTGGGGCGGCGCCTCCTATCAGGAGAAGAAATCCGGCGGCACCTCGGTGCTTGCGCTCGGGCTCGCGGTGATCATGGTGTTCCTGATCCTCGCCGCGCAGTACGAGCGCTGGTCGCTGCCGCTCTCGGTGCTGCTCGCGCTGCCTTTTGGCACCTTCGGCGCGCTCGCCGCGGTGTATCTGCGCGGCTACACCAACGATGTGTATTTCCAGATCGGCCTGGTCACGCTGCTCGGCCTCGCGGCGAAGAACGCGATCCTGATCGTGCAGTTCGCGGAACTCAAGGAGCGCGAGGGATTGTCGGCGGCGGCCTCGGCGCTCGAGGCCGCGCGCCTGAGGTTTCGTCCGATCCTGATGACCTCGCTCGCCTTCATCTTCGGGGTGATGCCGCTCGCCTTCTCGACCGGCGCGGGCGCCGGCGCGCGCCGCTCGGTCGGCACCGGCGTCATGGGCGGGATGATGGCGGCGACCTTCCTCGCCATTTTCTTCGTGCCGATGTTCTTCAAGCTGCTTACCGATCGGCGGCTGCGCGAACCCCGCAGCACCGCCGAGATCAAGGAGGAAGTCGAACGCGCGCGCACGGTTACGCACGCGCAGGTTCAGCACCCGCATCATGCGCCACATCCTCAGGAGTAGTCTGGTTTTGCTTTTGGCGGCTTGCTCGACGCAGCCGCCCTATGAGCGGCCTCAGGTCGAGCTTCCTGCGGCGTGGAAGGAAGCGGCGCCGCGGTTTGCCGAGGACGGGCGCTGGTGGCGCATCTACCGCGACCAGGAGCTGGACAAGGTCGTCGAGGAGGCCTTCGCGGGGAACGCCGATCTCGTCATTGCCGCCGCGCGCGTGGACGAGGCGCGTGCCCTGGTGGCCGAAGCCGAATCCTTTTTCTTCCCGCGGGTCGACGCGCAGGCGAGCGGCAGCCGCCAGCAGGTCTCGACGCGCACCGCCACCTCGTTTCCCGGCA
>Ga0209157_1003161_pt1 | contig 12809 bp, 14 predicted proteins | sample GraSoiAngelo_135_FD_185892 | JGI IMG/M metagenome (GOLD analysis project Ga0209157, IMG submission 185892) | Grasslands soil microbial communities from the Angelo Coastal Reserve, California, USA - 14_0929_05_40cm (SPAdes) (version 2) | ecosystem: Environmental > Terrestrial > Soil > Grasslands ... | reverse complement strand
TCGTTCTTCCCTCCCTCGGGCACGGAGCGAGCCTGCCCTCGCACCGCTTCCAGAGCGATCGGGTGAAAGGGTTCGCACGTGACTGCTCTCACGGGCCTTACCATGCACACCACCCATTCACAGGCAAGGGTCGTGCCGAGACTGCCGGCTCCATTGAGCGCATGCGAAACCCACGTGGGGCCGCGGGATTCGGCGCCCATCCCCGCTCTTTCCTCGGCGGGAGCCGTCGCGGCGGGTAACTATTACCGGGAAGGATTGACTCGCATCACACTTTTTTGCCCTGCCCTCGCCGCGGGCACATCTCTTACTCTCGATCATATGGACGCAGAGTCGTGAGCCCGCCAGGGGACAGGTGATGACCCGAGCGAAGGTCTCCAGCGGTGTGACGCCGGGCTCCTCGGAGCCCGGGCCACTGGATCCGCAGGGGGGAGAGTGCTGGCAACGCTTGACGGGCTACATCTTTTTCAACGCCTCGATTCGATCCCCCGTCTCCGGGTGCGTGGCGAAGAAACCGCCGCCGCTGCCGCCTTCGGTCTCCGTGAGCCACTGAAGCGTGTTGACCATAACCTCTTTGGGGAAGCCGGCGCGCTGGAGGATCGTGACGCCGTGGCGATCGGCCTGGTACTCCTCCTTGCGGCTGTAGCTGCGCGCGATGAGGGCGCCCGCGATCGGCGTGACGTTGCCGCTGCCTGGAATGATCTGGTCGAGCAGGATCATCCCGATCTGGAGCCCGGCGCCGAGGCGCTGGGCTTTCGCGACGTGGCCGAGGTCGTCGTGGGCCAGCTCGTGCGCCAGCACGCCCCGCAGCTGGTCATCGTTCGCCTTCTGCAGGAGACCGGTCGTCACGTAGAACTCGGCGTTGCCCGCGCTGGCCGCGTTGATGTGGGGATCGTCCATGATCCCGATCTTGATCTCGCCGGGCGAGCGGGGGTTGTTCATCTTGGTCACCAGCGGGATCATGACGCGCTGGAGCCGTTCGACGGTTGCAGGATCCACCTTCTTGGTGGACGGCGTCGGGTTGCCGGCGGTCGGCTGCGGCTGTCGGGGGTTCTCGGCCTGGCCCGCCGACTGCACCGCGCAGCCAGAGGCGAGAAGCATGACTACGAGGGCCTTGAGAACACGCATCGTCATCTCCTGTGCGCTCACACCAGCTCGCGAATGCGATCGCCCAGCACGGTGAGCGCGATCTTTTGACTGTTGGGTTCGCCGCGGAGGAGCAACTTGGCGAACTTCGCGGCCTGCTCCAGCGTGACCTTGGCCGGCAGCGGGGGCTCGAAGGGATCGACCACGCCTTGCACGACCACCGGGCCCGGCGTGGCGAGCGCCTCCTCGAGCGTGCGCCCGCAGTCGGCGGGGTTCTCAATGGTGAACCCGGCGGCGCCGCACGACCTGGCGAACAAGGCGAAGTCCATCGCTGCTCGAGCTCATCGGTGGCGTGGAGCGCGCCGCGTCCGGCCAGGATCGCGACCTTCTCGCCGGCGTTCAGCACCTCGGCCGCGTGCGCCAGCTCGTCCTCGGCGGGGAGCCGCGCGCTGCGGGCGTACACGTCCGACGTGTTGTGCTTGACGTTCCGCTTCGACCGGTAGGCGCCGGCGTCCATCTCCTGGATGTCGACCGGGAACGTGATGTGGGCGACGCCACGGTAGGCGAGCGCTGTCCGGCACGCGAGGTGGGCGACGTTCTCGACGTGCGCGGGGCCCATGATGCGCTCGCTGTACTTCGCGACGTCCATGAACAGCCGATCAAGGGCTATGTCCTGCTGGGTGTAGGTGCCGATGAGGTCGTGGTACGCCATGCCGGTAATGGCAAGGACGGGTTGGCCGTCGAGGGCCGCGTCGTAGAGCCCGTTCAGGAGGTGAATCCCGCCCGGGCCCGAGGTCGCCAGGCAGACGCCTAGCTTGCCGGTGAACTTGGCGTAGCCGCAGGCCATCAGAGCCGCCGCTTCCTCGTGGCGGACCTGAATGAAGCGGACCTCGTCACGCCGCTTGCGCAACGCCTCCATGAGGCCGTTGATCCCGTCACCCGGGAGGCCGAAGACGACCTCGACGCCCCAGTCCCGGATCGTCTCGATCAGAACGTCCGCCGCCGTGAGTGTCATGCTTTCGATTTCTCCTGACGCTTGCCTGCCGGCCCCTCCCTGATCCCTCGCGCCCTCATACGGGGGCCTGCGTCCCCCTGCCGCAAGTCACGTGCCGATTCTCTCGACGCGCAGAAGATTCAGAAAACTCGAACGCGACGAGCCGCGGTGGGCCTTCTTACTCGATCGAGATGAACGATTTACACGAACGATTTACACGGTAGAAAGGCGCGGCCTCGTACGTAGGAAATCTCTGCTCGTGCGACGTCGTCTCGTTCTTTCGGCCGTTTCGAGGCCTCGTCGAGGGACCAACGTTTGCTGGCATATGGGTTGCTCCTCGGGTGTGCGAGCTCGGAAACGGAAAGGAGACAAATGGCCATGAAGCTCTCAGCCACGATCGCGGGCACCGTCGCCAGCGTGCTGCTCGCGGGCCTCGCCGTCGCGCAGAATCCCGCAACGCCGCCGGCCGCGCCCGTGCCGCTGACGGTGGGGCAGTCAGCACCCGACACGACGATGGCTCGCCACACGATGACGGGCGAGGTTACCCGCGTGAGCCCGGAGAAGGGACGGCTCTTCGTGAAGACCCCTGAGGGCCGGATGCTGCTGCACTTCCCGTCGTCGGCGCTGCAGAACGTGAAGAAGGTGACAGCGTGACGGTCGAGCTGGCGCTGAAGGACAACGGCCCGACTCCGAAGACGAAGTAGGGAGGGAGACCCATGGAAATGTTCAAGTGCAATCACTGCGGCAAAAAATTCAGCTCGCAGGAAGAGCTACGCAAACACGAGCAGGAGTGCGCTCCCGCGCGCGTGAAGTAACGGCGTAGTTTCGCGCTCAGGGCACCGGAGACCGCGAGGCGCAAAGCCCGAGGAAGGAGGCCGAGATGCTCAGAACGGCAGGCGAGCTCAAGGGAGTCACGATCCAGGCGACCGACGGCGACATCGGCAGCGTGCAAGACCTTTACTTCGACGACCACTCGTGGACGGTTCGCTACCTCGTCGTCGACACCGGCACGTGGCTGCCCGGCCGGCAGGTGCTCATCTCGCCCTTCGCGTTCCGCGCGGTCTCCGGTGCCTCTCGGCTGCAGACGACGTTGACGAAGGATCAGATCGAGAACAGCCCGTCGATCGACACCGATCGGCCCGTCAACCGGCAGCGGGAAATCGAGTACTCCCGGTACTACGGCTATCCCTATTACTGGGTCGGACCGTATCGCTGGGGCGAGGTCGCGTACCCGAGCACCCCCGACCTGGCGTACGCGGGCGTGCCCGTCACACCGCTGCAACCGAACAAGGTCGAAGAGGAGATGCTCGCCCGCGAGCGTGAGAGCGTGAACCCCAATCTCCGCAGCGCGCGCGACGTGATGGGCTACTACATCCAGGCGACCGACGGCGACCTCGGCCACGTGGAAGACTTTCTCGTCGACGATGAGACGTGGGCCATCCGCTACATCATCGTCGACACCCGGAACTGGTTGCCGGGCCGCAAGGTGCTGGTCTCGCCGGAATGGATCCAGCGCGTGAGCTGGGAGGATTCCAAGGTCTACGTGGACCTGTCGAAGCGACACATCGAGGCCGCTCCCGAGTTCGATTCGAGCGTGCCGCTGGCTCGCGAGCACGAAGAGCTCCTGTACGACCATCTCGGCCGCCCGAAGTACTGGAAACGTGAGCCGAGGAGAAAACCCTGAAGGGAAAGGACCAATGGCAAGACTCGAGGTCGAAGAAGTCGTGAGCGTCGAGCAGGTCGAGGGGCTCCTCCCCTGGTACGTGTCCTGGAGCGGTATCTGGGTCGGCGCGTTGTCGGCCTTCGCCCTGTTGCTCGTGTTCGGCTTGACGGGCATCGCGGTCGGCGCCCACCAACTCGGCCAGCGCATCGCCAATTGGCATGAGTTCCGCCTGATAACGCTGGCGTTCAGCGTGTTCGGCTCGTTCCTCTCGTTCGTCCTCGGAGGCTGGGTGGTGGCGCGAGTCGCCGGGACCCGGCGCGCCGAGACCGCCATGCTCCACGGGGCCATCGTCTGGCTCGTGACCATCCCGGGCCTGCTGTTCTTCGCCGCGCTCGGCGCCGGCGGCTTTCTCGGGACGTGGTACGGCGGGCTTGCCGCGCCGCCGGCCTGGGCGCCGCAAGCCGCGCCCCTGGTCGAGAGCCCTGCGGCCGCGATCGCGGCGCGCAACGCCGCTCTCGGCGCGCTCACGGCGCTGCTGCTCGGTCTCATCGGCGGTGTCATCGGAGGCTGGATGGGCTCGGGCGAGCGCATGACACTGAACTACGTGAAGAGACCGTACGGCCACGACGGCCGTGCGTTTGGAGAGATGCGATGATCTACATCCTGCTCTGGCTGCTGGGAGCCCCGCTGACTCTCATCTTGATCCTGTTCTTGCTCGGCATCGGGCGGTAGTCGCCATATGCGGTGAACCGTCGGCCGGCAGCCATCTGGCGCGCGCCGCTCGCTCCTCCAGTTGCCGCAAAGATGGCCTCCGGCCGGCGGCCCTTTCCTGACTTTCCGTCCGAGCTCGCGATCCTCTGATGCTCTTGACCTCGCCGGGTGCACGCCACATGATCGGTGGCAGCATGACGCCCGAGACGTATCTCCAACGGGTTCGCGCGCTGCTCCCGGCGCTGCGCGACCGCGCCGTCCATGCCGAACAGCTCAGGCGGCTGCCCGACGAGACATTCGCGGATTTCCAGGAGGCCGGGCTCTTTCGCTGTCTCCAGCCCAAGCGTTACGGCGGCTACGAGCTCGATCCCGGCACGCTCTACCAGGCCATCATGGAGATCGGCACCGTCTGCGGCTCGAGCGCCTGGATCCTCGGCGTCGTCGGCGTTCACAACTGGCACCTCGGCCTCTTCTCGCCGGAGGCGCAGGACGACGTCTGGGGCAAGGACACGAGCATCCAGCTTTCGACGTCCCTGGCGCCCACGGGGACGGTAGAGCGGGTCGATGGAGGCTTTCGCCTCCGTGGCCGGTGGTCGTTCTCGAGCGGGTGCGACTTCTGCCACTGGGCCGTGCTCGGCGGCATCGCGCCGCCTCTCACGGAAGGCGCGCCCCCTGACGCACGGACATTTCTGGTCCCGCGCCGGGACTACACGATCGAGGACACGTGGTACGCGGTCGGGCTCTGCGGCACTGGGAGCAAGGATTTACTGGTGGACGATGCCTTCGTGCCGGAGCACCGGACCCACTCGTATCGCGATGCATTCTATCTGACGAATCCCGGCGCTGTCGTCAACGACGCGCCCCTCTACCGCCTGCCCTTCGGGCTCGTCTTTCCGGCGTGCATCGGCACCCCGGCCATCGGTGTCGCGCTGGGAGCGCTCGCAACGTTTCGCGACCAAACGACGACGCGCGTCTCCCCGCGCGATCAGAGCCGAGTCGCGGAGGACCCGTTCGTGCAGTTCTCCCTGGCGGAGGCCGCGGCCGAGGTGACCGCCGCCCGCGACCGCCTGCTCGGTAACTTCGCCGAAGCGATGAGTCTGGTTCGAGACAGGGCGGAGATTCCCCTCGCCCAGCGGGCGCGCTACCGGTGGGATACCGCCAAGGCAACGGATCGATGCGTGCGCGCCGTCGATCGACTGTTCGAGGCCAGCGGCGGCCGCGGCATCTTCCTCGACAATCCGATCCAGCGGGCCTGGCGCGACGTCCATGCGATCCGGGCTCACGCGGGCAACAATCTCGAGAAGGCGGCCTTCGTGTTCGGTCGCTCCGAGTTCGGCCTCCCGCCCGTCGATCTCAGATTTTAGCTCCGCGGGACACCTCGAGCTACGCTTGGTCGGTGGCGTCAGCCCCGAGCTTTCATGGCGCCAGCGGGCGCTTGATCGCGTGGAAGATCCGGTGCAGAAGCAGGACGTCCCCCCGCGCCTCCGCTGGCGTGGTCTCGGGCTCCCGGCCGCGGGCGACGCATTCGGCGAAGTGCAGGAGCTCCTCCTTGAACGCTTCCTTCATAGAGGCGGTCACCCGCTTCTCGAACGCTTTGCCGTCCTCCATCCCCTCCACTATGACCTCGGTGGGCACGTTGCGGAAGAAGGGCGAGGGGAACACGAGCCGCACGCGGTCCGCCGGGCCGAGGTACGTCACCGTCTCCTCATAGTGGGCGAGGTCCCAGAGGTAGTGGAGGCTGAGGGTGGCGCGTACGCCGGAGGGATAGCGGAGGCACGTCACCAGGCTATCGCCTCCAGCCCACACGTCGGTGAAAAGGACCTCCGCCGGATCCCCCGAGAGACCCCGAAGCAGGTTGATGTCGTGAACCAGGGTCGAGAGCAAGTTCCCGGCGAAGACGCGGCGCTCGAGAGGCGTGAAGTCGCCGATCGCCTCGCGGATCAAGCGGTCTTGCTCACCGCGCAGGCGCGCCGCCGCCTCTCCAGGGACATCCGCGAACCGCCGGAGGTCATGGTGGCCGGTCTGGTTCGCCTCCGAAGGATGGAGCACCGTGATCTGAATCGCCCGGAGATCGGGCAGCCGGCGGAGGAGGGGAGCGGCGTAGCGGACGGCGGGATCGTAGCGCTTCATGTAGGCGACCAGGCATACGGTACCCGCCCGCGCGTTGGCAGCCAGTATCTCGTCGGCTTCGCGCAGTGTGTAGCACATCGGCTTCTCGGTGAAAACGTGCTTCCCCGCCCTAAGCGCGTCGACGATCACCTGGCCGTGGGAGTCGGCGCTAAGGACGGCGATGGCCTCGACCTCGTCTGTGAGCAGGTCACGGTAGTCCGTAGAGCGCCGGCCGATGTCGTAGTGATCGGCGACGTGCTTCAGGGTCGCCGGCGATACGTCACAGAGCGCAATCACCTCGTAGGCGTCGGCGAGCTCCCGGAGATGGGGCAGGTGCATCATCTGGGCGATCAGCCCGCAGCCGACGACACCGATCTTGATGCGCGCCATTCGCGATTCGTCAGGGGGGCCTCGAAGGGCCCCCAAGCCCCCCAGCGCTCGGAAACGCCCCGGTTGGCGCCATCGTAGCCTGAAAACTGGGAGGGAAGGTCCAGACGTTACACGGTTTCAGTCCACGACGGTGACGCCGTGACTGGTGAAGGCGATCGAGACCCTGGCACCGACGGTGAAGGGCGCCGCCACCCCGCCGCTATCGACCACGAACAGTTCGCCGATGACCGAGCCGACGGTGTACTCCATGTGGCTCCCGAGATAGGCGGCCTTGAGAATGGTTCCCATGAGAGGGGCATCCGTTCCATCGGCCGGGCGGAGCCGCACCGCCTCGGGGCGGATGGCGACGTTGACCTCGCCGTCGGTGGCCCCACGGTGGGGTAGGGCAAACTCGACGCCACCGAGGCGGAGGGTGGCCAGACGCTCGTCAGTGCGCTTCAACGTGCCCTTGACGAGGTTGGCGTCGCCGATGAAGTCGGCGACGAACCGGCTGGCCGGCTCGAGGTAGAGCTCGGTCGGCGTGCCCTGCTGGGCGATCACCGCGTTGTCCATGACGATGATCTGATCGGACACCGCCAGGGCCTCCTCCTGGTCGTGCGTGACGTAGACGACGCTCAAGCGGAGCTTCTGCTGGAGATCGCGGATCTCCTGGCGCACGCGACGGCGGAGCTTGGCGTCGAGATTCGAGAGCGGCTCGTCGAAGAGGAGGACCCTCGGCTCGAGCACCAGCGCGCGCGCCACAGCCACCCGCTGCTGCTGCCCGCCCGAGAGCTCGCTGGGAAGGCGGTCGTCGAACCCCACCAGGCCGAGCAGGGCCAGTCCCTCCCGGGCGGCGGCGACCGCCCGGTCGCGGGGCTCGCCGCCGACACTCAGTCCATAGCAGACATTCTCGAGCACCGTCATGTGAGGAAAGAGCGCGTACGACTGGAACACCATGCTCACGTCGCGGTCAGTGGCGGGGACGCGGGTTACGTCGCTGCCGCCGATGAGGATCTGCCCGCTGGTCGTCATCTCGAGGCCGGCGATCAGCCGGAGGGTCGTCGTCTTCCCGCAGCCGGACGGCCCGAGGAGAGTGACCAGTGTTCCTGCGGCGACAGTGAATGAAACCTCGCGGACGGCCACGACCGGGCCGTACGCTTTGGTGACCCTCCTGAACTCGACCGAGGCCGAGTGGGTCTCGAGGCTCAAGCCGGTATTCCCTCGAGGCTCACCCGGGTGGGGGCCCGCCGGCCCAGTCGCCGCCGACCGACGACGAACTGGATCAAGAGCACCACAAGGACCATGAACCCGATCAGGACCGAGCAGTAGGCGATTGCCAGGCCGTAGTCACCGTTCTCCACTCGGCCGACGATGTAGGAGGTCGCCATGTCGTAGTTCGCGCTGACCAGGAAGATGACGGCGCTGATCGCGGTCATGGCCCGCACGAAGCTGAAGACCAGCGCGGCGACGATGGCCGGACGCAGGAGGGGCAGAATCACCCGACGGATGGTGGTCGGGCTCCGGGCGCCCAGGGTGAGGGAGGCTTCGTCGAGGCTCCGATCGATCTGGCTCATGGCCGCGATTCCCGCGCGGACGCTTACCGGCATGTTGCGGAAGACGAAGCAGATGACGAGGATGATCCCGGTACCGGTCAGCTCGATGGGCGGAGTGTTGAAGGCCAGGATGTAACTGATCCCGATCACGGTGCCGGGGATGGCGAAGCTCAGCATGGTGCCAAACTCGAAGGCCTCCTTGCCCGGAAACCGCTGGCGCACGAGCAGGTAGGCGGTCAGGAGTCCGATGGCGGCGGTCAGCGGGGCCGAGATGGCCGCGATCTCGATAGTCGTCCAGAGGGAGTTCCACGCCGCCCCTTTCCAGCGCAGGCCGAAGTCGGTGACGTCGACGGCGAAGGCGGCCACGTAGTGGCGGAGCGAGAAGCTGTGGTCTCGTCCCCAGGTCTCGACGAATCCGCCGAACAGGATCATCACGTAGATGACCGCAGTGAAGACGGCCCACGGCAACGCCGTCGCGTAGACCAGCCGCCGCACCGACGCGGGCAATGGTGGATGAAGACCGGCGTCTCCCTTGCCGGTGACGGTGGCGTACGACCGCCGCCCCAGCCAGCGCCGTTGCGCGTAGAAGGCGCCGAGCGTGAACACGAGCAGGACGATCGAGAGCACGGCGGCCCGGCCGCGGTCGTGCTGGGCGCCGACCACGGCGAAGAAGATGGAAATCGACAGCACGTGGTAATTGCCGCCGAGGACGAGCGGGTTGCCGAAGTCGGCGAGGCTCTCGATGAAGCCGAGCAGGAAGGCATTGGCGAGGCCGGGGCGCATGAGCGGGAGCGACACGGTGGTGAAGGTGCGCCACCGGTCGGCGCGCAGGGTCTGCGCCGCCTCCTCCATCGAGGGGCTGATGCCCTCGACGACCCCGATGAGGACGAGGAAGGCGATGGGCGTGAAGGCCAGCACCTGGGCGAGCCAGACGCCGGGCAGGCCGTAGATCCAGCGCGACGGCACCACCCCGAAGGCCCGCTCCATGAAGGTGGTGAACGCGCCTGCGCGGCCGAAGAGGAGGATCACGGCGAGGCCGATCACGAACGGCGGGGTGATGATCGGCAGCACGGTCAGGAGACGCAGCGCCTTCTTGGCTCGGAACCCTGTGCGGGTGACGATCAGCGCGAAGGCGAGACCGAGCGCCGTGGTGCTCGCCCCGACGAGAACGCCGAGAATCAGGGTGTTCCACGCCACCCCGCATCCGGCCGACGAGCCCAGGCAATCGAGCCCCCACACCTCACGCGCGGAGAGCTTGGCCCAGAACTCGCTCGGCGCAAAGGCGCCGCTGCTGTCCTCGACTGCGCCGACGAGCACGCGGGAGACCGGAAAGAATACGAACACGACGACGAGGGCGACGACGGCGCCGATGCCTCCGCTGAGGAAACGGTCGCCGTTGAAGGCTCCCTTCGCCGCCATGCCCACGCAGAAGAGCATGAGGAGCGCGGCGAAGACGACGAGACCTCCGACGCCGATGCCGGGCTGGCCACCAACCGCGAAGCCCTGAACCGCAATCCACGCCGTCCCGCCGGCACCGACCGTGAGGAGCAGGGCGGGGCTGGCGCCGGCGCCTCTGAAGCCCCGGACCGCGAGCGGGGCGAGCAGGAACACGGCCACGGGAAGAAGAGCGAGGCGTCCATGAAGGAGGGCCTGGACGAGGGCGGGGGCGCCGATGCGGTCGGTGGGATACCCGCTGAGCCAGCCGAAGCCGAAGATGCCGTCCTCGAGCGCGTACCACGGCAGGAGTGCGTACGCGATCCCGCCGGCGACGGCCCATCCGAGAACGGCGCGATCCATGGCTCAGCTCCGCCGCGCGCGAGCTACTGGGGGAGCGACTTGACCTCCTTGCCCCACTTCTCGAGCAGACGTTTCCGCTCGGCGGAAGTGCCGTACTTGGCGAAGTCGTAATCGATGAGCTTGATCTCGCCGAGCTTTGGGGCCTGCGGCGGCGTCGCCGCTCCCTTGTTCGACGGCACCTGGTAGGCCTCGGCCGTGGCTCCCAGACTCTGGGCCGCCGCCGTCAGCGCCCAGTCGTAGAATCTCTTCGCCGACTCGAGGTTCCGGGCGCCCTTGATGATGCTCATCGAGCCGACCTCGTAGCCCGTGCCCTCGCAAGGGGCGACCACCTTGATGGGCGCGCCGCGTACCGCCATGGTCACCGCGTCGTGCATGAAGACGATGCCGACCGTCGTCTCGCCCTGAGCGGCGGCCTTGATCGGAGACGAGCCCGACTTGGTGTACTGGTTGACGTTCCGGTGGAGCTTTTTCAAGTACTCGAACGCCTCCGCTTCGCCGAGGAGCTGGACCATCGTGGCGAGCAGCGTGTAGGACGTGCCCGAGGAGTTGGGGTCGGCGACCTGGACTTCGCCCTTGAGATCCGGTCGGGTCAGATCCTTCCAGCACTTCGGCTCGGGCAGCTTCTTCTTTGCGACGAGCTCGGTGTTGTAGCCGAACCCGAGGGCGCCGGCGTAGACCCCGACGGTGCGATAGTTGGAAGCCTTGGCCTGGTTCGTCGCCCACGCCTGGAGCTCGCCCAGGCGCGGGGACCGGTACTCGAGGGTGAGGCCTTCCTCCGCCGCCTGCAGGTGCGGGTCACCGGTGCCGCCCCACCACACGTCCCCTTTCGGATTGCTCGCCTCTGCCTTGATCTGCGCGAACGTTTCGCCGGAGCTCTTGCGGGTCATCGCGACCTTGATCCCGGTGGCCCTGGTGAACTCGGCGATCACGAGCTGGCACCACTCGATCTGCGGACTGCAGTAGAGGGTGAGAGTGCCCTCGCCGCGGGCCGACGCCGGCACCAGGACGAGGGTCGTGAGGGCGCACGTCGCGAGGAGCATGGCCTTGAGGAAACTGGACTTCCGACGCATGAGGCCTCCGTTGGGCGAAGGATCGGGATCGCGCGGCAGCGATCATAGAACGAAGCGCTCGAGCACGTCCCGGAAACCTTCTTCGTCGGCCGTTCCGCACACGTGGTCGGCTCGTGCCCGGACCCCTTCCGGCGCATCGGCCATAGCCACGCCCAGCCCGGCCGCCTCGATCATCTCGAGGTCGTTCCAGTTGTCGCCGACTGCGACCACCTCTCCGGCTTCGACTCCGAGCGCCTCGAGCATCGCGCGGAGAGCGGCGCCCTTGGAGCTGCCCGGGGGCAGGAATTCCAGCTTGGTCGGCTCGGACTGCACGGCGCGCGCGGAAAGCCTCCCCTGGCGCGCCGCGCTGCTGAGCGCCTCCAGCCTCCCCGGCGCGCCGAGCACGAGGATCTTGTGCGGATCATCCGTGAGGAGTGGCTCGAAAGCTGTCACGACCTCGTAGCCGAGCCCGTCGTCCTCGGTGTAGGCCTCCGTCATCGGGTGACGCCGCTCCACGTACACGCGGTCGTTCAAAAAGAGGTGGGGCTGGACCTCCGGGTCACGACGGATCACGGCGAGGGCCTGGCGGGTGAATTCAGCGGCGAGCCGCCTCTCGTAGAGGATGCGACCGCCGTCGAAGTCGAAGACACGGCCCCCGTTGTAGAGGATCGCCGGCGTGTCGGCGCCGAGGCTCTGGATCCATGGGGCGGCCGACCGCCACATGCGACCGGTGGCCACGCACACACGGACGCCGCGCGCGCGGACATCGGCGATAGCCCGGCGTACTCCCGGGGTGATCCCAAAGCGTCGGGACCGCGCCGTACCGTCGAGATCGGCGACGACCAGGCGATAGGCCATGGCCCAGCATCATGGCATGACGCGGCCGACGCCGGGCCGGCAACCGACTCTGTTCCGCGCGATGTACCTTTCGACCGTGCGGGGGCACAATGAGCGACGGCATGCCCTCTCGATCCAAGGATTACTCGGGTAGAAGATGATCGAGCACACGACCGAAGTGCAGGTGCGGTGGAGTGACGTGGATCCGGCCGGAGTCGTCTTCTATCCGCGCTTCTTCGAGTGGTACGACCTGGGCTGCGAGTCGCTGTTCGCGTCACTCGGGCTTCCGTGGCCCGAGGCCTTTCCGCGGTACGAGATCGTGGGCGTGCCCATCGTCGAATCGGGCTCGAAGTTCGTGAGCCCGGCGCGCTACGGCGACGTCCTGACGATCAGGTCGAAGGTGGCGTGGGTGAGAGAGAAGACGTTCCGAATGGAGCACGAGATCTCGGTGGGCTCTCGGCTGTGCTCGACGGGCTTCGAAGTCCGCGCGTGGGTCGGTCGCCCCAAGTCACCCGGCGAGACGCTCCACGCCCGGCCGATTCCGGAGGAAGTGGCCGGGCGACTCCGGGCGGTGACTCTGTGATCTCGCTCGCTACGCCATAAGGCGTTCCCGCCCCGACGTTCCTGGACTGTCTCCGGCGCTC
>Ga0209157_1003159_pt1 | contig 12816 bp, 14 predicted proteins | sample GraSoiAngelo_135_FD_185892 | JGI IMG/M metagenome (GOLD analysis project Ga0209157, IMG submission 185892) | Grasslands soil microbial communities from the Angelo Coastal Reserve, California, USA - 14_0929_05_40cm (SPAdes) (version 2) | ecosystem: Environmental > Terrestrial > Soil > Grasslands ... | reverse complement strand
CTCTGATCCGCAAGCTGAGGGATGCCGCGGCGGACTCGGCGACCGCGCGCGCACAGGCGGCGGCGTCGGCGGGGCGGATGCGGTCCGTCATCGCCTTGCGGCGAGCTGGAACTCGCGACAGCGTCCCGGCGTGGGGAAGATCTTTCCGGGATTCGCGAGACCGGCCGGATCGAACGCGGACTTCACACGACCCATCGTCGCGAGATCGTCCGCGGTGAACTGCAGCGGCATGAAGCAGTTCTTCTCCATGCCCACGCCGTGCTCGCCAGTGATCGAGCCGCCCGCCGCGACGCACGCCTCGAGGATCTCGAGGCCCGCCTCCTTCACGCCCTCCAGCTCGCTCTCGTTCGCGAACAGGATGAGCGGATGGAGGTTGCCGTCGCCGGCGTGGAAGACGTTCGCGATGCGCACGCCGTGCCGCTGCGCGACTTCGCGGACCGTCCGCAACACCTCGGGCAGGCGCGTGCGTGGGATCACGCCGTCCTGCACGTAATAGGCGGGCGCGAGACGGCCCATCGCCGCGAACGCGCCCTTGCGCCCCGCCCAAAGGCGGTCGCGCTCGAGCGACGTCGCCGCGCGCCGCAGCGTCGTCGCGCCGTTCGCGCGGCAGATCTCCTCGATGCGCGTGGCGGCCTCGTCGAGACCGTCGCGCAGGCCGTCGACCTCCATGAGAAGGATCCCGCCGGCATCGAGCGGATAGCCCGCGCCGACGGCCGCTTCGACCGCCTCCGTCGCGAGCTGGTCCATCAGCTCGATCGCGCTCGGCACGATCCCGGCACCGATGATCGCCGAGACCGTCTCGGACGCGCCGTCGATCGTCGGGAACGCGGCAAGGATGGTGCGCTTGTCCTCGGGCAGTGGTGTGAGCCGCACGGTGATCTCAGTGACGATGCCGAGCGTCCCCTCCGAGCCGACGAACGCGCCGATGAGGTCGTAGCCCTCGTACTCGACCGCCTTGCCGCCGAGGCGCACGACGCTGCCGTCGGAGAGCACCAGCTCCAGACCGGTCACGTGGTTCGTCGTCACGCCGTAGGCGAGCGTGTGGGGCCCGCCGGAATTCTCGGCGACGTTGCCGCCGATCGTGCAGGCCTTCTGGCTCGACGGATCCGGCACGAAGTAGAGCCCGTGCGGCGCGGCCGCGGTGGAGAGATGCAGGTTCACGAGGCCGGGCTGCACGACCGCACGCATGTTGGGCACGTCGATCTCGAGGATGCGCGACATCCGCGCGAACGAAACGACCACACCGCCCTCAACGGGGATGGCTCCGCCGGACAGCCCGGTGCCCGCGCCGCGCGGCACGATCGGCACGTCGTGCTGATGGCAGAAGCGCGAGAGCTTCGCGACGTCGGCCGTGTCGTTCGGAAGGACGACCGCATCGGGGGTCGCCGTGTCGACCGCGCCGTCGAATTCGTAGATGAGGAGATCCTCGCGCGTGCCGAGCACCTTGTCGGTTCCGAGCAGAGCGATGAGCGCGGAGACCAGCGGCGCTCCGCGGAGGCCCGCGCGCACCGTCACGCCGACGGCTCGGTCTTCTCGCGTAGCGCCGCGCCCAGCTCGGCGGCGGAACGCCGCAGCAACGGGACGAGCTCGGTGCAGCGCTGGCGCGTGAGGCGGTTGGCCGGCGCCGAGATCGAGAGGGCTCCGATGAGCTCGGTCGGAGCGCCCATCACCGGGACGGCGACGCACCGGACCCCGTCGTCGTACTCCTCGTCGTCGATCGCGTAGCCACGCTCGCGGACCTCTTCGATCGCGCGGCGCAGCACGGCCGCGTCGACGATCGTGTGCGGCGTGTACGGTCGAAGCTCCAGGCGGTCGAGGACACTGTCGCGCCGCGCCGCCGGAAGCGCTGCGAGAAGCGCCTTCCCGGCACCGGTCGCATGAAGCGGCACGCGGTTGCCTGCCTGCGTGAAGAGCCGCACGACCTGGGGGCTGGGGATCGTCTCGATGTACACCGCAGCGAGATCGTCGAGCACCACGAGGTTGGCCGTCTCGCGCGTGGCCTCGGTGATGGCGCGAAGGACCGGCCGCGCGCGTAGGCGGAGCTCCCCGAAGCGCGAGCGGCCCTCGGCCAGGGTCGCGAGCTTCGCCCCGGCGTAGTAGCGGCTCGTCTCTGGGTTCTGGCGCACATACCCGCGACGCAGGAGCGTGGATAGGAGACGATGGACGGTGGAGACGTGGAGGCTGGTGCGCGCCGCGAGCGCGGTGATCGAGACCTCACCCTCGGCCGCCGCGAGTGCCTCGAGCAGGTCGAGCGCCCGATCGACCGACTGGACCGATCGGCGAGGGCGCTTGGGTGCTGGAGAATCTTTCGCTTCGCGCAATCTCTTCTCTACCACGTGAAAGGATAGCGGTTGGACCCTCAAACATGAACAAGGACGAGCGCCGTGAGAGCCTCGAAGCCCAGGTCGCGTCCTTTCCGGACGCGCCCGGCGTCTACCTGTTCAAGGATCCCCGCGGACGTGTCCTTTATGTGGGCAAGGCCGACGTCCTGCGCGACCGCGTCCGGGCGTACTTCGGGCCGACCCTCGACGTCCGCCACATCCGCATGGTCGAGCGGGCGGAGCGCGTGGAATTCGCCGTCACCGGCTCGATCTCCGAGGCGTACCTCCTCGAGGCCAACCTCATCAAGCAGCACAAGCCTCGCTACAACATCCGGCTGAAGGACGACAAGTCCTATCCGTACGTGAAGATCACGCTCGGTGAAGATTTCCCGCGCATCCTTCGCACGCGCTCGCTCGGCGACCGCACCGCGCGTTACTTCGGGCCGTTCGCGAACGCGAAGTCGGTCGACCAGTCGCTCGACCTGCTTCAGAAGCTGTTCCCGTATCGGACCTGTAAGCTCACGATCCTCGCCGGCGACGAAGGCCGCGGGCACACCGTGCCGCCGAGCGCGCTCCCCGGTGGACGGCCCTGCCTTCTGTTTCACCTCAAGCGCTGCACCGCACCGTGCGTCGGGAACACGACGAAGGACGAATATCGCGCGACGGTCGACAAGAGCGTCCTTTTCCTGGAGGGCCGCTACGAGACGCTCGCGCGCGCGACGCGCAGGGAAATGGAGTCCGCCGCCGACACCCTGGAGTTCGAGCGGGCGGCCGCGCTGCGTGACCGTCTCACCGCCATCGATCGCACCCTCGACCGGCAGGAGGTGCACGCGTACAAGGGCGATGACTTCGACGTCCTCGCGGCCGCGATCGACGAAGGCGACGCCGTCGTCCAGCTGTTCCGCGTCCGCGACGGCACGATCGTCGGCCGCGATCACTTCGCCCTCGAAGGATCCGAGGGCGCAGGCGCCCCGGAGGTGATCGCCTCGTTCCTGCGCCAGCACTACAGCGCGGCGACGATGCTGCCGCCGGAGATCGTGACGCCCGCGACGCTCCCCGATGCCGCGGCCCTCGAAGCGTTCCTCAGCGAGCGTCGCGGCGGACCGGTGCGTTTGCACGTGCCTCAGCGTGGCAAGAAGCGGCATTTGGCCGAGCTCGCCGAGCGCAACGCGAAGGACGCGCTCGATCAGGAGCGCGTGCGGTGGCTCGCTGACCGCGGCAAGACCGACGTCGCGCTGCGCGAGCTGCAGGAGGCACTCGGCCTCGAAGGACCGCCGAAGCGGATCGAGTGCTACGACGTGAGCCACGTGCAGGGCACGAGCGTCGTGAGCTCGATGGTCGTCTTCGAGGACGGCCGGCCGGCGAAGTCGCAGTACCGGCGTTTCCGTGCGCGCATCGCCGACCGCAACGACGACTTCACGAACATGCACGACACACTCAAGCGTCGCTTCGCACGCTCCGCGTCGCCCGAGGCACAGTCGTCATGGCCGCTGCCCGATCTTGTCATCCTCGACGGAGGCAAGGGGCAGCTCTCCGCCGGTCTCGCGGCGCTGGCGGACGCGGGCCGGCTGCAGATCCCGATCGCCGCGCTCGCGAAGGAGCGCGAGGAGCTGTTCGTGCCGAACCGTCCAGATCCGATCGTCCTGCCGCGCAATGCGCAAGGCCTCTATCTCGTGCAGCGCATCCGCGACGAGGCGCACCGCTTCGCCGTCACGTACCACCAGAAGGTGCGCGCGCGCCGCGCGGTCCGCTCGATCCTCGACGACATCGCGGGTGTTGGTCCCGCACGCAAACGTGCGCTACTCCGGAAGTTCGGCTCGGTGCGGGCGATGCAGGAGGCGCCGGTCGAGGATCTCGCCGCGGTCGGTGGCGTCGGCGTCGCTCTCGCGGAGCGGATCAAGTCGGCTCTCACGTCCTGATGCTCGTGAGACGTGCCGGCCTCGGGGACGTCGACGACCTGGCACCGCTCTTCGATCTCTATCGCCAGTTCTACGGACAGGCCTCCGATCTCGCGGCTGCGCGCGCGTTCCTCTCCGAGCGGCTGCGCCGCGACGAGTCCGTGATCTTCATCGCGAGCGCGGACGACGTGGCGCTGGGCTTCACCCAGCTGTATCCATCTTTCTCGTCCGTCTCGGTGAGGCGGCTCTGGATCCTCAACGACCTCTTCGTGAGCCCGGCCGCGCGACGCGGTGGCGTCGGCAGGCGCTTGCTCGAGCGTGCGCGGGAGTGGGCTGTCGAGACCGGAGCCAAGGGCCTGACGCTCACGACGGCGCTCACCAACAGCGCGGCGAGATCGCTGTACGAGTCCTGCGGTTGGCGGCTGGACGAGGAGTTCGCGCACTATCAGCTGCTCGTGTGACCCCACGGGCTCGACTGTGATCCGCGATGCGGTCCGTCACCTCATCGTTTCGATATCTCGGCTACAGAACCGTGAGGAACGCTTGACTTTCAATTAGGTCGAGTCGCATCTTCGGTCTATGCCCAATCCGGTGGTCGCGAAGTGTCCGATCTGCGCCGCGCAGCTCAAGGTGGTGCGCCTCGAGTGCGACAGCTGCGGCACGCGTCTGGAGGGCTCGTTCTCGCTCGGCCGCTTCCACGCCTTGTCCCCGGATCAGCTGGAGTTCCTCGAGACATTCATTCGTGCGCGCGGCAACTTCAAGGACATCGAGCGCGAGCTCGGCATCTCATATCCGACGGTCCGCTCGCGGCTCGACGCGATGATCCGCGCGCTCGGCTTCCCGTCGCAGGCCGAGCCGGACCGCGAGAGCGAGCGACGCAAGGAGATCCTACGCGAGCTGGCGGAAGGCCGCATCGCGGCGGACGACGCCGCGAGCCTCCTCGAGAGTGAGCCGAGCGCATGAGCGAGGAACGCCAGGGTCCCGACGAGCGTGATGCGCCGCGCGACGAACGCGCTGCCGGGAGCGACCAGGCCGCCTCGGGTGAGGGTCACCGGCGCGAAGAGCGTCGTGCCGAACGGGAGGCGCGTCGGGCGGAGCGCGACGCCGAGCGAGCGGCGCGCCACGCGGAGCATGCCGCACGCCGTGCGGAGCACCAGTCGCACCGGTTCGAATTCAAATCAGGTTCCGGTCGCTTCACGTTGGACGGCACTGAGTTCGATCCGGGTCAGTTCGCGCGCGCGTTCGTCGGCGACTTCGTAGGCGACGTCGGAGGCGAGAGCTACACGGACACGGCTGAGGAGCGCTTCACGTTCGACCACACGCCGCGGCTGCACGTGCGCAACGTCTCGGGAGAGACGTCGATCACCGCTGGAGGCGCCCCCGGCGAGATCAGGGTCGTGGCGCGCAAGCGCGTGAGCGCCGGCGGCGAGGACCGCGCGAAGCGCCTCCTGAAGAACCTCGAGATCCGGATGGAGAAGCACGGCGACGAGCTGCTCATCGAACCGCACCTTTACGAGCAGGAGCGCGGTTGGATCGACCTCTTCCGCGGCAAACGCTTCCGCGTCGATTTCGAGATCACCGTACCCGCGGAGTGCGCGATCGATGCGCAGACCGTGAGCGGCGAGCTCTCCGTCGAGGGCGTTCGTGGACCGCTCGAGATCCAGACGGTCTCGGGCGACGTGCGGCTCGAGGATCTGCAGGGGCCGATGCGGCTCAAGTCGGTGAGCGGCGATGTCGATTGCCGTCGCTACGTCGGGCACTTCGAGGGCAACACCGTCAGCGGTGACGTGACGATCAGTGCCGCGCGCCTCCGCTCCAGCCTGCTGCACACCGTGAGCGGTGATGTCCAGATCGAAGGTCGACTCGATCCGCGGAAGGAGCACCGCTTCAAGACCATCAGCGGCGACATCGACCTGGCCCTCGTCGAGCCCGATGCGACGATCGAGTACCGCACCGCGAGCGGAGATGTCGAGTGCGAGCTGCCCGCTCGCATGGTGCGACATGGCCGCCACGAGTTCAGCATCGTCATCGGCGGTGGACACGGCGGCGTCGGCGTGAAGACGGTGAGCGGCGACCTCACGGTGCGCGGCACCAGCGTGGCGGCCCCGGACGACGCGCAGCCCGAGGAGGCCGCGCCCGAGGAGGCCTCCGCCGCCGACGCCGAACGGACACAGCCGATGGACATGTCGTCGCGCGAAGAGGTGCGCTCGGTGCTCGAGCGGCTTGCGCGCGGCGAGCTCGGCGTCGACGACGCCGCGGCCGCGCTCGATTCAGCCCGCCGGGGGCGCTGACGTGCCGAGCGACGAAGGCAAGCAGGTCCTGAAGCTTCTTGCCGAGGGCAAGATCGACGTCGAGCAGGCTTTCCGGCTTTTACGCGCGCTCGGCGACATCGATGAGAGACCGCGCGGGTCGGTCGCACCGCCGCCACCGGCTCCACCCGAGCCCCCGATGCCTCCCGGCGCCCGTGGCCGGATCCTGCGCATCCGGGTCACCGAGAATGGCCAGCAGAAGGTCAATGTCGCGATCCCCCTCGCGATCGCGCGGGTGGGGAAGATGAAGCTCGCGTCCAGCGGGCTTGTTCGGGGCCACCTGGCGAAGTTCGGGATCGATCTGGACGAGCTCCTGCGCACGATCGACTACCCCGGGAAGTTCGTCGACATCGCCGACGACGAGGATCGGGTGGAGATCTTCGTCGAGTGAGCAGCGCCGTCGTCGCGACGGAGCTGGTCAAGGAATTCGATAGGGGTCGGTACACGCTGTGGCAGCGGCTTCGCCGCGAGCCCGATCGTCGCACGCGCTTCCGCGCTGTCGATGGCATCGATCTGCGCGTGGAGACCGGCGAGATCTTCGGTCTGCTGGGACCCAACGGCGCCGGGAAGACGACGACGATGAAGATGGTCTCCACGCTGCTGGAGCCGACGAGCGGAACGATCGAGGTCCTGGGCATCGACGTGGCGCGACATCCGCGCGAGGTGCGTGCGCGGCTCGGCGCGATGCTCTCCGGCGAGCGGAGTCTCTACTGGAAGCTCACCGGTCGCGAGAACCTCGAATATTTCGCCGCGCTGTATCACGTTCCGCCGAAGGACACTCGGGAGCGGATCGATCGATCGCTGGCGGCGGTGAAGCTCAGTGACCGCGAGGACGATTACGTCGAACGCTACTCGACGGGCATGCGCCAGCGCCTCGCGCTGGCGCGAGCGCTGCTGCCCGATCCGCCGCTCGTCATCTTGGACGAGCCGACCGTGGGTCTCGATCCGCAGTCGTCACGCGATCTGCGCGACCGCGTTCGCGATCTTCGCGCGCAGGGCCGCACGATCCTTCTGACGACGCACTACATGGAGGAGGCCGACCAGCTCTGCGACCGCGTGGCGATCATCGATCACGGCAAGATCGTCGCGCTGGATTCGCCGGCCGCGTTGAAGCAGACCATTCGCGCTGAGGAGATCGTCCGCCTCGAGATCGGCCTTAACGGCGACGGCCTTGGGCTTCTCGCTCAGCTCGGTCGCGCCGGGACCGTCGCTCGTCAACAGCAGACGAACGGCACCCTCGCCGTGACGATCCATTGCACTTCCGCTCGCGACCTGGTGCCGGCCGCCTTCGATGCCGCGCGGGCGCACGGTGCGACCGTGCAGCACGTCGAGGTCGTGCCGGTAACGCTCGAGGACGTGTTCCTGTCGGTGACCGGGCGCGAGCTGCGGGAGTGACGGTCGCCGCCGACATCCGGGCGTTCGTCGCGTCCGCGCGCAAAGAGCTGCGGATCATGAGGCGCTATCCGACCCTGCTCCTCAGCGTGCTCTTCTGGCCGATCCTGCTCCCCGCCGCCGCCGTGCTGATGGGCCGCGCGTACTCCGGTTCGAACGATCCGCAGGCGATCCAGGCGTTCGCCGAGCGCGCGGGCACGTCCGAGGTCACGGGGTTCGTGTTCGTGGGCTACGCGATGTACATGTGGCTCTCGGCGATGCTGTGGGGGCCCGGATCGGCGCTGCGCACCGAACAGGTGCGCGGCTCGCTCGAGGCGGTCTTCCTCACGCCCACGTCTCGGCTCGTACCGCTGTTCGCTCCGCCGATCGCCGCGCTTCCGGCGATCATCCTCGACTTCGCCGTGATCTTCCCGGCGATGTGGCTGCTCTTCGGGGTCGTGCTGCCGTTCGACGCAATGCTGCGCGCGGTCGCGGTCGCGGTCGTCGGGATCCCGGCGCTCTACGCCATCGGAGCGCTGTTCGCGTCGCTCGTGCTGCGCTACGGAGAGATCGGGCCGGTCGTGCACCTGACGCGCGGGATCTTCGTGCTCGCGTGCGGTATCACGTTCCCGGTCGCGATGTTGCCCGCGTGGGCGCAGATCGGCGCGGCGCTGCTCCCCCCGACGTACACGGTCGCGGACACCCGCGCGGTGCTGCTCCGCGGCGAAGGGCTTGGCGCCGTCGCGGGCGATCTCATCTTCGTCGTCGCGCTCACACTGATCGTTACCGCCCTCGCCTCGGTGGTATTCCGGTGGCTCGATCGGAGCGCCAGGCGCACGGGCATGTTGGGGCGTTATTGATGTACGAGCTGCGAGCGGCGATCGCGATCGCGAAGAAGGACCTCAAGACCTTCTTCCGCTACCGGATTGCGGTCGTCTCACAGATCTTCGTTCCCCTGTACCAGGGCGTGATCCCGGGTCTGCTCTTCGGCGCGTCTTTCGCCGTGGGCGGCCGGGTGGTCGGCCTCGAGGAGACCGTCGGCACGGAGAACCTCGCGGGCTTCATCTTCATGGGCGGCGTGATGAGCGGCCTCATCGCCACGGGCTTCTGGAGCATGGCGATGGGCATCCGGAACGAGATGGATGCGGGAACGCTCGAGCCTAGCTGGCTCACGCCGACGCACCACGAGACGCTGCTCATCGGTCGCGCGCTCGGCGGGGTCGTGTGGCAGATCCTGGGTCAGACCGCGCTGTTCACGATCGGCATCGCCTTCTTCGGTCTGCGCTTCCGGACCGAGATCGTCTACGCGGTGCCTGCCGTGCTCGTCGCGGTCGTGGCGATGGTCGGCGTCGCGTACCTGCTCGCAGCGGGCGTCCTGCTGATCCGCGAGGCGAACTTCTTCATCGACACCACGAACTTCCTCTTCTCGATCGCGTCGGGCACCGCGTTCCCGGTCACGATCCTGCCGGCGGTCTTCCTGCCGGTCGCGTTGCTTCTGCCGACCACCTACGCCGTCGACCTGCTCCGCGTCCATGCGATCGGTCAGCGGCCACTCTTCGATCCGCTGCTGGAATGGGCCGCCCTGCTCGCGACGACCGCGCTCGTCATCGTCCTCGGTCGGTGGGCCTTCGCGCGGGCCGTGCATGTCATGCGGGTCCGGGGGACGCTCGCGCAGTACTAGACGCGGGCCGCTAGGCTAACGGCCGTGGGCATCGTCTGGCGGACGCTGATCAATGCCGTGGCGATCGTCGTGGCGGCATACATCGTGAACCTCTACTCGCCGGACTCGATCAAGTGGGGCCAGGTCGATTACGGGCTCGGCGACGTCGGCCGTTACCTGTCGCTCATCCTGACCGGTCTCGCACTCGGCGTCGTGAACGCGATCGTGAAGCCGATCTTGGTCATGGTCTCCCTGCCGATCACGTGCGTCACGCTCGGTCTCTTCATCTTCGTGATCAACGCCCTGATGTTGCTGCTCGTATCGCTGATCCCGTTCCTCGGTTTCGTGGTGAACGGGTTCGTCGTCGCGCTCGTCGCCTCGATCGTGATCTCGATCGTCAGCTGGGCCCTTTCGATGGTCCTGCCCGACTGACGCCCCGCGCGTGATGGCGACGAAGGGCTCGCCCGATTTCGTCGTCGTGACCGGCCTCTCCGGCTCGGGCAAGTCGCAGGCGGTGAAGGTCTTCGAGGATCTCGACTACTACACGCTCGACAACCTTCCGCCCGCACTCATGAAGACGACGCTCGACGTGTGCCGGCGCGGCGGTCACCCGCGCGTGGCGTTCGTCATCGACGCACGGAGCGGTGCGCTGTTCTCGGAGGCGAGCGCCGCACTCGACGCGCTCGCCGCGGACGGCGATCGGCCGCACATCCTGTTCTTCGACGCCTCCGACGACGTGCTGCTCCAGCGGTACAGCGAGACCCGCCACCGGCATCCCCTCGAAGGCGCGGGCGGTGTCCAGCCATCGATCGACGAGGAGCGGCGGGTGCTGGTTGCGCTGCGCGCGCGCGCCGACAAGGTCATCGACACGACGCACCTCACGGTGAAGGATCTGCGCGACACGCTCCACTCCCTGTACGGCGGTGGCGTCACGGGCATGCTCGTTCACGTGACGAGCTTCGGCTACAAGTACGGCGTGCCTCCCGGCGCCGATCTCGTGTTCGACGTGCGATTCATGGAGAACCCGTTCTACATCCCCACACTTAGACCGAAGACCGGTCGCGACCGGGAGGTGATCGATTTCGTGCTCGGACATCCCGCGACAGCGGAGTTCCTGACGCACCTCATGCCGTTCCTCCAGTTCGCGCTCCCGCGATACGAGGAGGAGAAGAAGGCACGGCTCGGAATGGCCTTCGGCTGCACCGGAGGACGTCACCGCTCGGTCGTGATCGCGAACGAGGTCGCGAAGCGCCTCCGGGAATTCTGGCCCGGAGAGATCACCATCGAGCACCGCGACGTCGAGCGGCCGGAGGTGACGACCTGAGACGCGGCGTGACCCGCGCGGATCGATCGCCGCTGTCCGAGGAAGTGAAGGCCGAGCTCGCGCGCGTACGCCCCTCGGACTGCGATCGCCGCGTCCTCGCCGCGCTGCTGCCGCGCGCGAAGCATCTCGGCGCTCCCGCGCGTCGCCTGGCGCACGCGGCCGAGCTCGTCGGCGGCCGGGCCTCGCTCCGGCGCGAGTGCTGCCGCCGCACGTACCTGCGCGGGCTGTTCCTCGCCGGCGGCTCCGTCTCCGCCGGGCCATCCGGGTATCTCCTCGAGCTGCGACCGCCGCGGGGCGAGGCAACGCGGTCGCGCGCCGTGTTGAAACGCGAGGGTTTCGCGCCGCGTGGCCGGGTGAGACGCGGCCGTCAGGTGCTCATGCTGCGCGCCGCCGATGAGATCGCGTCGTTCCTGCGCCACGCGGGGGCGGGCGAGACGCTGCTCCGCTTCGAGACGCGGCGCGTCTCGCGTGAGATGCGTGGCCACACGAACGCGAGTGTCAACGCGGATGCGGCGAATCTCGCGCGTGCCGTCAGGGCGGCACGCGACCAGGTCGAGGCGGTGCGTGCGCTCGCGGAGTCCGGGCGGTTGGCGGGGATGCCGGTCGAGGTGCGCGCCGCCGCCGCGGCGCGGCTCCGCGCACCGGAGGCGACCCTGTCCGAGCTCGCGGTGCGTCTCGACACGACGAAATGGGTGGTCCGTCAGCGGCTGCGCCGCATCACCCGTGAGGCCGCGCGGTGACGCGGCCCCGCTTGGTCGTCGGGAACTGGAAGATGAATCCGCCGACGATCGCAGAGGCGGTCGCGCTCGCCCGCGCGGTCGTCAGCGCCGCGCCCGCGGGCGATGTCACCATGGCGGTCGCGCCGCCAGCGGTCGCGCTCGCCATGGTCGCCGAGGCGGTGCGCGGTACACGTGTGCTCGTCTACACGCAGGACGTGCATTGGGAGGACAAAGGCGCCTACACCGGTGGGATCGCGGCTTCGATGCTCGCCGGCGTTGCGGTGGGGACGATCGTCGGTCACTCAGAGGTACGCCGCGACCTCGGCGACGACGACATCCGCGTGGCGCGCAAGCTCGCGCGCGCGATCGCCGCCGGGCTGCGCGTCGTGCTCTGCGTCGGCGAAAGCGAGGCGCAACACCTGGCGGGCGAAACGGAATCTGTCGTCGCGCGGCAGGTCGCCGCCGATGTCGCGCCGCTGCGCGCGAATCGCGAGCGCGCGGCGCAGCTTGTCATCGCCTACGAGCCGATCTGGGCGATCGGCACCGGGCGTCCCGCGACCGCCGCGCATGCGACCGCTGCCGCCCGCATGATCCGTCGCACGCTCGAGACCGCCGGCCTCCCCGGCGACGGGACGCCCGTTCTCTATGGCGGCAGCGTCACGGCCGCCGGCGTCCGTGAATTTTCGACCGCCGATGGCATCGACGGGGCGCTCGTCGGCGGAGCGTCGCTCAAGGCCGAGGAGTTCGGAGCGATCGTGCGGGCCTTCGCGTGACCGCGGCGTCTGCATACCGGCCGGTCGTGCTCTGCGTGCTCGATGGCTGGGGGATCGCGCCAGATGGGCCAGGCAACGCCGTGACGCGCGCGAGCACGCCGCATCTCGACGCGCTCTTCGCGCGCTACCCGCACGCGACGCTCAACGCGAGCGGCCGCGCCGTCGGGCTGCCGGACGGGGTCATGGGGAACAGCGAGGTCGGCCATCTCACGATGGGCGCCGGCTACATCAGTTATCAGGAGCTCGTCCGCGTCAACGACGCGATCGACGATGGCAGCTTCTTCGAGAATGCCGCGCTCCGCGCGGCGTGTGCCGCCGTCCGAGAGCGCGGGACGCTTCATCTCCTGGGGCTCATCTCGACGGGTGGCGTGCATGCCGACATGAAGCATCTCGCCGCGCTCATCGGTCTCGCGAAACGCGAGCGCGTCGCGCGCGTCGTCG
>Ga0209157_1003155_pt1 | contig 12828 bp, 9 predicted proteins | sample GraSoiAngelo_135_FD_185892 | JGI IMG/M metagenome (GOLD analysis project Ga0209157, IMG submission 185892) | Grasslands soil microbial communities from the Angelo Coastal Reserve, California, USA - 14_0929_05_40cm (SPAdes) (version 2) | ecosystem: Environmental > Terrestrial > Soil > Grasslands ... | reverse complement strand
CGCGGTCATCACCGCCGGGGCGTTTCCCGCGCACGAGCTGGCCTGGGCCGTCGGACTGAACGCCTTCTACCTCACCGTGCTGGTCTTCTGGTTCCACATGATGTTCGCGGCGTGCAAAGACAAGGGACTATTGGTGCGCGTCGGCGAGTAGGCGGGAACTAAGAGCGGGTCCTGTCGGCGAGCAGCCCCGCTGAGCGGCGCCTTTTCGATAACTGCCCAAAATTCCTATCAGTTTTCCGATCGAAAATCTTACCGCTAGCCTCTTGACAACCTCGCCGATCTGCTCTTAGCATGCTCTTTTACCGAATGGTGTTAAAAATGAGCATTTTTTACCGAATGGTGTTAAAAATTGGGAAGATATAGCAACCGTGTAACAACCTGTATGGAAAGGAGAACTGTGATGGGATCTTTAACCAGACGTCAGTTCCTCCAATTCAGTGCAGTCAGTGCAGCAGGACTCAGCGCATCGAGCCTCGGGATACTGGGATTCTCGTCTAACCAAGTGCTTGCCGAGGTACGCCAGTACAAGCTGGCACGCACCACGGAGACACGCAGCACCTGCCCGTACTGCTCGGTCAGCTGCGGTCTCATCATGTACAGCCTTGGCGACAAGGCCAAGAATGCTCCGGCCGAGATCATTCACATCGAGGGCGATCCGGACCATCCGGTGAATCGCGGCACGCTCTGCCCCAAGGGCGCGGGCCTGCTCGATTTCGTGCACAGCCCCAACCGGCTCAAGTACCCGGAGTACCGCGCGCCCGGCTCGGACAAGTTCGTGCGCATCTCCTGGGATGAGGCCTTCGACCGGATCGCGCGCCTCATGAAAGACGATCGCGACAAGAACTTCATCGCGAAGAACGCCGACGGGGCGACGGTCAACCGCTGGCTGAGCACGGGTTTCCTCGCGGCCTCGGCCTCGAGCAATGAGTCCGGCTATATCACGCACAAGGCCGTCCGCAGTCTCGGGATCCTGGCATTCGACAATCAAGCGCGTTTTTGACACGGCCCCACGGTGGCCAGTCTGGCCCCGACGTTCGGCCGCGGTGCGATGACCAATCACTGGGTTGACATCAAGAATGCCAACCTGGTTCTGATCATGGGCGGCAACGCCGCCGAAGCCCACCCGTGCGGCTTCAAGTGGGTAACGGAGGCCAAGGCCCATAACAAGGCCAGGCTGATCGTGGCCGATCCGCGCTTCACACGCTCGGCAGCGGTGGCCGACTATTACGTCCCCTTGCGCGCCGGCAGTGACATCGCGTTCCTGGGCGGCGTCATCAATTACCTCCTCACGCACGACAAGATCCAGCACGAGTACGTGAAGGCGTACACCGACGTGAGTTTCATCGTGCGCGCCGACTACACGTTCGAGGACGGTCTGTTCTCCGGCTACGACGCGGCCAAACGCAAATACGACAGGGCAACCTGGATGTACGAGGTGGGCGCGGACGGCTACGTCAAGACCGACCCGACGCTCGCGAACCCGCGCTGCGTCTTCAATCTGATGAAGAAACACTACGCGCGCTACACGCCCGAGATGGTGAGCAGCATCACCGGCACGCCCAAGGAGCAGTTCCTCAAGGTGTGCGAGATGATCGCCGAGACCTCGGCGCCGAACCGCACCATGACGATCATGTACGCGCTCGGCTGGACGCAGCACTCAGTGGGATCGCAGATGATCCGCACCGCGGCCATGGTGCAGTTGCTGCTCGGCAACATCGGCATGGCCGGCGGCGGCTTGAACGCCTTGCGCGGGCATTCCAACATCCAGGGCCTCACCGACCTCGGGCTCTTGTCCGAACTGCTGCCCGGTTACCTGGGGCTGCCGGGCGAGAAGGAGACCGACTACAAGGCCTACATCGAGAAACGCGTGCAGAAGCCGTTACGCCCGGGCCAGTTCTCGTACTGGCAGAACTACGCCAAGTTCCACGTGAGCCTGATGAAGGCCTGGTACGGCAATGCCGCGACCCAGGCCAACAACTGGGCGTTCGATTATTTACCGAAGCTCGACAAGATGCATGACATGTTACAGGTGTTCGAAGACATGCACCAGGGCAAGATGAACGGGTATTTCTGCCAGGGCTTCAACCCGCTGGCTGCGTCCCCATGTAAGGCCAAAATCGGTCGGGCATTGGCGAAGCTCAAATATCTGGTGACGATCGATCCGCTGGCGACCGAAACCGCAGTCTTCTGGCAGAACCACGGCGAGTACAATGACGTCGATCCGGCCAAGATCCAGACCGAGGTGTTCCGGTTGCCGTCCACCTGCTTCGCGGAGGAAGACGGCTCGTTGGTGAACAGCGGCCGCTGGCTGCAGTGGCACTGGAATGGCGCCGATCCGCCGGGCGAGGCCAAGTCGGACATCGAGATCATGGCCGGCATTTTCCTGAAGCTGCGCGAGCTCTATCGGAAGGAGGGCGGCGCGTTCCCGGACCCGATCCTGAATCTCACCTGGAATTACGCGATCCCGTCGGCGCCGTCGCCCCAGGAGGTCGCGCGCGAGTTCAGCGGGAAAGCGCTGGCCGATCTCGAAGACCCCAAGGACAAGACGAAGGTGGTGCGCAAGGCCGGCGAGCAGTTGGACGGCTTCGGGCAGCTCACCGACGACGGAAAGACGTCCTGCGGCTGCTGGATCTATGCCGGCGCCTGGTCGGAGAAGGGCAACCTCATGGCGCGGCGCGACAATTCCGACCCGAGCGGGTTGGGCAACACGCTTAATTGGGCCTACTCGTGGCCGTCCAACCGCCGCATCCAATACAACCGCGCCTCGTGTGATCCATCGGGCAAGCCCTGGGATCCGAATCGCAAGCTGATCGGCTGGGACGGAACCAAATGGACCGGCGCGGACGTGCCGGACCTCAAGGCGGATTCCCCGCCCGCGGACGGCATGAATCCGTTCATTATGAACTCGGAGGGCGTGGCCCGCTTCTTCGTCGTGAACAAGATGGGGGATGGGCCGTTCCCCGAGCACTATGAACCGTTCGAGTCGCCGCTCGACGTGAATCCGCTGCATCCCAAGAACCCGAAGGCCAAGAACAGTCCGGCGGCGCGGGTGTTCAAGGACGACCTCGATCAATTCGGCGACGCCAAGGAGTTCCCATACGTGGCGACCACCTACCGGCTCACCGAGCATTTCCACTTCTGGACCAAACACACGAGGCTCGGCGCCATCATGCAGCCGGAACAGTTCGTGGAGATCGGCGAGGAGTTGGCCCACATGAAGGGAATCAAGAGCGGCGACCGGGTGCGGGTGCGATCGATCCGCGGCTTCATCAAAGCCGTGGCCGTCGTGACCAAGCGCATCCGCACGCTCCAGGTTTACGGCAAGAAGGTGTACACCATCGGGATTCCGATCCACTGGGGCTTCCAGGGAGTGGCGAAGAACGGCTTCATCGCCAACACGCTGACGCCGTCCGTGGGAGATGCGAACACCCAGACGCCGGAGTTCAAGGCGTTCCTCGTCACCATTGACAAGCTATAGGAGGCGCTATGGCACTGCAATCACTCGACATCACGAGCCGGTCGGCCACCACCACGCCGTCGCCGGGGGTGCGCGAGACGCAGAAGGTCGCGAAGCTCATCGACGTCTCCAAGTGCATCGGCTGCAAGGCCTGCCAGGTGGCGTGCATGGAGTGGAACGACCTGCGCGACGAGGTCGGCACCAATCACGGCGTCTACGACAACCCGCTCGACCTCACCGACAAGTCCTGGACCGTGATGCGGTTCTCGGAAGTGGAGGTGGAAAAGGACAAGCTGGAATGGCTGATCCGCAAGGACGGCTGCATGCACTGCGCCGACCCCGGCTGTCTCAAGGCGTGCCCCGCGCCGGGCGCGATCGTGCAGTACTCCAACGGCATCGTGGACTTCCACGAGGAGAACTGCATCGGCTGCGGGTACTGCATCACCGGCTGCCCGTTCAATGTTCCCCGCATCTCCAAGAAGGACAGCAAGGCATACAAATGCACGCTGTGCTCCGACCGGGTGTCCGTGGGAGTGGAACCGGCCTGCGTCAAGACCTGCCCCACCGGCGCGCTCGTGTTCGGCTCCAAGGAGGACATGATTCAGCACGCCGAGGAGCGCATCGTGGATCTCAAGTCGCGCGGGTACAAGAACGCCGGGCTGTACGATCCGCCGGGGGTGGGCGGCACGCACGTGATGTACGTGTTGCAGCACGCCGACCAGCCGCAGATCTACAACGGTCTGCCCAAGGACCCGCAGATCAGCCTTCTGGTGGAGCTGTGGAAAGGCGTGCTCAAGCCGCTCATGTCGCTGGGTCTCGGCCTGGTCGCGCTCGGGGGCTTTCTCCACTACGTGACCGTGGGACCGAAGGAAGTTAAGGAGGAGGTCCATGAACGATGACAATCTGATCGAACGGTACAAACCGGTGGACCGCGCCAACCACTGGGTGACGGCGATTACCATGATCCTGCTCGCGCTCTCGGGACTGGCGCTGTTCCATCCCGCGTTTTACTGGCTCACCAACCTCTTCGGCGGTGGGACGTGGACGCGCATTCTGCATCCCTACATCGGTGTGGTGCTGGCGGTCTCGTTCTGGTTCCTGGCGCAGCGCTTCCACTCGGACAACCGCATCACCGACGCCGACCGTGAATGGGTGCGCCGATTCCGCGATGTGGTGGCCAATCGCGATCAGAACCTGCCCGAGGTCGGGCGGTACAACGCGGGGCAGAAATACTTGTTCTGGGTCATGGTGGCGACGATCGCGCTGCTCCTGGTGAGCGGCATCGTCATATGGCAGCCGTGGTTCGCGCCGTGGTTCTCGATCGGCCTCAACCGCGTGGCGGTGCTCATCCATGCGGTCGCGGCGTTCGTGCTCACCGCCGGCGTCCTTGTGCACATCTACGCCGCGTTCTGGACCAAGGGCACGATCCGCGCCATGACGCGTGGCACCGTGACGCGCGCCTGGGCCAAACACCATCATCCCGGCTGGTATCGCGAGGTGAGCAAGGGCGCGAAATGACTAAAATCAACGTCATTCAGCCCGGAACCCTCGAGGCGCCGCCGGGCGACATCCCGTTCCTGCTCCTGCCAGAGCGCAACATTTTTCAGGCGCGCGCCGCGCGCCTGAACGCCCTGGCCGAAGGCCACGCTCTGGCGGAATACCTCCGGTTCCTCGCGGCGCTGGCGCGCGCGCAGCATGAATCGCTCGCACTGTTCCGCCATGTCCTGCTGCCGGAGGCGCGAGAGCTCGAGCGCTGCCGCGAACACGGGATGCCACCGCTCGGGACCAGGGGCTGGGACCGCGATCCCGTGTGGCGCGAGGCGTTGCGCGGCATCCTCACGGAGCTCGAAGACGGGGCACTGCCGGAGGAAACTCGCGGGACGATCGCGCGGCTCCAGGACACGGACGACGCGTCGCTCGAACGCCTGGCCGAGACGCTGTTCGCCGGCGATCATGACGACACGCTCGACCGGGCGGCGACCCCGTTCATCGGCGCGGCGCTGCAGGCGTACTGGTTGCATCTGGTCACGGCGCTCGGGGCCGGCGCCTTCGGCCGGCTCGAGACCCCCAATCTCTGCCCGGCGTGTGGTTCCGCGCCCATGGCGAGCGTCGTGGGCGCCGACGCACTGCGCTATCTGACCTGCCCGCTCTGCAGCACGCAATGGCACGAGGTACGTATCAAGTGCGTCTTCTGCAACACGACCAAGGGCATTGCGTACTATGGCATCGAGGGCGGCAGCGCCGCGGTCAAGGCCGAGAGTTGCGAGGCCTGCCATGGTTATCTCAAGATCCTGTACATGGACAAGGACCCGAACGTGGACGCGCTCGCGGATGACGTGGCGAGCATCGCGCTCGATGTCCTGATGGCCGAATCCGGTATCACTCGCAGGGGGACGAATTTCTTCTTATTTTAATCCTTGTTTCATGCGTCGACTATAACGTCACCCCGGATTTGGGCCTGGCAGGCCAGGATGTACCCCTCAGCCTTATCTCCTTCGGTAAGCGAATCCTCCACGGCCATCCTCACACTGCCCGAGACAAGCTTGACACGGCACGATCCGCAGGTTCCCGAGCGACAGGCGTTGTCGATGAAGACGCCGGCTTCGTCGGCCGCATCGAGGATCGTCGCACCGACCGGCACCGGCGCGGTCGTGTCCGAAGCCTGAAAGACCACCTGGCCCGCGATCAAGGTTGAGGCAGCGCCCTTCGCCGTGGGATCGCGTTTGACGGTTCCGAACGCCTCAAGCCCAACGAGAGCGGCCTTGACCGCGTCCATCATCGGCGGCGGGCCGCATATATGCGCTCGGCGGCTCGCAATATCCGGCACCGCCGAAGCAAGCAGCGCCCTATCGATGCGGCCGACGGCGCCGGACCAGGGCTCATCGCCCGGCTTGCTCATGGCGACCGTGACGCTGAGATTAGCGTTACGGGCCTCTAACTGAGCAAGTTCCTCTCGAAAAATGATATCGCGCGGTGCCCGGAAGCCGAGGATTAAGTGGACCTTGCCTGACCGGTAGCACAAATTTAGCACAGTTAGGGGTCACCCCTGGCGGCCTCGTAAGCGGTTGAATTATTTGGTGGGCCGTGCAGGGATCGAACCTGCGGCCCGCTGATTAAGAATGGAAAAGCAGCAGCGGGCGAAAAATTAATTCAGGATGGGACTTGACAAGATGTATTTGTATATGCAATATTACAGCATGACGAAAACGGAAACAAATAAACGGATGAATCGAGGTAACGGTACCATTGATCAGATCGCGTGTGAGTGCTTGCTGGGGCGCGTGCGCAAACTTGATCGTGTGCTCACGGGCATCTACGATGCTGAATTCCGTCCATTCGGCCTGAAAGCAACCCAGATTAATCTTCTGGTTCTTGTGGCAAAGGCAGGCCCCATTCGGCGTATCGAGATTGCGAAGGGTCTGCACCTCGACCCATCCACGCTGACCCGGAATCTGAAGATCATGCTGACCAATGGTTGGATCAAAGAGATTGCGGATGGGGAAGATGGCCGGGGCCTCCCAGTAAAGGTTACGGCCCAAGGTCGTGACCTGCTGAATCAAATCGGTCCGTCTTGGCGAAAAGCCCAAACTCGCACGCAAAAACTTATTGGTGATGAAGGTGCGGCACTCTTGCGAAAGCTTGCTGCAAATAGAATGGAAGCGCCTTCAGGGTAGGGCTTTTTTTGATCATATACTTGCATATACAAATACACTTGATTCAATTTTCACAAGGAGAACATCATGAAACTCACTCGATTCAGCCTTACGTGCCTCTGGTTTTTCGGAACGTACCGAAGGGCACCTATGCCGTATCTGTCCGCCATGACGAGAACATCAATGGAGGTATTCGCTTTCCCGGAGGTCTCCATGCTTAAGCGCCGTGATGTCCCATTCCTTACCGTCATCGGTCTGTTGCCCTTCGTCTTGGCGGCATGCAATGACGCCACTTCTTCAACTGACCCACGGACGCAGCCTCCGCTGGTGCGGATAGAGGCTGTCGAGATCTCCGTCCAGTCAGAGCGTTCGTTCACCGGCATCGTCGCGGCCCGCGTGCAGAGCGACCTGGGGTTCCGAGTCCCCGGGAAGGTCCTGGAACGCTTGGTTGATGCCGGGCAACCTGTCAAGCGCGGCCAGCCGCTCATGCGTATCGATCCCACGGACCTGAGGCTCGCCATGCGCGCGCACGAGGAAGCCGTTGCCGCCGCAAGGGCGCGCGCGCACCAGACCGCAGAGGACGAGGTGCGATACCGCGACCTCCTCCCCCCCCGCGCGGTTTCGGCATCGGACTATGACAAGGCCAAGGCTGCCGCCGAGTCGGCAAGAGCGGAGCTCAATGCGGCCAGGGCCCAGGCCGACGTTGCCCGCAACGAGATGAGCTACGCTGTCCTGTTTGCTGATGCGGACGGTGTGGTGGTCGAGACTCTGGCAGAGCCGGGGCAGGTCGTCACTGCCGGCCAGGTTGTCGTCCGTGTGGCGCATGCCGGACGCCGCGAGGCGGTCATCGAACTCCCCGAAACCCTGCGCCCGGCGATGAGATCCACCGGCCGGGCGACCTTGTATGGAAGCGGGCTGACGGGCCCTGCGAAACTTCGCCAGTTGTCGGACGCCGCAAATCGTCAGACTCGGACGTTCGAGGCTCGGTACGTGCTGGAGGGTCGCCTGGCAGACGCGCCGCTCGGCTCGACCATCTCCATCCAGATTCCGGACGGCCAGTCTGCGCCGGCGCTGCAGGTACCGATCGGTGCGATCTTCGATCCGGGCAAGGGTCCCGGCGTATGGCTGGTCGAAGGGGAAGCGCCTCAGGTCACCTGGCGTGCCGTCCACATCACCGGACTCAGTGACGAAGCGGCTTCGGTCGTCGGCGACTTCAAGCCTGGAGATCGCGTCGTGGCGCTCGGCGCGCATCTGCTGCAAGAAGGCGAGCACGTGCGACTGGCTGAAAGCAAGGCCGCGCAACACGTGGCCGCCAAGAGCGGGGGACAGCAATGAACGCCTTCAATCTCTCCGCTCTCGCCGTACGCGAGCGCGCCGTCACCCTGTTCCTGCTCGTGGCGATTTCGATCGCCGGCGTGGTGGCCTTCCTGATGCTGGGGCGGGCGGAAGACCCCTCCTTCACGATCAAGCAGATGACCGTCGTCACGGCCTGGCCGGGGGCGACGGCGAAGGAGATGGAGGAGCTGGTCGCCGAACGGTTGGAGAAGCGGATGCAGGAACTTCGCTGGTACGACCGGACCGAGACCTTTACGCGACCGGGTCTGGCGTTCACCACGGTGGTCCTGCGCGACGGCACGCCGCCCGCCGATGTCCCCGAGCAGTTCTATCAGGCGCGGAAGAAACTCGGCGACGAGGCGCATCACTTGCCGCGTGGCGTCATCGGTCCGATGGTGAACGACGAATATTCCGACGTAACCTTTGCGCTCTATGCGTTGAAGGCGCAGGGCGAACCTCATCGGCGCCTCATCCGCGATGCGGAGGTCTTGCGCCAACGCCTGCTGCACGTGCCGGGCGTCAAGAAGGTGAACATCATCGGCGAGCAGGCGGAAAGGATCTTCGTCGAGTTGTCCTATGACAGGCTCGCAACCCTGGGCGTGTCCCCTTCAGACTTCTTCGCCGCGCTCAACAGCCGGAACGTCATGACGCCCGCCGGCTCGATCGAAGCCAAAGGTCCGCAGGTCTTTATCCGGCTGGACGGCGCCATCGACGATCTGCAGGAGATCCGCAATACCGCCATCGCCGCGCAAGGCCGCACGCTGAAGCTCTCCGACATCGCCGACGTGAAGCGGGGCTACGAAGATCCGGCGACCTTCCTGATCCGCAACAACGGCGAACCGACCTTGCTGCTCGGCGTGGTCATGCGTGAGGGCTGGAACGGCCTCGACCTTGGCAAAGTGCTAGACGTGGAAGCGGCGGCGATCAACGCGGAGATGCCGCTGGGGATGAGTCTGTCCAAGGTTACGGACCAGTCGGTCAACATTCGGGCAGCCGTCGACGAGTTCATGGTCAAGTTTCTCGTCGCTCTCGGCGTGGTGATGCTCGTGAGCTTTCTCAGCATGGGATGGCGCGTCGGCATCGTGGTCGCGGCGGCGGTTCCTCTGACCTTGGCCGCGGTATTCATCGTCATGGCGGCCTCCGGCAAGGACTTCGACCGCATCACGCTCGGCTCCTTGATACTGGCCCTGGGACTGCTGGTTGACGATGCGATCATCGCCATCGAGATGATGGTCGTGAGGATGGAGGAAGGCTACGACCGCATCCGCGCAGCGGCTTATGCGTGGAGTCATACCGCCGCGCCCATGCTCGCCGGGACCCTCGTGACCGCGATCGGCTTCATGCCGAACGGCTTCGCCAAGTCGACTGCCGGCGAGTACACCAGCAACATGTTCTGGATCGTCGGCATCGCGCTCATCGCATCCTGGGTCGTCGCTGTCGTGTTCACGCCCTACATGGGGGTGAAGCTGCTCCCGAACATCGAGAGGCGCGAGGGCGGGCATGAGGCGATCTACAACACGCCGCGCTACAACCGCTTCCGCCAGCTTCTAGGATTTGTGATTCGCCGTAAATGGCTGGTCGCAGGGAGCGTGGTCGGTGCGTTCTTCGTCGCGGTGCTGGGCATGGGCGTGGTGAACAAGCAGTTCTTTCCGACTTCCGATCGACCGGAAGTACTGGTCGAAGTGCAAATGGCGTATGGCACTTCCATCGAGCAGACGAGTGCCACCACCGCCAAGGTCGAGGCCTGGCTGGCCACGCAGCCGGAAGCCAAGACCGTTACCGCCTATGTTGGTCAAGGGCCGCCGCGCTTCTACCTCGCGATGTCACCGGAGCTACCCGATCCTTCGTTCGCGAAGATCGTCGTGTTGACGCCGAACGAAGAGGCGCGCGAGGCGCTCAAGCTCCGACTGCGACAGGCGGTGGCTGACGGCCTCGCGCCCGAGGCCCGCGTGCGAGTTGCGCAGCTGGTGTTCGGGCCGTACTCGCCCTTCCCCGTGGCTTTCCGTGTGATGGGTCCCGACCCGGACACGCTTCGTGATATCGCGGCGCAGGCACGTGCCGTGATGCAAGCGAGTGCCCTGATGAGAACGGTCAACAGCGATTGGGGCGAGCGCGTGCCCGCGCTGCGTTTTTCGCTCGATCAGGACAGGCTCCAGAGCATCGGCTTGACGTCCAGCGACGTGGCCCAACAGCTTCAGTTCCTCCTGAGCGGCATCCCGATCACCGACGTCCGCGAAGACATCCGTGCGGTGCAGGTCGTAGCCCGCTCTGCCGGAGACGCGCGGCTCGATCCGAGCAAGATCGCCGATTTCACTTTGGTGGGCACGGCGGGCCAACGGATTCCGCTATCGCAGATCGGAACCGTGAAGATCCGCATGGAAGACCCGATCCTGCGTCGCCGCGATCGCACGCCGACGATCACCGTGCGCGGCGACATTGCCGAGGGCTTGCAGCCGCCGGACGTGTCCACCGCCGTGTGGAAGGAGCTCCAGCCCATCATCGCGAAGCTGCCGGCGGGCTACCGAATCGAGCAGGGCGGTTCCATAGAGGAGTCCGGGAAGGCAAATCGCGCCATAGCTCCGCTGTTCCCAATCATGATCGCCCTCACGCTGATCACGATCATCTTTCAGGTGCGTTCGATCTCCGTGATGACGATGGTGTTCGCAACCGCACCGCTGGGCCTCATCGGGGTCATTCCGACCTTGCTGCTGTTCCAGCAACCGTTTGGCATCAACGCGCTGGTCGGCCTGATCGCGCTCTCCGGAATCCTGATGCGCAACACGCTCATCCTGATCGGCCAGATCCGCCAGAACGAGAAGGACGGATTGGCGCCATTCGATGCGGTGGTCGAGGCCACCGTGCAGCGCTCCCGTCCGGTCATTCTGACGGCGCTCGCCGCCATGCTGGCGTTCATTCCGCTTACTCAGTCGGTTTTCTGGGGAACGCTGGCATACACCCTGATCGGTGGAACCTTCGGCGGGACGGTACTCACACTCGTGTTCTTGCCGGCGTTGTATGCCATCTGGTTCAAGATCAAACCCGTGGCGAAGGACCGGCAACTCGTTTCTGCGACTCAAACGGCGCCTGTCGCAGGTGAGATGGAGCGAAGCTGGGCGGGGACTCTAGCATACGGGCCCCACGACGAGGACCCCGTAGCGGAACCGTGAAGCAGCACGATCGTATCGTTCATGAAGGGACCCGCTAGCGTTTGGGGGTGCATCATGAGCTCCTTCCCGGCTCATCTCGACGTCGTCGGCGGCATTTCCGGGGATATGCGAGAATTCACGGTACATAGCTCGCAAACCATTGTCGATGCGTGTTAGTATTCACGCTATAGGCGGAACCGTCCGTGGTCCACGCGCAGAATCCGCAAATAGCTGCTGTATTGCCAGCGGTCGATCGGGTGCTCCAGATGCCTGCGGTGCAGGCACTGGCCGCACAGTATAGCCACACCGCCGTCGTCCACGCCATCCGTTCCCTGCTCTCCGAAATGCGCCAGGCCATGCTGGAAGGTGCCGCGCTGCCCGCGGAAGCGCAGCAAGCGCCGTCTCTCACGCGACACCTCCAGGCTCGCCTCGAGGCCGCGTTTCAGCCCTCGCTGCGGCGCGTGTTCAACCTCACCGGCACAGTGCTGCACACCAATCTCGGGCGCGCGCTGTTGCCGGCGGAGGCCGTCGAAGCTGTGCAGGCGGCCATGACGCAGCCGTGCAATCTCGAGTACGACCTCGCACCCGGCGCGCGCGGCGACCGCGACACCCATGTCGAGGCGCTGCTCGCCGAACTCACCGGCGCTGAGGCCGCCACGGTGGTGAACAACAACGCCGCCGCGGTATTGCTGGTGCTCGCTACGCTCGCGGCGCGCAAGGAGGTGATCGTCTCGCGCGGCGAGCTCATCGAAATCGGCGGATCGTTCCGCATTCCCGCGATCATGGCGGGCGCGGGCTGCCGCCTGCGCGAAGTCGGCACCACCAATCGCACCCATCTCGCCGATTTCGAGCAGGCCATCGGCGTGCGCAGTGCGCTGCTCATGAAGGTGCACGCCAGCAACTACGCGATCCAGGGTTTCACCGCGATGGTGCCCGAAAAGGAACTCGCGGCGCTTGCGCACGCCCGGGGGCTGCCATTCGTGGTGGACCTGGGCAGCGGCGCGCTGGTGGATCTGAGCCAATATGGACTGCCGAAAGAACCGACCCCGCAGGAGACGTTGGCACACGGCGCCGATCTCATAACGTTTAGCGGCGACAAGCTCCTCGGCGGGCCGCAGGCCGGCATCATCGTCGGGCGCGCCGAGCTCTTGAAAAAAATAAAACGCAACCACCTCAAGCGCGCGCTGCGTGTGGACAAGATGACGCTCGCCGCGCTCGAGGCGGTGCTCAAGCTCTA
>Ga0209157_1003153_pt1 | contig 12830 bp, 10 predicted proteins | sample GraSoiAngelo_135_FD_185892 | JGI IMG/M metagenome (GOLD analysis project Ga0209157, IMG submission 185892) | Grasslands soil microbial communities from the Angelo Coastal Reserve, California, USA - 14_0929_05_40cm (SPAdes) (version 2) | ecosystem: Environmental > Terrestrial > Soil > Grasslands ... | reverse complement strand
TGGAACGCAGGGTCTGCCGGAATTCCTGGGCCGCCCCTTCGCAGAGTCGAAGCTTTTCGAAATAGCGTCCGCCTATGAACGATTCACGCGCCACCGCCGTCCACCCTCAGGCTTCGGCGGTTTGCCCGGCGAGCGATGATATCGTTCCCATAGCGGCCCGATAACGCTCAAAGTGCCTTGGGAAATCGCTCAAGACCCGCCTCTCCGGCGGCTCGCCACAGTTCTTGGTCGAAAGTGGCAATTGTGATTGGCTCTCCAATCCGATCGTGCCATTCGAGCGCCGCAGCAAGATGTACAGCATCGTAACCTCTCAACCGGAAAGCCCACGCAATATCGTCAGCTCTTGCTACCAGTGACTCCGTCACGCGTATTCGCATATAGGACTTCCACTCCCGAACAAATTGCCGGTGCCCAGCCCTGGCGGCGGATTCGGTAAGTGAGCCGTGCCTGACAGCTCTGGCAAAAGTGGCGGCCGATTCTGCACGGCTGATAGTTGAGGTCGCGATCGATTCATGGCGGGAAATACAATTCCGAACATCAGCCGAGTGGGCTTCCTCAACGTACTTCTTCACAAGGGCGCTCGTGTCGAGATAGAGCATCAGTCCCGATCCTCAGACACAATTTCAGCAAGCGTTTTACTGCCCGGTTTGATTTTCGCAACGGGCTTACCTGGCCGTAGTTTCTTCCCGTTCCAGTCGGCAAATCCCGAACGGACCAAATTCTGGATTCCTTCTTCCCGCAATCCAGAAGCCGGGATTATTCGACCCACATCAACACCGCGCTCAGTAATCACCACGGTATTTCCCGCTTTTATGTTCCTGATGTACTCGCTGAGATGGGTTTTGAGTTCACGAATTCCAACCCTTTTTTCGGCCATACGGACAACTCTCCCGCAGTGACTACATTATACGCCCAAAGCACTACATTGTAGATCGAAGCCGCACAACGCATTCATGGGATTGCCGTGACCGAAAAATATAGCGGGCATGGTGTTCTTGATTCGGTTGGCCTTTGAAGACCGCTTAATAGTACAACATGCTTATGGAAAACTGGGTTGTCGTCCGTGGAAGCGCTGACGGCTTCGCTCAAGAGATCAGCGTTGGCCGCCATCGAATAACGGCCGATGAACCGATTGCGGCCGGGGGCAAAGATACCGGCGCTTCTCCTTATGATTTGTTGCTGGCCGCGCTTGGTTCCTGCACGTCGATGACAATCGGCATTTACGCCAGACGCAAACAGTGGCCGCTTCACGACGTGACTGTTCGACTCCAACATTCACGGATTCATGCCGCCGACTGCGCAGAATGCGAAACCAAGCAGGGTATGCTCGATAAAATCGACCGGGAAATCATCCTCACGGGACCGCTTTCAGAAGAGCAGCGGTCGCGCCTGCTTGATATCGCAAACAAGTGTCCCGTACATCGGACACTCACGTCCGAAATCCGGATTGAGTCGTTCCTGGGCAGATGATTCGAGATGACCGGCGAGACCTCTGAACGCCCCAGCGATTCGGAGGACAGACACCGAATTCTTGTAGCTCAGAATTCGGTGTCTGTCCCCCGAATCCCCAGAATTACCCATGCTGGTTCAGAAATCGATGCGGGCGTTGAACGTGATCGTCCGGTTTCCCGTCGCCGTCGTGATACGGCCAAAGGTCGCGGAATTGATGTTCATGTTCGGGTTACCCCAGATCGGCCGGTTCAGGATATTGATTGCGTCGGTGCGAAGTGTGAACAATTTATTTTCACCGATCCTTACTTTCTTGCTCAAAGCCATATCCAGGCCCAAAGCCGCCGGCCCAGTGATGCCGGGCATATTGATTGCGGTGTTTCCCGTGAATCCCGGGTCAGGATTCTTTAGAACGATATTGCCGGATCTATCGACGACGACCTGATTCGTAAAGCGGCTGGGCAGGTTCGGATCTCCTCCGAAATTGGGCAGAGGAGCGCTCTTCACCGAGAAGCCGCTGAAGTATTGAACGACTCCGTTCGCCTTCTCTACCTGTCCCATACCCTTCGGCAGTTTGCCCACGAGATCGGCCGTATTGGCGCTGCGGAAGCCTAACGTGCCGATCACGAAAGGCGACGCTCCCGTTCCTGGGATGAGTGTCAGCGGCGCTCCACTGATCCAGGAGAACACGGATGAGACCTGCCAGCCTTCAACGACACGCTGAACCACCGGCGGCGCTGTCGAAAGAAACAGCTGATTGGGACCAAACGGCAGATCCCATGCCCCATTGGCCTTAATGATGTGCGTCCGGTCGATACTCAACAGCCCCTTATCCAGCCGCCGATTCCGGTTATCGCGCAGAGTCGCCACATCCGTGCCGAACGTGGGTCCGCCGGCCACGGCATTAACGACGCCACCACCGGCATTCTGATTGTCCCCAAGGGCCTTTGAAAATGCGTAGCTGAACTGGCCATACACGCCGTTGGTGAAACGCTTCGTTAAGAGCGACTGGAATGAATGATAAGTGGACGCGCTGTTGTTCCCCTCCAAGGTGAGACGGGCGAACTGCGGATTCACAAGGATGAAGTTCTCGGGCAATCCGGCGTTTCGCAGCAATCCGCCATTCGGTCCGGCCAAAGACGATGTGTTGAGGAAATTCGCCAGACCGCCCACATCACCGTTGGCAATAAATTGATTCGTCGCTGTCAGCATGCGTAATGCTTGCGAACCGCTCAGCGTCGTGCCGTTGACGAGACCGATGCCGGGGATAGTCACTCCATTCAACATCCTGTTAAACAGCGGGGCGTCGCCACCTGCACGCGTGAGGTTGAATGCGTCGAGGATACCGTTTTCAAAGATGTTCGTTTCGTTGAGTTGCGTCGGGCCGAAGAGTTTCGTCGCCTTGTTTGCGACCCAGCTCAGATCCAGCGTCAGGTTCTGCGCCAGCTCTCGCTGCACCGAGAAGCTGAAATTTTGAATGTACGGGGTCACGCGATGGTCGTCATATCCGGTGATGTTCGCGGCCCGATTGGTTAGCGGAACGGCGCCAAACGGTTTGGCTCCTCCCGTCGGTACCGGGACGACATTCGCTGAAGGCAATCCGGTCAGATCCAGATAGTTCTGCGGTGAATACGTCACGTTCAGTGTTTGACCTGGAAGGTTCGCGATATTGCCCGAATAACTCAAGAAATCGGGAGCTCCGGCGTAATTGATTCCATATCCTCCGCGAATAACGGTGCTGCGCTTGAACCACGGAATCGAATAACTGAATCCAACCGATGGAGCGAAGTTGTTCCAGTCATTGTTCCAAAAGGTCTTATTCGGATTGGGAGAATGCTTGCCGACGAACTCGGTTGTGGTCAGTTTGGTGGGATCGCAGCCGACATTTGGATTCCACATGACATTAAAGCTCGTGCCGGAGCACCCGAACAATGCGGCTTCGCCTCCGTTGGTCGATAGACCGCCGGTAAATCGGCCACCCAGGCCTGTCGTGTCATACGGCACGCCGTACTTGTCGTAACGCAATCCCACATTCAACGTGAAATTCCGGGAAACCTTCCAGTTGTCTTTGAAGTAAAAAGCCCAATCGTTCTGGTGAAGGTCCCGTTGGAAAAGGAATGAGGTCCGGTAGTCGGTCCAGTCCCCGGCCGTTGGAGAATTCACAAAATATTGCTGCTGAATATCCCGGACCGTCCCCGCGAGGATCGCGAGCATAAGGTTTGCTGTCGCAATGTCATTGGCCTGAATTCCACGGAAATTGGTCGTCGTGATGTTCGGAACCGGCGTGTTACCGATTCCCAACGTTACAAAAGGCCGCGTCGTTTGCTGGCCGCCGTGGTTGAACTGATGCGAGCTGGTCAAATCAAGTTCAAAACCCGTCTGGAACGAGTGGGCTCCCTTGAGGAAGCTCAGGGTGTCTGCAAACTGCTTGAACGGACTGATCGATTGGCGCGGGGATGCCACACCAAACGGAGCGTATGTCATGGACGAGCCCACAGTTGTGCCTGAGGCAATGAGGCCGGCTGTAGCGGGCAAGGCACCCTGCGTGACATAAACAAACTGACCGCTGATATTCGGAAAGCTGTCGACCGTTTTTTTTGCAGTATCGACACGATCCGTTTGTTTGGCGCCGTTCCAACAGCAACCTTTATCCAATGGAGACGTGCCTTGCCAGGTATCGCGCTTGAGTCCAAAGCGGAACTCGTTCAGGATGGTTGCCGATATCGTCGAAACCCACGACGCCGTATAGAAATCCGGTACCCGCTTCACATCGCCAAACGCTCCGGCAGGGTAATCCGGTAAACCTGTCTGGCCGGTGACACCCCAGTCCTTTTCGCGCGTCATTGTATACGTCAGTTTGTTATTCGCATTGAGCTGATAATCGATTCGCGCGGTGAGATGATTGCGGTTCGCGTTCTGGCTTTGTCCCGTCGCACCGTCCATGCCCGCGTGGGGTTGATTCCATCGGAAGCCGGCAGTGTTCAGGCCATCTCCAACCGTCCAATCGTTCGGCTTCGGCATTCTCGACAGCCATTGAGGACCGACCCACACAGGGTCGATCCTTGTACGGCTGGGATCCCTCACGTCGCTAAAGAGATTGAATGAATTCAGAAACAATGGTGTGCCCGTAACCGGATCGGCTGACAACGGCTGACCCTCTCGATTGACCGCAGGTGTCGACGAGAATATGTTTCCATTCCGGCGAGTTGTTCCGCCTGGCGTACCCTCCGTCAGATAACGGAAAATTCCTGCGCGAGCCTGCTCGGTGAGAACGGTTACAAGATAGTCCTGCTTTTCCAAAAATCGTTGATCGTCGATAAGTACGAAAAAGAACGCCTTGTTCTTTTTGATCGGTCCACCCAGACGGCCACCGAATTGATTTCGGTTTTGGTAGCTCTTCGGAGCGCCCGCCAGTTTTTGAAAATAGGGCATAGCCGCGAACTCCGAGTTGTTATTCGTGTAAAACAACGCGCCGTGGTAGTCGTTGCTTCCGGCGCGCGTTCGCATTTGTACTTGTGCGGAGCCTCGTCCAAGCGCCGGATCGATGTTGTTGGCGGTTATCCGGACTTCCTCCACCATGTCGGGACTGGTGTACACAGCCGAATATGATCCGTTGGAGTTGTTATAGCGCCCGTCATTAGTAACTAGTCCGTCGCGTGTTGTGTTGACCTGGCTGATCGGAGTCCCACCGAAATTCTGGACAGGCGCATCAAATGCATTCCGCGTTGTGACGACGGCAGGTGTTGTCGCCACCAGATCCAATACATTACGGCTCTGTAACGGCAGATTTGTCACTGCTGAATCCGGCAGTACGTTTCCGACCGACGAGGATGTCGTGGCAAGCACCGTGTCGGCCGCGATCGTTACTTCCACGTTCTGCGCAGCAGCCGCGACCTGAAGAGTGAAATTCAAGCGGACCTGCTGCCCCTGGCCCAGTACCACATTGTTATAAGTGGCCGTCTGAAATCCCGAAAGCGCAGCGGACAATGTGTAAGTGCCCGGCTGAAGACTGGGAAACACAAAGTTGCCGGATTCGTTTGAGAGTCTCGTATCGGTGATCCCGGTGTTTACGTTCTTTGCAGTAACCTCAACACCAGGGATCAACGCGCCCGTAGCGTCGCCAACCGTCCCGCTAAGAACGGCATTGACTTGGGCAAATGCGGCGTTTGAAAGGGCAACACACAGTAGAACGCTTGGTAAACTGGCAATCTTCACGGTCCTTTCCTCCTCCCGTAATCGTCCACCTAGATTTCAGCGCCGGAATTTATCACCTTTTGGGCGGGAGCGACAACGCGGCGAGTTTCAATCAGTCCTGCCTATGACCGCAATGGTTCCTCTTGTTGGCTCTGGGTCCAAAGACTATCATTGGAACTCATGGCAGATCGCCGTTGGATCACCCGATCGTACGTTGCCTCGGTAGCGGCGCTCCTGTTGGTGACCGCTATTGGGTCCACGTTGCTGCACTGGCACAGCGATTGGAATGATCAACGATGTCAGTTGTGCCACGTGAGGCAATTGCCGAGCGCCCTCGGTCCAGTTGCGGAAGGTCCGGCCTGTCCTGTTTTAACCGAGCGGGACTGGTCGGCCGACAACCCGGCTTATGAACTCGAGAGCTTCTTTGTAAGATTTTCGAGCCGCGCACCACCCAGGTCCAGCTCCTTCACTGTTTCGTAGGTTCGAAGACGTCTCAAATCACTACGAAGGAGATGGGCTTTTATGAAGTTACATACTCTTCCACTGCTCTTGGTCTTTGTCATAACGCTCGTTTCAGAAGGTTACGCGCAGACTTCGACTGTTGCAGAGATTGACGCGTTGAGGGCCCAGATCGATGCTCTGAAGGCCGATTATGATCAACGTCTTCAGGCGCTCGAAAGGCGATTCGCAGCTCTTCAAAGTCAAGCGCAGCCGGCACCCGCGACGCAAACTCCCACAGCCGCTCCACCGCAAACGGCCGAGGTCCCGGCGGGCGCGCAAGGCGCGGGCGGGCCGACCGGGCCGCTGCCCGTCTACGGCGGAGCGGCGGCAGGATCGAAGATTTTCAATCCGGACATTGCCGTCATCGGTGACTTTCTGGGCGCGGCCGGGTCTAACAAAGTTAATCCGGAGCCGGCGTTGACGATGCATGAATCGGAAGCTGCGTTCCAGGCCATTGTCGATCCGTACGCACGCGCGGACTTCTTTTTCTCATTCGGCGAGCAAGGAGTGACCCTCGAGGAAGGCTATCTGACTTTCCCCGCGGTTCCCGGCGGGCTGCTTGTCAGAGCCGGAAAGATGCGCGCCGCTTTTGGTAAAGTCAATACGCTTCACAATCACGTACTGCCATGGACAGACCGTCCGCTCGTGACAAGGAATCTCGTGGGAGGTGAAGACGGGATCGACGATGCAGGCTTTTCCGTTGCGCGATTGATCCCGAATCCGTGGATCTTTCTTGAAGCAACCGGACAAGTTTTCCGTGGGGATTCCAGCGATGTGTTCAGGTCAACCAAGAGAGGCGATTTAAGCTACGTCGGCCATTTGCGGGGATATCAGGACATCACGGAGAGCACCAACATCGATCTCGGTATTTCTTATGCCCGCGGGCATAATGCCTCGGGCATTGTTGATGATCGCGATCTTGGGCAATTCAGAACCACTTTGTATGGGACAGACGCTACCGTTCGATGGCGTCCCTTAAGGCGGTCGATTTACCATTCGTTCGTGGGACGCTCCGAGTTCGTCTGGAGCCGGCGTGGACAACCCAACGGAATACAAAGCGCGCTCGGCTATTATTTTTCCGGCGACTACCAGTTTGCTCGCCGATGGTTTGCAGGCATACGGTATGATCGGTCGAAGCGTGCCGACGATGCCTTGCTGACAGACAAGGGCCAGTCGGCAGTTCTGACATACTGGCCGAGCGAGTTCAGCCAGTTGCGCGGGCAGTACCGCCGCACACAATATGCAAACGGTCCAACGGCCAACGAGTTCTTAATGCAATTACAATTTTCGATTGGAGCGCATGGAGCGCATCCATTTTAGGATAAGACCTATGTATAGTCTGAGGAACAAAATCTGTCTGGCCTCATTTATTGCAGTATTTACGGTGAGTTTGTCTGTACACGCCCAGGGGAAACTGAACGTAGTCACGACCACCGAGGACCTTGCAGCCATCGCGCGCGAAGTCGGTGGCGATCACATCACGGTGGAGTCCATCGCAAAGGGCTATCAGGACCCTCACTTTGTCGAAGCAAAGCCGAGTTTCATTCTCAGACTGCAAAAGGCGAACCTACTGATTCTTGTGGGCCGTGACTTGGAGATCGGTTGGCTGCCTCCGTTGATTCAGCAGAGCCGCAACTCGAAGGTTCAGGTCGGCGCCGATGGCTATCTCGATGCGTCGCTTCAGGCGCGAATTCTCGAAATCCCGCAGGGTCAGATCACACGGGCAGAAGGCGATGTTCATCCTCTCGGAAACCCTCATTATTGGTTGGACCCGGAGAACGCCAAGATCATCGGTCGTGAGATCTTTGACAGACTCGCGCGTTTTCGCCCCGATGACCGCCCTTACTTCGAATCGCGGCTGAATGACTTTCTAAACCGGTTAAATGATGCTGAAAGGCGATGGGTCGGCATGATGGCGCCGTACAAAGGCACAAAAATGGTCACCTACCATCGTTCGTTTCCGAACTTTGCTGAACGTTTCGGACTCGACATCGTGGGCTACGTTGAGCCGAAGCCCGGTATCCCGCCCACGCCGCAGCACACGTTGGATCTGATCAATGAAATGAAGAAGGCAAACGTCAAGCTCGTACTCGTTGAGCCCTACTTCGACCTGAAGACACCGAACTCGATCGGCCGTGCCACCGGCGCGGAGGTGCTGGTCATGCCTCCATCGGTCGGAGGAGTCAAGGAAGCATCCGACTACTTCAAGCTCTTCGATTACGATCTCAACCTGTTGATCAACGCAATCAAGAAAACCGGTGCGAATTAGGGGCACGCCATGGACACATCCGTACTCGTATTTCTAGCGGCCCCTTTCGTCGCCAGCCTGATTCTCACCGGCATTCACGCCTATCTCGGCGTTCACGTCGTCGAACGTGGTGTGATTTTCGTTGACCTTTCCCTGGCCCAGATTGCGGCGCTTGGCGCCACGATCGCTATCCTGTTGCCGATTACCGGCGGCGATCCGCACGCTCCTGTTACTTATTGGGTCAGCCTGGCCTTCACTTTCCTCGGTGCCCTGGTGTTTTCAACTATCCGTACCCACCGCGCACGTATTCCCCAGGAGGCGATCATTGGCATTTGCTACGCCGTGGCGTCGGCAGCGGCCATCCTGGCGATGAGCAAAGCGACTTCCGAGAGTGAGCACCTCAAGGACATGCTCGTCGGCAACATTTTGGCCGTGTCGTGGCCGGAAGTCGGCAAGACGGCTATCCTTTACGGCGCTATCGGAGCATTCCACTACATTTTCCGGCACAAGTTCCTTGCGATTAGCCTGGATCCTAAGAGGGCCGAAGCTGAAGGAATCCCAATCAGGGTCTGGGATTTTCTCTTTTATGCCTCATTCGGATTTGTCGTGACTTCTTCGGTCGCGATTGCCGGCGTCCTTCTGGTGTTTTGTTATCTCATCGTGCCGTCCGTGGCCGCGATGTTGTATGCCGATACCATCGGCCGCCGGCTTGCAATTGGCTGGTCGATGGGGACAGTCGTATCCGCATTGGGAGTCTATCTCTCCTTAAAGCTCGATTTGCCAACGGGAGCCACCATCGTATGCACTTTTGGAGTCGTCCTCATCATGATGGCTGCCGTGCGTCCGCTCGTCCAACGGCTTCCCGCCGAGGCGCATCAACTGGATTACGCAGATCGTATTCACGAAAGAACACGATAATTCCCCTCCTCTGCGAGGAGGGGAATATTGCGGCACTCATGGTAATCTTCACATGGTAGGTTCAGGCGGTTTGTTGTGAAAAGACTCTGGATGCTGGTGGCATTCTTGGTAGTTCTCGCTCGGCCGGCGGTTTCGGACTGGTATGAGCCCACGCCGGAGTTTGTATTTGCGAGGCTGGCGTGCAGCAATCGAGATTCTTGGATGTATTGGCCGCAATACTGGCCGGATATGCCGCCCTGGAAACACGACTTCCCTGCTTCGGATGAATTCTTCGTTGGGATATTGCATGAGCTGACGGGCGTTCGCGTAAGGCCGGACTCCTATAAAATTGTCCGCCTCGATAGCCCCGATGTCTTCCAATACCCGTTTCTTTATCTGTCGGAACCGGGCTTCATGACTCTCAATGAGAAGGAGATCGCAAATCTCGGCGAGTACATTCGCCGGGGCGGCTTCGTCATGGCCGATGATTTCCGCACAGGCGCGTACTTGGGCGGGCCGAACGAACTGGAAGTTCTGCGTTACTATTTGAAGCGAGCGCTGCCGGAGCGCGACCTGGTGAAACTTGATCTCAGTCATCCGGTCTTCCACACTTTTTATGACGTCGATACATTGAAGATGACGCCGCCATACGGCCAATTTGTTCCGGAATTCTGGGGGATGTCGGACGAGCACGGCACCCTGCAGGTGATTGCCAATTACAACAATGATCTGGGCGATTTCTGGAAGTACCTCGACCAGGGTGACAAGCCGCTCAAGGACAGCGCCCGCTCTATCCGCATCGGAATCGATTATCTCATTTACTCGATGAGCCATTAGCAGTGATCGTATGAATCGACGTGCCCTGTTAAAAAGCGCTAGCGCGGCGTTGCTGGCGTTTGGATTTGACGGATGCGCGACACGCAGGATCGCGCGAAACGTCTCGACGTTCCCCGCAGATGCCCGCTCTCCACTGAAACTATCTTTGGTCGAGGCATCCTGGGATCGAGTGATCCGCACGACTGTCGGCCTTCGCCCGCACCGGGATTCGGGCTTTGTGCTTCGAGCGGAGAAGCTCGCTGAAAAACTCCTCGTCCACAATTATGGACACGGCGGCTCGGGAATGTCCTTGTCCTGGGGAACCGGATACATGGCCGCCGAAACCGCGGCGCAACATGATCAGCGGCTCGCGGCGGTGATCGGTTGCGGTGTCACCGGCCTGACGACCGCGCGGCAATTACAGCGGCGAGGATTCGATGTAACGATTTACGCGATGTCGGTTCCGCCGGATACAACATCGAACATGTCTCTTGCCGGCTTCACTCCAACATCCGGTCTTATTGAAAACACGCGGCGCACGCCCGAATGGACTGAGCAGTTCCGGCGCGCGGCTCAAATTGCCTACAGGCAACTTCAATTGCTTACGGGTCCCTACTACGGCGTTTCGTGGATTTATAACTTTAACCTGACGGATGAACCAGAAGAAGGGCCTCCGGAAACGGGCGACTTACTTCCCGCTGAATTGCGGACCGGAGGTGTCCGTTTCGAACCGGGCGAGCATCCTTTTCCCACGAAATACGCGTTTCGCCGGCCTGTCATTCGCATCGAGCCATCGATCTATCTCGAGGCGCTCGTTCGGGACTTCCTCTCCTTCGGAGGCCGGATCATTATTCGAAAGTTCGATACACCCAGCGATTTCATGTCTCTGCCGCAACCAGTTATCATTAATTGCACAGGACTCGGCTCGCGAATGCTATTGGGGGATGAAGAACTGGTACCGCTGAAGGGCCAGCTCACTCATTTCGTGCCCCAGCCGGAAATCAACTATCAAACGACGAACGATGCTCGTAACCGAGCCCTGCGCGGCAACATCGGAATTCACATGATGCCGCGAACCGATGGCCTCGCTTTAGGCGGCACCTCCGAGCGTGGCGTCTGGACACTCGAACCGAACGAGGAAGCTCGGCAGGAAGTCGTCAACCAACATATCCAACTTTTCGCAGCGATGCGGAAAACCGGACTTTCGCCGTCCCGAATTTAGACCGGCGAACCAATTGAACAATGAACATTTTGGGGAGAAATGTTCATTGTTCAATGTTCATTGTTCAATTGTCACTAGAACGAATAGCGGAACATGATTTGGGTGATCCGCATAAATCCGGCCTGATTGAAGATCTGGCCGAAGTTCGCATTGCCGACTGTGTTTGCATTGAAGCCGGCCCGGACGGTGACGCGGTTGAACAGGTTCAGCATTTCGACTTTCACCATCGCTGTCTTGCTCTCACCCACTCTGAAGATCTTCATAAAGGATGCATCGACATTTTTCTGCGTTGGCGAGCGGAGTGCGGTGATCGTCCGCGGCGCTGTGCCGAAGGTGAACGGCGGCGCGGAAGTGAAGCCGGCAGGATTGATCCAGGTCGCTGTTCGATGGTCGGCCGAGGCCAATCGGTCTTCATAATCGCCGGGCGTAGCCAGAGGTTGTCCCGAAAGATTGGGACGCTGAGCAGCGCCCAGCAAGCCGGTGTTATCGGTTTGTGTCACGTTCAACGGAAATCCGCTCTGCAGGTTCACGATCGCGGAAACGGACCAACCCCCAACGACCCAGTCGGCGATTTTGTTCGCGTTCACCCATCTCCGATTTTGGCCGAACGGAAGCTCGACTATGGGGGCAAGGATCACACGATGCTTCACGTCGAGAATGCCATAGCCGTACTCTGCGCGAGGATCGTAACAGGCGCTCTTGAACTGCTCACCCGCGGCGCACCGTGGCATTGAAGCGATGTAGTTGTAATTATTCAGTGGCTGACGGGGAGAGACCCTGGAATAAAAGTTGTCCTCTCCAACCTGATTGTCCATCAACGCGCTGTAGGTATAACTCATGCGTCCGCCCCAGCCGCCGCTCACGCGTTTGGTCCACTCGATGACGCCTGCGTTGTAACGGCTGAGTCCCTCCGTTACTTGCCGCGCGTTGATGTCGAGGAATTGCGGATAGGGTCGCAGGAGCTGAGCGCGGGACACGGTCGCACTGGAACCGAGTCCGGTACTTGCCAACTCTGGTCTTCCGAAGAAAGGATTCGGCACTGCCTGCGCCAACGCTGAACCCAGTGACAGATATTTCGGATCGACCTGATTGACGTTCACAGCCGTATCATTGGTCCCGCCAAGCCCGAGGCGATCGCTTCGCGCTCCGACGTAGCTAATCGTGATCGCCATATTGCCGGGGAGTTCTCGCTGCACATCGACGGAATACTGCTGCACTCGCGGCGCTCGTCGATTCTGATCGACGTAGCTGATGTTTGTGCCGACCCCGCTCAGAGCCCCTCTGCTGTTGCCCGTTGGACGGACGACGCCATTGGGAAATGGATTGTCGAGCGTAACCGTCGGAACGGGTGAACTCTGTGGAACCACAGTGTTCTGTGTATAGCCGACCTGCCCATAGTTGTTGTCGGTTGTGTCGGGGATTGGATAATTGTACGGGGCCCAAAACAGTCCATACCCACCGCGCACGACTGTCCGGGGAGTGAGCGAATAGGCCAAGCCGACC
>Ga0209157_1003151_pt1 | contig 12835 bp, 14 predicted proteins | sample GraSoiAngelo_135_FD_185892 | JGI IMG/M metagenome (GOLD analysis project Ga0209157, IMG submission 185892) | Grasslands soil microbial communities from the Angelo Coastal Reserve, California, USA - 14_0929_05_40cm (SPAdes) (version 2) | ecosystem: Environmental > Terrestrial > Soil > Grasslands ... | reverse complement strand
AACTTATCTGCGACGTTTTCAGGACTTATTGGCTTGAGAGTAAATTCATCTGCGCCATAATCTAATATCTTAGTTTTATCAGTATCTTCATCTGCTACGACCAGTATTTTTGTCTCACCGTTAGTCCTTTTCAGATTAACAATTAACATCGCTCTCCCATCGAGTGCTATTTGTTGGCTTACTATTACAACATGTATCTTTCGGTTTCCCAATTCACTAATTTTTGATAAGCATTCTTCGGCTGTAGAGGCTTTATAGACCTCATAAGACTTTAGCCACAATAGGCCTGCCAAGTTTGTAATGGCATCGTTATCCTCTAGGACTATCATTACCCTAGGTTTATCTAAGGCCATTGTATGTCTACAGACGATATCAAGTAATAAGTGTAGTGTAAGGTAAAAGCTTCTGTTCACGACGAAAATAGTTCATCTTCTGAATATAATGTATTTGGAGCAATAAAACAGAGGGAGACCGTTTGTGCAAAGGACCCGGGTCCGTCAGGGTCAAACAAATTGAATTCCAAAAACTGACAGATGAATTTGAAAATAAACTATTAAACGCAGCCCTAGGCAGCCCTGAAAAAATACCAGCATTGGTTGATGAATACAGCAGCAGTGTCATCGAATTATTCAATTCTCTTTCATCATCACCATAGAAAGCCTGAATGAATAATTTTTATTTTATTTTCCCTTGATCTAGAATTTTAACAAAAAACTTATTTTTGCACTGAGGACAAATTAAAAAAGCAATCACTCTTAGGGCTGTTCTAAAATCATTGTATGGTGACATATCCTGTCCTGGAGGATGAAAATTCAGTCTATCCTGCTCACTTTGGACATTACTCTTTTCCAAGGGATCAGGATTGTCACAGAAAATACAATGAAAATCTATAGAATTAAAACGTTCAATTACCTTTTTTTCTAACTCTTCGGTTAGATAATCTCTAATCATTCATAATTCAGAATGATATAAAAATAACTTTTATTTAATATTATAACCCTTCAAACTTAAGCATAATGCATCTAACAGATCATCGTATGAAGTTTGTTCTTTGTCTAATGTTAACTCTTTAGCATAGCAGTCCTAATGACGTTATTACTTTGTCATGAGATTAATCATATCTGTATTTTTTAAAGCATTTAACGTAAGTTTCGCTAAGGTACACTTAAGTATAGTGATCCTTTTGAAAATCTCATGTTAGGTGAATTAATCGGAGAGATGGAAGGTAAAATTTCTAGTCAAAGAGTGATTGATGTTGAAGGTCCTACAATGGAGACAAGCGTATTGGCGAGCGGCAGTCTTAAGGGTGTGCAAGTAACCGAAATACTGACGTATGTTGCCAACCCAACGTCTAAAGGAGTACTTCATGGAGTCGGTAATGGTCTGATAACGACTGAAGACGGGGACATCGCGACATACACTGGTGAGGGAATTGGCAGGGTTGATGCCTCAGGTCTTCTAAAATGGCGAGGAGCGATATTTTTTGAGGCAAGTTCAGAGGGCAAATTGGATTCCCTCAATAACATAGTCGGAGTATTCGAGGCGCAGGTTGATGCTCAGGGAAATTTCACAGACAAGACATGGGAGTGGAAATAGCGATAGGAATTTCGCCGTAATTTATTCAATAAGTAAATATGATATGTAATGACCTGTCGAAATGGACTGTGATATCGTTAACGTTAAGTGCAGCGACCTTGATAATCGGATTAATTATTTTGGTGACTAAGTAAATGATTGATTTATCTACAATAATTTTAATATCTGTAGGGGTTTCTTATTCTATATCTCTGTATGACAAATATAAGTAAATAAATTAATTGTGAAAGGTTACCAAATAAATAAACAAAAAAGGTTAGGTTATTACTTTAATTATTCAGGTGGCTAGGATGATGGTGAAGGACTTTCGAATAACGTCCTGACATTGCTGTTGTGTTCATCAAGCAATTTTTGTATCCCAGAATAATGATCTTTGACAATACAATTTAGAGTTTGGATAGAAAAAATTAGTAATTCATAAATTATTATACAATCTTCTAAAGCCGTTTTATACTTTGTAGTACCTATAAATTGTATCGTCTAAAACAATTGGTGGGTTTGTTTCTTGATTACAGAATCAAATTAACTTCCTCTTATCAATTGTTAACTTTTACTTCCTTAACTCCCTCATTGGACTGGTGGTGATCATTATTCTGAAACAATGAGAGAGATTTTAGTCCCTATGGCAAGTGCATATAATCATCTTCTTTATGGTTTGAATAATTCAGAAAATGAAGTTTATAAATTCAAGGAATAAATAAATTAATTATGGATCTGAATCAAATCTCCTTGCAAAATCCAATAACCCCGAAAATGGATAAGGATATTCTTCCACCAGGCAGTAGTAGTGGAGAACTTAAATTTCAAAACCCAAAATAACAGTTCATCTTCCGACACTAATATGATAAATTAAAATCATCTAAAAACTTTGAATGTGTTTATGTTTTATAAGAAAGGAGACAAGGAGGATCACAGGGTAACGCTCCTTACCATAGTAAAGACGGTCAACCATATCTAGGTTAATATTAATTAAGATCACCTATTATTACAAGATTCTCTTATAAATAATTCGAGTCCATTATTTATTCTGCAAGTGTACTAACATTAGAGATGCGCCCACTGGGGTATCAGTAATATTATTCAATCCAAGAAAGTTTATCGATTTGATAAAATGGTCACGAATCTCAATGTTATCTGGATTACCGTAATTCTCTGAAGTTGAGATGAAATCGATTACGTAGCCATTATTGCCTACAAATGTGATCCAATATTGCAATGCACCTATAATAGGATCTATTTCATTTTTTTGCTTGAACGTCATGAGAAAAGAACCAGTCCTTTGACCATCTATATTAACAAATGATGGCGATTCTAACGTCTGATATTCATACTTAGAGTCGTCAGTGGTATGACCCTCATAAAAATGAGTGAATACAGAGTCCAAATTGGTTGAGCCAAAAGTTTCCAACAAATCATTAATGAAGTGAATTCTTATCTTCCCGGCTGCTATATTATTTTTCGAGATATCTATGTCAGACCCTTCTTCAAATCTATTTGCCTTTTCTTTAATTAACCAGTCGGAAGGATATTGGAATTGAATTTGAGATTTGTTGCTAGTATAGTTTGTATATTGCAAAGCAAAACAACCATTAACATTTGAAATAATCAAGATAAGGGTAGACAGGATAAAGGTTACAACAAATTTTTTATTAACTATCCTTCTTAAAGGCGATAATTCCACGCTTCTATATACTCCATAATAACCAATAATCAACAAAAGATTTAATCATTTACTTAGACAAAAAAAATTCTTTAATGGTCTATTAATTCAAATTTTCTCAACTGCTTGTAATGTTCAAATATAATTGACATAAGGATTGGATGTATTAAGACAGGTCTGCAAGCATTGCTACATGCCGAATTATACAATCGAGAATAGGAAAACATTTCATCAAATATCTTTCTCTCCTTCTTATCCAATAGACCTCTAAATGGTTTCCACTTCCTTCTTTCCATTTCTGCTGCAATTCGAAACGAAGGAACTGTTCGACCCATAACGCATTTGCATATCGTGAACTAATCAATTTAAAGCCTAAATCACATAGAGGAGAGGGAGATCTTCTTTGCTCAGCTGTAAACTTGACTATGCTTCTAAGTTAACATATTGTCGAAATAAACATTCGTATTCAGAGTTCCTTGATCTAATATTTTCACGTGAAATCTATGGTTACACCTTCTACAGAATAAAAGTCCGGTGACGTAAAATGTCGTTTCGATATACTTTTTAGGATTAGCAGCCTGACCAACACCGTGGAAATTAATTCCGCCAGCATATGGTTGAATTTCATTTATTTCTACGTCCTTAAAACCACATCTAATACAAGGAAATTTAATTGACCTAAAATCATCTTTGATTCGTTCCTCGTCCTCCTCTCTAATCGGAAATTCTTCATTCATTCTTTAACCATCAACCCAGAACTTGCGATTAAAGCCAGATAAATTTTATCTTTCATTTAATCACTCTCAATGACTGTATTCGAACCATTAATTAATGATTTTATAATATACCGGTGACAATGCAATTCTGGCTTAAAGTAACATAGAAGTGTTATACTTTCCCCATTCTTTGAACGTTGACGCAACTGTTCAATTTTATTAACTGCTTTACTTTTTTTCATCTGTGGAAGAAATTTTTCTCTATATTTTTTCCAATCTTCCTCAGTCTGCTTACTTTTTTTCCATTTACTCAATGTCCCCCTAAGCGGAGATAAATCTATAATCCATTCATCATAATCTAGCCAAGGATAAGACCCACCCCTAGTAATTAAAACAGCTGTGCCACTATTAGGAGGCCTTGTTTTCTTCTTATTGAAGTCTGAAGCATAGGCTGTTTTAATCATTTCACTTTGTGACTAAAATAATAAGACCTACTATCAAGGTTGCAACCGTTAACGTTAACGATATGACAGTCCATTTAGAGAGATCATGATGACATATCATTATTACTTTTCAATCATTTCCATTGGTTCTATTGGAATGAAATCAACTATTTTTCAATTACAAATTTATTATATGGATTTTCATTAGTAACAATCTGGTATATCCTTATCATTGGAATGTATAGGCTTTTTTCAACCTTATCATCATCAACGCCCTTGACACCAAAAATCTTTTGAATTATTATACCGGTGTTTAGCTTATTGTGGTTCACTTTAATTTTCTGAAATTTCCCAATGATCCAATCCGATATAATTTCATCTTTCGGATCATCTGAAATCTTAGCGTTTTTAAAACTATCAAAAGTATATCTTAATCCAATTCGGCTATCCTTCTTACTATTCTTACTGATAAATGGGCCAATGTATATTGTAGAGTAATGTTCTAATGTGCCTAACCATATGTGAATATCATTTACTTCGTTATCTTCATAGTATATTTTTGCTGCAACTAGTAATTCATGTTTGATGGCTTGTTCCATTTCTTTTTCTTTTAGCGATTTTCTCTGTGCTTCCCTCTTATCAATTGGCCTTAAATTTGAGATTTTTTTCTCTTCTTTATTTTCAACCATTTACTTACTTATCACGTCCATTGGTGCAATTTGTATATTCTCTTTGTCACATCTTTGTTTAGTTTCTTAATTCTCGGAGAGGAGAGGGAACTGACAAATAATGTATTTACGAGAGGAATTCCATAGGGAGCCGATTGCTGCCACTATGACACCAAGAAGTAACCCTATAATGCCAACATATCTTGCAATGTCTCTTTTTTTACGCCCATCAATTAATTAACAAACCATAGGTAATGTTATATCTTTAGTTTCCGGCCTTCTTGAAGTCATATTTCGTAAATCTTGTTTCACCACAACGACATCAAGTATTGGATAAGAAAGTTCTATTAAAATCTGAGGTTTGCCATATTAATCAATAAGGTTACAAATTTAACAAATGAATAAGTCGGCTATCTTCTTGGTCCTTATAGTTATAACAATCACTTCTTTGCATCTGTTGAATGTATGTATTCGGTTCACTCATGCCACACTTACAGAAAACGGAACATGCACTAATGTAACTAAAGGGCCTAATCAAGTTATAAATAGAAATCGAATTAACGAGGAATATTTTAAGAATTTGACAACAGATAATAGACAATTAGCAGAACTAATCTGTCAAAATATGCTAAATGAAACTGCAAAGTAGATCCGGCTATAATAAAAGGCGGTCTTCTATACCCACTGCAGATAAAATGTGTAAAATTCTGTTTCTTTTAATTCAGATAACAAAACATGCAATTTTACTAAAAGCCAGAAAACCATTGCACCATGTGTGTTAGAGAAGCTGAAAAAATGGTATTATTACAAAATAGAAGGGGCCGTATTAGCAGAAAGGTACAGCGATCAATGTCTTCTCTCCGGAGCTTACAAACAAATCCTTTAGCTTCATTTCGTTCATTAATTTACTACCTATAATTCATTTGTAGTAGGTAAAATATGTACGTGGATGGACAATAATATTTGCTTTTTGAGTTATAGTTCCTTAAGTAATTTCGTTCTATGAAAATTCTAGTTGCTTGTATAATCCAATAAAGTTTTTTGTTTAGCCTTGCGGTAACTAGCTTGTTCATCAGGAAATTGCATTTCAGTAATATTCTCAATTTCCTTTTGCATTCCCCATTCTACAGAAGGAAGGCCTCTCATGACTCTAAACATATTGGCGGTTGCAGCTCCAAATCCAGCATAGTGATTATTGGCTGCCACAATACCAGCCCTGACGCTTTTCTCATTTTCTTGAGTTGCTCTAAATTTATCCGACCAATATTCCATTTCCTGTGCTCTGTCCTTTTGTATTTTTCCAAATTCGTTTTCTTTAATGCTTCTATCTCCAATCAACCTAAGATATACAAGGTCAGATGTTCCTATGGGCGGAGATTGTATCCTGTCCAGTTGATTCCATACCAGGCAAATGTTATTGTTTGAAAAGAAATTGTAAGCTAAATCTGAAAACCACGATGGATGTCTTACTTCCACTGCATATCTAAATCTATCATCAAAAAAAAAGTCATATTGTTTTAAAGCTTCCAATCCTTCTGTAATCTTTACGTAAGGAGGAAATTGTATTAATAGCGCAAGTAACTTGTCCTTAAGAGGCTTCATGGCATCATAAAATAATGATAACTCCCTTTCTACGTCCTTGAATTTTTTATCATGTGTTATCACTTTGGGAAATTTGGCACTAAATCTAAAATCGGCTGGTGTTTTTCTAGCCCAGTTTTTAACCATAAATTGATTTGGAATTCTATAAAATGTAGAGTCAATTTCTACATAGTTGAAAATTTGAGAATAGTATGATAGCCACTGCTTATTCTCTAGATTGGACGGATAAAACGGCCCCTGCCATGTAGTATAACTCCATCCTGAGCATCCTATGTAAAGCTGCAACAACTAATTTATGGTCAATGTACAATAAATTGATTCGTAACTTATTTTGGATTAAATTCCGAGTAATTGGACTTACAATGTAGTGAATCGCGCCCTCCCTCTCTCAAGGTAGCTCCTGAATTAAATAGACTAGAACCTGCTAGAGTTAAGCTCCATGTCAGAACTCATTTCACAAAATTTAGAGAATAATATCTGTACTCAACCAGAGCATTTGACAAACCTTAAGACAGCTTATGATTACCTTAATCGGCTTTCATTTACAATTAATGGTACGTGCAATAAAACCGTAGAATTACTTGCTGGCAATGCGGTATGCCTTCTGGGTGATTCTAGGATGATAAATCTCATGTTGACAAAGATAGCTATTCATTCTTTATTGCCAAAAAAGTATGGCGGTTTTAGTAGGAATTCAAAGGTCTTCATTCTGGACGCTGGTAATTGTACCGACGTATATCAGTTTGTAGATTTTATGAAACAATATGGATTGGATACCAAAAAGACGCTAAGGAAAATAATGGTCTCAAGAGTATTTACCGTGTATCAGCTTACACATTTTTTAAAATACGAGTTGTCCAAAGCTATTCGTGAATATAAATCCAATATGGTAATCATTCCAGATTTACTATCAATGCTCGTTCAAGAACCAGACATTAACATTGGGGAAGTAGAGTTCCTATTAACAGAAATCACGGAAGCACTTAAAGAAATACCTGTCAACAACAAAGTTTTATTGATAAGCTCAATTTCACTAGACGACAAATTATGTCAATCAGTTCTTACTCTAGGAAACAAAGTGTTTGGTATCTTTAACAAGTGTATAGAAGTTGACAAGAATAAAACAAATGATAAATTTGAAGTACTAATTCAGGGAAAACAAGGTATAGAATATGTTACAGTTAAGAAATACATGTCTCTATCTTCTCAAGATATATTGACAGTTACAAGAAGATGAATGATTACCATGGGTAGAACATTACCATCGTTCAGATTAGCATGTATGGCAGAGGAATTGAAGTGGCGCGGTTTTCGCTCTAACCTCGATAAGGATGATAGAGCAAAATTTGATGAGATGTTCTCAACTTTACGTCTATATAATAGTGCCTGCTCAAATTCCGCTAGACCTATTGTAATACATTGTATACTGATGTCAATTATACTTCATCACTTTAAACAATTAATGGGATTAATGAAGAAAAATAGCAGTAACGTTGTAGATAATAAGCAGTATCAAACAAACAGGTTAGATAATTAAAGATGACGTTGTTTCCAGATGAAGATACATTAACACAAGAAATTGAGTCATGGAGAGGATTTGCTGATGCTTTGCGAGAAGAAGACAGAGTGCTTTTTTTACACATGCTGAACGAATGTTATCAGTATATAAATTCTATTAATTCAAAAGGAGACTATTTTTCAACCGAATCGCTGCTGATGAGTTTAGTTTTTGCGCAACACAAGATAATTAATTGGTTAATTAACAGGAACCTCAAATGATTAGCAAGACTGACGAAACCTGAGTAATGAGAATAAGAATATGATTTCAGGTTGGTTGTTCGATGCGTATGCGAAGAACAATAAGATGGTCTTTTGGATAAAACAGAAGAATGGTAAGACAACAAGATTAGAAGGGGAATGGTCTCATCCAATCTATGTAGCAGCAGATGATAAATCACTATTCAAGACAATTATAGAGAACGAAATTATTTCTGGTTTTGTATCCAGCCATCAAGTCTTGCCAAAATATGAAAGCTTAACTGACTCCAGTGAATCATTGGTACTACAGTTAAGACTAAAAGACTCTAATAAAGCGGTTAAACTTGCATCAGAAATTGAAAAAATGTTCAGGTTTGGACAAATTAGAATATATAATGTTGATGTTCTGCCAGCTCAAACGTATTTCTACGAGCAAGACATATTTCCACTTGCCTACTGTCAAATTTATGATAAATCATCTATAAAGTGGAATATCAAAGATGATGTATGGTCAACCGATTATGAGTTACCAATATTTAGTAATGTGCATCTGAGGGTATTTCCCAAAATAGATGAAGGCAAGATACCAAGGTATACAGATAGGATTGGCCACATCGAAATTCAAAACTATATGACGGGCGAAACTGTCGAAATAGAAGAAGAGTCAGAAGCTGATATTTTTGGCAGGCTTATGAAAGAAATAGCAGATATAAATCCAGATTTTATGCTTACAGATGACGGGGATTCTTTTACATTTCCCTATTTGATTGAAAGAGCCAACCATAATTCTATAAATTTAGAATTAGGTAAAGAAAAGAGCCCCTTAATTAAGCCACGAAAAGAAGGCACTTCATATTTTTCATATGGTAGAATCTTTTTCAAACCTTCAACTATAAAGCTACCAGGAAGAATACACATCGATACAGATAATTCATTTATAATAGCAGAATCCGGATTACAAGGCTTATATGAACTAGCAAGAATTTGTAGAATGCCTTTTCATACAGCTTCTAGAGCCAGTATAGGAAAATGCATGAGTAGTCTACAGTTTTACTATGCCACAAAGCAAAATGTTCTCATTCCATGGAAACCAACACTGTCCGAACATCCAAAGAATTTAGAAGAGTTAATAATAGCTGACCGCGGCGGTATGATTTTAGAACCTAGGATAGGAGTTCATGAAAAAGTTGCAGAGCTAGACTTTGTTTCTCTATATCCTTCAATAATGCAGAAAATGAACATATCAGCTGAGACCGTCTTGTGTCGGTGCTGTCTTGATTCGAAGTTAAGAGTTCCCCAGTTAGATAGCTATTACAGATGTGAAAAAAGAAGAGGACTGGTGCCAAAGGCCCTTGAGATTCTTCTAACTAAGAGGAAAATCTATAAAAAACTGAGAAATTCTGTCTCGGACATAAAACTAAAAAAGATTTATGATTCAAGACAAACTGCCCTCAAATGGGTGCTGGTAACAAGTTTTGGATATCTTGGTTTTAATAATGCAAAATTCGGCAGGATTGATGCTCATATTGCAGTCTGTGCTTTTGATAGGGAAATCTTAATACGTACAATGAGAACAGCAGAGTGGAATGAATTTGAAGTTCTCCATGCTATTGTGGATTCAATTTGGGTACAAAAAAAAGACAGACATACAAATCTAAGTCAAAATAATTATGAACGGCTGAAAGATGAGATAGAGACAGAAACTGGCTTTGATATTTCATTAGAGGGCGTATACAAGTGGATTGCATTTGTTCCTTCAAAAGATAATGATATTGTTGGAGTTCCTAATAGATATTTTGGGGTCTTTGAGGATGGGACACTCAAGTTAAGGGGCATTGAAGCAAGGAGACATGATTGCCCTGTTTTCTTCTCTAACTATCAACAAATAATTTTGAATATGTTAGCAGAGACTGATACTGTCAATGATGTAATAACAATGTTTCCAAAAATACAGGATGTGTTTGGAAAACATTTGAAGCTATTGAAAGAAAGAAGAGTTTCACTTAATGAATTAGTATTTACAAAACGAACCTCCAAAAATTATGACAAATACCAAGATAGAAACACCGTAGAGAACAACGCGATATTGAATTTGCATGGAGAAGGCAAGTCTCTTAGAGCCGGAGAAATCTTAAAATATATAATTATCGACTATTACCGTAGCAATTCTAAAAAAAGGAGTATTCCCATAGAGCTTGCAAACTCTCGTACAAAATATGATGTTAAAAGATATTGTGAAATACTAAAAGAAGTCACTAGTACAGTAACAGGACCATTCGGGTTAATGCTAAAAAATGAACCTGCAATGTAAATTATAATTGCTTTAAGCTTTTATCTAGCGTCAATTGGCTCGAAGTTTCGGTAAAATAATTTCGAGCATGTTCCAATGCTGCTTTTTCCTTCCCTGATAAAACTGTGCCTAACATTTCTTTGAACTCTAGTGCATTCACAACAGCTCTTGCTCCATAATGATTATTAAAATAACCTCTCACAACACGCGACTCGATTGATATCTGTTTAACCTTTTCAACCCATGGCTTTAATTCCTCTTTTGAGTAAAGATAGTTGTATCTATGCTTGTCATTACGTCCGTGCCACCTGATAAAAGAATGACCAGCAGTAACAGTTACCTCTGAAAGGAATTGCAATTTATCCTGTGGTGCTGAATCTGTCATTACAGCAGCTATGTTATAATGTTTCAACATGTCCCAAGGGCCTTCAGTTTGCCATGAAGGATTTCTAAACTCCATTGCATAATCATATCCCGTTGGAAGTCTATCCAGAAATTCTTCCGTATTTCTAAATTCTTTAACGGTGAAGCTTGGGGGTAATTGGATTAGTACAGCTCCTAGTTTATTTCCAGTCTTAAGAGGAGATATCTTCTCAAGAAACTCCTCTAAATGAGTTATTGCTCCCCTATTTACGTCAAGGCGCTTCTCATGAGTTACTGTTTCAGGAACCTTAACTGAGAACTGAAAATTGTATGGTGTTGCTTTAGAAACTCAATACTTTATCAAAAAAGTTCGATATCCTTTGTTGGTAATTTAGATAATGTTAGTGTATCTTTAATGCCAAAGTGGCGCATGAATTTTATCAGCGAGTTTCTATATCCTTATTTAGTAGCGTCTTACTTTAGGCTGTTTATAAAATTAAGATAGGGATCGCCGCCTAGGACAATTTCTTGCGTCGCTAGTATGGTTTCTTTATAAAGCCGTAACAATAAATACCTATTTAAGTAGTGATTAGTTTTGTATAATGAAATATGGATGGCCAAACGAAAGGAAATAGTAATGAAATAGATCCAACTGAATTAAAAAAGAAAATCGACAATAATGAAAATATCTTTATTTTAGACGTTCGAACACCCCAAGAATATGAATCTTGGAAAATATCCTATGATAAACACGAGAATCCTAAATTAATCCCTGTTGATCGTCTATTTATGAACGATTCTAGTTTGTTAAAAGAAATTCCAAAAGATAAGGAAATAGTTACAGTGTGTGCACATGGAAATAGGTCATTGATGGCAGCAAGGTTGCTGAATCAATTAGGATATAATGTAAAAAGTGTTAGAGGAGGAATGGCGGGTTGGAATAAGGTCTACGATGTTGCAGAAATTCCAGTTCCTAAGGAAGCTCTCTTTAGAATCTGGCAGATAAGAAGAATTTCAAAAGGATGTATGGGATATGTTATATCTTCAAAAGAGGATAATGCAGCAGTAGTTATAGATCCAAGTCGTGAAATTTACGAGGCTTTTCTGAAAGTTGCAAAGGATGATGAACTGACAATAACAAAGATAATAGACACACATCAACATGCCGATCATATCTCCGGAGTAGCAAAATTAGCTAAAACAGTAACTGCAGAAACGAACTCCAACACATTAGCGTGTTTTAGCTCACTCGAGGAATATAATAGTGAAAATTCAGAGATTAATATCGAGTTCATAAAAGATGGAGATCAGATAGAAATATCCAAAAATATTAAATTAAAAGCTATACATACACCTGGTCATACAAATGGTAGTATGTCTTTTTTAATAAGCAATCATAATGATACTGATAACAAGGAAAGTAATGACAAAGATGTTATTCAATATTGCTATCTATTTAGTGGAGATACACTATTTGTTGACAGCGTAGGAAGACCTGATTTGGGAGAAGAAGCAAGAAAATTTGCCGGGATGTTGTATAAAACTTATCATCAAAAAATTGTTCCATTACCAGAGAATACTGTAGTTCTCCCTGCACACTTCAATGGAAGTTCAATCACCTTAAAACATGCGGTACCAATATCTGGTACAGTCGGTTCATTAAAGAAAAACATAAAAATTCTCTCTATGCCCGAGGATGAATTTGTTCATTTAGTAACTGACACTTTACCATCAAGACC
>Ga0209157_1003150_pt1 | contig 12835 bp, 8 predicted proteins | sample GraSoiAngelo_135_FD_185892 | JGI IMG/M metagenome (GOLD analysis project Ga0209157, IMG submission 185892) | Grasslands soil microbial communities from the Angelo Coastal Reserve, California, USA - 14_0929_05_40cm (SPAdes) (version 2) | ecosystem: Environmental > Terrestrial > Soil > Grasslands ... | reverse complement strand
AGCGGCTTCATCGCCGCCACAACCCGCTCGAGCGCCGCCTGGTCGGTCACCGTCCACAGCCGATGGTGGCCCCCGTCGCTGTCCGTGACGGCGACGCGCGGGCGTCCTATGTCCGCCGACTCCAGGGTTCGGATGATGTCTCCAGCCGGGTCGGAGTAGAGCGAGAAGATCGGGCTGAAGTTGCTGCGGCACGTCTCGAGCAACTGGTAGCGGTCGTCCTTCGCAGCAGCGCGGGTGTTCTCGTGGGGGAAGATGCGGCCGGTGCCGAACTCCTCCAGCTTGACTAGCGAGAGAAAGCCGCGCATCGTCCGCATAGGCCCGGAGGGCAGACGGTATTCGACCGCGTACAGGTAGATCGCCGGACGCCCGTCCCGCCGGAGAACCCCGCCGCGCAGCCACTCCTCCAGAAACCGCTTGGCGCGGGTGTAGCGGTTGTCCTGCGGGCCGTCTCCTGGATGCTCCCGGCCGAGTTCCAGCCGGACGACGTTGCAGGGATGCCGTTCGTAGAGAGCCGCTTGCTCGGCGGGTCCGATCACATCGTAGGGAGGTGCCGTTACGGCCGTGACGTCGCCCACCTTGGCCGGGTCGTACAGGACGCCGCGCAACGGAAGGATCTCCGCCATAAAACCTCTCTTTTGATGTCATTCTGAGCGCAGCGAAGAATCTGAATTGAGACCCTTCGCTTTGCTCAGGGTGACAAGGCCGCCCACTGCTAGTAGTAGCGCTCGACTTGGAAGCGATACAGCTCGACCGGCTCCTGCTCGCCGATACCGCCTTTCTTCCGTGCGACCGCCATCTGCTCGTCCACCGAAACGATCCCCTCGATATCGGGCAGCAGCAGCCCACGCCGGGTGCCCGATTTCACGATCAGCCCGTACTGCCGCACGTCCAAGTCTTCGTGGCCCGCCGCGCGCTCCGGCGTTGTCAGGATGTCCACCGAGACCCGCAACTCCGGCAACTCCTCTTCCACGACCGGCCGGAAGCGCGGGTCCTTGGTCGCGGCGCTGATGGCGTTTTCGATGATTTCAAGGGCCAGGTTCTCTTGCGCCGGCTCGATCGTGCCGATGCAGCCGCGCAACTCGCCTCGCTTCTTCAGCGAGACGAACACTCCCGCCCGTCCCCGCAGGGCCGGATGCCGCTCGAACAGGCCGTCCGGCGGGGTGATGACGCGGAAATCCCGGACATAGGCGTCGATGGCATCGGTGGCAAGCTGCACGTAGGGATGAACCGGAGAGGGAGAAGCCGCGCCCATCAACTAATGATCGCGCGACACCATGTAGTCGGCGACCACTTGCAGGGCCCGCTTGTGCACGGAATCCTCGAACAGGGCCAGGTGGACCTTGGCCGCCTGCACGAACCCGCGCGCGGTGGCCATCGCATAGTCGATCGAGCCATAGCGTTCCATCAAGGACACGACCCACGCCAGCCCGCCGTTCCCGTTCGACTTCTTCTCCATGACTTCCACAAGCCGCATCCGTTCGGCATCGGTGCAGTGCTTCCGAAGATGCAGCAGCGGCAAGGTGACGTTGCCCTCGCCCAGGTCCTTGCCCTGGGATTTCCCGAGCGACTCCCGCGGAGCGGCATAGTCCAGCGTGTCGTCCGCCACTTGGAACGCCACACCGATCGCCTGGCCGAACTGGTAAAGCGCGTCCCGCAACGCCGGATCGGCATCGGCCACGACAGCCCCGATCCGGCACGCCGCCGCGATCAGGGAGCCGGTCTTGTACTCCACGATCTTGAGATACTCCCGCTCGGAGATCGACGCGTCGTCCTTGTGGGACAACTGCATCAGTTCGCCCTCCGCCATCTTCCGGCAGGCCTCCGAGAGGCACTCGTTCACGTCCTGATTGCGGAACCCCACGATGTGGCAGATCGCCTTGGAATAGAGGTAATCGCCGACGAGGATCGCCACCTGGTTGCCCCACAGCCCGCCAGCGGTGCGCCGCCCGCGGCGAAACTCGGCGTGGTCCACGACGTCGTCGTGCAGGAGCGTGGCGGTGTGGATGTACTCGATGAGGCTGGCCAGAATCACGTCGTCCCGGCCGGTGTAGCCCGCCAGCCTGGCGCACAGGATCAGGAGCAGCGGGCGGATCCGCTTGCCGCCGCTATTGAGGATGTGCGCCGCAACCGTGTTGACCAGCGTCACCTTCGAGTCCAGGTTCTGGCGGATCTGATCCTCGACGGCAATGAGCTCCAGGCGGTAGCACTCCCACACATCGCTCATGCTCGCGATGGCGCAGGATTCAACGTTTTTGGGCATGGGCGGATACTAGGTAAGGGTCGGAGGGTTTGTCAAGCCAAGAGTCGGAGGAATCGCCGGCCGTTGCCTTGAGATGGGTCCTGTCCGGTGCTACGCTCGCGAACATGCTGCCGTTTCTCAACTTGTGGCTGCACATCCTCGCGGCAGTCATCTGGATCGGAGGCATGCTGTTCCTCTCGCTGGTCGCCGTGCCGGTCCTGCGCCAGGTGGACTCCAGGCTGCTCCGCGCCGACCTGGTCAGGAAGATGGCCCTGCGCTTCAGGCGGTTGGTCTGGCTCTGCATCGCCGTCTTGATCCTGACGGGGATCGTCAACGTGGCCTACTACGGGAATACGACGCCGGGGTCCCCTTACCTGAAAGTGCTGGGTATCAAGCTTGGGCTGGTCGCTGTCCTGGTGGCGCTGGGCATGACGCACGACTTTATCATCGGCCCCCGTGCTGCCCGGGCCCAGTCCCGCGATGGGTTGCCCCCGACCGGCACCGATCTGCTGATGGTGCAGTTGGCACCGTGGGTGGGCCGGCTCAACCTCCTCCTCGGAGTGATCATACTGGTGCTTGCAGTGGCGCTCACCCGCAGCCACTGACTAGAGAATCCTCCTGGGTAGTGCAAATGGACCAGTCGCTCGCGTCTTTCGACCTACCGTTGCAATCTCTTGATTTGGCCTGTACTTCCGAGTGCCGACCAACGACGATTTGCTTGACACGCCCGCGCCCCCTCAAGTAGGATCAGTTGATTCGTAACGGCTTGTCGATCAAAGGAATTCCGACCATGAGCGGAGAGATGCGTATCCCTGGGTTTCCACCTAAACAAGGTCTCTACGATCCCCGCTTTGAAAAGGACAGTTGCGGGATCGGCTTCGTCGCCAATGTCAAGGGCGTCAAGTCGCACGACATCGTCCGCAAGGCGCTCCAGGTCCTCAACAACCTCTTTCATCGCGGCGCTCAGGGCTGCGACCCCTGCACGGGCGACGGGGCGGGCATCCTGCTCCAGGTGCCGCACGAGTTCTTCAAGCGCGCGTGCGCCGACGTCGACGTGAAGCTTCCGAACGCCGGCGAGTACGGGGTCGGCATGGTCTCCCTCCCGCCGAACGCCGCGCAGCGCAAGCCATGCGAGAGGCTCTTCGAGAAGGTGATCGCGGAGGAGGGGGCGCGGCTGCTGGGCTGGCGCGACGTGCCCGTCAAGAGCGGCGCGATCGGCTCGCAGGCGCGCCGGACGGAGCCGGCCATCCGGCAGGTCTTCATCGCCCGCGACATCCTCAACGAGGCGCAGTTCGAGCGCAAGCTCTACGTCATCCGCAAGCGCATCGAGAACGCCATCCGCGAGTCCGCGATCGAGGGCCGGGAGCACTTCTACATTCCCAGCTTGTCCATGAACACCATCATCTACAAGGGCCTGCTGCTGCCGGATCAGATCACTCAGTACTTTCCGGACCTGACCGATACGAGCATTGTCAGCGCGCTCGCGATGATCCACTCTCGCTTCAGCACGAACACGTTCCCGACGTGGCCGCTCGCGCACCCCTACCGCTACATCTGCCATAACGGCGAGATCAACACGCTCAAGGGCAACGTGAACTGGATGCGCGCGCGCCAGGGCCGCCTGCAGTCGGAGCTCTTCGGCGACGACATCCCCAAGCTCTTCCCCATCGTGTACGAGCACCAGAGCGACTCGGCCTGCATCGACAACGCGCTCGAGTTCCTGGTGATGGGTGGCCGCTCGCTCGCGCAAGCGATGATGATGCTGATCCCCGAGCCGTGGGTCGGCAACCCGCAGATGGACTTGGACCGGCGCGGGTTTTACGAGTACCACGCCGCGATGATGGAGCCGTGGGACGGCCCGGCGGCCGTGTGTTTCACCGACGGGAAACAGATCGGCGCGACGCTCGACCGCAACGGCCTGCGCCCCTGCCGGTACCAGGTCACCACCGACGACCTCGCGGTGCTGGCCTCAGAGGCCGGCGTGCTCCCCTATGATGCCAAGGACATCCGCCAGAAGGGGCGCCTGCAACCGGGGCGCATGTTCCTCGTGGACACGGTGCAGGGGCGCATCATCGACGACGAGGAGATCAAGGCCGAGATCGTCAGGCGGAAGCCGTACCGGGCCTGGGTGACCCAGTACCGCGTCTCGCTCGACGAGCTGCCGGAGCCGCTGAACGTGCCGCAGCCGGACCACCCGACGCTCCGTCAGCGCCAGCAGGCGTTCGGTTACACGGTCGAAGAGCTGAAGATGGTCGTCACGCCGATGGTCATGGCCGGCGAAGAGCCGGTCTCCTCCATGGGCACCGACACGCCGCTGGCCGTGCTGTCGGAGCGGCCCCAGCTCCTGTTCAAGTACTTCAAACAGCTGTTCGCGCAGGTGACCAATCCCCCGATCGACCCGATCCGCGAAGAGCTGGTCATGTCGCTGGTCACCAACATCGGCCCCAAACCGAACGTGATGGCCGAGACCCCGGAGGCCTGCCGGCGCATCAAGGTCCAGCAGCCCATCCTGACCAATGCAGACCTGGAAAAAATCCGCCAGATCGCCGACCCGCACTTCAAGAGTAAGACCCTGCGCCTGTTGTTCCGCGTGGCGGAAGGGCCGGACGGGCTGGGCGCGGCCGTGGACGACCTCTGCCAGCAGGCGTCCCAGGCGATCGAGGACGGTTACAAGTTCCTGATCCTGAGCGACCGGGGTGTGAACGAGGAGTGGGCGCCGATCCCGAGCCTGCTCGGCATCTCGGCGGTCCACCATCACCTCGTGCGCGAGTGCACGCGCACCGAGGTCGGCCTGATCCTTGAGACCGGCGAGCCGCGAGACGTGCATCACTTCGCCTGCCTCATCGGCTACGGCGCCGGCACGATCAATCCGTATCTCGTGTTCGAGACCCTCGTGGACATGGAGCGAGACGGCTACCTGCCGGAAGGGCTCGACGCGGCGACCGCCCAGACCAAGTTCATCAAGGCCATCAACAAGGGCCTGCTGAAGATCTTCTCGAAGATGGGCATCTCCACCGTGCAGTCGTACTGCGGCGCCCAGATCTTCGAGGCCATCGGTCTCAACCACGAACTCGTGGATGGCTACTTCACTGGCACCGCCTCCCGGATCGAGGGCATCGGCATCCGCGAGATCGGCGAGGAGACGCTGCGCCGGCATAAGGTGGCCTACGAGCCGGCCCCGATCCGCCAGCTCGACTTCGGCGGCGAGGTCCACTACCGAGTCCAGGGCGAGCACCACAACTGGAACCCCGAGACGATCTTCAAGCTCCAGCACGCCGCGCAGGCCAACGATCCCAAGACCTACAAGGAGTTCGCCGCGCTCGTGAACGACGAGAGCAAGCGCCGGTCGAACATCCGTGGGTTGCTGGAGATCAAGACCCTGCCCCAGCCCATCCCGCTCGAGGAAGTCGAGCCGGCGAAGGAGATCGTCAAGCGCTTCACGACCGGCGCCATGTCCTTCGGCGCGATCAGCAAGGAGGCCCACGAGACTCTGGCGATCGCCATGAACCGCATCGACGGGAAGAGCAACACCGGCGAGGGCGGCGAGGATCCGGAGCGTTTCGTGCCGCTCCCCAACGGCGACTCCAAGAACAGCGCGATCAAGCAGGTGGCCTCGGCGCGCTTCGGCGTCACCACGGACTACCTGGTCCACGCCAAGGAACTGCAGATCAAGATGGCCCAGGGCGCCAAGCCCGGCGAGGGCGGCCAGTTGCCCGGTCACAAGGTGGACGAGACCATCGCCAAGTTGCGCTATGCCACGCCGGGCGTGCAGCTCATCTCCCCGCCGCCGCACCACGACATCTACTCGATCGAAGACCTGGCGCAGTTGATCTACGACCTCAAGAACTCCAACCCGGCGGCGGACATCTCGGTCAAGCTCGTGGCGGAAATCGGCGTGGGGACCGTGGCCGCGGGCGTGTCCAAGGCAAAGGCCGACAAGGTACTGATCAGCGGAGACTCCGGCGGGACCGGCGCCTCTCCGCTCTCTTCCATTAAATACGGCGGCATCCCCTGGGAGTTGGGCCTGGCCGAGACCCAGCAGACCCTGGTCCTCAACAATCTCCGGGGTCGGATCCGGGTGGAAACCGACGGACAGATGAAGACCGGGCGCGACGTCGTGATCGCCGCGCTGCTCGGCGCCGAAGAGTTCGGTTTCTCCACGGCCCCGCTGATCGTCGAAGGCTGCATCATGATGCGCAAGTGTCACCTCAACACCTGCCCGGTGGGGATCGCCACCCACGACCCGGTGCTCCGCGCCAAGTTCACCGGCCAGCCGGAGCATGTCGTGAACTACTTCTTCTTCGTGGCGGAGGAAGTACGCGAGTGGATGGCGAAGATGGGGTTCCGGAAGTTCGCGGAGATGATCGGCCGCACCGACAAGCTCCGGGCTCAGAAGGCGATCGACCACTGGAAGGCCAAGGGCCTGGACCTGGCGGCGATCCTCAAGCGACCGGAGGTCGGACCGGAGGTGCCCCGGTACTGTGTCGAGAAGCAGGATCATGGGCTGGACCGGGCTATTGACTGGAAGCTCATCGAGCTGTGCAAGCCGGCGATCGAGCGCAAAGAGCCGGTCCGGCTGGACCTCCCCATCCGCAACGTGAACCGGACCGTCGGGACGATCCTCTCCAGCGAGATCGCCAAGCGCTACCGGTTGGAGGGCCTGCCGCCCGACACGATCCACATCAAGTTCACGGGCTCGGCCGGCCAATCGTTCGGCGCGTTCCTGGCCCGCGGCGTGACGCTGGAACTCGAGGGCGAGTCCAACGACTACCTGGGCAAGGGCCTGTGCGGAGGGAAGATCATCGTCTATCCTCCCAAGGGCTCCACGTTCGTTCCCGAAGAAACCATCCTGATCGGCAACACCTCCCTCTACGGCGCCACCCAGGGCGAGTGCTACTTCTACGGGACCGCCGGCGAGCGCTTCGCCGTGCGCAACAGCGGCGCCTGGGCTGTCATCGAAGGCACCGGCGACCACGGCTGCGAGTACATGACCGGCGGGGTGGTCGTGGTCCTCGGCAGGACCGGACGGAACTTCGCGGCCGGGATGTCCGGTGGGATCGCCTTCGTCCTGAACGAGGACGGGAAGTTCGAGTCGCGCTGCAACATGGGCATGGTCGAGCTGGAGAAGGTCGTGACCGACGAGGACAAGCAGATCCTGCGACGCATGATCGAGGCGCACCACAAGTACACCGGCAGCCGCAAGGCCAAGCTCGTGCTCGACGCCTGGGAGACGATGCTGCCGAAGTTCGTCAAGATCATGCCGATCGATTACAAACGAGTGCTGGCGGAGCGGAAGGCGGCGGCCGCCAAGGGGCAGGCGCAGAAGGACAAGGAACTCGTGACCCATGGCTGATCCGAAAGGCTTTTTGAAATATCCCCGCGAAGGCCCCAAGCGCCGGCCGGTCGAGCTGCGCATTCAGGACTGGAGGGAATTCTACGAGCCGATTCCCGAGGACAAGCTCAAGGCCCAGGGCGCACGGTGCATGGACTGTGGCGTGCCCTTCTGCCAGAGCAACCACGGCTGCCCGGTCGTGAACCTGATCCCCGAGTGGAACGACCTCGTCCACCGGGGCCGGTGGAAGGACGCCCTCAAGGCCCTGCACGCGACCAACAACTTCCCCGAGTTCACGGGGCGCCTGTGTCCGGCTCCCTGTGAGTCAGCCTGCGTCCTGGGAATCAACAGCGACCCGGTGTCCATCCGGATCATCGAGTGGAACATCATTGACAAGGGGTTCGACGAGGGCTGGGTGGCGCCTGTGCTCCCGGTCTCCCGCACCGGCAGGACCGTGGCCGTGGTCGGCTCCGGGCCAGCTGGCCTCGCCGCCGCGCAGCAGCTCGCGCGCGCGGGCCACCGCGTGACGGTCTTCGAGAAGGCGGATCGCATCGGCGGGTTGCTCCGCTACGGCATCCCTGACTTCAAGATGGAGAAGTGGGTGATCGACCGGCGGCTGGAGCAAATGAAGGCCGAAGGCGTGGAGTTTCGGACCAGCATCCACGTCGGCGTGGACATCAGCGCGGACGAGCTACGCCGGCAGTTCGACGTGGTCTGCCTGGCGCTCGGCGCCGAGCTGGCGCGCGAACTCCCGGTGCCGGGACGCGACCTGAAGGGCATCCACCCGGCTATGGATTACCTCGTCCAGCAGAACAAGCGCAACGCCGGTGATATCATCACCGAGGAGCCGATCACGGCCAAGGGCAAGCGCGTCGTCATCATCGGCGGCGGCGACACCGGCTCCGACTGCCTGGGCACAACCCACCGGCAGGGCTGCCTCGAAGTCCACCAGTTCGAGCTGCTCCCCGAGCCTCCTCCCGCTCGCGCCGAGTCCACCCCCTGGCCGCTGTGGCCGATGCAGCTGCGATCCTCGCACGCGCATGAGGAAGGCTGCGACCGCCAGTGGAGCGTCTCAACGACCCGGTTCAGCGGGCATAACGGCCACGTCACGAAGCTGCATGCGCACCGGGTCACGTTCGAGAACGGCCGGTTCATCCCCATGCCCGGCACCGAGTTTGAAATGGAGGTGAACCTCGTCCTGTTGGCGATGGGCTTCACCGGCCCGGTGAAGAACGGGCTGCTCGACAGCCTGGGCGTGAAGTATGACGCGCGCGGCAACGTGGCGGTAGACGAGAACTACATGACCAGCGAGGAAGGCGTGTTCGCCGGCGGCGACGTCAAGCGCGGCGCCTCGCTGATCGTGTGGGCCATCGCCGAGGGTCGCAAGATGGCCGCCGGCGTGGACAAGTACCTCCGCGCCGGGCAACAAGTCGCCGTCGCCGTCTAGGCTGGCTCCTCCCTGCCGATCCCGTAGATCCGACGTCTCTTCCTGAACATCCTTGACCCTCTCCTCTGGCTTCTCTACCATAGCCCCGGACACCCATCCATGCGCTATTCCAACGTCTGCATCGAATCCATCGGGTACGAGCTACCCAAGCACGTGGTCACTTCGGCCGAGATCGAGGCGCGCCTCTCGCCGCTCTACGACCGGCTCCAACTCCCCTACGGGCGGCTGGAGATGATGAGCGGCATCCGGGAGCGGCGATTCTGGGACGACGGCGTGAATCCCAGCGACGCCGCCGCACTGGCGGGGCGCAAGGCGCTCGACCAGGCCGGGGTCCTCGGCCATGAGATCGAGTGCATCCTCAACTGCTCCGTTTCACGGGACTTCCTCGAGCCCGCGACCGCCTCGGTCGTCCACGAGCGCTTGAAGATCTCGCCCAAGGCCGCGCTCTTCGACATCTCGAACGCCTGCCTCGGCATGCTCAACGGCATGGCGGTGCTGGCCAACATGATCGAGCTGGGGCAGATCACGCGCGGGCTCCTCGTCGCCGGGGAGAACGGCAAGCCGCTGGTCGAGACGACGATCCGTCAGTTGCTCGCGGACCAATCCATGACCCGCAAGAAATTCAAGGACGCCTTCGCGTCCTTGACCATCGGCTCTGGCGCGGCCGCCATCGTCATGACGCATGCTTCCCTGTCCAAGAGCGGCCATCGGCTTGCCGGCGGCATCGTGCGGACCGACTCGGAGCAGAACTACCTGTGCCGCGGCAGCGCGGATACGGGCCTGGACTCCAGCAGCCAGCCGGAAATGTCCACCCAGTCAGAAGAGCTCCTGCACCGAGGGTGCGCCCTGGCCAGCCGGACCTGGGAAGATTTCAAACAAGAGCTGGGCTGGGCCGACGCCGACGTGACCAAGACCTTCTGCCACCAGGTGGGCGTCGCGCACCGTCGCCTGCTCTTTGAGACCCTGAAGCTCGACCCCGCGATCGACTACCCGACCGTCGAGTTCCTGGGCAACGTGGGCTCCGCCTCCTTGCCGATCACGATGGCGCTCAGCATCGAAGCGGGGAATGTCACGCGCGCGGAGAAGCTGGCCTTGCTGGGCATCGGCAGCGGCCTGAACTGCATGATGCTGGGCGTCGTCTGGTAAGGCGTGTGGTGGCCTTCCGGGACCTCTACCCGTTTCGCTCGCATTACCTGACGCTCTCAGGCTGGAAGTACCACTATGTCGATGAAGGGTCCGGCGATCCGCTCGTCATGCTCCACGGCAACCCGACCTGGTCTTTCTACTACCGCGCCCTGATCGCCGCGTTCAGCCACACGCACCGGGTCGTCGCGCCCGACCACATGGGCTGCGGGCTGTCCGACAAACCCCAAGCGTACTCATACACCCTCGAGCAACATATCAATAACCTGGAAGCCCTGCTGGACACGCTCAAGCTGGAGCGCCTCACGCTGTTCCTGCATGATTGGGGCGGGCCCATCGGCATGGGCTACGCCCTGCGCCATCCGGAACGGGTCAAGCGGTTCGTCGTCTTCAACACCGCGGCGTTTCCCGCGTCCCGGATTCCGTTCCGAATCAACGTCTGCAAGCTGCCCGGCTTCGGCGCGCTGGCGGTCCGCGGGCTAAACGCCTTCGCCGGATTGGCCCCGACGATGGCCTGCGCCAAACGCGAGCGCATGACCCCGGACGTCAAGGCCGGCTATCTCGCCCCCTACGACAGCTACGCGAATCGAGTTGCGATCCTGCGCTTCGTGCAGGACATCCCCATGCGCCCGTCGCATCCGACCTACCGGTTGGTGGAGGAGATCGGCAGGGGGCTGGCGCTCTTCAAGGACCATCCGATACTGATCATCTGGGGCGCACTGGACTGGTGCTTCACCGCCGACTTCCTGAAAGAGTGGCAGGCGCAGTTCCCGAAGGCGGAGGTGCGTCTGGTGCCGGACGCCGGCCACTACGTGGTGGAGGACGCGCACGAACGCATCACCCCTTGGGTGCGCGAGTTCCTCGCCAAGCATCCGAACGCATGACGCTCATGGCCTCACACCCTGCCGCGGCCACGGAGCCCGCGCTCCTCAACATCGCGGACCACCTCCCGCTCATGGCGGATCGGCGCCCTGACCAGCCGGCGGTCATCCACCCCCAAGCCGGTGCTCGCCTGACGTTCCGGCAACTCAACGAGGAATGCGATCGCTACGCCTGGGGGCTGAGCCGCCTGGGCGTGGGACGCGGCACCCGCACGTTGTTGATGGTGAAGCCGGGCGGAGACTTCTTCTGCCTGACCTTCGCCCTCTTCAAGCTGGGCGCGGTGCCGGTGCTGATCGATCCCGGCATGGGCAAGGCGAACCTCCTGAGCTGCATCGAGGAGGTCGCACCCGAAGCCTTCATCGCAGTCCCTGTCGCGCACGCAGCCCGCGTCTTCTTCCCGCGCGCGTTCCGCAGCGTGAAGATGGCGGTCACGGTCGGGCGGCGGTGGTTCTGGGGCGGCCCCACGTTGGCCGAGATCCGTGAAGCCATATGGCGCGAGTTTCCTTGTGCACCGACGAGGGCGAGCGACACAGCCGCAATCCTGTTCACCTCCGGCAGCACAGGCGCGCCCAAGGGCGTCGTGTACGAGCACGGGATGTTCGCCTCGCAGGTACGCGAACTGCGGGACTTCTACGGCATCCAAGAAGGCGAGGTGGACCTGGCTGCCTTTCCGCTCTTCGCCCTCTTCAGCATAGCCATGAGCGTGACCGTCGTCATTCCCGACTTGGACCCCACCCGGCCGGCTCAGGTGGATCCCGCCACGTTCGTCGCCGCCATCCAACAGTACAGCGTCTCGCAGTCGTTCGGCTCGCCTGCCATCTGGGACCGCGTGGGTCAGTACTGCGTGGAGCGGAACCTCACGCTGCCCTCTCTCCGGCGCGTGCTCATGGCCGGAGCGCCCGTGTCGCCAACGGTGCTGGAGCGGGTCCACCACATCCTGTCCGACTCCGCTGACGCCCACACGCCCTACGGCGCGACAGAAGCTCTGCCGGTCACCTCCATCACCGCGCGCGAAGTCCTGCGCGAGACCGCCACACTCACCCGCGCCGGCAAAGGCACCTGTGTCGGCAGACTGTTTTCGGGGATCACCCTGCGAGTCATCCGCATCACCGACGAGGTGATCCCAGCCTGGGACGACCGGCTGGTCCTCCCACGCGGCCAGATCGGCGAGCTGGTCGTCAAAGGCCCTGTCGTCACCCGCGAATATTTTCGGCGCGAACGGGATACCACGCACGCCAAAATCAAGGACGGCGACGCCTGGTGGCACCGCATGGGCGATGTTGGCTACCTGGACGAGCAGGGCCGGGTCTGGTATTGCGGGCGCACGGCGGACCGCGTGCAGACCGCCTCCGGCACGCTCTTCACCGACACCTGCGAGGCGATCTTCAACCAGCACCCGGACGTGTTTCGCTCGGCCCTCGTGGGGATCGGGCCAGCGGGGCACCAACGCCCGGTGATCGTCATCGAGCCGCATCCGGGTAAATTCCCCGCGACGGCTGACGAGGCCACCCGATTCAGGGACGAGCTGCTACGGAAGGGCGCGGCCTATCCGGTCACCGCCAGGATCAGCACAGTCCTGTTCCACCAGGCCTTTCCGGTGGACGTGCGTCACAACGTGAAGATCGCCAGGGACAAGCTGGCCCTGTGGGTCGCGGAGCAGGTGCGATGAAGGCGCTGGTCACCGGCGGCGGGGGATTTCTCGGCCGGTCCATCGTGATGAAGCTGCTGGCGCGGGGGGACACCGTACGGGTCTTGGGTCGCCGGCCTTATCCCGATCTGGCAGCATTGGGCA
>Ga0209157_1003148_pt1 | contig 12836 bp, 10 predicted proteins | sample GraSoiAngelo_135_FD_185892 | JGI IMG/M metagenome (GOLD analysis project Ga0209157, IMG submission 185892) | Grasslands soil microbial communities from the Angelo Coastal Reserve, California, USA - 14_0929_05_40cm (SPAdes) (version 2) | ecosystem: Environmental > Terrestrial > Soil > Grasslands ... | reverse complement strand
CTCGGCGCGCTCGCCCGAGACCATCGACTCGCGCTGGTCTCGAACGGCGCGCCGGACGTCCAACGCGAGAAGCTCGCGGGCACCACGCTTGCGCGCTATTTCGGCGCGATCGTCATCTCCTGCGAGGTCGGGGTCGGAAAGCCCGATCCGCGGATCTTCGAGATCGCGCTCGAGCGGATCGGCGCGGACGCAGACGAGGCGGTCATGGTTGGCGACTCGCTGGCACGCGATGTCGCGGGCGCGCACGCTGCCGGCATCCGCGCGGTCTGGATCGATCGACGCCTCGGGCCCGGCGAGGAAGGACCCGCACCCGACGCGCGGGTCGAATCCCTCAGCGAGCTTCCCGCTGCGCTCGCCGCGCTGGCGCCTCCCGCCGCTTCTGCTCCAGGCTCGCCCGCACCTCGTCCGCGGTCAGCTCGAGGTGCGTCGCGGCCACGAGCATCACGTACAAAAGGTCGGTCAGCTCGCTGAGCGCACGCTCGCGTCCCTCCGTGCGCAGGGCAGCGGCCGTCTCGTTCGTTTCCTCGACGAGCTTCGCCGCGATCACGTCCGCGCCGCCCTTGAACAGCTCCGCCGAGTAGGAGCCCTCGGGGAGATCGCGCCTCCGCTGCCGCAGAACCGCGGCGAGCTCCGAAAGGAAACGTCCGAGGTCGCGGTCGTTCACCGGACCGAAGCATGTCGCATCACCGGTGTGACACGCCGGTCCAGCGGGGTGCACCTTTACGAGGAGGGCATCGGCGTCGCAGTCCGGCACGAGGCTGACGAGATGCATGACGTTGCCGCTCGTCTCTCCCTTCTTCCAGAGCCGGCCCCGAGAGCGGCTGTGGAAGTGCACCTCGCGCGTGCGCAGCGTGGCGTCCAGCGCTTCGCGGTCCATGTAGGCGAGCATCAGCACCGCGCCGGTCGCGGCGTCCTGCACGATCGTGGGGACGAGGCCACGCTCGTCGAACGCGATGTCCTTCATCTCGCTTCGGCGCTCGGGCGCACCTGGACGCCTCGTGCGGCGAGGTCCTGCTTGAGGACGCCGACCGCGATCTCTCCGGAGTGGAAGATCGAAGCGGCGAGCCCGGCTTCGGCGCCGGTCCGGGCGAACAGGTCGACGAAGTGCGCGGCCTCGCCCGCTCCGCCCGAGGCGATTATCGGCACGCGCACCGCGTCGGCGATGAGCGCGGTGAGCTCGAGATCGAAGCCGTCGCGTGTCCCATCCCGATCCATCGACGTGAGCAGGATCTCGCCCGCGCCGTGCTCGACGCCTCGACGCGCCCACTCGACCGCGTCGAGGCCGGTCGGTGTTCGCCCACCCTCGATCACGACCTCGTAAGAGCCGTCGTCCCGGCGCCGCGCGTCGATGGCGAGCACAGCCGCCTGCGCGCCCGCGCGCGCGGCGATCTCGCCGAGAAGCTCCGGCCGTCGCACGGCCGCGGTGTTCATGGCGACCTTGTCCGCGCCGGCGCGGAGGATGGCCGCCGCGTCGAAGGCCGAATCGATCCCGCCGCCGACGCAAAACGGAATGGAGAGGGCCTCCGCGACGCGTGCGGCGAGGTCGACGACTGTGCCGCGGCGCTCCGCCGACGCGGTGATGTCGAGAAAGACGAGCTCGTCGGCACCCTCACGGTCATAACGAGCGGCGAGTGCGACTGGGTCTCCGGCATCCCGGAGATCGACGAAGCGTCTGCCTTTGACCACGCGGCCATCCTTCACGTCGAGGCAGGGGATGATCCGCTTCGCGAGCATGGCTCACGCCGCCGTCGCGCGCACGAAGCCGGCCAGGGCGCGCACGCCCATCGCGCCGCTCTTCTCGGGATGGAATTGGAGTCCGAGGATGTTCGGGCCGCCGACCGCGGCGGTGACCCACCCGCCGTGCTCGACCGTTCCGACGACGGCGTTCTGGTCCTCCGGCTCGGCGGCGAACGCGTGCACGAAGTAGAAGTAGGCGGCGTCCGGGACCTCCGCGAGCCAGGGGTGCGCGCGCACGAAGCGAAGGCGATTCCATCCGGTGTGGGGAACGCGCACCGGACCGCGCAGCCTGCGGACCCGTCCTCGGTAGAGGCCGAGACCCGGCGTCTCCGGGTCCTCATCGCTGCCCTCGAACAGGAGCTGCATCCCAACACAGAGACCGAGCAGCGGAATGCCGCGCTCGCCGGCGGTCCGCACCGTCGCGTCGAGACCAAAGCGGCGAAGCTCGCGAGCGCAGTGGCCGAAGTGTCCGACGCCGGGGAGGACCACCGCGCGAGCGGAAAGGATCTCGTCCTCGCTCCGGGTGACCCGCACCGCGGTCGCGCCGGCGCGCTGTAACCCGCGCTCCACGTTGGCGAGGTTGCCGACGCCGTAATCGACGATCGCGATCACCCGATGCGGCCTTTCGAGCTCGGGACGCCCGCGCGGCGCGCATCGCGCTGCGACGCCGCGTCGAGCGCGCGCCCGAGCGCCTTGAAGGTCGCCTCGAGCAGATGATGGGTATTTCCACCGCGCAGCTGCGAAACGTGGATCGTGCAGCGGGCCGCCTGCGCGAAGGCGACGAAGAAATCGGGAACGAGCGTCGAGTCGAACGAGCCGACGATCCGGGCCTTCGGCCGCAGGTCGTGCACGAAGTACGGTCGGCCGCCGAGATCCACGGAGACGGCGACGAGGCACTCGTCCATCGGCACGGTGACCGAGGCGTAGCGCACGATGCGCTTGCGATCGCCGAGCGCTTCATCGATCGTGCCGCCGAGCACGAGGCCGAGGTCTTCCACGGTGTGGTGCTGGTCCACGTCGAGGTCGCCCTTCGCCTTCACCGTGAGGTCGAAGAGACCGTGCACGGCGACGAGCTCGAGCATGTGGTCGAGGAACGGCAATCCCGTATCGACCGCGGCTTTTCCCGAGCCGTCGAGCGCGAAGCGGACCTGGATGTCGGTCTCCTTCGTGCGTCGCGCCCGTCGCCCTCGTCGTGCCGCCGGCATCAGACCCGCGCCTCCATTGACGCTGCGTGATAGCGCATGCCCTCGTGCCGCGCTATGGCGGCGCCGGCCCGCGCAAGGCGGACGAGGCCGCCGCGCAGCTCGACGCGGCTCGTCCAGCGTACGAAGTCCTCGACGCGGAGCGCCGAGGACCAGCGCGCGGTCCCCCCGGTGGGTAGGGCGTGATTCGCTCCGGCGACGTAGTCGCCGAACGCGATGGCCGACGACGAGCCGACGAAGACCGCCCCGGCGTGATGGATTCTGTCCGCGAGAGCGGCGGCGCGACGGCCGGCGAGCAAGACGTGCTCCGGCGCCGCCGAGTCCGCGGCGCGCGCGGCCGCGAGCAGGCCCGGGGCGTGATAGAGAAGGACGCGCGGCGGTGTCTTTTCCAGGCCGGCGGCGACGTCGCGCAGCAGCGCGCCGCTGTCGGTGATGAGCACCGCGAAGGCGCCGGCGCCGTGCTCCGCCTGGGCGAGGAGATCGAGCGCCAGCGCGCGCGGGTCGGCGTCGGCGGACGCTATGGCGATGAGCTCGCTCGGTCCTTGGAGCGCGTCGATCCCTACGTCGGCCGAAACGAGCCACTTCGCCGCCGCCGCATACGCATTCCCCGGACCGACGATCCGGTCGACACGCGCGACGCTCTTTGTTCCGTACGCGAGCGCCGCGACCGCAGCCGCGCCACCGGCGCGGTAGAGCACCGCCGCGCCGACGAGCGTGAGCGCGTATGCGAGCACGGGGTCGAGCGATCCATCGCGCGGCATCGGTGAGGCGGCGACCAGCTCGCGTACGCCCGCGACCTGCGCGGGCACGCCGGTCATCAGCACGGTGGAGGGGTAGGCCGACAGGCCGCGCGGAACGAGCGCGCCAACGCGATCGAGCGGCGCTGGGACCAGCCGAACGTCCCCGTTCGCGTCCCGGTGGCGGATCTCGCGCGGCCGCTGCCGCTCGTGGAACGCCCGGATCCGCGAGTACGCGATACCCACCGCAGCGCGAACGTCGCGCGGACATCCTCGCGCGGCGCGCCGCAGGTCGACCGCGTCGGCGACCAGCTCGCGCATTGCGGCCCGGGGCCGATCGAATCGCCGCACCGCGCGAAGGACGGCCGCGTCACCGTCCCGGCGGACCGCCGCGACGATGCCCGCTGCCGCGTCGCGCTCCACCTCGGAGAACGCGCCGCCGTGCCGCACGCGTGCGAGGTCCCGCGTCATTCTCGAGAGCGGACGTGCGTTCATCGGTTCGCGCCCGATCTGGATCTCGACGCCCAGTCCGCGAGCTTCTCGACCAGCGGCGCGATCTCCGCGCGTCGATAGTGATACGAGGCTGGGTTGGCGATGAGTCTCGCGCTGCACGCCGCGATCTCCTCGACGATCGCGAGATCGTTCGCGCGCAACGTCCCGCCGGTCGCGACGAGGTCGACGATCCAGTCCGCGAGGCCGACCTGCGGAGCGACCTCGGCCGACCCCGCGACCTTCACGATCTCGACTTCGAGGCCGCGTGCGCGAAAATGCGCCTCCGCCACGCGGGGGTACTTCGTCGCGACCTCCAGGCTTCCGAGGTGGCGGTATTCGTCGAGCGAGCGCTCCAGCGCGCCTCGCGGCGCGGCGACGACGAAGCGGCACGCGCCGAAGTGGAGGTCGACGAGCTCGAGCACCCGTGCCGCGGACTCCATGAGGACATCCTTGCCAACGATGCCGAGGTCGGCGGCGCCGCGCTCGACGTACGTGGCGATGTCGCTCGGGCGCGCCAGCACGAACTCGACGTTGCCGCCGCCGTCGACGACGAGGCGCCGGCCGCCCGGCGTGACGCGCGATACGTCGAGCGCGATCGCGCGCAGGGCCGCGAGCGCGTCGTTCAGCAGCAAACCCTGTGCGAGCGCGAATCGCAACGGTCTCACCTCGCGAGCTCGCGCGCGAGCGTCGCGGCGTCGATGGTCCGTCCGTCGCCGAGCTTCACCCGTCGCTCGTCGACGACCTCCGCCGCGATGAGCGCGATGCCGGCGGTCTCCGCGACGTCGCCGATCGCGACACTGAGTCCCGCTGCACGGAGCGACGCCGCGCACCGCATCGTGGCGCGCTCGTCACCGCCGGAGTGAAGTGTCACGAGGGGCCTCGCGTCCGCGGGCCGCCAGCCTTCAGCGAAGAGCGCGCGATGCAGACGCAGGACGTCGATCGCAAAGCCGGTCGCAGGTCGCGGGGCGCCGTACGCACCGATCAGTAGGTCGTAGCGGCCACCCGAGGCGATGACGCCGACGTCAGGATGCAGCGCCTCGAACACGATTGCCGTGTAGTAAGGGAGCGCTGGAACGAGCCCGATGTTCGGAAGACCCCAGAGCTTGACGCTGCCGGGCCAGCGTTCGCGGGCGAGGTGGACGACCTGACGGAGCTCGCTGACGTCGTCCCCGTCGAGCTGCTCGATGCCGCGCCCGATGACGCCGAGCGCGGCTCGCGCGCGTATCACGTCCTCGCTCGGCATCCCCGCCTCGTGCGCGCGACGGAGCGCGCCCACGAGATCGCCGGCGCGAAGCGCGCTCAGCACTGCGGATCTCGGTTCCTCTGCGAGCGGGGCGAAGAGCCGCCGCACGATCCCGACGTGCCCGACCTGGATCGTCGCGCCATCGAGCCGGAGTCCGCAGCGTTCGAGCGACTCGACGAGCAGGGCGAGGACCTCCGCGTCGGCGATCGGACCGGACGCGCCGATGAGCTCGACACCGGCCTGCACGACCTCGCGCTCGCCGGCGGTCATCGCGGGTTCCTCGCGGAAGACAGGGGCGAAGTACGAGAGGCGCAGCGCACCGGCGGTTTCGCGGTAGCGCTGGGCGACGAGCCGCGCTACGGCCGTCGTGAGGTCCGGACGCAAGGCGACGAGCGAGCGGTCGGTGTCCAGGAACTGAATGAGTCGCTCCTGGGTGGGTTGCGCCGCGCTGTACTCGATCATCGGCGGCTCGAGCGGCATGTAGCCGGACGCGGCGAACGTTTCGGTCAGCGCCTGTTCGATGACGCGGAGCTCGCGCGCCTCCGTCGGGAGGATGTCGCGAAAACCGCGGGGCGCCGAAAGAAGCGGCCTGCGCGACCCTGACTCCATCGGCGAAGGCTACAAGGAGTGGGTTTGTAGTCGAAGTAGCGCTTGCTCGGACGTCCGAGGTCGCGCAACCGCGCCGCCGTCGGGGCAGCATTGTGAAATTTCACAAGACCTCAATACCGATCGAACCTTGGCCCCAAGACTGCAGACCCATCGTGCAAGCAACGCTGTGCCCAAGAGTTTGAGTCGCCCTGTCGCTGCCGCTGGGGGGAGTGAGTCGATGGTCCAGCCTGACTCACGCACCGCGCAGCTCCGCGCGGACGCGACGAAAACGGTTCGTGGGCTCGGCGTCTCCGATATTCTTCGCCCCAAGACACAAGAGTTCAGTGCCGCGTCGGCGGCGGTGGGGGACATGCTGCACTCGCGAACGGCAGATGAGCAGCTGCGCGCGCGACTGGAGTCTGCGCGTCGCCTCGGAGCGCTCGGTGCCGAGGCGCGCGACCTGGCCGAGCTGTTCCGCGCTCTCTACGAGGAGACCGCGCGCGTGGTGGACGCGACGGTCTTCCTCTTTGCCCTGTACGACGAGGCGAGCGAGACCGTCGAGGTCATCCGTCAGATCGACCGCGGCGAAGAACACGAGGGCGGTTCGTTCCCGCTGGGCAAGGGTTTCACGAGCGAGGTCATTCGAACGAGATTACCAAAGGTCATCCGTCGATGGTCCGCCGAGGGACCACCGGTCCGCGTTCTGTACGGGACCGAGGCGGGGAAGCTGGTCGCGCCCCAGTCGGGCCTGGTGGTTCCGATCCTTTCCGGCGATCGGGTGCTCGGGGTGCTCTCTGTCCAGAGCTATCGCCCCGAAGCCTACGAAGATGCGGATGTCCTCAGTCTGGGCGCCATCGCTGCGCAGGCTGCGATCACTATCAAACGCCTTCGGGCGACGGAGCAGCTGGCCCTTGAGCACGAACGACATGCTCTGCAGCTGGAGGCCGTCCTTGCAGGCATGAACGACGCGCTCCTCATCGTCGATGCACGGGGCGCGATCGTGAGATTCAACCGGGCGGCCCGAGAGCTTCTCCGCCTCGATAGCGCGAGCCTCGTCCTGGGCCAGCCCCTCGAGCGGCAGCGGGTCGAGCAGTGGCCAATAACGGCGCGCGAGATCGCCGCAGCGCTCGTGCCGGTCATCGATTCCCTTCGCTCGGGCACGAACGTCGATGGCCTGGAGCTCGAGCTTCGTTCGGGCGAACGCCGTGTCCTGAGCGTGGGCGCGTCTGCGCTTCGGTCGTCCAGAGGGCCCCTGCAGGGCGGCGTGGTCGTGCTCCGTGACATCACGGAGCAGCGTGACCTCGAGCGGCTCCGGGAAGACATCTTCGCGATGGCATGGCACGACATGGGGACGCCCCTCACGCTCATCAGAGGTCACGCGGAGATCCTCCTCCGCAAGCTTTCCTCGGGGGAGGGCGACCCCATGGGCACGACGGCGGCTGCCGCGTCGATCGTCAAGCACGCCGACCGTCTCGCAGAGCTGCTCACGACACTCTTTGACGTGCACTGCCTCGAGGCGGGTCTTCTCGCCCTCTCGCCGTGGCCCACGGATCTCGCCGCTCTTACTCGCGAGGTGTCGGAAGGCGTCCGCCTCACCGCTCGCCACAACATCGAGGTATCCGCCGAACTGAGCGCTGTGGGCGAGTGGGACGAGCGACGGATCCGCCAGGTGATCGTGAACCTTCTCTCGAACGCCCTGAAGTACTCGCCCGAGGGCTCGACCGTGACGGTGTCGGTGGCCGCCGACGCCCAGAGCGCGACGGTCAGCGTCCGCGACGAGGGGATCGGCCTGGATGCCAGCGAGCTCGCGCAGGTGTTCCGCCGTGGATATCGGGCCGAAACGGCGCGACGCGTCAAGGGAGACGGGCTCGGCCTCTACTTCGCCCACGGCTTGGTGGTCAAGCACGGCGGCCGCATGTGGGCAGAGTCGGACGGCCATGGTCAAGGCAGCACCTTCTGCTTCACACTGCCGCTGCGCGCGGAGCAGAGCGCCGATGGGTCCGTGGAGCGACCCGCATGAGGCGCAGTCGGCTGATCGGCATCAGCTGCGTGCTCGTCGTGCTCGCGTTCGCGCTCGTGCCGATGGCGCCACCGGCGCGCGCGGACTCAGCCGCGCTGGACAAGATCGATCCCGCGCTGCAGTCGTTGATGAGCGCCCGCCCGTTGACGCTCTTCCCCGTCATCGTGGAGATGCAGCCCCCGAGTCCCCCGTTCACCGGCGTGGCAAACGTGAATCGTGCCAACGAAGCCCTCGACCTGCTCCGCCTGAACGGCACTCCGGTCGCCGGGCTTGCCCTCATCGACAGCGCTGCCGGCTTCGCGAACGCCGCCGGCGTTAACGCGATAAGCCTCGTACCCACTGTGGCGTACATCCATTACGACGCGACAGTGGTTCCGTCAGTCGCCCCGTCGGACGGGCCGCGTGATTTCACGCTCGATCCGCTGCCGACGCCGACGCCGCTACCCACTTTGACTCCACCGCCTCTTCCGACACAGACCCTGACCCCGACGTCGGCTCCAACACCCACTCCGACTCCGACTCCGATCCCGACTCCCACGCCGACACCGACGCCTGCGCCGACTCCGATTCCCACGCCGACACCGACTCCGACGCCTACGCCGCCGACACCGACGCCAGCGCCGACACCGACACCCACTCCGACTCCGATCCCGACCCCAACGGCGACACCGACGCCAGCGCCGACTCCGATTCCGACGTCGACCGCCAGCGCAACGCCCGCCGCAGACGCGACGCCAACGCCGACTCCGACCACGAGTCCCGCCTCGGCACCGACGGCGAGCCCCACGCCCACCCCGAGTCCGACTCCCGCGCCAACGCCCACCCCGGCGCCGACGCCACCGCCGACGACAACGTCAACTCAGGCCGCAGCCGTCTATCCACAGGTGGTGAACGCGGACCAGGTCTGGTCGCAAGGGACGACCGGAAGAGGCGTGACGGTCGCGGTCCTCGACTCGGGGGTGGCGGCGGATCCCGATCTCATCCAGCCGACGAACCGAATCCTCGCGTCGGTCAACTTCGCGGATCAGCGCCTCTCAAGCGACCCGGGCGGGCACGGGACGCATGTTGCGGGGATCATCGCGGGGAACGGCAGCCGCTCCGCGGGCGAGTTCGTCGGCATCGCACCGCAAGCCAACATCGTCGACGTCAGGGTGCTCGGCCGCACCGGGAGCGGTCGGATCTCGTCGGTGATCCGGGGGATCGAGTGGGTCATCGCCCACCGCTCCGCCTACAACATCCGCATCATCAGCCTTTCCTTTGGCGCGCCAGCGGTCGTTTCCTACCGCACGGACCCGATGTCGGCGGCCATTGAGATCGCGTGGCGCCTTGGTCTGGTCGTCGTTGCCGCTTCGGGGAACGGCGGACCGGGGCGCGACACGGTCGTATCGCCGGGTATCGATCCGTACGCCATCACCGTCGGCGCGTCGGACGATCAGGGAACCGTCAGCCGACGTGACGACACGCTCGCCTGGTTCTCCGCCTGGGGCACCGCCGACTCGAACGCCAAGCCCGATCTCGTCGCACCTGGGCGGCGCATCGTTTCGATCCGCGTGCCGGGAAGCGCGCTCGACATGCTCTTCCCCAACCGCGTCGTGACGGCGCGGAACGGATCCACGTATATGCGCCTCAGCGGAACGTCGATGGCTACTCCCGTCGTCTCGGGGGCCGCCGCGCTTCTGCTCGAGCGCCAGCCCAACCTCAGCCCGGACCAGGTCAAGGCGATCCTCGTCGGGACCACCCAACCTTACGGTCAGGACACCGGCGTGGCCCTACCCGATCCGCGAGCGGGGGGCAGCGGGATGCTCGACGCGCTCGCCGCCAGCTCGAGCGGGATGACTGGTGGATCGCCCAGCGGAACGGGCTCGCTCACCGGGCTTCCACCCACAAACGGTCTCGCTCCCGCCAACCGCGCGCTCCGGCCCGCGAACGCATTCGCTCGCACGCTCTTCCGAGTCCTCTATGGCTTGCCGCTCCGCTGGAAGGACCCGACGCTCGGCGGCATCGCTTGGCAAACGCTTACCTGGGACAGCGTGGCCTGGGACAGCATCGCCTGGGACAACTTCGACTGGGACAGCATCGCCTGGGACAGCATCGCATGGGACAGCGTGGCCTGGGACAGCATCGCCTGGGACAGCATCGCGTGGGACAGTGTGGCCTGGGACAGCATCGCCTGGGACACGTTCAATCTCGACTGAGCCGAGCTACTCCTTGACCCAGCCGACCGGCAGAAGAACAGGTCCGTCTTTGGTCGGGTAGTACACCTGCCAGCCGTGGTACCCCCGGTACGCCGCGGGGTCCGTCTTCATGACCTCTGCGTACAGAATCAGCGCGTTCACGTATGCCTGTGAGTGGTTGTAGGCAAAGAGCGCCTTCTGCATGTTCGCCGGCGCCCCTGCGGCTTTGAGGTAGCGCGCCGCGCCAAGGATCGCGTCCTGGTCGTTGTTGATGTCGCCCTTTCCGTACATCGCCCACGTGGCCGGCATGAACTGCATCGGGCCCTGAGCACCGGCGCTCGATAGGCCGCGGATCCGGCCCATGCGCGTCTCGACGAGGTGGATCGCCGCGAGGTAGTACCACGACACGCCGAACTCGGTCTCCGCCTCTTTGTAGTAGCTCAGCAGATCGTCGATCGAGGCCGGCGCGACGATCTTCCAATCAGGAAGCGTCTTCGGGACCGGGCCGCTCAGCATGCGCAACTGCTTGCCCGCCTCGAGGCTGCCGTTCACCGCCGCACGCGTTTGGTCGGGGAGCGCGGCGAGCACGCTGTCCTTCCATTCGGGGTAATCCTGAAGTCGGCTGTACGCGAGCTGCTGGAGGTGTCCCATCCACGCGAGCTGCGGGCCGATCACGTTCGGGTCGTGGATCGCCGTCTCAAGCATGACGAGTTGTTGGGATAGGCCGGCGGCGTCGTTTGCGGCGACCGGCAGATCGTTCCAGTTCGGCGCCGGGGCGGCGATCGGTGGCGGGCTTGCCGACGGTGCGGGCGTCGGCGTCTCTCGCGCTTCGATGGCCTCCTGCTCGGACGACGCTGCTATCGTCGGGCTCGGGGAAGCGCCGCCGCCTTCGCCTGTGGCGCGCCCGAAGTTGCCCGACGAACAGGCTACTAACGCGCCAGCGAGTGCGAGACCCAGGACGCGCTTGCGTTCCAACCCACCCTCCGCGAAACAGTGAATCCGTGATCGAGACGACCTGCGACAAGTCTCTTGCCCGAGGGCCGTCCGGTAAAGGCCCCGAACCGAACGTTCTTCCTTCGAAGACCCCGAGCAGCATCCATTTACACCGCGCCGCTACTTGATTGCTGTCCGATCCAAACAACGAGCTGACGAGTCTTGGGCCGCTTGCCCGCAGGATCAGGCCGCCTGATCTATCGCGAGGTCAGCGTGAGCCGGTGCTTAACGCGCCCTAGCAAACTCGAGCGTCCGCGCCGCGTGCCGGGCGATGTCATCCGACCGGCCTTTGAACGCGTTGTAGGCGATGCCTTCCAGACCGATCCGGATGGCGTAGCAGCGCAGCCGTTCCTCGTACCTCGGGACCGAAAGGCCGATCTAAGCGAAGTGGCGGCGCGCGATCGTTGGCTACAAGATCGTGGCGAGAGCCTGGGCGGTCATCCCGAGGCCGAACAGGACGACGAGGAGTGCAGTGAGTTCTGGCATCCAACGAAGGCCGCGGCGAATGAGGCGGTGCCCGTTCGCGGCGCTCTGTGTAAGGCGGCGTGCGCCGACCAGCACGAGCCCGACTCCCACGAGTGTCACCGCCATGCCGAGACCGAAGGCAAGGATGAGCACCATGCCGAACCCGATCCGGTCGAAGTGGATCGCGCCGATGAGCAATAGCAGAGCAGATGCGGAGGGTACGATCCCTCCGGAGAGACCGAGCGCGACGAGTGGCCGCCATCCAAGGGGCGCAGCCGTCTCTTCGTGGTGATGCTGGTGGTCGTGACCGTGGCCGCGCACGCGGATGCGCCGCTGGATGAGAGCAAGCCCGATGCCCAGCACGATCACGCCCGCAGCCATCGAGAGGTACGGGTAGAGCCGTTCGGGCGCAATCAGCCGCGATGCTGCGATCGTCACCGCGCCGAGCAAGAGCACCCCTGCCGTATGCGAAAGCGCGACGACCGGCCCGAGGACGAGCGCTTGCCGCCGCGTGCCTCGCGTACCCACGAGGTACGCCGCCATGACCGTCTTGCCGTGCCCCGGGCTGAGCGCGTGCAGGACGCCCAGGCCGAGCGCGATGAGGAGCGCCGCGAGCATTCCGATAAGAGAGAGCTCACGCTGACCGATGAGCGCCGCGAGGACGTCCGTCGGCCGCCCGTCTGTCGCCGGCGCCGCGGCAGGCGGGGCGATTGCCTCGGGCTCAACGATCGGCGCCCCGGCGGTGAATCGGATGCTGCCGCCCCGGATGTCGAGCGGCGATGACAGCAGATCCTGCGGATAGGCGGTGAGGCGCGCGCTCGCGCTCTCGCTCGGGAGCGTGGTCTCCAGACGAATGCCATCGCCGCGCGCGGTGACCTCACGCCAGCCGATGCGGTCGGCGTAATTCACATCGGCGAACTCAAGCAGGCGCGAGCGCGCATCGGCGCCAGCGTCGAGCGCGGAGCGGTACTCGCACTCCAGGCGTAGCGTGCTGAGGCCGGCCTGTCCCAGTGGCAACGCAGTGGTCGCGCTGGCCACCGAGAGCGCCAAGGCGCGCCCATCAACGCGCAGCGACAGGTCGGACCGGAGAGCGTCACAACGGGCCGCAGCGTATGTGGCCAGCTCAGCACCTGAGAGCACGCCGTCACCATCGCGGTCGATGTCGGCGCGCTCCTGAAACGCAGG
>Ga0209157_1003145_pt1 | contig 12841 bp, 11 predicted proteins | sample GraSoiAngelo_135_FD_185892 | JGI IMG/M metagenome (GOLD analysis project Ga0209157, IMG submission 185892) | Grasslands soil microbial communities from the Angelo Coastal Reserve, California, USA - 14_0929_05_40cm (SPAdes) (version 2) | ecosystem: Environmental > Terrestrial > Soil > Grasslands ... | reverse complement strand
GTCGTCTTCCGGCGCGCGGTCCTCAGAATCTCCCGCAGGTTTTCGTAGTCGAGGTGGCGGTAAATCGCCCGATCCGCCTTGCACAGCCGACAGCCGTCGATGATGCTGGCGTGGTTCAGCTCGTCCGAGACGATCAGGTCGCCCTCCTGCATGAGAGTCGAGACGACGCCGACGTTGGCGGTGTATCCCGACTGGAAGACCAGGGCCGACTCCGTCGACTTGAACCGCGCCAGGCGCCTTTCGAGTTCCAGATGCAGCGACATCGTGCCGGCGATCGTGCGTACCGCACCCGGCCCTGCGCCGAACTCGTCGATCGCGCGGCGCGCTGCGGCCAGGACCCTGGGATGCGTGGTTAGCCCCAGATAGTTGTTGGACGAGAGCTGAATGATGTCGCGCCCGTCCATGCGCACGCGCGGGCCGGCCGGGCTCTCCAGCACGCGCGGCATCCTGTAGATGCCCCTCGACTTGAGGGAGCCGATCTCCGCGTCGAGGTACGCCTTGAGCCGTGCGTTCATCGTCGACCTCAATCCCGGCTGACGCGCAGAACCACCTTGCCGCTCTCGCGCGCGAGCATTTTCTGGAACGCCTCTTCGAAACGCTCGAACGGCAAGGTGTGGGTGATCACGGCGCGAATCTTGGATCGCACCTCGGGGCGCGACACGAGCTCGCGGGTCCGCTTCCAGGTGTCGTAGAGTTTGCGGCCGATGATGCCTTTGAGCGTCACGCCGCCGAAGATGACATCGTCGGCGTAGCGCTCGAAGGTGACCGCCGACTGCTTCGGGAGTCCGAACAGGATCACCTTGCCGCCGCGGCGCACGGCCCTGAGGGCCGTGTCGATCGCGTCGGGGTGCCCGCTCATCTCGAACACCAGGTCGGGCTCGTACGGTGCCGCCGCATCGCGGATCAAGCCCACGATGCGCTCGCGCTCGAAGGCGCGCGCTCCCGCGTCACCGGGAGGGGCGGATGTCGTGAGCAGGGTGGTGTGCGCTCCCACGCGCGCGGCGAGGTCCAGGCGGAAGGCCGTGGTGTCAATGGCGAGGATGCGTTCCGCCCCGAAGGCTTCCGCCACGATGATCGAAAACAACCCGATCGGGCCGGCCCCGATGATCACGACGCACTGTCCACGGGGGTCGTACTCGGTGGCGGCGTGCACCGCGTTCCCGAACGGCTCCTCGATGCAGGCCACCTCGACGGGCACGACGGAGGGGTCGTTGATCCAGGCGCAGGACGCCGGGATGGCGATGTACTCGGCGAAACCGCCGTCGCGGTGGACGCCGATGATCTTTTCGCGCGTGCAGACGTGGAACTGCCCCCGCCGGCACTGGTAGCACTCGCCGCACACGATGTGCGACTCCGCGGACACGAAGTCGCCGAGCCGGATCGTCTCCGCGCCGCGCTCGCCGACGCCCCGCACCTCGCGGCCCACCTCCACCACTTCGCCGCAGAACTCGTGGCCGATGATCCGGGGCCGGCGCAGCCGGTCGGTGGTGGCGAGGATCATGTCCCGCACCGACCCGTCCCAATTGTAGATGTGGGCATCGGTGCCGCACAGGGACGCGGCCCGCACGCGCACCAGAACCTCGGAGGGGCCGCAGGGCGGCGCCTCGACGTCGGCCCATTCGAGCGCGCCCGGCCGGGGCGCCACCTTGCGAATCGCCTTCATCGAATCCTTGTCGGTCGCGGAGTGGGGGAACCGCGTACCCGAAAGACCCATGGAACGGGTCCGAGGGCGGGATTATATGGGGAGCACGGCGGCGCGGGCAACCGCAGTCGTCCCGCCGAGGGCGGCCATCGTGCTGTGCTGCACCGGTCCCCGGCGGGATCGCGCGCCGGGCGGCCTCAAAAGCTCCAGGTCAGCTTCAGACGGAAATTCCGGCCGTCCTGCTCGATCGTGTCCTGGATGTGATGCTCCGAGCCGGGATCGGCGTACCTGGTGTCGAAGAGATTGTAGACGCTGCCGGACACTTCGAGTCCTTTGGCGAGCTCCCGGCTCAGCAGCGTCAGGTTGGCCACGGCATAGCCCGGCGCGTGATCGCCGGCCAGCGTCAGGCGCCTGCTGGTGTACTGGACCTCGACGCCTGCCGAAAGCCGCTCGCCCCGGATCGGGAGGTCGGCGTTCAGCTTGGCGAGGTGACTCGGTGAATTGGTGAGCGGCTGATCCGTCGCGGCGTCGCGCGCACCCTGAAGGCTCGAGCTGCAGCGCAGCCTGAAGCCCGATTTGAAGCGCTTCTCGAGCTCGAGCTCGATCCCTTGGGCCCTGACATGGTCGAGGTTCTCGAACAGGCCGGTGGACGTATCGACGCTGACCAGATCTGCGATGCGGTACAGGAAGGCGGATCCCGCGAGACGAAGGTTGCCGTGAGTGTACTGCTCAAGGACGATCTCGTAGGTGGAGATCGCCTCGGGATCCAGGTCGGAATTGGCGTGCGATCCGTAGTGCAGCTCGTAAACGGTCGGGGCGCGGAACGCGCTGCCGTACAGGAGCTTCAGCGTCGTCTGCTCCGCCGGTCGGTAAATGATTGCGGCCCGCGGGTTCGTGTTCCCACCGAATGTCTCATACTGATCGCGGCGAACGCCCAGATTCAAAGTCAGGTTCTTCGCGACGGCGACCTCGTCCTGGACATAGAGCCCGCCCTCTGCCGATCGGATCTGGTCATCGAAATCGACCGGACCGGGATCGACGTTTTGCCACCGGAAACGCTGCTTCACATTGCCGCGGAACTCCAGCCCGGTCGTGAGGGTTTGCTTCTCGCCCGGCTTCAGCGTGAGCTTCGCCTCGGTGCCGTACCAGTCGCCCCAGGAGTGCTCGCGGTACAGAAGGATCGTCGGGTAGGGCGAATAGTAGGGATAGTCGCCGCGATAGTAGTAGCGATCGAAATAGGCCCGGGCCAGCAGGCCGGTCTTCGCCGAGAGCGCGCGCTCGTACTTCACGTCGAGGTAGCTGCGCGTGTCGAGGGTTCGCGCGTCCGGGTCGTTGAACGGCGTATCGAAGGCGCCCGTCGGGATGCCCTTCTCCCGGCTGTTGAAGGCGATCTGGACGGTGAGGTTCTTGAAGGAGGCCGTTGAGAAGAACCGATAGGCGCGATCGTCGTCGCTGCTCTCGGAGACGCCGTTGTTGTTCAGCGGGTCATTGTATTCCGGGTAGAACAGTTTCTGCCCGGCGCTGTCATAGGCGGAAACCGACGCCAGGACGGAGACCCCGCTCGCGAAGGACTTCCCGAAATTCACGCGACCCGCGGGTGTGCCGTAGCTGGCCCCGGTCCCGCTCAGCTGCAGCCGCGGAACATCGCCCTGCTTGAGCGTGATCACGTTGATGACCGCGAAGAAGGCGCTCGTGCCATAGAGCGACGAGCTCGGCCCGCGGATGATCTCGACGCGGTCGATGAGATCCACGTCGATAACCTCCTCTGTTCCGATGTAGGCGCTGCCGTAAAAGTTGTCGTTGATCCGGTGACCGTCGACAAGCAAGAGGAAACGGCTGTTGTAATCCGACGGGCGGCTGAAGCCGCGCACCCCGAGGTAGGTGTAATTGCGATCGTAGGTCGTATAGAAACCGTGGACGCCGCGCAGGACATCCGCCAGCGTGCGGTAGCCGTAACGCTTGATGTCGTCCGCCGTGACCACACTGACGAATGAAGGCGCGTCGGTGACCCTCTGTTCGTGTTTCGAGGCGCCGTAAACCAGATCGATGGCCATCAGCTGCTCGATGGGCAGCTGGGTCAGGTCCTCGGGCAGCGACTGCGCCGCCGCGCCTTGAGCCAGGAGACTCCAGGCGAGAAGCGTCACGAGCGGGCGCGACCACGGTCGGGTCCGGCGTTCCTTGCGAACGTGCTTCATGGCAGTCCCCCTTGGATTCGATGCGATGTCCCGCACGGCAGAAAGTCGCTGGAGGTGCTCATCGCGCGTCTTCGGTTCGGGCTTCGTCCCGAACGATGGAGGCGAGCTGCAGGAGCTTCGAGCTGATCCGAAGCCCCGCGCGCCCCGCCGCCTCCGGGTTGATCTCGAAGCCCACTCGATGGTCTCGGATGATGAAGTTGATGATGCCGCCTTGTCGCGCAAATCCCACGTCATCGCCGACGGTGAGGATGGGCGCCCCTCGGAGCGACTTGGGTGGGCCGGTCAGCCGGGACGAGGCGGCCGCGCCCAGATGGAGCATCTGGCAGGAACCCGCCTCGTCCGGGACAGACAGACGCCGCACCTGGAAGGCCCGCCCATTAACCGTCTTGCCCAGAACGGCCTGCTCCAGGGCCTGCGCGAAGGCCTCCTCGTCGACGACACAGATGACGAACGCCGCGTCCGGATCGCGGAAGACCTCGGGCGGCCAGTCGACAAATTTGGCGAAGTTATAGAGGAAAGCAGCCTTGACCTGGTATTCCAGCGGTGGGGACTCGCCCTGGGCCAAGGCCGCTGTCGACAGGGCCAGGGTCACGAGAATCGCGCTGGCGAGCCGCTGCGATCCGGGACACGACCGGTGGCGCGGACGCGATCGGCCCGGTACTCGTGCGAGCATGGGCGGCTCCCGGACGGCGAGCGGCGTGGAGATCACAGAACTGCATCCACGCGCGATCCGTCTCAAATATAAGGTCGTGAAAGCGCGGTGCAAGGCGGGGCGTCACCGAAGGTACGGGCCGCCGGGCCTCGCTTGACGCGCCCGCGCCGCAGCACCTAGAATGACGACTCTTTCGAGCGTCGTTCCCGGCGACGGGAACGGACGATTCAGCGGGAATCTCGGGGCGTAGCGCAGCCTGGTAGCGCACCTGCTTGGGGTGCAGGTGGTCGCTGGTTCAAATCCAGTCGCCCCGACCAATCCAGGTCAAGCCGCAGGTACCGGGGCGGGGCACGGAGAGCGTGCCCCGCGGTCCGGCGCGCTCCCATGCGGGCAGCCCTCCGGGGGGCGGTCGCCCGGGGAAACGGGTCCCCATGCAGTCCGTCAGCATCCTGATCACCAACGACGACGGGTACGGGGCCGAGGGGCTGAAAGCCCTTGAGGAGAGCCTGGCAGAGATCGGCACGGTCTGGGTGATCGCCCCCGACCGCGAGCAGAGCGGGCAGGGGCACGCCCTCACGCTCAACGACCCGTTGCGCTTCCACAAGCGTGGCCCGCGCCATTTCGTCGTGCAGGGGACGCCGACCGACTGCGTCTACCTCGGGATTCACGCCATCCTGAAGGCCGAGGGGAGGCCGCGGCTGGTGGTGAGCGGGATCAACCGGGGCTACAACCTTGGAGACGATATCACCTACTCCGGTACGGTGTCGGCCGCCTTCGAGGCGACCTTGATGTCGCTTCCGGCCTTCGCCATCTCGCAGGAAATCCGCGCGGACTCTCCCGTCGACTTCGGCGCGGCGGGGCGCTTCGCGCGCGTCCTGGCGCGAGAGATCCTGGAGCGAGGCATGCCGGCGGACACGCTGTTCAACGTCAACGTACCGCGTCGCCCTCCACGTGGCGTGCGCGTCACCCACCAGGGCCGGCGGATCTATCCCGGCGGTGTCATCGAGCGGATCGACCCGAAGGGGCGCACCTACTACTGGATCGGCGCGCAATCGGCCGACTGGGAGGATGACCCGAAGAGCGACTTCGCGGCGCTCGGCGATGGCTTCGTCTCGGTCACCCCGTTGCATCTGGACCTGACCAACTACAAGGTGATGGATCAGCTGCGCCGCTGGAACCTCGAGCTCTAGGAGAGGCGAGCCGCTTGGTCACCGACGTCTTGAAGTGGATGGCCGCGTTCATCACCGCGACCATCAGCAGCCTGGGCTACTTCGGCGTCTTCCTGTTGATGGCGATCGAGAGCGCCGCCATCCCCCTGCCCTCCGAGATCATCATGCCGTTCTCGGGATACCTCGTGTTCCGCCAGGAGTTCACCCTGCACGGCGCGGCCTTCTGGGGCGCCGCCGGCTGCGTCGCCGGCTCGTGGGCGGCCTACGCGGTCGCGGCCCGGGGCGGGCGCCCCCTGGTGGAGCGGTACGGGAGGTACGTGTTCATCTCCCGGCACGACCTCGACCTGGCCGACAGGCTGTTCACGCGCTACGGCAGCCCGATCATCTTCTTCAGTCGTTTGATGCCAGTCGTGCGCACGTTCATTTCCCTCCCCGCCGGGCTGGCGCGTATGCCGCTCATGCGCTTCAGCCTCTATACCTTCCTCGGCTCGTACCCGTTCTGCTACGCCCTGGCGTACTTCGGGTACAAGACGGGGGAGCACTGGCACACCCTCGAGTCCACTTTCCGGAAATATGACATCCTCATTGGGGTCCTGTTCCTCGTCGGTGCCGCCTGGTGGGTCCGCCGCCACCTGGTCCCGGCGCGTACCGGGCCGGAGGGACCGCGTTGATGGTCCACGCGGCCTACGTCTGGGTCGACGACGACCGGGATCTCGATCGCGCAGCGCAACGCCTGTCGAAAGCCTCCGCCCTGGCGGTTGACACCGAGGCCGACTCCTTCTACCACTACCATCACAAGTGCTGCCTCATCCAGATTTCCGACGGCGAGACGGTGTATCTCGTCGATCCCCTCGCCCTGAGGCGCCTCGAGCCGCTGGGGGAGGTTCTCGGAGCACAACGGATCGTCAAGGTGTTGCACGCCGCGGAGCAGGACGTCCTCTATCTGAGGCGTGATTTCGGGTTTCACCTGGAGCCGCTGTTCGACACGATGATCGGCTCGCAGCTCCTGGGGAAGACCGGCATCGGACTGGCGAGCCTCCTGTTCGCCTACTTCGGCGTCAAGCTCGACAAGGGGTCTCAGCGCGACGACTGGTCGCGCCGGCCGCTCAACGAACGACAGAGGGCCTACGCCTCCGAGGACGTCCGGCATCTGATCCGGCTGCGAGACGTTCTCAAGGACGAACTCACCACGCTCGGCCGGCTCGCCTGGGCCGAGGAGGAGTTCTCGCTCGTGGCCCGTCGCGCCTGGGAGCCGCGCGTCTTCGACCCGGACATGTTCTGGAGCATCAAGGGAGCCCGGGATCTTCCTCCGCAAGAAGCGGCCGTCCTGCGCGAGCTCTACGCCATGCGGGACCGGCGCGCCCGGGAGGCTGACCTGTCGCCCTTCCGGATCATCTCCGACGAGGCGCTCCTGGCCCTGGCGAAGAAGATGCCGGCCGGTTCTTCCGACCTCAACGGCGTCCGCGGGCTGACGCCGCTGGTACGTCGCCGGATCGGTTCCGACGTTCTCGAGGCCGTGCGCGCGGGGCTCCTGGTGACGGAGGCGGACCTGCCGGCGCCGCCGAGAGGGCGTCCGCGCAAGAAAACATCCGCCATGCAGAACCGGATCGAGCGCCTGCGCGAGTGGCGCAAGACACGCGCCGCCGAGCTCGGCCTCGATCCGGGCGTCCTGTTTCCCCAGTCGACACTCGAGGCGCTGGCGGCGGTCGGCCCGCAGGCGCTGGAAAGACCGGGAGAGATCCCGGGCCTGCGCGCCTGGAGGCTCGGCCTCATCCGTCTGGACGCTCACCGGCTCCTGGGCTGAAGCGACGTCCGGCCGCCGGGAGGAGGACGTCCGGGTCGCGGTCCTGTGGTTGCGTGTGGTCCCGCCTGCCTGTAAGATGCCGGGCCGGAATGGTCCCGATCGAATCGAAGATCCGAGCCGACGATCCCGAATTCAGGCTGAACGAGGCCGCCAACCGCGCGCTCGCGGAAGAGTTGAAGCGGCACCTGGCCCGGGCACGCCAGGGAGGCGACGCGCAGGCCCACGAAAGACACACACAGCAGCACAAGCTCTTCGTCCGCGACCGGATCGACCGGCTCCTCGATCCGGGATCGCCGCTCCTCGAGATCGCACCGCTCGCCGCGCACGGGATGTACGAGAGCGAGGCGCCCGCCGCCGGTATCGTCACCGGCATCGGACGTGTCTCCGGTCGCGAATGCATGATCGTGGCCAACGATGCGACGGTCAAGGGCGGAACCTATTACCCGATGACGGTCAAGAAGCATCTGCGCGCCCAGGCGATCGCGGAAGAGAACCGGCTGCCGTGTGTCTACCTGGTCGACTCGGGCGGCGCCTTCCTGCCGCTGCAGGCGGAGGTGTTCCCCGACCGCGATCACTTTGGACGCATTTTCTTCAACCAGGCGCGCATGAGCGCTTCGGGCATCCCTCAGATTGCGGTCGTCATGGGTTCGTGCACGGCCGGAGGGGCGTATGTCCCGGCCATGAGCGACGAGACGATCATCGTCAAGGGGACCGGTACGATTTTCCTGGGAGGGCCGCCGCTGGTGAAGGCGGCCACGGGCGTCGACGTATCGGCGGAAGAGCTGGGCGGGGCCGACGTGCACACGCGCAAATCGGGTGTCGCCGATCATTACGCCGTGGACGACGAGGACGCCCTGGAGCAGGCGCGTCACATCGTCGCCGGACTCAATGTGAAAAAGCGGGTGACGCTCGACCTGGCCGCACCGGAGAAGCCGCGCTACGATCCGCTCGAGATTTACGGGATCGTTCCTCGCAGTCTCAGGGAGATCTACGACGTGCGCGAGGTGATCGCCCGCGTCGTGGACGACAGCCGCTTCCGCGAGTTCAAGGCGCTGTACGGCACGACCCTGGTGTGCGGTTTCGGGCGGATCGAAGGATACCCCGTCGGCATCCTGGCCAACAACGGCGTCCTGTTCAGCGAGAGCGCCCTCAAGGGCACGCACTTCCTCGAGCTGTGCGCTATGCGCGGCGTCCCGCTCTTGTTCCTGCAGAACATCACCGGGTTCATGGTCGGCAGGGAGTACGAGCAAGGCGGGATCGCCAAGGACGGGGCGAAGATGGTGCACGCGGTCGCCAATGCCGCCGTCCCCAAGATCACGGTGATCATCGGCGGCTCCTTTGGCGCCGGGAACTACGGCATGTGCGGGCGGGCCTACGGGCCGCGCTTCCTGTTCATGTGGCCGAACGCGCGGATCAGCGTCATGGGGAAGGAACAGGCCGCGGGGGTCCTGCTCACCGTGCAGCAGGAGCAACGGGCGCGCCGCGGCGCGCCGCCGATGCCGGCGAAGGAGGCCGAGGAGTTCCAGCGGCCAATCCTGGAGAGCTACGAGCGCGAGGGGAGCCCCTACTATTCGACCGCGCGCCTGTGGGACGACGGTATCCTCGACCCTCCGGAGACGCGGCGGGTCCTGGGTCTGGCCCTGTCGGCCTGCCTGAACGCTCCGATCGAGACGACGCGCTTCGGCGTGTTCCGGATGTGATCCGGTGCGGTCCGGACTGATCACCAGACTTCTGATTGCCAACCGCGGCGAGATCGCCGTCCGGATCGCGCGCGCCTGCCGCGCCCTCGGGATCGTCCCGGTCGCGGTCGCGAGCGAAGCCGATGATGGCGCCCTGCACACCCGCGTCGCCGCCGAGACCGTCCCGATCGGTCCGCCGCCCGCCGCCGCAAGCTACCTCAGGACCGACCGAATCATCGGGGCCGCCCGCGAACGCCGCTGCGAGGCGATCCACCCGGGCTACGGCTTCCTGGCGCAAAGCCCCGAGTTCGCCGAAGAGGTGGAGCGTGCCGGTCTGATCTTCGTCGGCCCGCCGGCCGCCGCGATCAGGCTGATGGGGGACAAAATGGCCGCGCGGCGGGCGATGGCCGCCGCGGGCGTCGCGGTCGTACCCGGCTTCGAGGGGACAGGTGACGAGGACGACGTGTTGCTCCGCCGCGAGGCGGACAGGATCGGGTATCCCGTTCTCGTCAAGGCGGCGGGCGGCGGGGGAGGGCGCGGCATGCGTGTCGTGCGCGCGCCGGAGGAGCTGGGCGGCGCTGTCGAGAGCGCAAGGCGCGAGGCGCTCAAGGCGTTCGGGGACGCGCGGCTGTTTCTTGAGAAGGTCATCGAAGAAGCGCGGCACGTCGAGGTGCAGGTGCTGGCCGACGCGCGCGGGGGCTGCCTTCACCTGTTCGAGCGCGAGTGCTCGATCCAGCGCCGCTTTCAGAAGATCGTCGAGGAGTCTCCCTCGCCCCTCCTCGACGCGAGGATGCGCGAGGACATGGGACAAGCGGCGGTCGCGGCGGCGCGGGCCTGCGATTACGTGAATGCAGGGACGATAGAATTCCTCGTCGGAATGGACCGCCGGTTCTTCTTCCTGGAGATGAACACCCGCATCCAGGTGGAACACCCGGTCACGGAGATGGTCACGGGGGTCGACCTGGTGCGGGCGCAGATCCGGATTGCCTCCGGCGAGGCGCTCCCCGTGAGGCAGGAGGATGTGCGTCAAGACGGCCACGCGCTCGAGTGCCGGGTGAACGCCGAGGACCCGGCGCGCGGTTTCACGCCGTCCGCCGGCGGTATCCTTCTCGCCTCCTTCCCTTCGGGCGCCGGGATCCGGGTGGATGCCGGTGTCGCGACGGGGGACGTCGTGAGCCCGTACTACGATTCCCTCCTCGCTAAAATCATCGTCCACGCCCGCGACCGTCAGGGCGCCCTGGAGCGGATGCAGGAGGCGCTGGGGAAGACGGCGATCCTGGGGGTCGAGACCAACCTCTCCTTTCTGAGGACGATCCTCGCCCACCCCGTGTTCCGCGGAGGTGCGGCGACGACATCGTTCGTCGAGCGCGATCTCTCCGCCTGGCGGCCACAGGCCGCAGGCCTCCCCGACGATGTTTTGATCGCCGCGGCCCTGGCCGACACGCTACGGCCGGCGCCGGTGCAGGCGGCGCTGTCCCATGGAACGGGCGACGAAGAGACCGATCTCTTCAGTCCCTGGGGCCGGCTCGACGGCTTCCGGACGGGAGCGACGTGATGCTTCTTCACTACCGGTCCGGTCAGGTGACGAGGTGGGTGCGCGTCGAGGCCCAGGCTCCGGGCTACCGTGTCGTCCTGGAGGGGCGGTCGTTCGATGTCGTCGTGCGCCGTTCGGACGGCCCCCTGCTCGATCTGCTGGTCGAGGGTCATCCGGTTGAGGCGATCGTGGTGTCCGACGGCGAGCGGCGCATCATCAAGGTCGGCGACCGCGATCCCGTGACCATCCTGCGCACGGAGGGCGCCCGAAGGGCCACAGGGCCCGCGGGCCCCCCCGAAGGGCGACTCACCGCGGCCATGGATGGCCAGGTGGTGGCGGTCATGACGAGACAGGGGGATCGTGTCGAGGCGGGGGCGACGCTCGTCGTCCTCGAAGCGATGAAAATGGAGATGCGCGTGGTCGCCCCCTTCCCGGGGCGGGTGCGGACAATCTCCTGCGCGCCCGGCGACGTCGTCGAGCGCGGCCGGGTCCTTGTCGATCTGGAGCCGGAGCCGTCCGGGGAGACCTTGCCCGGCTAGCCGTTCCCGCCCCGGAGCCCCGCGGCGCGCGCCCGGGCCAGGACCGCCCGGGCGCCCCGCACCATGGGCATGTCGATCATCCTGCCGCCGAGGACGAAGACCCCCGCCCCCCGCGCCTGCTGCCGATCGTGCTCTTCGATCAGGCGACGTGCCTCCTCGATCTCTTCGGGCCGCGGCGTGAAGGTCTCCTGAATCGGCCCGATCTGTTCGGGGTGGATGGCCAGTTTCCCGGTGTAGCCGAGCGTGAGCGCCTCGCGCGTCTGTGCGACCAGACCCTTCTCATCCTGCAGGTCGACGAATGGCGTGTCGATCGCCTGCAGCCGGCGCGCCGCCGCGTGGATGGCGACGGCCGAGCGGGCATAGGCCACCTCGCGCCCCTCGCGCGTGCGCACGGCGCCCATGTCGCCGCACAGGTCCTCGGCTCCGAAGATGAGGGCCACCAGGCGCGGGTCGCAGCCGGCGATCTCCTTCAGGTTGACGATGCCGAGCGCCGTCTCGATGATGGCGAGGATGCGGATGGTCCCGGACCGCAGGCGGGCCCGGCGCTCGAGACGGCGCAACAGGCCGGCGAACGCCTTCACCTCCGCGGCCGACCCGATCTTGGGAAGAACGTAACCATCCGGTGGCCGGCGGACGGAGCCGGTGGCCCGCACGTCCTCCAAAAGCCCCAAGCCGGGCGGGTTCACCCGCACCAGGCGCTCGCTGCGCCCGAAGTCCAATTCCGACAGAGCCCGCGCCGCGGCGGCGCGCGCGTCCGCCTTGCGCGACAGAGCCACGCCGTCCTCCAAGTCGAGGATGACGACGTCGGCCCCGAGGCCCGCCGCCTTCTCGAGCCTGCTCCACTCCGTGGCGGGACAAAACAAGAGCGCGCGCCGTGGTGGCAGGACGTCGATCGAAAGATCGGGCTCCGCGCTCGGACGAATTCGACCGACGGATCGGCGCGGCGGGCGCGTCACGACGAAGGTCGCCGCAGGAACAGGACCGATCGGTCCACCTCGATCACGATCTGGCCGCGTTGGTTCAGCCCGCGGTGACGCAGACGGACGATGCCGCGGTCCGGACTCGAGACCGACGGCCGGCTCTCGAGGACCTCGGTCTCGACATAGAGGGTATCGCCGAGGAAGACCGGCAGCGGATGCACGACCCGCTCGTAGCCGAGGTTTGCCACGATGGTCCCCTCGGTAAGATCGGAGACGGTCAAGCCGACGACGAGACCGAGCGTGAAAATCCCGTTGACGATCCTCTGGCCGAACTCGCTTTTTGCGGCGAAGTCCTGGTTCAGGTGCAGAGGCTGCGTGTTCATCGTCAGGGCGCAGAACAGCGTGTTGTCGGCCTCGGTGATCGTCCGGCCGACGGCGTGCCGAAGGCGCTGTCCTGGCGCGAGGTCCTCGAAGTACTTGCCGGGCATAAGCGGCCTGAGGCTACCCGCAAGCCCGGGGAGCGTCAAGTGCCGGCAAAGCTGAGCCATCCCGAGTTGCGGGTGGCAGGCCGCAGCGCGTCGCGGCTCGAAGTCGCCACGCCGCGCTGCGGCCTGCCACGTGCCACTGGAGATCCCTCCGTTCGCCAACCGGGAACTGCCGCTCTTCATAGCCGCACCAGGACGGGACGCAGAAGCCGAACGCAGCTG
>Ga0209157_1003144_pt1 | contig 12842 bp, 13 predicted proteins | sample GraSoiAngelo_135_FD_185892 | JGI IMG/M metagenome (GOLD analysis project Ga0209157, IMG submission 185892) | Grasslands soil microbial communities from the Angelo Coastal Reserve, California, USA - 14_0929_05_40cm (SPAdes) (version 2) | ecosystem: Environmental > Terrestrial > Soil > Grasslands ... | reverse complement strand
GAACATGGGCGCGCAACTGGTTCGTGAGGTGGCGAGCAAGACCAGCGACGTGGCCGGTGACGGCACGACCACCGCGACGGTGCTGGCGCAAGCCATCTATCGCGAGGGCGCCAAGAACATCACGGCGGGCGGGAATCCGATGGAGATCAAGCGCGGGATTGATCGCGCGGTTGAAGTCGTCGTACAAGAACTCAAGAAGCTGAGCAAGCCGTGCCAGGCCAAGAAGGAGATTTCGCAGATCGGCACGATCTCCGCGAACAACGATTCAACCATTGGCGACTTGATCGCTGAAGCCATGGAGAAGGTCGGCAAGGACGGGGTCATCACGGTCGAGGAAGCCAAGTCCATGTCCACCTCGTTGGACGTGGTGGAGGGCATGCAGTTTGACCGCGGGTACATCTCCCCCTATTTCGTGACCAACGCTGAGCGCATGGAGGCGTCCCTTGAGGAGCCATTCATGCTCATCCATGAGAAGAAAATCAGCGGCATGAAGGACCTGCTCCCCCTGTTGGAGCAAGTGGCCAAGATGGGCAAGCCGCTCGTGATCGTCGCCGAGGAAGTGGAAGGCGAGGCCCTGGCTACCCTGGTCGTGAACAAGCTCCGTGGCACGCTCAACGTCGCCGCAGTGAAAGCGCCCGGGTTCGGTGATCGTCGGAAAGCCATGCTCGAGGACATCGCCATCCTGACCGGTGGCCAGGTGATCTCCGAGGAGCTGGGTTTGAAGCTCGAGAACATCAAGCTGACGGATCTCGGACGGGCCAAGCGGGTCACGATCGACAAGGACAACACCACCATCGTGGAAGGATACGGCGACCCGAAGAAGATCGAAGGCCGCGTGAAGCAGATCAAAGCCCAGATCGAGGAAACCACGTCCGACTACGACCGGGAGAAGCTCCAGGAGCGCCTGGCCAAGATCGTCGGCGGCGTGGCAGTCATCAACGTCGGCGCTGCAACCGAAACCGAGATGAAGGAGAAGAAGGCCCGGGTCGAGGACGCCCTGCACGCCACCAAGGCGGCTGTCGAAGAAGGGATCGTACCGGGCGGTGGAGTAGCCTTCCTGCGCTGCATTCCGGCGTTGGATGGTTTGAAAGTGCCGCTCGAGCAAGAGGTGGGCGTGAAGATCGTCCGACGGGCGCTGGAAGAACCGATCCGTCAGATCGTCGAGAACGCCGGCGTGGAGGGATCGGTGGTGGTCGACAAGGTCCGGAAAGAGAAAGGCTCCTACGGCTTTGACGCCCAATCCGAGCAGTACGTGGATATGATGCAAGCCGGAATCATTGACCCGACAAAGGTGACGCGCTGTGCCCTGCAGAACGCGGCTAGCGTCGCGGGCCTGATGCTCACGACCGAGGTCATGATCACCGATCTGCCGGAGGAGAAGAAAGAGCCGGCCATGCCGGGCGGCGGCGGCCATATGCACGACATGTATTAAGAACAGAGCGAATCGCTGATATCGAATAGCTATCAGCAGTCACGCACAAGGCCGAGCGGCGTCAGATGCCGCTCGGCCTTCTTGTTTCTTCCACCGCTGCCACAGATTTCCTCACCTCGTGTCTTTCATTCTCGCCAAGGCTGCCTTGAGCAGGCGGGAGCGATCCGGCGAGTAAAACAAGCTTCGGAAAATCCGGTGTACGCTGATGGTGTGCCGGCGATAATCTACGACGAACCTGTTCATGGCAGCCTGTCTGTCGCGAGGCGAATAGCCCAACCGAATCGCGCAGCGTATTAATTCATCCGGCGCCTCCGGCAAGGCATGGGTCTGGAGATCATGCACCATCTGCAGCTTATGCTCCACGTCGCGCAGGAACAGGTACCCCTGCGTAAGCACCGCTTGCTCGGCGCCTGACAACAACCCACAGCGTCTGAACCGGGTCAGCGTTCCCATTGTGCTTCGATCGAGAATGGCGGACAACCGCCCCCCGCACAGCACCTGGATCGCCTGCACAATAAACTCGATCTCCCGGATGCCCCCGATGCCCAGCTTGACGTTTCGGCGCTCGTGTCCACGTGTGACCATCTTGTCGTCAATCATCTCCTTGACCGCCTTCACCTGACGGATGACATCCGCTGCGGCACGGCTCCCCTCCCGGCCGTCTCGCGACCCAAAGACAAACGGCTTTACGAGACGCAGGAAGGTTTGTCCCACAGCCCGCGCGCCGGCGATCGGCCAGGCCTTCAGGAGAGCCAGACGTTCCCACTCTTGCCCCCGCGTCCGGTAGTACCGCTCGTAGTCAGCCAGCGGTCTGGCCAGCCGACCCACGGAGCCCTCGGCGCGAAGCCGAAGATCCACCCGGAACACGTAACCTTCCTGCGTCACATCGGCCAGCGTCTTCGTGAGATTCCGCGCAAGGTACTCAAAGTACTCTTCGTTGGGAATCGAACGGTGGACCGGCTGGGTCCCCTTCGAGTCGCGTGGCCTGGTCGGTTGCGTCGCCCCGTCATCAGACGCATAGACATAAATCAGGTCCACATCGGAGCTGAAGTTCAGCTCGCCGCCTCCAAGCTTGCCCATCGCGACCACCGCAAATCCGGTCTGCACCAGCTTCCCGTTCCGGTCCCGATGCATCGGCGTTCCATACTGATGTTGTAGATTCGCCTCGACAATTTCATAGGCAACCTGGATCAGAATGGACGCGAGGTCGGAGAGCGCGGCAGTCGCCTCAGGCACATCAGCCAACCGGAGAAGATCCCGCACTCCAATCCTGAGCATCTCACGACGTTTGAACCGACGGAGGGTTTCCATCTTGAGTTCAACCGAGGTCAGATTCTCAATGATGGCCCGCAGTGCCCGTTCTAACGCGGAACGCGACGGCTTCCTGGTCAGCACCTGCTCTTCAGCCAGCCAATAGACTAGCAACGGATCCCTGATGAGCGTCTGCGCGAGAGAAGCACTGTTCCCGAAGATCGTGCTCAGGACGTGAAGCATCCGAGGCGAGTCACCCAAATAGCCGAAGAGCTGGATACGGTTCACCCCGGCTTGGAGAAACCGCTCCCAATGGTTCAGCGCTTGATCAGGATCCGCCGTGCGGGATACGGCTGCCAGCAGCTTCCCCAGGATCTTAGCCAGCAGCTCTCGGGAACGAGGTTCACCGGCCATCACCTGGATATTGGCGTCGGCTCGCTTCAGGTCCTCAAACCCATACGGCTCCAAGAGCTCCGCAACATTCTCTGCCGTGAGGCCGGAGGCAAGGAGCAGGGGGGCTGGATTGGGTGATGCTCGGGCCATGTTGAGGGATTATACCGGTGCGCTCTGCCACAGACAATAAATCAGCATTCCGGTATACTCGCTAGGGTCATTGGAGAATTCCGTGTCACGAGACGACCTGCTTCAGACGCTGCGGCCCCTCTGCCCCGAAGTGGATCAGGACGTAGTCCAGGACTTTGTGTCGCGGATGGACCCCGACTACTTCAACTCGTTCGATCGGCATGAGATTGCCCGCCATATCACCCTCGCCGGGCGCCTCGACCTGGATCAGCCCTGCCAGGCTGGCTTCAAGACCAGGGAGGGCGGGCTCTTCGAGATTGTCGTGGTGGCCTATGATTACTTCTCAGAGTTCGCCACCATCTGCGGGCTCCTGTCGGCCTTCGGTCTCGACATCCGGGAAGGCCAAGTCTTCACCTTTGCGGAGGCGCAACCATCTCCGGCTTCGCTTCGGGTAGGATCGGTACCGCTCAGGAACCGTCGGCGAGGCCGAGCCGGACTAGCCCGCAAGAAGATCGTGGACCGCTTCCTGGTGCGGCCTGCATCGGGGAAGCCCTTCACATCCTCTCAGCAGCAGCGCTTCATTGACGAGCTTGCCAGCATGGTCCGGCTTCTGGATGAGCACCGATTTCAGGATGCCCGCCACCACGTGAATCGGCGACTCATCGAAACGCTCGGCCAAGTACGAGCCACCTTTACCGGTCTTCTCCATCCCGTGCAGATCCAGTTCGACAACGAGCAGTCCGCGACCGACACTGTCATGGATATCCGATCCACCGACACCCCCGCATTCCTGTACACCTTTGCGAACGCGCTGGCCATGCGAGGCATCTACATCTATAAGGCCAGGGTTGGGCACGTCGGCGCAGACCTACATGACCGTTTCTATGTCCGTGACCGACAGGGGCAGAAGATCCTGGACCACGCAGCGCAGCAGGAATTGAGAGCCACCGCGGTCCTCATCAAGCAGTTCACCCACATGCTGACGTGGGCCCCGGACCCTGGGAAAGCAATCGAATACTTCGACCAGTTTCTGGATCGGATTCTGCAAGAGGCGGGAGCCTCGAAGGGCGGAAAAGCGTTGACCATGCTCAAGAACAAAAAGACCCTGACCCTGCTGGCCCGCCTCCTCGGCAGCAGCGACTTCTTGTGGGAAGACTTTCTTCGACGGCAACATGCCAACCTGCTTCCCGTTCTGGAGGATTTCCAGACCTCCCCCTTGATTCGGCCAAGGTCTGCCATGATCCGGGAGCTGCGCCAGCGGCTGAGCCGGACCAGGACGGACGAACAGCGGCGGCGCGGCTTGAATCAGTTCAAGGATCAGGAGATGTTCCGCATTGACATGAAGCACCTGCTGGACCCCGGCACCGCGCTGCCGGACTTCTCCCTCGCTCTAACCGAGCTGGCCGAGGTGGTGCTGGATCAGGCTGCCCGCGACTGCCAGGCCACACTGACCCGCCTCCACGGCGCTCCCCGACTGCTTGACAGAACGCCATGCCCGTTTGCCGTGTTCGGCATGGGCAAGTTCGGCGGCCGGGAACTCGGCTATGCCTCAGACATCGAAGTGTTGTTCGTGTACGGCGGGGCCGGACGAACCACCGGCCGCCGCCCACTGGAGAACAGCGAATACTTCGAGCGGCTGGTGCAAGCCATTCTGCAGCGGATCGAGGCGAAGCAGGAAGGCATCTTCCACCTTGACACGCGGCTCCGACCGCACGGAGGAAAGGGATTGCTGGCCAACACCTTGGACGAGTTGCACACCTATTACAGTGCCTCAGGCCTCAGTGCACCGTTCGAACGGCAGGCCCTGATCAAGTTGCGGTTCGTGGCGGGCGACCAGGGCTTGGGGCGACAGGTGGAAACTCTTCGAGATTCAGTCGTCTATGGCGGCCAGCCGTGGGACCTGGCAACCGCACTCGACCTGCGGCATCGCCAGATCAAGGAATTGGTGGAACCGGGGCAGACTAACGTGAAGTATAGCCCAGGCGGGCTGATCGACATTGAATACGCAGTCCAGTACCTCCAGCTCCTCCACGGGCACCGGTATCCAGAACTCCGAACGCCCAATACACTGGAAGCCCTCAGGGCTCTGGGCCGGACCGGCGTGCTTCCACCGGACAAGATGACAGCCCTTTCCGACGGGTACCTGTTCTTCCGGCTGCTCATTGACGGACTGAGGATCGTGCGCGGGAACGCCAAGGACCTCGTGCTGCCGCCCTCCGACTCGGATGCCTTTGTATTTCTGTCGAGACGGCTGGGCTACACGTCCGAACAGTGGCAGGAAGGTGCGAGACAATTAGCGGCCGACATCAGCCGGCACATGGCGAGGACAAGACAGTTCTTCAGCGGGGAGTTCGGGAGCCTGTGACCGGAATCACAACTCCTGGTCCGCCTCTGCTTCCAGCGTCAGCCCTGCGAGTTCGGAGTAGGCGCGCAAGAGGTCCGAAACCGAGAGGACCCCGGTAATCGTTCCGTCTTCTGTGACCGCCAGATGGCGGATCGCCTTCTGCTTCATGAGGGAAATCGCTGCCGTGATCGGTTCGTTGTCTTCAATCGTGACGACCGGCTTGCTCATGCAGGCCTTGACGATTGTGGTCATCGGATCGAGCCCTCGCGCAACCGCCTTCCGGCTCAAATCCGTATCGGTGATGATCCCGATGTACCGGAGATTATCATCCACCAGCAGCGACCCGACTTTCCATTTCTGAAGCAGCCGCCCCGCTTCTTTGATTGTGGCATCCTTGTGGACGCTGCGAACCTCGTGCGACATGTAGTCGGCGACTCGTGCCCAGGACAACCCTCTGGAACCGTTGGGACCCTCCTTGGAGGCTCGAATGGCTTCGAGCTCGGAGACACAGCTTTCTAGCACGCGCTTGCGCTGGTGAAGCGCTTCGCGAGCAATGTCATGAACTCCGCTTTCCTGGGCCTCTTCAGGCAAATTGACCAGACTCGCCGCCTCGCCCAACTTGGCATATTCGTAGGCCTCCAGCAGCTCAGAGGCCTCTCCGAAGACTCGACCGATCAGTCGTTCCGTTGCAAGATCAAATTCCTCGAGCGAGCCAGCTGTGCTCCTGCTCGAGAGAAGCGGCTGAAACTTGACAAGCTGCTGCCGCAATCGTTCGATGTCCCGATCCACGAACAGGCCACGAGCCAGTCGTGTCTTCATCATTTTCTGCATAGGACGCTCTCGTCGGATGGGGGACCAGAGGATACCTCAACTCTCGAGCAGAGACAAGGGGTGACTTGAGCTAGGTAGGACTGAGAACGGGGCGCAGCAAGCGAACCGCAGGCTCCTGGACCTTCAGCTCGTCAGCCGGCTTGACCACAGGGCCCGGTTTCGCCGCGCTCCCTCGCACCCGGTGCATTTTCTCGCGCGTGTGATAGGGCACGAGCCCTTCCAGGAGCAAAGGCAGCTTGTCGCAGGGAACATCTTCCATGATTCTGACCGCGAGTTTGGCATCGGGACCGGACCGTCCTCCCACGTACACGTCCACCGCATCCACCACCTGACCGTCAACTTTGGCTTTCTTGCCCAGCAGTCCAATGTCCGCGACAAGGTGATTCCCGCAGCCGGCCGGACAGCCGGACCAGTGCATCGTGATCGGCTTGATGCCGGTTCCTAGTTTCGTTTCAAGCGCCCTGGCCGTCTGGACGGCCCGGCTTTTGGTCTCAATCACCGCCAAATTACAGTAGTCGTTCCCGACACAACTGACCAGCCCTTGCTGGATGGGCGAAGGATTGTAGGCGAACTGTTTCAGAAATGGATCCTCGGTCAAGTCCCCCAGTTTACGATCCGCCACGTTCGGGATGATCAAGGCTTGAGCCGGCGAGAGACGAATCTCGCCCGTGCCATACCGCTCGGCCAATGCTGCGACGGTCTTGAGATCGTCCGCCTTCACGCGCCCGACCGTAACCTTCAGCCCAACGTAGTTCATGGCCAGCTGCTTCTGTCGGTAGATTCCGACGTGGTCCTTGGCAGACATCTTGCGCGCATCAGTTCCGGCCGGAGGAAGGACCCTGCCGACACGGGCCTCCACCTCACTCCGAAACATGGCCTCTCCCCAGTCATCTAGAAGAAAAGCAAGGCGCGCGTTGTTGCGCGATTCCCGATAGCCCGAGTCTCGATAGACCTGGATGATCGCCCGGCACACCTCAACCGCTTCCATCGCAGTCACAAAGATGTCCAAGGGAGTCGCAATGCGATAGCCGCCGGAGCCAAGTTTGCCGCCAGCCAACACGTTCAAGCCGACCACCTTCGCTCCACCGGCATCTTGATAGGCCGGAACCAGTGCCAGGTCCTGCGTTTCCATGTGAAGACAGTTGTCGGGACAGCCGGAAACGGCCACGTTGAACTTTCTAGGGAGGTTGGTATATGCAGAGTTATACAGAATTTCTTCTGTCAGCGCTGCAACCACCGGTGTCGCGTCCAAGACCTCTTCCGAAGTCAATCCCGCAATCGGGCAAGTCATCACATTGCGAACATTATCCATGCCGGTCTGCATGGAATTCAGCCCGACCTCCTCCAGCTTGGCAAAGATCGCCGGCACATGTTCAATCCGGATGTGCCGAAGTTGTACTTGTTGCCGCGTGGTGAGATCCAGAAGACCATTCCCGTACGTCGCGGCGATCTCGGCAAGCCCCCGCAGTTGGTAAGAGCCGGTTTTTCCACCAGGAATCCGCACGCGGATCATGAAGAATCCGGGCGTCGGGTTCCGGAGAAAGAGCCCATACCACTTCAGCCGTTGGATATCGCCTTCAGAAATCGATTCCCAGCCATCCCGCGCGTAGCCCGCGATCATGTCCTTGATGTCTAACCCATCGCGCTCTCGCTTGATCTCTTCGATCTTGTTCATCTCGACACCGACGGTCGGGCGCCCGGAATTCCTGAGGAAATCGCAACCGTTCCTTCAGAAGGCATGTGCGCGACGCTGGCTAACCAATAGAGTCCACCGACGAACACGCTGCCGCCGATCACGTTGCCGAGGACCACAAAGGCTTGATTCCAGAGAAACCCGGCCCATGTCACGGTGGCCGCATGTGGAAGGAACAGAGCAACGCCCAGTAAGGACTGATTCGCGATGCTGTGTTCGAAGCCGCTGCCAACGAAGGCCAGCAGGCACCAGAAGATCAGGACCAGCTTTGCGACATCGCTCGTCGTACGTCCGGCTGTCCAGACTGCCAGGCACACAAGCCAGTTGCACAGGATACCGCGAACCACTAACTCCCAGGCGGATAAGTTCATTTTCATAGCCGCTACTTTCATCAACAGATCAATCTGTGGCTGTTGCGACAGGACTCCGGACTGGGCCACTAGCCAGGCGAGGCCAAGCGAACCGATGAGATTCCCTCCCAGGGAAAAGGCCCACATGCGGCTCACAGTCCCCCAAGAAATGGCGCCGTCCAGCGCCCCAATTGCGCAGACCATGTTGTTGCCGGTAAACAGCTCGGACCCCGCGAAGATGACCAACGTGAGCGCGATCCCGAAGGCCACGCCCATGACCAACTTCAGAGCTGCCGCCCCTTCCGCGGCAAATGGGGCTCCCACGCTGAAGATGAGCGTGATGCCGAACCCGAGATACACGCCTGCCAGTGCTGATAGGATCAGATATCCGATTGGCCCGCCTTCGAGATAGGCAGCCTTGGCCTTGGACTGCTCAGCGATCCTGGCAATATCAGACCGATGCATCAGGCGACCGCCGCGTTCAGCGAGATTTGATATTCACCACGCCGGACCGGCTGAAGCATGACCATCCCGGCCCGGTTGAGCCGGTCAACGGCCAGGAACACTTGCGACCAAGTCATGCCCGGCAGCAAGGCGCACAGACTTTCGATCGTCTGGGGCTGCATCCCGCGCAGGGCTTCGAGGAGCAGCTCATCGTTCGAGAGGGAAGCGGTGACATTGTTGCATATGACGCTCATGGTGACCTCCATGCAATAGAGGCCAGCAACTTCAGTGCCAGTCAGAAAGCACTGATTTTCAGCCAGGAATGATGGTGCGGACAAAGATGGGAGGAAGTGACCCGACAATTCTGTAGGGATTCAGACCAAAATGGAGGGTGTCTCGGCTGACGAAGGGCGGGCAGCTTCGGCTTTGTCATGATGCGATGCAGTCACACAGTGACTAATCTCCTACTGCTGGCCGTGCGCCTCATCAGATTAGCAGAACGGCGCCGCGGCACTCATATCGGCTACTGTTAGGCATCGTGCGCCATGACGAACGCCTCCGTGCCCTTCCCTTCCATCCGAGGCATGATGACGGAAGAGGGAACCCGCCGCTTCGGTAAGGTCGCTTATGAGTGCAGGCCACCATAATGCGGCCATGTTGGCTGGGGTTGGCTGGACTGTGATGAAGGTGAGCACAAGGTGTACCAACCTTAGCTGAGATAGCCGTCCTGCTCTTCTATTTATTTGGTTTGTGGGGAGCGAAAGTGGAGAGGGTCTCTAAGGTTTTGCAACTCGCGGTAATAATAAAGCGGAGTCGGCCGTTGTTTCTTGAATCTCAAGTTTCTGAGAAAGGCGATTTCCTCGGCGGTAGCCTTGCAGTCGAGGGCAGTGGTCTGAAGAAATTCTTTGAATCCTGGCTCTTCGTCCAGAGGTTCTTCCTGCTCCCTTTCAAGAAATTCAAATTTCTTAAGGTGTCCTGGAGCCACTCTGTGGTTTAAGACAATTTGCATCGCAAAAGTGACGAGGTCGATGTCCCAGGATTCAATCAGCGGATCCAAGAAGGAGACGCAGTTTTCATTCGACAGGCTAATGATATTTGTGTCCAAGAACTCGAGCACGATGACCCGCATCTGTTCATAGCTTTTGTGGCTGAATCGAGCCAGTCGGCGGAGCCACTGTTCGCTTTCCAGTTCTTGTTTGGCGACGCCCTTGACCACGTCCAACAGCTTCTGGGTGATGAAGCGTTCGAGTTCGCCAAAGGACTGCTTCTCAAGAATGGCCCGAATCTGTGCTTGTTTGCCGGGATGGCATTTGCGGAGAATTAATTCGCGAACTTCTTGAAACAAGGGCTCGGGCGGGTCCCCTAATTTTCTCTTCAATTGTTCCCGACGCTGGAGGTCAGCCACCTTCGCAAGTTCACCGCTCGGGAGCTTCAACACTTTACCCATCTTGTCGTAAATGTCGGTCCGGTTAGACGCGGGAGGCAGTTTTTTCTGAGTCAGGAGCTGTGAAATATAGGATTCCGTCACTTGGGCGGCACGGGCCAGCTCTCTCTGCTCAAGCCCCAATGCTTCCAGCCGCTGTCTGATCACTAGGGAAACATTCACTGGATTCCCTCCTATCGATTAACTATAACTGATTAATCACTTCCAGGTTTTAGAGATATATCACATTCTACTTGACAAGCACAAGTTAATTAACTTATCATGGTTAACGCGATGAGACTATCCACTCACTAATGTCTGACGTGCTGAGTTACGCTGACTGTCCTATCCTTTGCGCTTTCTGATCCCTCCTCGCGCGATTGATTCCCCAGTCTCCGCCGCTCCTACGCCAGAGTCCCAGGGTGTGCTGACACTTTTAACGGTGACGCGCCCATGGCGCCCTCAGATGGTGTCCTTCTGAACGGAAGCTCGTGGATGCGTCGGATCCACTGAATCTCAGGGAATCCCTCGAGACGACCATACGAGGAGTAGGAACAATGCCGGTCTATGAGTACGGGTGTGAGGCGGGCCACCGCTTTGAAGTGACCCAAAAATTCAGCGATCCCCCTATCACCACCTGTCAAGCCTGCGCCCAGCCGGTCTCTAAGCTGATTTCGGCGCCGGCGATCATGTTCAAGGGGACCGGTTGGTACATCACGGACTATTCGGACAAGCTGAAGCCGACGGCCGCGGAGCGAGACTCAGAGAGCACCACCGGACCGAAGAAAGACGGCTCGGAGAAAGAGGCCGCTACTCCCGCATCCCCGCCTTCTGTCTCCGCGCCAGCACCCTCCCTAGCCCCCGCTGCTTCAGAGGTCTAGAGAATGTAATGGAGGTGACAAATGGAACTCGTGATGTGGATTATCGTGGGGATCGTCGCAGGTTTGGCCTGTATCGTCTTAGTGCCCGTACTGGTGGTCGGGACCTGGTTTGTTGTCATGACCGTGATCCTGGGGCTGGCTGACGGGACCATATGGTTGCTGGATCAGGGGTGGAAGAGGAATAGGAGCGGAAGAAGCAATGGGAAGCTACCCCTGCTGGAAGAGTATTTGCCGTCGAGTATTTACCTCGGGGAACATGTTAATGCGGTGGTTGGGGCGGAGAAAGGGAACTGAGCGCACTCATGTCCTGGTTGGTCTTGTACATGACGGTCATCGTCCCGCTCCTGCTGGTGATGTTGCTGATGATGGATCTTGTTGACTTTGAGATCAGGCCGCATCCCAAGCAGGGCTCTTGGAGCGAGTGAGAGTGGCGCAGGTGGCCCTCGCACGACCTTGAAGAAGGCAGCGTAACCTCAGATCAAGAAAAGGGAGGCAAAATACCATGAGAACCTATCTATTTATAAGACGCACGGTTGTCCTCACGTCGCTGGCGCTGATTCCGTGGGTCCCTGCGCTGTTAGCACATGCGGCGGAACTGTCTCCGGGAGGGGGCATTCCCGACTTCATGGCAGGGCAGCCATCCATGCACCGCGACGCGCTTGTTTTGATGACTGCCCCGGCACAGGCCACCCCGGCACAGGCCACCCCGGCACAGGCTATCTGGGTCGATGAGATCAAAAATTCCTTGGAGGTCTATAAAGCCAACTATCCCAGCTCAAATTTTTCGCCTTACCAGACAAAATTGAACCTGGTCGGGGACGCTTTGAGCCGCGGAGATCGGCGAGCCGTGAAGGTGGAGATGAGCGCATTCTTGAAAATGCTTGCGACGCGGGCTCATGGCATCAACGAGGGTGCTGCAGACGAGCTGTCCAACTTCGCGCAGATGGTGACGCCGATCCAGGAGTATGGAATCTTGATTCAAAAGTCCGGGGCCGCGCAGTATGGGTCGGAGGTTCCGAGTTCCGGATCTTCTCAGTAAAGAGAGGGTTCTCAGCATTCAGTCCCTCGCGTCATCCCCAGTCGAGATGGGCAAGTGTTGGATGAGGTGAGGTCTGAGTCCTGGTAGAGGGCTGGGATAATTGCATGTTAAAGGATTGGAGGGATCGCCATGTTACAGCAAGGGACCGTGGCTGACCGGATCCTCAAGGCCGTGCGACGCGCTCCTGGTTGCCAACTCGATGACTTGGAAGGGAGCTGTCCGGACCTCACCTGGAATCAGGTCTTTCTCGAAGTCGATCGCTTGAGTCGAACAGGACAGATGCGTGTGACGGCGAAGGGACAGGGAGTCTATACGGTAAGACTGCCGACCAAGGAAAGCCATGGCAGGCCAAAACCGTCTCCGAGTCATTCGCCTCTTCGGAAGGAAAAAAAAGCGGCTTGAATCAACCGAGTTTTGTAATGCGTTGGTTGGGTGACCACAGGGAGGAACATCGTGAACAGCCTACAGACCATTTTCCACTGGGTAACTCAAAGTCCTTTCGCAGCCACCGCCGTCTTCTTCGGCGGGACCACTTTAGCGGTGACGCTGTACACGTATGTCTATGACTACACAATGCTGATCAATCGGGACCAGGTGGGAAATCAAAGTGGGAGGAGCAGCCGTGGCTGAGA
>Ga0209157_1003140_pt1 | contig 12852 bp, 11 predicted proteins | sample GraSoiAngelo_135_FD_185892 | JGI IMG/M metagenome (GOLD analysis project Ga0209157, IMG submission 185892) | Grasslands soil microbial communities from the Angelo Coastal Reserve, California, USA - 14_0929_05_40cm (SPAdes) (version 2) | ecosystem: Environmental > Terrestrial > Soil > Grasslands ... | reverse complement strand
AATCTATTTAGCATGATCCACGCAAGAACAATTGGAGCTGCCAAGAAAATCGCTATCGAATTGTCCAATTTTGTAGCAATTAAGGAATATAGGATTCTCTTTAGTTCTAGAGAATTTAAGAAAGAAAGAGTAAAATATTTCGTGGACTGACTTTTATTTTCATACAATATTTGATCTAATGTATAATTTCTAGAATAAAATAATAGATAGTTGTGCTTGAGTCCTTTTTTATTCCGTTTTGATATGAATCAACGATTTAATCTAATTTGTTACTAAATATCAGACCGGGGACTACTAAGGGTACTAGTATAATGACTTAAAAATTGTCATGAATACCAATTCAAATATCTAGTTGTAAGAATTGGATTGATTGGAACATCTGCACTTGAACATCGTTCAAGAAGGATAGAAATTTATTAATTGTAAAATGTAATTGGCTATCAAGCGAAGTTAGCCCAGACTGGTTAAGGTACGAGCTTCCCAAGCTCGGGATCGCGGGTTCAAATCCCGCACTTCGCACATAGAATTTGATACACATAATTCTTTGTCATTATTGAGCCTAGTCTACAAATCCTAATACCGTGATTTGATAAATAATTCCACAGTAATATTACAGTTTATAGCGCAACTTGAGATTAAAAATATTCAATTAACCTTACCAAACAGTATTTTATTCACATGTTTCCCCCTCAAACCCAAAAAGTGTTTTAGCATATACTTAAAAATATGTCTTTATCATTCTGATAATATACTTTGAAGCAGGTCATTACATTTCACTCTTACAAGGGCGGTACTGGAAAAACCACTTTAGCAGCCAACTTGGCAGCATTGTTGGCTAAAAATGGAAACAATGTATGTATCGTAGACATTGATGTTTACGCTCCTAGCCTGCATGCTTACTTTGGAGATATTGTTCAGAATAAAATTAAGAACACTTTAAATGATTATATTGTTGGCGCATGCGGGGTTGATGACTTATTAGTACAAATAACACCTATTCAACAATTATCAGAGAAAGGATCTTTGGCTGGGAAAATAATGGGTTGTTTTGCTAGTCCAAAAAGAGAGGATATTCTAAAAATTGAGGGAGTAAAAGAAGACAAAAATAGAATGAGTATGCTCAAGAGATTCATTAACTTTAGAGAGGAACTAATCGAGAAAAATGATATTGATTATGTAATCATGGATTCAAGTCCTGGAATTAGATTTTGGGCAATAAACGCATTAGCATTATCAGATATTGTATTTCTTACACTGAAAATGGGTGATATGGATATCGGAGGAACTAAGATGATTGCCAATGAGATATTGGCCCAATTCAAGGAGCAAGGAAATACCAAATATTATCTACTTCTTAACAGGATTGCAGGTTACTGTATTCCATATCTACAAATAGAACAATCTCATGAGAATCATTCAGAAGAAAATTATAGCACCTTAACTCCCGTAGCAGATGATTTTATAAAGAAATTGAGTTCTGACACAGGTATTGACGTAATGACATCCATTCCATGTTATTGTGATATCCAATTTGCCCAAAAGGAATATCTAACTGTCCTTGGGGAGCCTGATCACCCTTTCTCACAGCAGATAGATCACCTGAAAACGTTAATAGAGATTTGAAATGATTAATTTCTTTTGTTCCTACAGACGCACAAAAAACAGGTATATAGATCCAACTTGATATAGTATCCAAAATGGCCATTCCAGGACTTGCTGAACTCACAGATGGTGAGGAAAATATTTCACCTACCTTGTTTCTATTGTCTGGTCCACCTGGAATAGGAAAGAGAGATTATTGTAGAGAATTTCTTGAAGAGGGTCTAAGCTCCGGAAGAAGATGCATTTTTCTTTCCTCGAAAATCACAGATAAAGAAAAAATAGACCTGTTTAATATGAATGAAAAGAAATTCAATTCGTTATTTGTTAACCCGGTCCTCGTGAACGACAGTCCAAGCGAAAAATCTCTGGATGGAACATTGAAGAGAATAATTTCTTATCTTTCCGATATAAGAATCGGTGCCTCCTTAGATCAACAGAGTAATGTTGGTACTGATGATTTAGACAATATCATATATTTTGTAATGGATTCACTAAATCATTTTTGTGATATTTTTGAAATTAGTTCGATTAGAAAATTTTTGGCAAAACTAGTTCTCCAGCTGAGGAAAAGAAAAACAATAGGAGTTTTTACAATTGATTCTCCGATATCCGCAGATTATCAACCCATAGTGTCATTTTGTGACGGTATAATGGAGATGAAATTTGAAGAATCAAACGATTCCTTGATCAGAAAAATACGACTTCTATCTATGGCTGGTCATGCTATGACAAAACCGACTTGGATACAATTTAGTATTGACAAAAATGGACGTTTTACGTTTGCAAATGATCTACTTAAATGTACATTAGATGGTAGAGTGATCCAACATCATCCAGTTTATTACCTTGACTTACCGTTTCATTCAGAAGGGTGTGCAAGAACATACAGAAAATTCATGTCAGTTTTTAAGGACCTTGATCCAAAATACGAAGTTTTGAATTATAACTTTTGCTTTATTGATATTGTAGGATTATCCAATCCGGAACTTGCCGTTCACAGGCAAAAAGAAAAGATCGTAAGATTAAATGAATTTATCAGCTCTTGTAATTCATTTAGGAAAGTATCTGACGACTTGAAGATAATTCTACCTTCTGGTGACGGTATGGCTATAGGCTATGAAAACAACCCTGAATTGCCATACAAATTAAGCACCGAGCTGCATGGTTTTCTTCGCAAATATAATAAACGAATACAGGCGGATAGCACAATCAAAGTCAGAATTGGATTAAGTTCTGGACCAGTATTCACTGTTTATGACATATCAAACAGACTTAATGTTTGGGGGCCAGGCATAGTGATGGCAAGGAGGGTAATGGACCTAGGCGATAGCTGGCATATCCTTCTTACAGAAAATTTCGCCATGCAACTAAGACCGCTATACGAAGAATATAGGAATAATATCAGGCTTATCGGATCGTATGAAATCAAGCATGGAGAGAAAATCAATGTCTATTCCGCATATTGTGATGATTATGGGAATCCCGAATTGCCAGAAAAATTCAAACAAATCTATACAAGTCCGTAATTTGCTTAGATATTAAAGTTGGAAGCAACTTTCCATCGCTTCTTGTACTAAAGATTTCTTTAAATTATCCATCAAAGTTCTAATGAATAAATCGTCAGTTGGTGGTGGATAATGAAGCAAAATAAAAAGAAGGACAGCAATATAAAGAAGGACAAAAATACCAATCCTAAAAAAGATAGGCAGGGCAAGAGCTACTTTGCTGTAACACGGAAGAGAAGATACAGGAATTTGATGGTGATTGTACCGGCAGTGGTAGTACTTATCGCTATAATGTCTTATGCAGTAACTATATATTCTGAAAATTTGGTAAAACCAAATCATAAATTCGGTCCTCTAGGCTCTGAGCATGTCCATGCTGCATTTGCAGTAAAGATAAATGGTGAAAAATTAAATTTTAGTCAACCACAATATCAAGTGAGATCGAAATATATCCACGTCGAAAATAATGATGGTAATACACTACATAGACATGCAACTGGTGTTCCCATTGCAGAATTCTTTAGAAGCGTGGGTATGAATGTCACTGACAGCTGCTTTACTCTTGAAAATAAAACAAGTTATTGCAGTAATGGAGAATCAAATCTAGAATTTTATGTTAATGGAAATAAAACAAACTCCATTGCAAATTATGTCCTTAAGGATAACGACAGGATATTGATAGTCTATGGAAACAAGAATGAGATGGAAACACAACAAGATCTAGACTCCCTAAGACTTACGGAGATAAAGAAATAACAACTGTAATCAAGATTTTCAAACACTAATTTTTCACTACTTCATTTTCTAATATAGTAAATACAAAATTAATATTTTAAATCTGAATTTGTAAGTAATCTGGAATTAATTTGGACAAAAGTATTAATTTAAAAATAAAGTCATTATTTGTATGGTCGATCCTGCAATACTTATTTCCGCGCTGGCGGGTGCAGGATCTTTTTTCTCACCATGCATATTGCCTATTTTGCCAGCCTTTATTTCATATCTATCAGGTACTACACTCAATGAGATTCAGGATTCATCAGGACAATCACTCAGGCTAAAAAAAGCGAACAGATTAAATATATTTTTGAATACAATATATTTTGTTCTGGGATTCTCCCTTGTTTTTGCTGTGTTAGGTGTATTTCTAAATAGCGTCCTGATTACTGTTGGGGTAGGATTTCAAAATGTGATATCATTTTTTGGAGGATTAGTTATAATTGGATTTGGTGTCTATTTAATTCTCTCGACACGGTTAAGACGTCTTAATTTTGAAAAGAAATTTTCTTCTATTCCTAAATTTAAGACCAGCTACATAACGTCATTTGTATTTGGAGCTGCGTTTGCTGCAGGTTGGACTCCTTGTGTGGGACCAATACTGGGAAGTACTCTTACACTGGCAGCAACCTCACCAGGAGCTGCTTACAATTTATTATTAGCCTATTCACTAGGGCTTGGTATACCATTTTTAATAACAGGATTTTTTTTCTCACAAGCCACAAACATAATTAGTAAAATGGTAAAGCATCTAAAATATTTTAATCCCGCAATGGGTATCATGCTCATAATACTTGGATTATTAGTATTTACTAATAATCTCAGCATACTTGGTAATTTCCCTCTCGCCAATCAAATTATTAGCATTGAAAGGGGATCCTAAATGAATAAAGATAATATTAGTGCGTTATTGACTGCAGTAGGTGTAGTCGCCCTTATAGTGGGATTTGCAATTTATTTCAATAATCCTGGACTGAATAAATCGTCCCTTGGTAATAGTAATGGTCAAGTAATGACATCAGATGGAAATAGCGAGAATAGTATTTCAAATGTTAAACTATCAATAGACAAATCTCAGTTCAGAAAAGCACCAGAATTTAAGGGAATAACGTCATACATTAATACAAACCAGACAAAATTATCTGATCTAAAGGGAAAGGTGGTATTGGTTGACTTTTGGACATACAGCTGTATCAACTGCATTAGAACGTTACCGTATCTTGTTGATTGGAATCAAAAATATTCTGATAAAGGATTAGTCATTGTAGGGGTTCATAGTCCTGAATTTGAATTTGAAAAAAATATAGATAATGTTAAACAGGCAGTAGCAAGATTTGGAATAAAATACCCTGTATTGTTAGATAATGATCATGAGACTTGGAACGCTTTTCAAAATAGTTATTGGCCACGGAAATATCTTGTGGACTCAGATGGATTCATTCGATATGATCATATTGGAGAGGGAGGTTATGCAGAAACTGAAAATGCCATCAAGAGCTTATTGGCGGAAAGATCCAATCAACAAGGTCTTGAGATATCCAATCTTAATCAAACAAAATTAAATGTACCGGGTGCCCCATCTGTTGATTTTAACCAAATCAAAACGCCTGAATTATACTTTGGATACCAGTTTGCCAGAGCTCAACTTGGAAATATTCAAGGATTTAATCCCGAAAAGACTGTCAACTATACAATACCCCGTTCGAATCTGGAGCCTAATGTTATCTATCTTCAGGGATTATGGAAAAATAATCCGGATAGTATGGAACTTGTCGGATCTAATGGAAAAATCATGCTGGCATATTCGGCAAAGTCTATTAATATCGTAGCAGGAGGAAAAGGAGAAGCAACTGTAAAGGAAGATGGTAAAGATAACCAGACAAATAATACTATTAAAGGGAATGATGTTGATGCCGAAGGAAGGTTACCTGTAGACGGGCAGAGACTCTATAATATAGCAGATCATACAAACTACGGAAACCACCAAATTGAAATAGCTGCGAGAGGTCCCGGTTTTAAAGTATATACTTTCACATTTGGTTAAATAAATAACACCGAATAATTAATTCAATGTTGAATACGATTTGGCAATTCGCCTTGATTGTTTGATAATCTAACCCTAACCAAATTCTCTCACTTTCAAAGGATATGTGCAAAAAACAAAAATAATAACTGGTCTCTTCAATGAATGTTAATTCAATTTGAGTCCTGAATCATGGATAGAAGTAATTCTTTCTGATAAATCTATTTTAAGCGTGAAACTAGTTAGAAGTAGAAGAAACAAACGCATGTGTATAAGGGTCGATCGCTGCGGTACTTCAGTCATCTCTCCGGTTAGCGTAGATACTGAAGCCATAAGAAATTTCGTAAATGATAATAATGCATGGATTCTGAAAAAGACAAAATTTTATACAAAACTGAATAATAAATTGGAATATAGTCCTCTTCAAAATGATGAAATTATTTATCTTGGGAAAAAGTATAAAATAAAATTTGTCAAAGACACTTTCCAGTATACCATTTTTTCTGAAAATCTAATGAAAATAACATTTCATGTAAAAGATAGGAGATCATGTAAGAGAAATATAGTAAATTGGTATAGAGACCAAACAAAGAAACTTTTGGATAATAAAGTTCCACTATTTGGGAAAAAGCTATCGATATCTTATGGAAAAGTAAGAATAGGAAGTCAAAAATTGAGATGGGGTAGTTGTTCCAAGGAAGGTAACCTAAATTTTAACTTGCTATTATCCACTCTTCCTGTCAACATAATTGATTACATTATAATCCATGAATTATTTCACCTAGTAGAATTTAATCATTCAGATCATTTTTGGAAATTAGTAGAACATGCATTTCCCACCTACAAGGATTGTCGAACTTGGTTGAAAAATAATGGCGCATGCTTACAAATCCAATAATTCTAATATTAGTTTCAGTCAACTTACTATCTTATTCCTATGAAGTTTGATACCTTTCCAATTTCGCTCTAAAAGATTATTATAAAATCAAGGTAGTTTTATTCTCTAGTCAAATAATTTTGTACCAAATTAAAATTAATGAAGATTATCAATATTGACAATATGGGAGTCATATATGAAATTCATAAATATCAACAAGAGGATTTTCAATATGTTGTTGCTAGCACAAATAAATATTCCGAAAACAAGGTAAAGTGTGACGTTGAACGTATGAATACCATGCTAAATGAGTCATTGAAAACAATGGGAATAAGGTATGTATTTGTCATTTCTGATACTGCTGATCCTTTATATAAAGAACGTAAGAAGAATCCTCATTAAATGAACTTTTTGATTGTCTTACATACGTGATATTCAACAAATCTCCTTAAGAAATTGCTAAAATTAAGAATTTCAATGTTTTTATGTATGTTGATAAATAATAATACTTGACCTAAATGTATGGAAAATATCTAACACTGTTCTCGTTATCCCTGGTTAGTGTCATTGGTTTTAGTTTTCTTTTTTATATCGATCACCATATTCTTGCACAAAATAATCAATCCCCTCAGGCTTTTGACCAAACTACAAATGAATCTAATTTAAGTAACTATATATATCTTACATGGAGTGCTGGAGAGGAAGAAGACAGAGTCGTACTTTTCGCTCACAGTACAGATGGAGGGAACACTTTTTCATCACCCATTAGTTTGAGCGGCAATATTCTTTCCTCCGTATTCAATCCAGAAGTTTCATCATCTGGTAACAATGTGTATGTTGTGTGGCAAGGTCAATCTAAAAATGGAAATCAAGATATCTTCTTAAGAAAGAGTTCGAATTATGGATCATCTTTTGGTGAGGCCGAAAACATTAGCAATGATACAGGAGGATCAGGGAATCCAGAAGTAGCAATAGTTGGTAACAGCACACATGTTGCCTGGGAAGGAACAACCCCAGGTAATAACTATATATTTTACACAAAAAGTGATGATGGTTCTGCTTTTGATTCTCCTAAAAAATTAAGCAGTAGCATAGGAATGTCATATAATCCAAAACTTATAGTGAAGGATAATCCAGCTAAGGATAGCTTTACCTATAAGGTAACAGATGACAAGGGAGCTGAGAGTAATGTTGCTACTGTGGATGTGAATATTGATAAAATTGGTCAATCTACTATAGAGAGGGATGTTAAAAGTAAATCGGTAGACTCAAATGATGAGGTTAAGATTACTTTGAAAGCAATTGACAAGGATAACGATCCTTTACGATTTGAGATAGTAAGCCCTCCAACTGAAGGAAGCTTGAATAATTTTGACCCCGATTCTGGTACTGTTACCTATATTCCAAATGAAAATAAAGGAATAGACCTATCTTGGCACAATTACAATAATGGACATGATAGAATTATGACCGTAGTTGCAGATAATGGCGACCGTGGGACTAGTAGCACAGGAATAGAGAATAATGATCCCTTTAAAGAGAAATGATAATCATGGAAACTGAATATCAATTTTTTCAACATTGATTTTATGGTTAACCACTCTATTTTCTTGACCAGAATATTTAATTCAATGTACATTTGATTTTTATGTTGAATTGACAATAATTCGATCGAGAGTTGATTCAGAAATTGACATACTTACATCACAGCTGCAACAACTAATTAGAATTCCTAGCGTCTCTGCAAAAAAGCAACAGACAGTAACAAAATGTGCAAGGCTAGTTTCTGAAATGATGTCCAAGGCGGGAATAAGATCAGAACTACTAAAATTAGATGACAATTCAGAACAAATCCCTCCCTTAGTATATGGAGAGGTTAAATCCAAAAGTAATCCAAACGGAAAAACTATCTTATTTTATAACCATTATGATGTACAGCCTGCTGAACCGATTGAATTATGGGATGATGATCCGTTCAGTGGTAAAGTTGAGGGGAATTTTATCTTTGGAAGAGGTGCTTCTGATGACAAGGGGGAATTAATTACTCGAATAAAGGCAGTCGAGTATTTCCTCAAGGAAGTTGGCGACGTTCCTTGTAATGTCAAGTTTTTAATAGAAGGTGAGGAAGAGATTGGTAGCTCTCATCTTGAAGAATATTTGACAAAATATAGAGAAAAATTCTCATGTGATGCTACAATTTGGGAGTTTGGCTACGTGGACGAACATGAAAGACCCATTATCAGTCTTGGGATGAAGGGTTTGCTTTGTGTCGAATTACATGCGGTGTCCGCTAATGCCGATCTTCATTCTAGTATGGCAGTCCTAGTTGAAAATCCTGCCTGGCGACTTGTTCATGCCCTAAAAACCATACGGGATGAGAATGGATTTATAACCATTAAAAATTGGCATAACGATATCCGGGATTTTTTGCCCGAGGAACTTGAATGTGTCAGACAGGAAGAATTTGATATTTCAGACTTTAAAAAGAATTATGGACTAAGTAAAATATTCAATGAAGAAGATATTGAAAAAATAAAAAGAGAGTACGTGGGAGGAGTAACATCTAACATTAGCGGTTTGTTTTCAGGTTATATTGGTGAGGGCTCGAAAACTGTGCTTCCGAGTATAGCTATGGCCAAACTTGACTTTAGACTCGTCCCTGATATGATGCCCCAGAAGCAATTTCAATTGTTAAGGGAGTACCTTGATAATAATGGATTCAAAGACATCCAGCTGAAATATTTGAATGGTGAACCTGCGTGTAGAATTCCAGTAAATAATGAATTTGTAAAACTAGTTGAAATGTGCGCCAAAGAGGAATATGGTAAGGCCATTAAAAGTATATCATCAGCAGGCACAGGACCTATGTGGTATTTTAACAAAATATTGAAATGCCCATGCGTAGGCATTGGTTGCACCTACAAATACAGTGGAATTCATTCGCCAAACGAATTTGCTCGAATAGACTTGATTAAAAAGACGACAAAGTGCATTGGAAATATTATGGAAAAATTTGTTTAGTATAGGTAGAATTATCAATCATCAAGGTTCGAGAACATAAATATTTAGATGTTAAATTATTTGAAATAAATATTAATGACATCAATTAACCCAATATCATGACAATGAATTGTCCCTCATGCGGTACTCTGATGATATGGTTGAATGGATCTATAATGCACGATCAGCAGATCAATTACTATGAGTGTAGAAATTGTAAGATCAAGTTGAACACTCTTTCTGACGGCACTTATGAAATTACTGAGCAGCCAAAAGAGCAACAATTAGAATAGATAAATAAATCTGGAATTCTTAGAACAAAATATGAGTTTAGACAAGAAAAAATTACTAAAAGAGAAATTAAATCAGAGAAATGAGATTATTGTCCTTCCTGGAGTCTTTGATGCATTAAGTGCAAAGGTTGCCGAAAATGTAGGATTTCAAGCAATATTTCAAACTGGGTATGGGTCTGCTGCGTCATTATTAGGAATGCCGGATTTTGGTTTTCTAAATGCAGGAGAGAATATTGAGAATGCAAGAAGAATAATCAGATCTGTTAATCTTCCCGTGGTAGTGGACGTAGACACTGGGTATGGTAATCCCCTCACCGTTTGGAAAATAGTAAATGATTTAATAGCATATGGGGCTGCAGGCATCTTTCTTGAGGATCAAGTTTGGCCAAAAAGGTGTGGTCATATGCGTGGCAAAGAGGTAGTTGAAGTTGATGAATACATCCAGAAGCTACGTGCCGCACTTACTGCAAGTGTAGGAAAAAACTTCTTAATAGTCGCAAGAACCGATGCCCGAGCGCCGTTGGGATTTGATGAAGCGATAGAGAGAGGAAAAAGGTATCACAAGGAGGGAGCAGATGTTGTCTTTGTAGAAGCTCCTCAATCAGAAGACGAGCTTCGAGAGATCCCCAAGAAGATTGATGCTCCGTTACTAGCTAACATGATAGAAAATGGCGTAACCCCCACTTTCTCAGCTGATGAACTGAAAAGTATGGGATATAGCATGGTAGTCTTTCCTCTTTCAGGATTGTACGGAGCAACTTATTCAATGAAGAAAATTTTTTCTCATCTCAAAAGTAACGGAACCACAAAAGATTGTACGGATATAATGCTTGATTTTAACGAATTTAATGAACTAGTTGAATTACAAAAATTCATTAAAATGGAAAAGAAGTATCAAAGCTGAGTCTATCTTTTATCATGACTACAAAAATAACTATTCCTGTAAACAATTAATTAAAAACCACTTTTACTCAATGCGTTTTAAATGATTAAGTGAAAAATCAGTATTATTATAAGATAATGTCGATGTATAATTTTGTAATTGATGTGTTACCAAATTAGAATCCAACAAATAAAAGTCACGATATTTGTTTGAATGTAATATGTCTGTAATGTCATTAGAAAATAAGAAACTTCTATTCTCTAACTCTAATTCCATCCATCCTCGTAAATGCTTACTACCCACTATTATGGATCCTGATGGTGTATTATTATTGATCCAGTCAATTAATGAGACTAGTGATTCTGATTCAGGTATTGATATTGAATTGTATTGCATTGTCATAGGATCATAGTAATGTACATATTCGTGGAAAAGTCCGTAGAAGTTAAGGTAGGAACCATTGGGACTTGTAGCAAAAACAGATCCCAGAAATAGAAATGGAATGAGAATCACAAGATAATTGTTTAGTTTTTTATGAGATATTGCAATGCGCTTACTCTCAATTAGTGTTACAATTCCATATCCTGAAAATATTGAAAGGAATATACTAAAAATGATTATCCATCTATCGGGCAAAAGGGCGGATGTATTCGGATATATTATCCAAGTAAATGAACCGATTAATGAAATTATAAGAGGAATTTTCAGAATAATGTTTTTAGATTTCATAAAACCAATTACTCCAGTAGGTAACAATATGCCACACATTACGAGGAACAAAATGCCTAAGTTCAATGAGTTGTATGATTGTTGGAGCGCGTCGTTTTCTGCACCACCCAACATTATATTATTTGTCATAATATCAATGCTATTGAACAGGCCGATGGCAAAAATAATACTTGTAATTGTAACTAAGATTGCGATCATTCTTTCTCTTTTAACTAAAGAGTATAGGATGTAAACTGATATCAGGAGAAAGCCTATCATTCTATCTGAAAGTACAGAAACAATAGATAATGGTAAAATGGTAAGCATAATTCTTTTGGATACATTTGAAATTGAATCTAAATATGATAAACAATATAGGGTTATAGTTAGTGCAAGCATATCTTTGTGAAGATCCCATGATGTTCTAAGTACTGATACTTGAAAAATAACAAATAATGATAAAAAAATACTTTGATAGTTACTGAGATGAAAAATATTCCTTGCAATTGAGTGAATAACCAGTGAAAATGATCCAAATATCAATACTGCCGATGCAGTGATCACTACTCTAGGATCAATGTGAAATATTGAGGTTATTGCATGTAGTAACACTATATATAATGGAAATTGATTTGACACTGATATCCAATGATCATCAAAGTTTTTTAAGATAGGAAAATAATAATTTATTACATCATACCCTATTGGATAAGGGAATGCTAATATTTCTGGAACAAGTCTTAGAATAACTGCTACTGAAAAAACAATTAGATATGAATATTTTTGATTGTTTGCAATGCTGTTTTTTACCTGCAGAATGGAAGGTTTCATGTATTTCATTTTATATATTTGCAGATTTTTAATAACCTACGGACATTGAAAAATTTTTGCATGTGGAATATAGTAATTGGTATCTTTTGATGTTCTTGGATAAGTAATTTATCTCATTTAGGTTTCATACTTTCTTAGATCTACCACGAACTGTAGCTTTCAACCCTGAATTACATGCATCTACAAAATAGAAAATAAAAGGAAGACGGTCCATCTCAATAAGACCTTCTTTTCATAGAGCTATTCAGATTTTTTAATACCATGTTCAGCTTCTAGTGCGTTTAGTTAATTGGTCGTACAATTTTTGAATCTAAAACATCCAAAGTCGTTATATGGACCTTATTTTCTAAAAC